>Ga0172382_10004664_pt1 | contig 20876 bp, 19 predicted proteins | sample Leawel138RmetaG_FD_122245 | JGI IMG/M metagenome (GOLD analysis project Ga0172382, IMG submission 122245) | Leachate microbial communities from a municipal landfill in Southern Ontario, Canada - Leachate well 138R metaG | ecosystem: Engineered > Solid waste > Landfill > Unclassified | place... | reverse complement strand
GCACGACAGGCCGCCGGCCGCCTCCTGGATGCCTGGCGCACCGCCACCCCGATCGACGCGCTGCCGGCCGAAGTCCGCCCGGCCAGCCGCGCCGACGGCTACCGCATCCAGCAGGCCGTGCTGGCGGCCTCCGGCGAACGCGCCTGGGGCTGGAAGATCGCCGCCACCAGCCGCGCCGGCCAGCAGCACATCGGTGTCGACGGCCCGCTGGGCGGGCGCCTCTTCGCGTCGCAGATCGACGCCCCGGGCGCCGAGGTTTCACTCACCGGCAACCGGATGCGGGTCGCCGAGATCGAATTCGCCTTCCGCATGGCACGCGAACTGGCTCCGCAGAGCCGACCGTACGGTCGCGACGAGGTGCTGCAGGCGGTCGACGCCCTGCTGCCATCGATCGAGGTCCCCGATTCGCGCCTCACCATCGTCGAGCAGGCCGGCGCACCCCAGCTCATCGCCGACAACGCCTGCGCCTGGCGTTTCGTACCCGGCGCCCCGGCCCCGGCAAGCTGGCGCGAAGCCGACCTCGCGGCCTGGCGGGTGAACACCCGGGTGGGCACGCGCTACCAGCGTGAGGGCCTGGGCAGCAACGTGCTGGGCGACCCATGCGCGGCCCTCGTCTGGCTGGTCAACGAGCTGTCGGCGCAGGGTATTGCCGTCGAGGCCGGCCAGGTGATCACCACGGGTACTTGCGTCGCACCGCTGCAGGTCGAACCAGGCGACCATGTGGTGGCCGACTTCGGCCCCCTGGGGCAGGTCGACATCCGCTTCGCCGGCTGAAGCTCGCGCCGATGTCTCAGCCCCCCGGCAGGCCGGTCTCGGGAACCTTCGCCTACTTCGCGACGACGGTCTGCTGGGGGGCCAACATCCCCCTGACGACGATCCTCTTTCGCAGCTTCGACCCGTTTTTCCTGAGCCTGATCCGGGCCCTGCTGGCTGCGGCCGTGCTGGGCTGCGGCGTCATCCTGGTGTTCGGCTGGCGCCAGCTCACCCTTCCGATCGCACTCTGGCGGGCCGCCCTGATGTCCGGTGCAATGGCGGCCTTCTTCGTCCTGTACAACCTCGGGCTGCATTTCACGAACACCATCACCGCGGCCGCCATCATGGCCGGCGCCCCGGTCTATGCAGCGGTCACGATGCGACTGCTGACCGGCATGCCGCTGGAGCGCGGCTTTCTGCCGGCGGTTGCCCTGACCGTGCTCGGCGGCAGCATCGCGGTGCTGAGCCGCGCCGACGGCGGCCCGATCGCCCTGCAGGGCGGCGAGATCCTGATCGTGCTGGCCTTCGGCTGCTGGACCGTCTACTCGCTGTACGCGCAGCGCTGGTTCGGCTCCGAAGTCTCCCAGTTGCGGCGCACCTGGGTCGCCACCCTGGTGGCCGGGCTGTGGCTGGTGCCCTTCTGGCTGCTGACCCGGGCGATCGGCCTGGCCCCGGCGCCGAACCTGGCGCCCGATGCCGAAGCCCTGCTCTGGCTGGGCCTGACCGCCACCTTCTCGAGTGCCCTCGGCGGGCTGCTGTGGAACGTCGGCGTATCGCGGGTCGGCCTGACCGCAGGCCTGCTGTGGCAGAACATGGTGCCGGTCTTCGGCGTGCTGATCTCGATGATGTTCGGCTTCGTGCCGACCCCGGGCCAGATCCTGGGCGGACTGCTGGTCATCTGCGGCGTCGTGCTGATGCAGTGGCGACGCTTCCAGGCCGGCCGCTGACCGCCGGTCGTCGACCGTCAGCGGCGACGTCCCCGTTCAGCGGCGGATGGCGAGTTCGGCAGCCGTCGCGTCGATCAGATCGCGTGCGATGCTCAGCGGCGGCGGCAGATCCGGCAGGTCGTTGATCGGGAACCAGCGCGCATCGGCCAGCTCGGCCGGATCCGGCTGCAGCCGGCCGCCCGCGTACTCGGCCGTGAAGGCGATCATCAGCGAATTCGGGAACGGCCAGCTCTGGCTGGAGAAATAGCGCAGATTCCTGACCTCGACGCCGACTTCCTCGCGCACCTCGCGCACCACGGCCTGCTCGACCGACTCACCGGCCTCGAGAAAACCGGCCAGTGCGCTGTAACGGCCCGGCGGGAAATGCACCCCCCGGCCGAGCAGCAGCTCGCGGCCGCGCGTGACCAGCACCATCATCGCCGGCGAGATCCGCGGATAGACGACCAGCAGGCAGACCGGGCAGCGGCGTGCCCGTTCATGACCCAGCCGCTCGGTTGCCGTGCCACAGGCCCCGCAATAGCGGTGCGTGCGGTCCCATTCGACGATCTGCACCCCGCGCATGGCAATCGCCAGCGACGCATCGTCGAGCACGCCATACCAGTTGCGCAGCCCCGCAGCGCGCAAGCCGTGCGGCAGGGAATCGGGCCTCTGCTCGTCGGGCAGGGCCACGGCGAGGTGACGGTGGCCGTTGTGCCGGCCGATCGCATGCACGCGCGATGCGACCAGCCCTGCCTGGCGATAGAAACGCCAGGGCATCGCGCCAGGCGAGTCGCCGAACAGCACGAGGGAGTCGCGCACGAACACATGCGTGATCGCATCGTCGTCGAGCGACAGATCGAAGGCGCCTACGAAGGTATCCGGGATTCTGAGCATCTGGCGATTATGCGCCTGTCTGATGGGAATTCGGGCCGCAGGCGCTTCGCCAGCGTCGGTCTCGATCGCGTGTGATCTTCCTGATATCCGCTCTCGACCTCACGCCGGTTCGTGCGACTCGAGCCAGTCTTTCAGCGCGGCATCCACCCGCGTCTGCCAACCGGGACCGGTCGCCCGAAAGCGATCGAGTATCTCGGGTGACAGTCGGATCGTGATGCGGTCCTTCGTCGCGGCTGCCGGCGGCCGGCCATGCTTGAGCACCGGTTTCACAGCTTGCGCAGGCTGATGATCAGCTCGATTTGTGTGGAAAGTCGCGGGAAATAGGTAGAAGATGAGCGCAGAGATCAGATGAATATCCGTCTCCAACCTATTGATTCACTTGACTTTTCCATCAACCATCACCTGGGGAAGATGATGGCGTCCCGTAGGGGATTCGAACCCCTGTACCGACCGTGAAAGGGTCGTGTCCTAGGCCTCTAGACGAACGGGACTGTGCCGATATTCCTTGGTGGAGGTAAGCGGGATCGAACCGCTGACCTCTTGCATGCCATGCAAGCGCTCTCCCAGCTGAGCTATACCCCCTCGGAAAGAACGCAACTATAGCGGGTGCATCGACATCGCGCAAGTCGAGGCCGCAGGCCGCGTGCTAGCATCGATCGCAATCCGACTTGCCAGAGAACTCCCGATGCCGACCGCCCGCATTCTCGATGGTGTTGCCTTGTCCCGCACGATCCGCGCTGACGTCGCCGAGCGGGCTGCGGCCCTGAACGCCCGCGGCGTGCGCCCGGGGCTGGCGGTGATCCTGGTCGGCGATTCCCCCGCCTCGGCGATCTATGTGCGCAACAAGATCCGGGCCTGTGCCGAGGCCGGCATCCATTCGAGCTTCGACCCGCTGCCGGCCGACACGACCGAGGCCGATCTGCTGGCGCGCATCCGGGAGCTCAACGCTGCGCCGGAGATCCACGGCATCCTGGTGCAGTTGCCGTTGCCGCCGCACATCGACGAGCGCCGGGTCATCGAGACGATCTCGCCGGCCAAGGACGTCGATGGCTTTCACCTGTACAACGCCGGCGCGCTGCTCACCGGCACGCCGCTGTTCCGGCCCTGCACGCCCTACGGCGTGATGAAGCTGCTCGAACATGCCGGCGTGCAACTGGACGGCGCCGAGGCCGTCATCGTCGGGCGCAGCAACATCGTCGGCAAGCCCCAGGCGCTGATGCTGATGCAGCAAGGCGCCACCGTCACTCTCTGCCATAGCCGCACCCGCGATCTGGCGGCCCACACGCGACGCGCCGATGTGCTGGTCGCCGCGATCGGCCGGCCGCGCATGATCACCGGCGACATGATCAAGCCGGGAGCAACGGTGATCGATGTCGGCATCAACCGGATCGAGGAAGGCCCGGATGCCGGCAAGCTGTGCGGCGACGTCGATTTCGCCAGCGCCAGCCAGGTGGCCGGTGCCATCACGCCGGTGCCCGGCGGCGTTGGGCCGATGACCATCGCGATGCTGCTCGTCAATACCGTCGAGGCGGCACGGCGATTCGCGGGCTGAGCCTCCCGAAACCTGCAGACTGCTCCCCCGCGCTGCCCGCTTGCATCCTGCCCGAGCGACCCCACATTCGGAACCATGACCGAGCAAACCCGCCCCAGCCCCCAGCCCGCGACCGATCCGGGCACGCCGACCGCCCTCTCCGGCAATCCGGAACGCGCCAGTAATCCGCTGCCCGCCGACAATCCGCTGCTCGACTTCCCCGACCTGCCGCGCTTCTCCGCCTTCGACCCGGCCCAGGTCAGCCCGGCACTGGATGTGTTGATCGACGCGGCCCGCGCCGCGCTCGAGGCGGTGACCCGGGATTCGGTGCCGCTGACCTGGGAGGCTTTCGTCGAACCGCTCGACGAGGCCACCGAGCGGCTCGGGCGCGCCTGGGGCATCGTCGGCCATCTGAACGCCGTCGCCGATTCGCCGGCGCTGCGCGAAGCCTTCAATGCCAACCTGCCGCGCGTGACCCAGTTCTTCACCGAGCTGTCGCAGCACGAGGCACTGTTCGCCCGCTACAAGGCGTTCGCGGCCACGCCGGACTTCGCCCGGCTCAGTGCGCCGCGCCAGCGCACGGTAGAGAACGCGTTGCGCGATTTCCGGCTCGGCGGCGCCGAACTCCAGTCGCCGGCTCGCGAACGCTTCGCCGAGATCCAGGACCGGCACGCGGCGCTGTCGCAGCGTTTCTCGGAGAACGTGCTCGACGCAACCAACGCCTTCGCACTGTACGTCGACGACGAAGCCCGGCTCGACGGATTGCACGCCGACGCGATCGAAGCCGCCCGCGAAGCGGCGCAGGCCGACGGCCGCAGCGGCTGGAAGTTCACGCTGCAGTTCCCCTCGTATCTGCCGGTCATGCAGTACGCCAACGACGGTGCGCTGCGCGAGCAGATGTACCGTGCCTACTCGACACGCGCCTGCGCCCAGGCCAGCGCGCCCGAGGGAGACGACGCCCGTAGCGCGCTCGACAATACCGCGGTGATCGACGAGCTGCTGGCCTTGCGCCAGGAGGAAGCCGGTCTGCTCGGCTACCGCAACCATGCCGAAGTGTCGCTGGTGCCGAAGATGGCCGACACGCCCGGGCAGGTCATCGACTTCCTGCGCAAGCTGGCGTCACGGGCCCGCCCTTTCGCCGAACGCGACCTGCGCGAACTGCGCGAATTCGCCGCCGACAGCCTCGGCAAGCCGGAACTCCAGCCCTGGGACATGGCCTGGGCCAGCGAAAAGCTCAAGGAAGCCCGCTACGCATTCTCCGACCAGCAGGTCAAGCAGTACTTCCAGCTGCCGCGCGTACTCGACGGACTGTTCGGCCTGGTCGGCCGGATGTTCTCGGTCACCCTGCGCGAAGACACTGCCGAAGTCTGGCATCCGGACGTACGCTTCTTCCGGATCGAGCGAAATGGCGAACTGCTCGGCCAGTTCTGGCTCGACCTGTATGCGCGCGCTTCCAAGCGCCCCGGCGCCTGGATGGACGATGCCCGGGGCCGCCGCCGCAAGGCCGCCACGGTGCAGACGCCGGCGGCCTACCTGGTCTGCAACTTCCAGCCGCCGGTCGGCAAGCGCCCGGCCCTGCTCACCCATGACGACGTGACCACGCTGTTTCACGAATTCGGCCATGGCCTGCACCATCTGCTGACACGGATCGAGGACGCTGGCGTCGCCGGCATCGCGGGCGTCGAATGGGATGCGGTCGAGCTGCCCAGCCAGTTCATGGAGAACTTCTGCTGGGAGTGGGACAACGTGCATGCGATGAGCGCGCATGTCGACACCGGCGAGCCGCTGCCGCGCGAGCTGTTCGACCGGATGCTGGCGGCGAAGAACTTCCAGAGCGGCCTGCAGACGCTGCGCCAGATCGAGTTTGCCCTGTTCGACATGCGCCTGCATGCCGAGTTCGACCCGGCCGCCAGCGCCGGCAAGGCACCCGGCAGCGTCGTCCAGGCCCTGCTCGACGCGGTGCGCAACGAAGTCGCGGTCATCATCCCGCCCGCCTGGAACCGCTTCCAGAACAGCTTCTCGCATATCTTCGCGGGTGGCTACGCCGCCGGCTATTACAGCTACAAGTGGGCCGAGGTGCTGTCGGCCGATGCCTATGCGGCCTTCGAGGAAGCGATGGCGGCGCCGGATCCGGCCCGGGCCGTCGCCGAAACCGGTCGCCGTTTCCTGGCCGAGATCCTGTCGGTGGGCGGCAGCCGACCGGCCATCGACTCGTTTCGCGCGTTCAGGGGGCGCGACCCGCAACTCGATGCACTGCTGCGCCACAATGGGATGATCGAAACCGTCCCTGCCTGAGTCCGGATGCCTGGAGCCCGTCGCCCTCATCCTGTCGCACGCCCCGCTCCTGCTTCAGCACGGCGTGCGACGCCGGTTACCCCACAGCGTGCGGCGCCGGCTACCCTGCAGCGCGCGGTGCTGGCCACCTTCCTGGGGCTGGTCCTGTGCTGCGCCACACCAGCCGCCGCCCAGTACTACAAATGGATCGGCACCGATGGCCGGGTCAACTACGGCGACCGGCCGCCGCCGGGCGCCCGCCCGCTGGGTTCGGCCGGCGCGCATGGCGGCCTGCTGCCGCGGGCCGGCGGCGACGCCCGGTCCGGTGACGGCGCCGCGCCCGAGGTTCCGGCCGGATCCACCGCCGCAGCCGGCAGCACCGCGCTGCCGTACAAGCTGCAGACGCTGGTCCGACGCTACCCGGTCGTCCTGTACCAGACCGCGAGCTGCCAGCCCTGCGAACTGGCCCGCCAGCACCTGGAGGGACGCGGCATTCCCTATCAGGTGCGCGAGGTTCGCAACCAGGCCGACAGCCAGGCCTTCATCCAGCTCGGATTCCGCTCGCTGACCTTCCCGGCCGCATCCATCGGTGCAGAGCAGATCAACGGCTTCGACGGGGCCGGCTGGGACCGCCTGCTCGACGCCGCCGGCTACCCGAAGCAATCGGAACTGCCCCGCAACTGGCCGGCGCCCCAGCCCGAACCGCTGGCACCGCCTGCGCAACTGTCGCCGGCCCCGGGGTCCGAATCCGGATCCGAGGTCGCAACCGGCACGACCGTCCTGGCGCAGGAACCGGCGCTCCGGTTCTAGGTCGGCGCTCCTCCGGTTCCAGGTTCTAGGTCGAGCGGCTCGGCGGGCCGAGATCGTTCGAGCCCTGGGCAACATCGACCCACTCCGCACCGACCAGGCCGGCCATCCGGGCGGGCGTGATGCGCACCGCGGCGTTGATTGCGCCGGCGGCGGGGAGAACGATGTCGAAGTTCTTCAGCGCTTCATCCGCGAAGACCCGGAGGTCGTGCGCCAGACCGAACGGGCAGACCCCGCCAACCGGATGCCCCGTCCAGTGAACGACATCGTCTGCCGCGAGCATCTTCGCCTTGACCTTGAAACAGGCCTTGAACTTCTGGTTGTCGATTTTCGTGTCGCCACTGAGCACCAGCAGGACGACTTCGTCCCTGAGCCAGAGGGAGAGGGTCTTGGCGATCTGCCCCGGGGCCACACCATGAGCGGCCGCCGCCGCGGCAACGGTCGCCGTGCTCGTCGGCGTCTCGATGATGTCGATGTCGGGAGCGTGCAAGCCCAGGTATTCGCGAACGGTCTGAAGGGTCATCGTCAGGGGCGGCCCGGCAGCACGGGCGCCGCGCGCAGCATCGCCAGCCACTCCTCATTGGTCGGCTCGACCCCGACACGGATGCGTGAGCCGGGTGTGGAGATCAACGGCGCATTGGCGGCATTGGCCGCCTCGTCGAGTTCGACCCCGAGCCAGTCGAGTTCACCGCAGATCCTGGCCCGGATCTGCGGATTGTTCTCGCCGACCCCGGCAGTGAACACCAGCAGGTCGAGTCCGCCGAGCACCGCGACCAGCGCGCCGATCTCACGGACGATGCGGCGCTGGTAGAGCGCCAGGGCGGCCCGCACCCGTTCGCCGGTCTCGTCCTCGCGCGCTTCGTTCTGCAGCAGCACCCGGGTGTCGGGCGACAGCCCAGACACACCCAACAGGCCGGATTCGTTGTAGAGCAGCCGTCCAAGCTGCTCGTGGTTCAGGCCCTCGATCTCCGCCAGATACAGCAGCACCCCCGGATCGATCGTCCCGCAGCGGGTGCCCATGACCAGCCCGTCGAGGGCCGAGAAACCCATCGTCGTGGCAACGCTGCGGCCTTCGCGCAGCGCGCACAGGCTGGCACCGCTGCCCAGGTGCGCAACCACTACCCGGCCATTGGCCGGCGCGCCGTGCCGCTGCGGCAGCGCGATCGACATGTAGTCATACGACAGGCCGTGAAAGCCGTAGCGGCGAATGCCCCGCTGCCAGGCACTCCACGGCAGCGCGAACATCTGCTCGACCTGTGGCAGGGAATGGTGGAAGGCCGTATCGAAGCAGGCGGCCTGCGGCAGATCGGGATACAGCTCGAACAGCAGCTCGATGGCGTTCAAGGCAAACGGCTGGTGCAGCGGCGCCAGCGGAATGTAGCCGCGCAGGTCCTCGAGGACGGCCTGGGTCAGGCGCACCGGCTCGAAGTACTTGCTGCCGCCGTGGACGACCCGGTGCACGACGCCGATCAGCTTGCCGCCGGCCAGCCGGGTATGGGTGCGCCGCAGGATCAACCCGAGCGCATCGTGATAGGGCCGCGCCGCATCGAGATCGACCGGCTCGGGGGCGCCCCCGTCTTCGTCGATCGCCGCCGACGGCTCGCCGATGCCACCGACCTTGCCGCCCCACGATGGCGAGCGCGACGGGTCGGCTGCGCCGGGTTCGTACAGGGCGAACTTGATGCTCGACGAGCCGCAGTTGAGGACGAGAAGCTTCACTTACTTGATCCTCACGTACTCGCCGGGGGCGTCGTCGATGACCGGATAACCGGCACGAGCCGCCCCCATGCGCGGCAGTGCAACCGGCTCGCCCGAGCGCGCCTTCAGCCAGCGGCCCCACTCGGGCCACCACGAACCTTCGGCGCGCGGCGCCTGCTCCAGCCATTCGTCGGGCACCAGGTAGGGATCACCCGGCGCACGGGTCAGGACCTGGTAGTGGCGGCGGGGCCGGCCCGGTTCGCTGACGATGCCGGCATTGTGACCGCCACTGGTCAGCACGAAGGTCAGCTCCGTGGGCGTCAGCATGTGCAGCTTGTGCACCGAGCGCCAGGGTGCGACGTGGTCGGTCACCGTTCCCACGCAAAAGATCGGCAGATGCACGTCGCGCAGCAGCACCGGCCGCCCGCCGACCGGATAGCGACCCCGGCTCAGTTCGTCGTCAAGAAAGAGCCGGCGCAGGTACTGGGAATGCATGCGGGCCGGCATCCGCGTCGTATCCGCGTTCCAGGCCATCAGATCGTTGACCGGACGCCGCTCGCCGACCAGGTACACGTCGACCAGCCGCGACCAGAGCAGATCGTAGGAACGCAGCATCTGGAAGGCACCGGCCATCTGCTCGCCGCTCAGGTAGCCGGTCTCGGCCATCCGCGCCTCGAGCAGCGAAACCTGGCTTTCGTCGACGAACAGCGACAGCTCGCCCGGCTCGGCGAAATCGGTCTGCGCGGCAAACAGCGTCATCGAGGCGAACCGGTCGTCGCCGTCACGCGCCATGGCCGCAGCGGCAATCGCCAGCAGCGTGCCGCCCAGGCAGTAGCCTGTGGCGTGGACCTTGCGACGCGGCACGATCGCGTTGACCGCATCGAGCGCGGCGAACAGGCCGAGCTCGAGATAATCGTCCATGCCCAGATCGGCGTCCTCGCGCCCCGGGTTCTTCCACGAGATGCAGAACACCGTGTGGCCCTGCTCGACCAGCCAGCGAATCATCGAATTGTGCGGCGACAGATCGAGGATGTAGTACTTCATGATCCAGGCCGGCACGATCAGGATCGGCTCGGGATGAACCTTGTCAGTGGTCGGCGTGTACTGGATCAGCTCGATCAGCCGGTTGCGCAGGACCACCTTGCCCGGAGTCACGGCCAGGTTGCGGCCGACCTCGAAGGCCTCGGCCCCGGCCGGCGGCTCGCCAGCCTCACGGCGGCGGATGTCATCGATCAGGTTGGCGGCGCCGTGCACCAGATTCATGCCGCCCCGCTCGGCAGTGCGCTGCAGCAGCACCGGATTGGTCGCCAGCCAGTTGCCGGGCGACATCATGTCCAGCCACTGGCGCGCAGCGAAGTCGAGCAGGTTCTCGTGATGCGGATCGACGCCATGCACGCCGCGCACGGCCTCGCTCCACCATTTCTCGTTGAGCAGGAAAGCCTGCTGGAGCAGGCACCATGGCCACTGCTGCCAGGCCTCGCCGGCAAAGCGGCGGTCGCTGGGCGGCGGCGTGACGCAGGGCGCCATCGGGACACCGCCTCGCGACAGGGCGTCGGCAGCGTGGCGTGTCAGCTGCGTCGCATGATCGAGTGCGCGCAGGCTGAGATCGATCCGTTTTCCCGGTGATGCCGCCAAATGGATCACCCAGTCGACCCAGGCCAGCATCGCCGATGCCGGCGACAGCGTTCCGGTGAGCCGGGCCAGCATCGCATGCGTTTGCCGATCGAGGCGCGCGGGGACAGGCAGAATATCGTCAGGAGCCATCGGTACTCGCAACCCAGTGCTGAAAAGGTCCATTCTAGAAGCTCACCATGACACCGCCCTTGCAAAGACCTGCTCGACTGTCCAGTGATTCCTTCGCACAGGTGATACCCGGCCATGCTGCCGCGTGACCGAAGCGTCTTCCCGCTGTGCAGCATCGGCCTGGTGCTGGGCACCCTGCTGTTCGCCGCTTCGCTGACCCCTTCGCTGGTGCCGCGCGCGCCCTGGATCCAGGGCCTGCTGGGCGGCTTCTGCCTGGCCTCCGGCTACGGCCTGGGCGTCCTGCTGCGCTACCTGTGGCGTACCCTGCAGTTGCCCGCCTTGCGCAAGCACGCCCAACGGGTCTCCGTCGCCCTGACCCTCGTGGTCTGCATCGCGATCGCCATCACGGCGCTGAGGTGGGCCACCGAATGGCAGAACCGGCTGCGCGCACTGATGCAGATGCCCGCCATCGACAGCGCCGGCCCCCTGACCATCGCCTGGCTGTCCCTGCTCACCTTCATCCTGCTGCTCGCCCTGTCGCGCTCGGTCGTCTGGATCTGGCGCCGCCTGTCCGGCAGGCTGTCGCGCCATCTGGCCGGCCCGAGTGCCGCGCTGATGGCCGTCATCGCCACGGCCGCGCTGTTCTGGACCGCCGGCAACGGTGTCCTGGTATACGGCGTGATGCAATCGGCCGACCGCATCTACAGCCGTCTCGACGCCCTGATCGAAGACGACATCGCCCAGCCGACAGCCTGGGACAAGACCGGTGGCCCGGGCTCGCTGATCGACTGGCAGCACCTGGGCCGCCAGGGCCGGCGCATGGTCGCTGCCGAACCCGACGCTACGCAGATCGAGCACATGACCGGGCGCAGCGCCCGCGAACCCCTGCGCGTCTATGTCGGGCTCAACTCGGCCGAAACGCCGCAGCAGCGCGCCGAGCTGGCCCTGCACGAGCTGCAGCGCATCGGAGCGTTCGAGCGTGCGAACCTGGTCATCGCCACGCCCACCGGCACCGGCCTGGTCGATCCGAACAGCCAGTCGGCGCTCGAGTACCTGCTGCACGGCGACGTCGCCACCGTGTCGGTCCAGTATTCGTACCTGGCCAGCTGGCTGGCCCTGCTCGCCGATTCGGGCTACGGTGCCGAAACCGCCCGTGTCGTGTTCGCGACGGTCTACGACCACTGGCGCAACCTGCCGCCGGATCGGCGCCCGCGCCTGTACCTGCACGGCCTGAGCCTGGGCGCACTCAACGGCGACCTCAGCCACGACCTCTACCAGGTGATCGGAGCGCCCTACCAGGGCGCGCTGTGGGCCGGGCCGCCGTTCAACACCCCGAGCTGGCGCTCGGTCACCGCCGGGCGCAACCCCGGCTCACCCGCCTGGCTGCCCACCTTCGGCGACGGCTCGGTCGTGCGCTTCATGGCGCAGGCCCCGGCGTCCGCCCAGCCCCCGGTATCCGGCCAGGCGACTGCGCCCTGGGGCCCCTATCGCATCCTCTTCCTGCAGTACGCAAGCGATGCCGTCACCTTCTTCGACCCCCGGGCCGCCTGGCGACGTCCGCACTGGATGACACCGCCCCTGGGTCCGGACGTCTCACCCGACATCACCTGGATCCCCGTCGTCACCGTGCTGCAGCTCGCCTTCGACCTCATCCTGGCCGGCGAACCGCCACGCGGACACGGCCACCGCTACGCCTTCGAAGACTATGTCGACGCCTGGGCCAGCCTGATCTCGCCATCGGACTGGACCCCAGCCGGGCTCGAAGCCCTCAAGCAGCGCGTGAACGATTCGCCCGTCTGACCGCGAAGCCAGTTTGGCGCCAGCCGGTACTTTTGATTGGAAATTTAATCGAAACGATCGGCAGAACACGCGCGACCGTGCGCGAACACGGCTACGTCCACGAGCGATACCCTGCTACCGCCCGCCCTGCCGAATCCCTGTCCAGCCAACTGACCTTTGCCCTCAAGCACGAGGGCGTTCACCTGGAATTCCTGGCCCGCCTGTTCACTCACGTGCCGTCCGGTGAACTGGAGGCATGGATCGTCGCAGAGCCCACGGGTCAGTATGCGCGCCGTGCCGGGTTCTTCTACGAGTTCCTGACCGGCCGCCGGCTTGATTTCCCTGGCGTGCTGGCCGGCAACTACGTGGCCGCGCTCGACGAGACCCTCTACCTGACGTCCCGGCGAGCCACCAACAATCGACGCTGGCGTGTGCGTGACAACCTGCCCGGCACTCGAGACTTCTGTCCGGTGGTATTGCGCGCAGCGGAAGTGCGGCAGGCCGAGCAATACCGATGCGCCGAGCATCTGGCTGCGCTCGAGGCGGAGTTCGGCGTCGACATCCTGCAGCGCAGAGCATGCCGACCCCCTGTCGGAGACGGCACTGGAAGCCTTGCAGGCTGAAATCCTGGAGCCTCGCGCCACCCGCTACGGCGTCAGGCGCTCGCCCGTTTTCGTCGGCGAGATCGACGGGTTTCGCGAGGTGGTTCACTACATTGCGCCGCACTGGAAGAATGCGCCGCGACGCAGCCATACCGGAGCCGTTCATCCTGCCGGTGTCAGCCACCATCACCAGTTCCGTCATCAAGCGCCGAGGCTACGACCAGGTGCTGGAGTTGTTCTCGCAGCCATTCATGCGCCGCTATGCGGGTGCATGGCGCTTCGGGCCGGAGCGCCGGGCCGAGGACGACATTCGCTACAACCTGGAGTTCGATGACTACGAGGACGCACTCAGCGCATGGCGCTACCCTGACCTGACGGACCATGTCGAATACCTTGCGGACATCGTGTGCGAGACCATCGAGCAAGAGATGCGCAAGGAAGCCGGCTACTTGCGCCGCCTGCGGCTCGCGCGCGAGCGCGTGAAGCAGGTGATCGAAGGGCCGGACACTGACATCGATCGAATCATCCGTTCGGTCCGTGACAATGGCGGCAAGGTCTCGAACGGACTCGCACAGGAATTCCCCTTGCTGGCCGACGAAGCGACTGCAGCGGAACTCGTCGCGGCACTGCAGGCCGTCTTTCCGGATCCGCTTCGGTGAGGCAGAACCCGTCGTTCACACGGCGAGCCAATCCTTCATGAGCCGAGGGTTGGAAGTGAGGTCGTCCGGCGCCCCCTCGAAGACGATGCGGCCATGCCCCATCACACACACGCGGCTCGACACCTTGAGCGCGATGGCCAGCTTCTGCTCGACCAGAACGACCGACACGCCCTTGTCGTGAATGTCCCGGATGGCTTCGCCAACCACCTGCACGAGCTTGGGCGCCAGGCCCTCGGTCGGCTCGTCGATCAGCAGCACCAGCGGGTTGCCCAGCAGCGAGCGACAGGTGGTCAGCATCTGCTGCTCGCCTCCCGACAGGCTGCCGGCCTTGGTGTTGCGCCGCTCCCTGAGGCGGGGAAAATAGTCGAACTTGACCACGACACCTCACTCCCTATGGCCCTCACCTCCCTTGCCACTGTCGACGACCACAAGCCTGTCACCGCACCGGAGAGCGGGCGACATCTTCCCGATGAAATCGCCGCCACCATCAGCACCCAGATCCAGCGTGGCGAACGGCTGCCCGGCGAACGGCTGCCCAGTGAGCGTGAGTTGTGCGAGCTGTTCGGCGTGAGTCGCTCGGTGGTACGCGAGGCGCTATCGCAACTCAAGTCGGACGGGATCATCGGCATCCGGCGCGGCAGCGGGGCCTATGTGCTCGAGCGCGATCAGCGCCAGTCCTTTCGCATACAGGACGTGGTCATCGAGGAGCGCGGCAGCCTGACGCTGGTAATGGAGCTGATCGTCGCCGTCGAAGTGGCCGCCACACGGCTGGCAGCCATGCGCCGCACGCCCGAAGACCTGAAGCTGATCCGCCGTGCGCTCATCGGCATGGAGTACGAGATCGCCAACGACCGGCTGGGCGATGAACAGGATTTCGCATTCCATCAAGCCATTGTCGAAGCGACGCACAATCCTCACTTCATCGCGCTGAGCTCCCACCTGGAGCAAGGTGCGCGCAGGGTCATCCGGCAAGCCCGCACGAATACCAAGATCCATCATGTCGACCTGATCGAGGCCGTCCAGGAAGAACACCAGGTAATCTTCGATGCCATCAAGGCCGGTGACCCCGATGCTGCTACGCTGGCTGCCGAGACTCACCTGAAGAACGCCGCCCAGCGGCTGGATGTGTACCTGAAGAGCTGATCTGGAATTCATGCATATTGCCACCTGGAACGTAAACTCCCTGAAGGTCCGCCTGCCGCAGGTGCTCGACTGGCTGGCCGCTCACCCGGTCGACGTGCTGTGTCTGCAGGAAACCAAGCTGCGCGACGAGCACTTTCCAGTCGCGGCGCTGGCCGAGGCCGGCTACGAGGTGGCCTTCGCCGGCCAGCCGACCTACAACGGCGTGGCGATCCTCGGGCGCCGGGCAACGGTCGGGATGCCTGCCGACGTGATCGTCGGCAATCCGCATTTCGACGATCCGCAGCAGCGCCTGATCTCGGCCACGATCGGCGGGCTGCGCGTGGTCTGCGCCTATTTTCCGAACGGCCAGGCGGTCGGTTCGGAGAAGTTCGACTACAAGCTGCGCTGGATCGATGCGCTGATTGCCTGGCTGGGCGACAGCGCGGCGGCGGCGCCTGCGCCGATTGCCCTGCTCGGCGACTTCAACATCGCGCCCGAAGACCGCGACGTCCACGACCCGGAGAAATGGGCCGGTCAGATCCACTGTTCCGACGAGGAGCGGGCGCGCTTCTCCCGGTTGGTGGCGCTGGGCATGGTCGACGCCTTCCGGCTCTTCGAGCAACCCGAGAAGCAGTTCAGCTGGTGGGACTACCGGATGCTCGGTTTTCGCCGCAACGCGGGCCTGCGCATCGATCACATCCTGGTCGACGCGCGGATCGCGGGGCGGGTCGAGGCCTGCCGGATCGACCGGGAGCCGCGCAAGCTCGACAAGCCGTCGGACCATGCGCCGGTCATCGCCGAACTGACTCCCTGAACGGCACTGCGGTTCGAGCCCGGCTGCGGTTCGAGCCCGGGCTGCGGTTCGAGCCCGGGCTGCGGTTCGAGGCCCGGGCCGCCGCTCAATCCCCGTCGTCTTCCAGACGCAGGTCCTGGATCTTGCGGGTGATCGTGTTGCGACCGATCCCCAGCCGCTGCGCCGCCACCATGCGCCGGCCACGGGTGTGACGCAGCGTCGTGCCGATGACCGTGGCCTCGAACTCGCGGGTCAGCTCGGCCATCAGCGTGCTTCCTTCTTCCTCGGCGTCGTCATGATCCGCGCCCTGCTCCGGCAACTGTCCGGCCAGCCGGCGGGCCACTTCCAGCCCGAGCAGCGACGACCAGTCGGCGCCGGTGAGCCGCGCACCGGTCGGGGCGACGGTATCGGTCGGCTCGACGGTGACCCCCGCCGTCGTTGCGAGGCCCGCGCCGGACGATGACTGCGCGACATCGGCTGGGGCGGTGCCTGCGCTGCGGATCTCGGGCGGCACGCTGCGGATCTCGGGCGGTAGATCCTTGATGTCGACGAGCTGCGCGGGCGCCATCACGGTCAGCCAGCGGCAGACGTTCTCGAGCTGCCTGACGTTGCCCGGCCACTGGAACCCCCGCATTGCCTGCATGGCACCCCCGGTGAGCCGCTTGGGTTCGCCGCCCAGCTCGTGCGCGCTCGCCAGCAGGAAATGACGGGCCAGCAGCGGCACGTCGGCACTGCGCTCGCGCAGCGGGGGCAGCCGCAGCCGGATGACGTTCAGGCGATGGAACAGGTCTTCACGGAACAGGCCCTGGCGAACCCGGTCCTCGAGATCCTGGTGGGTGGCTGCGATGACCCGCACGTTGGCCTTCTGCGGCTGATGGCCGCCGACCCGGTAATACTGGCCATCGGAGAGCACCCGCAGCAGCCGGGTCTGCAGTTCGGCCGGCATGTCGCCGATCTCGTCCAGGAACAGCGTGCCGCCCTCGGCCTGCTCGAAGCGGCCGCGTCGGGTCTGCTGGGCGCCGGTGAACGCCCCGCGCTCGTGGCCGAACAGCTCCGATTCGAGCAGATCGCGCGGAATCGCCGCCGTGTTCAGCGCCACGAAGGCGTTCCGGGCGCGCGGACCATGCTTGTGCAGTGCGCGCGCGACCAGCTCCTTGCCGGTTCCCGATTCGCCGGTGATCAGTACCGTGACGTTCGACTGCGACAGCCGGCCGATCGCCCGGAACACCTCCTGCATGGCCGGCGCCTGGCCGAGCATGTCGAAGCCCTGCTCGCCGACTTCCTCGACCGCCGCTTCGCGGGCGCTCTCTTCCCAGGCCCGGCGGATCAGCTCGACGGCACTGGGCAGATCGAAGGGCTTGGGCAGATAGTCGAAAGCCCCCCCCTGGAAGGCTGACACCGCGCTGTCGAGATCCGAGTATGCGGTCATGATGATCACCGGCGTCGCGGGCTGGCGGCTCTTGAACGCCTGCAACAGTTCGAGCCCGCTGGCACCGGGCATCCGGATGTCGGAGACCAGCACCCTGGGCGCCTCCTGCTCGAGCGCTGCCAGGCAGGCCTGCACACTGTCGAAGGGGCGCACCTCGAAGCCGTCCCGGGTGAGTGCCTTCTCCAGCACCCACCGGATCGACTGATCGTCATCGACTATCCAGATTTCGTTCATGCTTCGTGACTCAAGGCAGTGGCAGAAGGATCCGGAAGTCGGTACGTCCTGGCCGGCTGTCGCATTCGATCAGACCGCCGTGCTGCTGGACGAAGGTCTGCGCGATCGTCAGCCCCAGGCCGCTGCCGCCTTCCCGGCCCGAGACGAGCGGAAAGAAGATCCGGTCCCTGATCTCCTGTGGCACGCCGGGTCCGTCATCGATCACATGCAAATCCAGTGCCAGCTTCCATCTGCGCTTGGCGATCGTCACCTGGCGGGCGATCCGCGAGCGCAGCACGATCGCACCCGTGCCCTGCATGGCCTGGGCGGCGTTGCGCACGAGATTGAGCACGACCTGGATCAGCTGTTCGCGATCGCCGCGGAATTCGGGCAGGCTGATGTCGTAGTCGCGACGGATCACGAGGCCGCGCGCGAACTCGGCCAGCACCAGCGCCCGCACCCGTTCCAGCACCTCATGGATGTTGACGTCACCGACGATATGCGGATGCCGGTGAGGCGCCAGCAGGCGGTCGACCAGCAGCTGCAGCCGGTCTGCCTCCTTGATCACGACCTGCGTGTACTCGCGCAGCGCCGGCGAGCCCAGTTCGGCGTCGAGCAACTGGGCGGCACCACGGATGCCGCCCAGCGGGTTCTTGATCTCGTGCGCAAGATTGCGCACCAGCTCACGATTGGCCCGCGCCGAATCGAGCAGGCGCTCCTCGCGGTCCACCCGGCGGCGCTTGTCGTGCTCCCGAAAATCGAGCAGCAGCAGACCCGGGCCTTCCGGCAACACCGTCGCCGTGACCAGCAGCGACGCCGGCGCACGGCCCGGGCGCGCCAGCTCCAGGTCGACGCGCTTTTCCTCGAACCCCCCGTCGCAGGCTTCGGCCAGCAGACGCTCGATCGGCGCCGGATCGACGAACAGGCGCGCAAACGCCTGCCCGACGATGATCCGGCGTGAGGCTTCGAAGAGTTGCTCGGCTGCCGGATTCAGGTAGACGGCGTTCCCGTCGCGGCCGATGATGACCACCGCCGCACTGAGCAGATCGAGCCCTGCAAGGCGCGCCTCCGCATCCGCGCGCCGCGCAGGATCCGGATGCGTCGCCGCGGCGTTCACTCCCTGATCGCCGCCAGCTCGCGCTCCAGCGAGCCGATGTTCGCCTCGGCGCGGTCGATGTCCGCCTTCAGGCTCTCGACCCGATCGAGGTAGCGCTGGTAATTGCGCTCGTTGCCGAGCCGATCGGGTTGGCCGTCCTTGTATTCGGCCTGCAGCGCCTCGAGCCGGAGTCGCTCCTTGCGCAGCTCTTCTTCGAGGATGTTGCGCCGCGCTGCGTCGCGGGCCCGCTGCGTCGTGCCGTCGACCCGCGGAAAACTGGCCGGCGAAGCGCTCCGGCTGCTGCCGGCCGCCGGCTTGCCCGCCCCCGCTGCCGTGCCGCTTGCCCCGGCCGGTGCCTTGGGCGCCGGGATCGTGGTCAGCGGCTGCAGGTCGACCCGGCGGCAGTTCGTACCCGACGGATTGCCCTGGTAGACCGGCACCCCATCACCAGACTCGCAGCGATAGACCTGGGCGGTGGCCCCGGGCTCGAAAAGGACTGGGGCCACCAGCATGACAGACAGGGCAAACAGGGCAGACGGGACGGCTAGCTTCATCGTTCGGGCCGGGCGCGGACCCGGCAGCCTCTCCAGATCGGGGCGTCAGAGGCTATAGTACATGTCGAACTCGATCGGATGCGTGGTCATCCGGAAGCGGGTCACCTCTTCCATCTTCAATTCGATGTAGGCATCGATCATCTCGTTGGCGAAGACGCCGCCGCGGGTCAGGAACTCGCGATCGCGATCGAGCGCTTCGAGGGCTTCGTCGAGCGATGCGCAGACCGTCGGAATCCTTGCGTCCTCTTCGGGCGGCAGATCGTACAGGTTCTTGTCGGCGGCCTCGCCCGGATGGATCTTGTTCTGCACACCGTCCAGGCCGGCCATCATCAGCGCCGCGAACGCCAGGTACGGGTTGGCCAGCGGATCCGGGAAACGGGTCTCGATCCGTCGCCCTTTCGGGTTGGTGACGTAGGGGATGCGGATCGACGCCGAGCGGTTGCGCGCCGAATAGGCGAGCTTGACCGGCGCCTCGAAGCCCGGGACCAGCCGCTTGTACGAGTTGGTGCCCGGGTTGGTGATCGCATTGAGCGCGCGGGCGTGCTTGATGATGCCGCCGATGTAGAACAGCGCAAACTCCGACAGCCCCGCATACTTGTCACCGGCAAACAGGTTCTGGCCATCCTTCCAGATCGACTGGTGCACATGCATGCCCTAGCCGTTGTCACCCACGATCGGCTTGGGCATGAAGGTCGCGGTCTTGCCGTAGCTGTGCGCGACGTTGTGCACGACGTACTTGAGCAGTTGCAGCCAGTCGGCGCGCTGCACCAGCGTCGAGAACCGGGTACCGATCTCGTTCTGGCCCGCACCGGCGACTTCATGGTGATGAACCTCGACCGGCACCCCCATCTGATCGAGGATCAGGCACATCTCCGAGCGCATGTCCTGGAACGAGTCGACCGGCGGCACCGGAAAATAGCCGCCCTTGACCGTCGGACGGTGCCCGAGGTTGCCCCCCTCGAACTCCTTGCCGGTCGACCACGAACCCTCTTCGGAGTTGATCTTCACGAAGCAGCCCGAGATATCGGCACTCCAGGTCACCGAATCGAAGATGAAGAACTCCGGCTCGGGCCCGAAATAGGCGGTATCGCCGATGCCGCTGGCCTTCAGATAGGCTTCGGCACGCTTGGCAAGCGAACGCGGATCACGCGAATAGCCCTTGCCGTCGGACGGCTCGACGACATCGCAGGTCATGATCAGCGTCGGCTCTTCGCGAAACGGATCGATGTTGGCAGTTGCCGGATCCGGCATCAACAGCATGTCGGAGGCTTCGATCCCCTTCCAGCCCCCGATCGACGAGCCGTCGAAGGCGTGGCCGGCGCTGAACTTGTCTTCGTCCACCGCGTGAGCCGGCACGGTGACGTGCTGTTCCTTGCCGCGGGTGTCGGTGAAGCGAAGGTCGACGAACTTGACCTCGTTGTCTTCGATCATCTTCAACACGTCTTTGGGCGCTGCTGCGGCCATGCTGGCTCTCTCCTGGCTACGGTTTGACGGTGCGCCGTCCGGCGCGTCACGTGGGTTCGGATCTGCCGGATTGCCCCGGCAGGTCCACAATCTGAATCAAGCAGTTTCCATGCCACGACAGCCGGACAGGCTGCCGGCAGGTGCCGCGCCACCCTCGGCGCACAGTCACGGTGCAGGCTCGTTCGGCGCACCATGATAGGTCAAAACCAGGTGTTCCAACGTGGTGCATCACGTCCGGAAAACCGGCGGGCGTGAACGATCAGTCAGTCAGGAAGCACTCGATCAGATCATTCAGGAAGCGCATGCCGAGCGGCGTGGCCCGAATCATCGTCGGGTCGGGATCGAGCAGACCACGCTCGACCGCCTGCGTCAGCTCGGGGGTGATCGCAGCGATCGGCAGGCCGGTGCGCTCACCGAACAGCGCGGCCGGCGCACCCTCGGTCAGGCGCAGCGCGTTGAGCATGAATTCGAACGGCAGCTCGCGTGGCGCCAGCGTGCGCGACAGCTCGACCGCCGGCGGGGCAGCATCGAAGCCGGCG
>Ga0172382_10004662_pt1 | contig 20885 bp, 17 predicted proteins | sample Leawel138RmetaG_FD_122245 | JGI IMG/M metagenome (GOLD analysis project Ga0172382, IMG submission 122245) | Leachate microbial communities from a municipal landfill in Southern Ontario, Canada - Leachate well 138R metaG | ecosystem: Engineered > Solid waste > Landfill > Unclassified | place... | reverse complement strand
GTAGTTGTAATGAATGTATTTTCGAGAACTGTCGGGCACTAAACATATAGGCGTTCAATGATTAAAAACAGAACACCAAAGTAGGAGCATTATAAATAAAAATATAGTTTTATTTATTCGAGGTGTCTATATATTCCCTTTAGTATTTGGTAAGGATAGATTTCGATACAGCAGCCTTGGATGTGCCGAGTGCCAAAGTGTTGTATCCAAGTGATGCTCCATTGAAAAAAATATTCGAAGTAAAACAGGCTAGCAAATCAATTTAGCCGACCTTGAACGCGTCGGCTGATTGAGATGTTATGCGTCTACAGAGGCTCAATATTTAGGCCTTCCAATATCCTGAAGCGTAAGTTAGCTCGCTGATGTAACCTGGCTTTGTTTTTAGTAGGTTCTTGATCGCTTTCGTCTGGCTGGTTTCCCCAGCTACAAATATTGCAGGGTTGCCATCTCTCCATGTCATATTTTCAAGGCCTTCAATTAAAGCGTTTTTGTTTAGGTTGTCATTAATAAGCCATTGCACTTCTACACCGTTGGGGGTTGCAATAATAAGTTTATCCTTTACTGTCGGCACCTGAAGAAAAGCTGTGCCAACAGCCGTTGCGGGTAATTTTTCCATAATGGCAGCTGCGGCAGGCAATGCTGTAAGATCTGCCATAATTAAATGCCAGTCTGCATGATAGTTTGTGTACTTTGCCTCACCAGGGCCTGCGACTCCCAAGTAATCGCCCGGCTGAGCATTCTTAGCCCAGTTTGTCGCAAGTCCTTCGTGGTCGTTAACGGCAAAATCTACCGTCAATTCTTTTGTTCGGTTGTTAAAAGCACGCACAGTATAGGAGCGCATCCACTGCTTAAACCCTACATAAATGCCGAGCTTTGGTTTGGTTTGTCCTGGGCTAGGAAATATAGCTTTAAAGTGCGCACTTTCCTCGCCAGATGGAAAGTCGTTTAGATCATCACCTCGTAAGACGATACGCCGCATATGCGGGCCCATATCCTCAATATAGGCGACTTGTGTCATTCTCATTTTTTTCATATTCGTTGCCCTCTGTTCTTTGTTTAGCCAGCCATAAATTTTTCAAGTCGGGGTTTTAGCACCAGTGACATCATCAATGCCATGAACAACCCAAAAGGTAGGGCTGCAATAAAAGCCTGTTGCCATGCGGTTACAAAGGCTACCGTGCCTGTAAATCCTAATAAATTTACCGTAGTACTTGCGGCCAATATTGACTCCATAAAGAAGGCCATAAAAAAGCCAGTCATTATTCGATTGAGAGTTTTATTAGTGTTAGGTATGACTCGCTGAAGAAATTTGCTGGTGAGGGTCATAAAAAGTAAGCCAGCTGGAGCCATGATCAGTACTGCAATGGCAAATGATGAAAGCCAGTCAATCCAGAAACTTTCCCTGACGCCTACATTCATGTAGGTCATGATCCCTGTCAAAGTGCCTCCAATAAAACTTATAAGACCGCCTAGTACTAGAATTTTCTGATACAGCGGGAGTTTCCGTGAATCAGTTTTCATAATAGTGTCTGACATGTGTTTTTCCTCTAAATCTTGAATTCGCGTGTCACTTGGTTGATAATATCAACTATAGTAAATGTAGTTGATATTGTCAACTACTGTGATTTGAGGTTTGTACCATGTTCAATGCCATCACGGTCGAGGCGACGTTTCATTTAGTCCACGCAATCAAGCAACAACTTAATAGTCAACTGGAAACCCAAAATCTGGGTATTGCAGCTATGCACGTACGAGTCTTAAAGGTTATTGGTAAATTAAATTCTTCTACGGCAATTGATATTGCAGGCCTTTTTAAGCGTGACAAAGCGCAGATTACTCGTTTAGTTAATCAGCTTATTGATCAGGGGTTTGTTCAAAAGAAGCCTAACCCTGACGACAAACGGAGTCAGCTTCTGGAATTGACCCCAGCAGGCCAGGTTTTACAAGAAAAATTACGGACGCTATCTGATGGTATGGAAAATCAAATGACTCAGGGCATTGAAGCAGAGGATCTGGATACCTTTACGAAGGTTGCTCAGAAGATGACAAGAAACCTAACACTTTGAGTCTTCCGTTAGGTAATGGGTAATAACGACTAATAAGGGGAGGCACCGCTTTAGGTGTTTTAACGTGGAGTGGATGCCACGATCAAGGTATTTACATTCTCGGCAGGCATTAGCTCGATCACGTAATACATAACGGAATACTCTCGTCTTTGAACGTAGAATAGGAACAGCAACAAATTTATAACAGGTTGGTCAGTTTTAATTGACCACTATGGTGAGATAATTATCGTTTTGCTATTGGGCGCAGTAAACGCAGGGCTTCAGAAGTAGTAGCCTAGGCATGCGCTGCATCGGACACGTTTCAGGTTTTGTAACTCTGTTATTAAATTAGCAGAGGTACGGTGGGTTAAGTATCCAACCTCCGCACTAAAAATAGAAAAAGTGCCTATTCTCGGTACTCTCAGTAATTTCCCCCGGTACTCCTGGTATCGGTACTCTGATGAAGTGAATGTTTAAGATATGCGAATTAGCATGCCGAATTAGCTGATTTTTATCGAATAGAATGAAAATAATTTATTTTTTCTTTTAGGCTTTCAAAGCTAATCGGCTTGCCAATAAAATCATTGGCTCCAGCGTCTAGGTACTCCTGTTTTTCATCATCCTGTGCGCTAGCGGTCATCGCTATGATCCAAGGCTGCACTGTTGATGAATATTGGTTTCGAATAGCGATCGTTGCTTCCAGACCATCCATTTCTGGCATTTGCCTATCCATAAATATAATGTCGTAAGAGTTTTGTAGTTGCGCCGCAACCGCAGCTTTTCCATTCGGTGCCTGGTCGGCTGTATACCCAATCGATTCCAGTAACATTACGGCAACTTCAATATTCATTTCCGAGTCATCGACCACCAGAATTTTTAGATCGGCAGTATTTTTCTGTTCACTGACTAAGATAGGTTTATCTGCATGCGGTATGTTTAAGTCAGGATCGACTGCCAGCAAAGGTAAGTAAAAATTGAATATACTGCCTTTACCCCGACGGCTACTGACTGTCACCTCTCCACCCATCTGCCGGGCTAACTGTCGAGAGATAATTAAGCCTAAGCCAGTACCACCGTGTTTTTTAGTATTAGATTCATCTACCTGTGCAAAAGGTTTAAATAGTTTTTCCTGATCCTTTTCGGTAATACCCATACCGGTATCGACCACGGAAAAACACAAGCGGGTAGCTCCATCAGCAATAACTGGTTTAACCGTTAAGGTGACTTTGCCGCTATCGGTAAATTTAACTGCATTGCTGAGTAAATTTAACAGCACCTGCTGGATACGGATATCATCGCCTATGATATGTGTTGGCAGCCCGTCAAGGTACTGCAGCTTAAGCTCCAGATCTTTCGCGCGCGCTTGAACGTCTACCAGAGATACCGCATGACTCACAATATCTTTAATACAGCAGCTGCCCACAGCTATCTTCATTGCGCCGGCATTTATTTTTGAAAAATACAACACATCGTTAACCAGCCTTAATAGCAATTTGCCATTAACAGAAATTTTATCCACTAGGTTTTTTTGTACAGCGTTTAAATTTGATTTTTCTAATAATTGCGTAACACCGATGATACCATTCATGGGTGTGCGAATTTCATGACTCATGGACGCTAAAAAACGGCTGCGGGCGTTACCTTCGGCCTGAACTTGCACTTTCTGCTGGTGCGAATAAAGTACATAAATCGCCAGTGCTGTTAAAACGATACCCAATCCTATTATCATGCCTGTACGCAACATTAAGCTAGGCTCATGATTGCACAGCGCTAAAACCCAGGTGCCGTGTGGTAGCTGGATTATTGTAGTCATGTCCGCTTGCTCAAAAACCTGAGCATCCCCCCAAAATATATCGCCTTGTTCACCCAAGCCGTGATGCCCCTTTAAGGCGTATTCGTATTGGCCGGGTAGCTGCAGCAAACGTAAATCAGCATAGAGCTTATCCACACCTACCAACAAGGTAGCCATGCCCCAAAAATCGCTATCAATGCCTTTTGGCCACTCATCTCCAGCGTTAGCTCTGCCTGTTGCATACAACTGTTCTGGGTTAAAAATTCCTGCTTTGGTAAAAATAGCTTTGCGTACTACCAGTGCTTCGCCGCCTTGAACTAAGGTCAATGGGCCTGCCACAAAGACCCCCCGCTGATTAATTGCTTCAATCATCTGTTCGCGCCGTTTATCATCTTTAAGTAAGTCGTGTTTGTAGGCGCTGGCGTTGATTTCCATTTGTGTCATGTAATTAATAATGCCGCTTGGAGCAAGCTGCAGACTCATAACATTGGGGTTGTGATCCTCTAAGCGTTCAGCAAAAGTTAGAAAGCGACGGCCAAATTCTTCCTTCTGCGGCTGTTCTGAGCCATATATATCTTGATTGGCATGAACAAAGGCCTCCATTGAAAGAATCAATGTCAGGTAGCGCTCCAATGTTATTTCTATGGTGCCCTTAACATTGTCCAGCTCTCTGGCCATCAGGGCCTCACGCTTAGCCATCGACTGTGTATAGTCGACGTAGCTGATTAGAGCTGTTAGCAACAGTCCGAAAGCCAATAAAGCAATGATTGGTCGGGTGATATTTATCATAAGAAACGATCGCCGCTTGATAGCCCACGTTATCAATTATTATTGTAGATGATTCTACTTTGATCTTTAGGTATAGCAAATGCGTATTAATACCGAGAACGTAATGCTAAGTGGGGTTATAAGGGTCATTTAAGATGGGGGTAAGCCGCAGCATGGTCTTGTTGTGCTCAGATCAGTGCCGATAAACGGATATCCGCTCCTAACACGCGTACCAGTTTGCCCTGTTGATCATGTATAGGTACTGCTACGGTAAAGCAAAATGCCGCGGTTGCCGCAGAGCGATACACTTCAGTGATATGTGCGACATCATTATCCCGTACGGCACGAAACCAATGGCGCTGACTCCAGTTTTTACCACGGGCAAGATGGCCGTCACTAATCGCAAGATCACTGGAGAAAACATTGTCACTGAGTTGGATCCCATCGCCTCCTACTACATATAGCAATTCAAGCCGGGGGTCATTATCTAACGCCTGCTGCAGCGCTATATTAAGTTGCTCTCCACGGCCATTGATCATCACCACGTCTCTGGTCAGTCGTTCGACTGCGGCCTGTGCCTCGGCGTGCAGCTTGAGCTTAAAACCACCCAGTCCACCTTCGATAAGCTCATCACTCCGTTCGTGGACAGATCTAGCGAGGTCGCCTATTTGCACGGCATTTTGCAGCATGTCACCTGCCGCTGCCGACACTGTATGTACATCCCGGTTCATCGCACTGATAGCTGCGCCTATTTGGCTGGTGCCGGTGGCAATGGAACTGACTTTGAGATCCAGATCATCCATTGCTACTCTCACTCCGGCCAATTCGCTTCGCATACCCTGCATGCCTTTTTCACCAGCATGAACTGCATTTTGCATCTGGTCGCCTGCATTATTTAGCTGAACCATTTCGGTGCGAAACTGATCAATGATGCTCGCGATATGATCAGTAGATTGTGTTGTGTGCAATGCCAGATTACGTACCTCATCCGCCACCACGGCAAATCCACGGCCGTGTACGCCGGCTCGCGCCGCTTCTATTGCTGCATTCAAAGACAGTAAATTGGTGCGCTTGGAAATATCTGCAATCACGGCGATAACCTGTGAAACCTCTTCAAGCTGCGACGGCAAGTCGATAATTACTTGTCGTAATTGCTGCTCGCTGCCACTGATGCCACTGATGTGTTGCAATACATCATCACTAACTGTCTCGCATTGCCGCAAAGCCCCTGAAACCTGGTTAGACAGCACCGACATGTCGGTTGCACCCGGCACCAGCTCTGCCTCCAGCGTGGCGGTTACTTCTTCGCTGGTGCTGGCAATAGTCTCCGATGCTTGAGAGAGATTTTGCCCTATAGCCTCTGCACTGGACGAAAGCTGACGAAGCGAAGGAGCGTAACCAGCGATAGCGACAGCGGCTGAAACACTTTGACCGACGCGTTGGTGTAGATCCGCAAGAAAGTCCCCAACTGCCAAATCCCGAGCATCATTACTGCTGAGTTGCCGAGTTAAATCTCGAGCTTGTAGAATCGACTCTAGCTCTTGAATTTGTTTGTTGTCCTTCCAGCGCCGTTCGAATATACCCATATATCGCCCCAAAAATAAACTGTTAGAGCTTATACCAGCAATTACAATGCCAGCCAGGCGATATAGAGGAGTAAGAATACGAGAATACTAAGGGATAGGCATTGCTTCAAAGTATTAACAATCTATTCTGACTCTTCGTACAAAACGGCTGCTGTTTGAAACATTAACTTTCATTCGCTTCGGCGTTTCATCGTCGCCTTGTAAGCCTTGCTGCCTTTCCTTTTCCCCGCAGCAATGACAACTACAATGATCGTCTTATTATTTACTTCGTAGGCCAAACGATAACCGGCTTGGTGAAGCTTAATCTTATAAAGGTGATTGTCACCAGAAAGTTTAGTATTTAGTACTTTAGGATTTTCAAGTACGGCTCTAAGTTTTTTAGTAAGCTGAATCTGAGCCGTTGCACCCAGTTTGTTCCATTCTTTCAGAGCTGATTTCTTGAATTCCAGCTCATAGGGCATTTATATCAACCTTAATCGTCTTTTCATGTTTTCTGTCTTCAGCAATGGCTGATAGTTCTAAATCATCTATATGGTCCATTAGAATTTCGTAGGTAGCTGCAGGCACGCAGTAGAAAACGGGTTCATTTCTATTAAGTACAGCCACTGGTTCACCATCGCCACTCAGTGCTACTTTCATCGGGTTGGCTTTAAGCTCGGTAATGCTGGCTGCAGCTTCTGTCAGTATGCGGGTTGTCATGCTATAACCTGTGCGGTAAAGTGGTCTTTAAATCGGTCTTTGTTCTAGTCTTAAAGATTAACACGGCCAAGCATAATCCCCCAATGCAACAAAAGGCACAGTGGGCTGGACGGCCTACACTCGTTTTGGTTGCCCCTCAGCAAAGCGTTATATTTTCAAAAATCCCGGCATGACTATCTTATGAGTAAGCATTCTACAAATATTATTGCATGCACAATCTTTGCTCTTTTGGCATTTGCTGGAAATTCTGTCTTATGCCGATTTGCATTGGGTGAAAATACCATCGACGCTGCAAGCTTTACAGCTATACGACTTGCATCGGGTATCACTATCTTAATAATCGTAGCGACGATGACGAAAAAAACCAAAGATGTCCGCTCTAAAGGGAGTTGGTTAGCCGCAAGCATGCTATTTACTTATGCTGTGGCTTTTTCATATGGGTATATTTCTTTAGACACCGGCGTTGGAGCGCTAATCCTATTTGGCGCTGTTCAGATAACTATGGTTATAGTCGGCCTTATCTCAGGAGAGAGGCTTCATTACTCTGAATGGCTAGGGTTATTCATTGCCTTTTCAGGTTTCGTGTATTTAGTTATTCCTAGTTTGACAACGCCATCGCTAACAGGATTTATCCTTATGACTATTTCGGGTGTGGCATGGGGGCTTTATACGCTGGTAGGGAGATATTCAAAACAACCCATTAATGATACTGCATATAATTTTTTACGAACATCTCCATTTATTTTTGCTTTAATGATTTTTACATTCAAGACTTCTCATATAACTCCAGAAGGTATTTTATTAGCCGTTTTATCGGGCGCTATCGCTTCTGGAGCAGGATACGCTGCATGGTATGTTGCAATAGGGGGGCTTTCTGTTACGCAGGCAGCTGTTGTTCAGTTGTTTGTTCCTATAGTTGCTGCAATAGGTGGGGTAATATTTGCTAGCGAAATAATCACTCTACGTCTTGTGGAGTCATCTGCTTTAGTTCTTGGTGGAATTCTGACTGTAATACTTGGAAGAAATTATTTTGTATCGCGGGTATGAAAAAAACATTAACAAACTTATGGAAAAGTATGGTTGAAGCGGGGCAGTAAATATTTCTTGCACCCTTCAAGTTAGAGTGTCTGTCCGCAGTACTTGCCTTCACCCAGTGCTTGCCTCGCACCATTAACGTACATAAAAATATCCCCATCGAGCAGAATCAATAGACAGCTTCCAATAAAAGATTAATCAAAACTTTTAACAAGCCTAATATACTGGCTTTTAAAGCCTGTCTTTCATTAATTCAAGCAATAATTATATATTCAACCGCTTTGTTCGTCATGGCGCAAGAATTGCTATCTAGTATTATAGTATTTCGAAATAACCAGAGATTAATATACCGATAGAGAGGATTACCATGGCCGATCGTAGCTGGATGTTGAACCGTTCTGCCATTGCTTCAGCAAAAGCTTGCATCGAAATAGTAAAAGAGGAGCTAGGTGTTCAGCTAAAGTTGTCACACCCTGAATTTATAGAAATTATTGCGGAATATTGTGAGCTGACAGAATCAGAAGCATTAACCGCGGCCTATTTAGCACTCTTGGCCTTTACTGATACTGACGCAGGCTACGCTAATATTGCGGTAATGCCTCGCCGCATACAGTCTAAAGCTGAGCCCAAACCTTCAGCGCCCTCATTGACTGAGCAGGTCCAATATCATGGTAAGGACTATCCTCGATTTGATGCATCAGGCAAAGAGTTTCAAGGTTTGTACCGTGGTGCCGCTCGGTACGGCTGAACACTACTCACGCAGATATAACCATCCATAAAAAACCGTTAACCCTTGATAAGGGTGAGAGTGGGCACGGTTAAAAGAGACCAATAGATATTCTTTTTTATCTTCCAAATTATTACGTGTAAAAATCAATACACCAAAAAACCACAGCAATACATTGTGATTATCAGAGTGAAATGAGGAGCCCTCTGAGCTTAACTGTCCATACGGTTTAACGTACTTACAATGACACTCTATGGTGCACAGGTACAGAATCAGTGCATTTTTTACTTTCTTCCTAACAATATTTTAATATCCAAAGGCTCATTTTATTATTAACTATTTGATAAGTATGAGTTTTTTATAATTGGCACATAACCTGCTCTATTCAAGTTGTTCGTATCCTTGGAAAGTCGAGCACTACAATTTAGATTACCAATAGAGAGCTAGGGTTCCGATTACGTTTTAAAAACGTAGTGACTGGTCCGAGAGCTTTCGACCTTAAAGTTTAAGGTTACACGGCGGGATAAAAGCCCGGGAGGCCACATGGCGATTTTGCCAAGGGTACTCCATGTGTAATTAAACAAACTGTAAAGGTGACTTCCAATGAAAGCCTCAGCCAAAAAAGTAACCGTTCTACTGTTTTCCATCCTGATGTCTACCAATGCTTTGGCAAAAGACAATTTTAAAGTCTGCTGGTCTATTTATGTGGGCTGGATGCCTTGGGCTTATGGCGCTCAAGAAGGCATAGTCAAAAAATGGGCCGACAAATACGACATTGATATTGATGTTGTGCAAATCAATGATTACGTTGAATCAATTAACCAATATACAGCCGGTCAATTTGATGCTTGCACTATGACAAATATGGATGCTTTGACCATTCCAGCAGCTGGTGGAGTCGATAGCACGGCATTGATCGTTGGTGATTTCTCTAACGGTAATGATGCAGTTATTTTAAAAGGTACGGATAACTTAGCGGACATCAAAGGCCAAAACGTTAACCTAGTAGAATTGAGCGTATCTCATTACTTGTTAGCGCGAGCTTTAGACACTGTAGGTTTAAGTGAAGCGGATGTGAACGTCTTTAATACCTCTGATGCAGACATGGTGTCTATTTATGGTACGCCAGATGTGACATCGGTTGTGACTTGGAACCCATTGGTTAGTGAAATCCTTTCCATGCCGAAAAGCTATAGTGTCTTCGATTCTTCAAAAATTCCTGGCGAAATCATCGATCTGTTAGTGGTAAACACAGACACCCTTAAAGCTAATCCTAAGCTAGGCAAAGCTTTAGTCGGTGCTTGGTACGAAATTATGGGATTGATGAGTGGTACCAATCAAACAGCGATTGATGCACGTTCTGCTATGGCTGAATCATCTGAAACAAATCTAGAAGGCTACGATGCACAGCTTTCCAGCACAAAAATGTTCTACACACCACAATCTGCTTTAGACCTAACCAACAGCAAAGCACTGTTCTCGACGATGAAAAACGTTGCAGAGTTTTCTTTTGAACATGGAATTCTAGGTGATGGCGCACCAGATGCGGGTGCTATTGGTATCGAAATGCCAACGGGCGTTTATGGTGATTCAAGCAACATCAAACTTCGGTTTAACCCAACTTACATGCAAATGGCGGCTGACGGCGTACTGTAATGTCATCCACATAAATGGCGGATTTTCTTCTTTCTCAATCATTTTATAAAAAGAGTAAGAATGGAGGCCGCCAACATGGAGTGTAAGTATGAAAAAATTTATAAATGCTAAGCCCAATCGAACGAATACTATATTGCTCGGCTTGTTGCCTTTTGCCCTGTTGATCCTGGTTTATATGATTGGGTCAGATGCACGTCTGGCGATTAACCCAAGTGATAAGCTGCTGCCATCCTTTAGCCACATGGGTGAATCGATGATGCGCATGGCGTTTGAGCCGAGCAAACGCACCGGCGATTACTTGTTTTGGCAAGATACCCTAAGCAGCCTAACAAGGTTGGGTGCGGGTGTTTTGATTGCTGCTTGTATTGGTTTGCTAGTTGGGGTTCTAACAGGATCTTTGCCTTTTGTTTCTGCGTCTTTTTCGCCCCTGCTAACGGTTGTTTCGCTGGTGCCTCCTTTGGCTTTATTGCCCATTTTGTTTATCGTGGTTGGACTGGGTGAAGTCTCGAAAATTGCTTTAATCGCCATTGGCATTACGCCGTTTATTGCGCGAGATATTCAGGGGCGAACGCAAGAAATTCCCTCTGAGCAATTGGTCAAGGCACAAACCTTAGGTGCCAGTACCAGCCAAATTTTGATTCGAGTGATATTGCCGCAGATTATGCCAAAACTGATCGACGCGGTTCGCTTGTCGTTAGGTTCTGGTTGGTTGTTTTTAATCGCCGCAGAAGCCATCGCTTCGACAGATGGTCTGGGTTATAGAATCTTCTTGGTGCGTCGTTATTTGTCTATGGATGTAATCCTGCCTTATGTGGCGTGGATTACCTTGCTAGCTTTCCTGGTGGATTACTTGCTGAGTAAATTAAATCAGCGACTCTTCCCTTGGAACTATGAGGTGAGCTCATGATGACTGAAAAACAAGCGACCATAATTCAAGCGAAAAATCTTGGCAAACGCTACGGTAATGATGTGATTTTAGAACGGGTGAGCGTTAACGTGGAAGAGGGCGAGTTTATAACGCTAGTCGGCGCTTCTGGTTGCGGTAAAAGTACCTTCTTGAAAATGATATTAGGCATCGAAAGTGCTACCGATGGCGAATTGCTGTTAGACGGAAAACCTATTCCTGATGAGCCGGGTTCGGATCGGGGTATTGTTTTTCAGCAATATTCTGTATTTCCACATATGACGGTGTTGGAAAACGTGATAGCCGCAAAAGGTTTTCAAAAACCTTCTATCTCAGGTTATTTGTTCGGTAAAGAAAGAAGGATAGCCAAAGACGAAGCGACCGAAATGTTAGAGCAAGTTGGCTTAAGTCATGCGCTAGGTCGTTACCCGCACGAATTGTCTGGCGGCATGCAACAACGCCTTGCTATTGCACAAGCATTAATTTGTAAACCGAGAATATTATTACTGGACGAACCTTTTGGAGCTCTTGATCCGGGTATTCGTGCTGATATGCACGCTTTAGTATTAGATCTATGGCGTAAACATAAACTCACTGTTTTTATGGTCACCCATGATTTAAAAGAAGGTTTTTATCTTGGCTCTCGTCTTTGGGTATTCGATAAGGTTCGTCACGATCCCCATGCACCGAATGCCTATGGCGCATCTATTACTTATGACTTAATGGTGGGCCAAACCTCTACGCCACTTTATAAAGAAATAGATAATCGCATTCGACCTATTCCAGCAATCAGTATCGATGCTGTGTCAGTTCCATTGGAGAATAAATAATGAATAGATACGAAACTATTATTCCAGCCGCGAGCCATTGGTCGTTACGTGTACGCCGGGGTACACAGATCACCCTGACCGACTTATATGGTGATGCCAATGTCGGCATGGTGTTTTACAACCCAGAAAACCTGTTAGAGCGTTACAACGCACCAGATACCTTAAAAGGTCAGCACACTTTTAAGCTCACGAAAGGTCATTGTTTGTATTCGGATATGGGGAGAATTTTTGCTTCTATTGTTGAAGACAGCGTTGGCTGGCATGAAACAGTGAGTGGTAACAGTCATGCATCTCATATCGAAGCCAAGTGGGGTAAGCGAGACTATCAAAGAGATCGCAATGGATGGATGCAAAACGGTCACGACGCCATGTTAGTGGAAATGGCAAAATACGGTTTGACGAAAGCGGATATCACTGCGAACTTAAATTTTTTTAGTCGTATTGGTACCGATGCTGAAGGTAGCATGTCCTTAGTTGAAGGCAATAGTTGTGCTGGTTCCAGTGTGACGTTGCGCTTTGAAATGGACACCTTAGTCATACTGCATACCTGCCCGCATCCATTAAGTACAGCAAAAACCTATCCTAAAAAACCTATTTCCATAGTGTTAGAAAAATCAGCACCAGTTGCAGAGGATGATTTTTGTAAATTATCTCGCTCAGAAAACGAACGCGGTTTTGCCAATAATGATCTTTATTATTTTGCGAAAGAGGCTTAAGTCATGATTAAAGAAAGTCTGTTAAATGCCGCATCCGCAACACAAGCCTTCAACATTGATTCAGGAGATTATTTCATTGCTAAAATCGATGCCGGTAGTACGTTTCGTATTGTCGATTTAGAAGGCAATCAAGCCGCCGATACATTGTTTTATAACGCTAATGATCCAGCAGAACGTTACAGTGCTGCCGATACTATACGTGAGCAAGGCAACGTTTATTTAACTGCAGGTACTAAGCTTCGCTCTAACGAAAATAATGTGATGATCGACATAGTTGCCGACACCTGTGGTCGGCATGACACCTTGGGAGGTGCTTGTGCAACGGAAAGTAATACCGTGCGTTATGATTTAGAAAAACGCTGTATGCATGCTTGCCGAGACAGTTGGATGCTTGCCGTTGCTGAAAACCCTGAGTACGGTTTATCGAAGCGAGATATAAGTCATAACATAAATTTTTTTATGAATGTTCCGGTAACGGAGGCCGGTGGATTAACCTTCGAAGATGGTATTTCTGCACCGGGAAAATATGTCGAAATGATCGCAAAAATGGACATCATTATTCTTATTTCAAATTGCCCGCAATTAAATAATCCATGTAATGGTTACAACCCAACACCTGTGGCGTTGTTGGTGTGGAATTAATAACTGAGTAACCGTTTAAATCATTCAAGTTAACTCAGTGGACGACCACTGACGTATTATTAAACCGGGACGACCCGGCGAAGGTTGAGCCATGTTTAAAAAAGTACTGATCGCCAACCGTGGTGCTATTGCTACACGTATTATTCGTACACTTAATAAGATGAACATTGGATCGGTGGTTGTTTATGCCGAGTCCGATGCTAAAAGTTTACATGTAAAGCACGCCGATGAAGCTTTTTCATTAGGGGAAGGCAGCGCCAGCGAAACCTATCTTGATATGGATAAAATCCTAACTATTGCTAAGCAAACCGGCGCGGATGCGATTCACCCGGGTTATGGGTTTTTAAGTGAAAACGCCACCTTTGTGCGTCGTTGCGAAGAAGAGGGGGTCGCTTTCATTGGTCCAACCGCAGAACAGATGATTGAATTTGGTTTAAAACACCGAGCGCGAGAATTGGCACAGCAAGCTAATGTGCCCTTGCTGTCTGGCTCCGAGTTACTCACCTCATTAGACGAAGCCTGCCAAACCGCCAAGCAAATCGGCTACCCGGTGATGCTAAAAAGCACAGCAGGCGGTGGTGGTATCGGCATGCATTTGTGCCATGACGAAAATAGCCTGCGTGATAGTTTTGAATCTGTGCGTCGTTTAGGGGCTAATAATTTTTCCGACGATGGGGTGTTTCTGGAAAAATTTATCCGCCGAGCACGGCATATCGAAGTACAGATTTTCGCTGATGGTAAAGGCAAGGCGTTAGCCTTAGGCGAACGGGATTGCTCTAGCCAGCGTCGTAACCAAAAAGTCGTCGAGGAATGTCCGGCACCAAACTTGACCGATGAAGTACGTAAACAGTTGCATCAAACTGCGGAGTCTCTGTTGTCGAGCATTCACTATCGTAACGCAGGAACGGTGGAGTTCATTTATGACATGGACACGGAAAAATTTTACTTCTTAGAAGTCAATACGCGTTTGCAGGTTGAGCATGGTGTTACTGAGGAAGTATACGGCGTGGATTTAGTGGAGTGGATGATTCGTCTTGCAGCCGGGGAAGACCTTGGCCTAGATGACAAGCGTCAGAATCTAAAAGCCAAGGGTCACGCAGTGCAAGTGCGTATTTATGCGGAAGATCCTTATAAAGATTTTCAACCTTGCCCTGGTTTATTAAGTCAGGTTTTTTTCCCTGAAAAAGTTGGCGCAGGCGTTCGTATCGACCATTGGGTAGAAACCGGAATTCAAGTGTCGTCATATTTTGATCCTATGATAGCCAAAGTAATTGTTCATCAGGATAACCGTGAAGCGGCGTTCAGCAAACTAAAAACTACGCTTGATGAATGTGTATTATACGGCACAGAAACCAATCTTGATTACCTGAAAAATTTAGTAATAGATCCGGTGTTATTACGTGGCGAAGTCAGTACACGTTATCTTAATGAGTTTATTTATCAGCCACAGCGGATTGATGTGTTAAGTGGCGGCACACAAACCACGCTGCAAGATTTCCCTGGTCGTCAGCATCATTGGAATGTAGGTGTTCCTCCATCTGGCCCGTTTGATAACTATCATTTCCGCTTAGCGAATCGTTTGCTTAACAATGCAGATGCGGCTGCCGCGATGGAGATAACGCTTCAAGGGCCCAGCCTGAAATTTAGTTTTGATACTCGCGTGGTGATTTGTGGTGCTGTGATTGATGCCAAAATAAATGAACAAGCGGTTGAGCAAAATCAAGTCGTTACAATCAAGGCGGGAGAAATCTTGACTCTTGGACGAATCAAAGAGCAAGGTGCACGAAGCTATTTAGCGGTGGCAGGTGGCTTTGATTGTCCAGATTATTTGGGCTCTAAATCGACTTTCACCCTAGGCCAATTTGGCGGGCACAATGGTCGTGCTATTCAAACGGGGGATGTGTTGCATAGCTTTCTTGCTGGCCTAGAAAACACATCGGTTACATTGCCAAATGAATTGGTGCCTGTGCTTGGTAATCAGTATGAATTGCGTGTTATTTATGGCCCTCATGGCTCGCCTGTTTTTTTTACACCACAAGACATAGAAATATTTTTTAGTACCGCATGGGAAGTTCATTATAACTCTAGCCGTACAGGCGTTCGCTTGATCGGCCCGAAACCAACGTGGGCGAGAAACGACGGCGGCGAAGCAGGTTTGCATCCGTCTAACATTCACGACAATGCTTACGCTTTTGGTAGTGTGGATTTCACGGGTGACATGCCAGTGATTCTGGGACCAGATGGCCCATCGCTTGGTGGTTTTGTTTGTCCTGCTACGGTTATTACAGCGGACCTGTGGAAACTTGGGCAAGTTCGCGCAGGCGATAAAATCCGCTTTGTGCCTGTCACTCTGGAAGACGCAGTCGCGTTAGAAGCGGCTCAGAACAATGGCTTGCAAGAGTTGGTAGCCTTTGAGCGAGAGATTACACCTTGTAACGCGCCTCATTTAGAAGGAACGCCGATCCTGAAAACTTTATCGGCGGATCGGTTTGGTGATCAAATTGTTTATCGCGCGGCTGGCGATCACTTCTTGCTGGTGGAATACGGTGAGCAAATACTCGATATTCGTCTGCGTTTTCGTGCCCACGCATTAATGCAATGGCTAGAGAAAAATCCGTTAGCCGGCATGCGCGAACTCACACCGGGTATTCGTTCTCTGCAAATCCACTACGACAGCCAACGGTTGAGCTACACCGACTTGTTGAATCATTTGGAATCCGCCGAGCAAGCATTAAGCACCCAGCTTGATGAGCTGACTGTACCGTCTCGAACAGTGTATTTACCGCTTTCCTGGGATGACAGAGCCTGCCAAGAAGCCATCGATAAATACGCTCAATCGGTGCGTTCTAATGCGCCTTGGTGCCCGAGTAACCTGGAGTTTATTCGGCGTATTAACGGTTTAGACAGCATTGACGATGTGAAAGACATTCTGTTCAACGCGAGCTATTTAGTAATGGGCTTGGGGGATGTCTACTTGGGTGCGCCCGTGGCAACGCCGGTTGACCCGCGCCATCGTCTTGTTACTACTAAATACAACCCTGCGCGAACTTGGACCGCAGAAAACTCCGTGGGCATTGGTGGTTCTTACCTTTGTGTGTACGGCATGGAGGGTCCAGGTGGTTATCAGTTTGTCGGTCGAACTTTGCAAATGTGGAATCGTTACCGTCAAACCAGCGCCTTTACCAAGCCTTGGTTATTACGTTTTTTTGATCAGATTCGCTTTTACCAAGTGAGCCACGAAGAGCTGGATCAAATTCGTGAGGATTTCCCTCATGATAACTATCCGATTCGTATCGAAGAAAGTACCTTTTCCCTCGCGGAATATCAGGCCTTTATCGATGCAAATAGAGGTAGCATAGACGAGTTCAAACAAGTCCGTAATAAAGCTTTTGAAGCAGAATTAGCAAGCTGGCACGCCAATGGGCAATTCCATTTTGACATGGAGGAGGCGGAGTCGGTTGCCTCGGATGTAACCTGGAGCGAAGACGCTGTGGTCGTCGATAGCCCAGTGTCTGGCAGTGTTTGGCAAACCCAAGTGAGCGAAGGTGAACAAGTGCAAGCAGGGCAGCTATTGGTGATTTTGGAATCCATGAAGATGGAAATTCCTATCTATGCACCATCTGCGGGGATGGTGGCGGATTTGTTATTAAAAGACGGCAGTCGTGTTAATGCGGGTCAAGCGCTTGTTGTTTTAGAAGAGCGCTTGAAAGAATTAAACGCCTAGGGAGTAAAAAATATGAATATGCAATTAGAAACAGAAAACGAATTGGATATGGGGTTTACTGCACTGCGTAACGCCTATAAAGCAGGTACTGTCACACCAGAAAGTGTAATGGCAGGCATCCGTGAACGTGCAGCCGATTATAAAGAGTACAATATTTGGATTCATCTGTTAACCGAAATGGAGCAAGCATTTTGGTTGAACAAGTTAAAAGACAAAGATCTGGCATCGCACCCTTTATGGGGTATTCCGTTTGCCATTAAAGACAACATTGACCTAGAAGGTATTCCGACTACAGCGGGTTGTGTAGAGTTTGCTTTTACACCAACAAAATCCGCCAAAGTGGTGCAGCAGTTGATCGATGCAGGAGCGATTCCCGTCGGAAAAACCAATCTGGATCAGTTTGCCACCGGCTTAAATGGTACTCGTTCACCTATGGGTGCCTGCCATAATTCGTTCAATTACGATTTCATTAGTGGTGGTTCAAGTTCTGGCTCGGCAGTTTCGGTTGCTCTGGGTTTAGCGAGTTTTAGCTTAGGCACAGACACGGCAGGTTCGGGGCGTATTCCAGCGTGTTTCAATAACCTCGTGGGTGTGAAACCAAGTATTGGTTTGTTGTCGGCTACGGGTATGGTGCCAGCGTGTCGCAGTTTGGATTGCATGACGATTTTTGCTTACAACACGGACGATGCCAATATCGCTTTGGCAGCAGCAGAAGGTTTTGATGCGGCAGACGGTTACAGTCGCCCCAATCCATTTGATAACCAGGCTCGTCATTATGGTCTGCGTACTGGCGCATTAAAAGTCGGTGTGATTCCTACTCATCAATTAAAGTTCTTTGGTGATGAAACTTATGAAAAAGCTTATCTGGAAACGCTTGAATTATTAAAAGCCCAGGGCTTTGTATTTCAACAAATAGACTACGCCCCGTTCGATAAAATCGCACAGTTACTTTATGAAGGCCCTTGGGTGTCGGAGCGTTATGTGGCAACACAGCCTTTAATAGATGATAACCCAGAGGCGATTTTCCCTGTAGTGCGTGACATTATCGCTCCTGGTGGCAAACCACCAGCCACCGCTTTGTTTAAATCGCAATATCGTATTAATGACTTAAAACAAATTTGCTTGGCGCAAATGGCCGAAGTCGATTGCCTGCTCACACCAACCGCAGGCCGTCATTTTACCGTGGCTGAAATGTTGGAGGAGCCAATCAAATACAACAGTGAATTGGGTTACTATACTAACTTCATGAACTTGATTGACCTTGCTGCCATCGCTGTACCCACAGTGATGACAGACGCCGACATGCCCTTTGGTATCACGCTCGTTGGGCCGACCTTTAGCGACCGTATGTTGATGTCTATTGCTAACCGTATTCAACAAGCCTTACCGCTTAAAAAAGGTGCATTGAAGGTGATGGCAAAACCAAGCAACATAACACCAGTGGGCAATAATCAAAGCATAGATGTGATGGTGTGTGGCGCGCATTTAGAGGGCCAGCCTCTAAACTGGCAATTAACAGAGCGTGGCGCAACCCTAAAAACCAAAACTACCACAGCGCCTGTTTATCGCATGTATGCCTTGGCAGGTGGCCCACCATTTCGTCCGGGTTTAATCCTTGAATCTGGAAGAGAAGAGGGGATAAGCGGTGAAGCCATTGACGTGGAAGTCTGGTCAATGCCTACTGAAAACTTCGGTAGTTTTGTCGCCGGTATACCTGCACCGCTAGGCATTGGCAAAGTTCTACTCGCTGACGGTAGTCAGGTCGCTGGATTTATTTGTGAACCTTACGGTATCGAGGGCGCACAAGACATCACTCGTCTAAAAGACTGGAGAGCCTATTTAGCTACGTTGAACTGAATTAGGGAGAATTATAAAAACCACCAGTCTAGAAATAGAAAGGTGGTTTTTTTAGATAATGACAGGCGTTGCCTCTAAGCCAAAAACTGAGCTAGTGTCGGCAACGCCTTGTCTATGTGGCGGTTACAATTACGAGGCTTTCTTTAGGATAGTATTCAGGTCTTGTTTGGCATCACCAACGGCTTTAAGCTGAAACTTGTCCACCAATATATTCAATAAATTGGGTGTGAGGAAAGCTGGCAGGGTTGGGCCCAGGTGGATATTAGTGATCCCCAGAGATAACAGGGTTAGTAATACAGCCGCGGCTTTTTGTTCAAACCAAGAAATAATCAGTGAAAGAGGAAGATCATTCACGCCACACTCAAAAGCCTCTGCCAGTGCCAGGGCAATTTTCAGTGCGGAATAGGTGTCGTTACACTGGCCAAGATCCAATAGGCGAGGGATGCCGTTAATATCGCCGAACTCCTGATTATTAAAGCGGAACTTGCCACAGCCCAAGGTCAAGATTACGGTGTCCTGCGGGGTGTTTTCTGCAAATTCGGTGTAGTAGTTGCGGCCAGCGTTAGCGCCATCGCAACCACCAATTACAAAGAAGTGTTTAATCGCACCTTGCTTAACTCCCTCAATGACTTTATCGGCCACACTCATTACGGTGTTGCGGGCAAAGCCGTTGGTAATAAAGTTTTCGATGTGGTCAATATCAAAACCGGGTTGTGCCAATGCCGCCGCAATGACGGGTGAAAAGTCTCTGTTTTTAATGTGGGTTACACCCTGCCAACCGACTGGGCCGCTGGTAAAAATACGTTGGGAATAATCGTTTTCAAAAGGATCCATCAGGCAATTGGATGTCATTACCACTGCGCCGGGGAAACTGGCAAACTCTTGTTTCTGGTTCTGCCAGGCGGTGCCGTAGTTACCTGCCAGGTGTGGGTATTTTTTTAGCTCGGGATAGGCAGTGGCAGGCAGTAATTCGCCGTGGGTGTATACATTAATACCTTTGTTCTCGGTTTGTTGGAGGATGGCTTCTAAATCCACCATGTCGTGACCACTGACCAAAATACACTTGCCTTTGATCGGAGTCGTGCGCACACGGGTTGGCTCGGGGTGTCCAAAGCGCTCGGTTCCGGCTGCATCCAGCATTTCCATTACGGTAAAGTTTAACTGTCCTACGCCCATTGCGGCTTCCAGCAAGGCATTGAGATCGGTTGGACGAGTGGCCAGAAAATTGAGATAACCCATCATCCCTGCGTACACCGCGTTGCTTTCTTTACCCAGCTCGTAAGCATGGTGGGCGTAGGCGGCACAACCTTTCAAACCATATAAAATTAATACGCGTAAACCTATGACATCATCACCAACACTGGCGCGGTCACTTTCCAGATTGGCTGTTTCTTTTTGGGCCAGCCATTCATTACGGTTTGTTCCCGGATTCCAGGCTGCGGCACCCTCTAGTTGCTTTATGGGTTTACCGGATTCGGTACAGGCAGTTTCGTACAAGGCCTTGGCTTCGGCGCGGACAGATACGGCTTCTGTTACCAGCTCATCAAAGCGAGTTGCATCAAAGTTAACATTGGTCAGGGTGGTAAACAGGGCGTGATTGACGAAGCGGTTAACACGCTTGGAGTAAGCGCCCAGCTGCGCAGCGAGAGAGCCATACATGGCAATGCCTTCTACCAAATAAGTTAGCACATCCTGTAACTCTGCAGTTGTGGCACTTTTACCGCACATGCCGCGTACGCGACAACCATCAGCGCGAACGCTGGAGCGGAGGGTCTGTTCACATTGAATACAATACATAAGATAGTCCTTGCCCGGCGGCATCGTTGTTCTGTTTGTTCTAGCCAAATCGCCCTATTACAGCGCGGCGAAACTCGGATGTACGTTACTCCCACTCCTTAATGTTG
>Ga0172382_10004661_pt1 | contig 20887 bp, 20 predicted proteins | sample Leawel138RmetaG_FD_122245 | JGI IMG/M metagenome (GOLD analysis project Ga0172382, IMG submission 122245) | Leachate microbial communities from a municipal landfill in Southern Ontario, Canada - Leachate well 138R metaG | ecosystem: Engineered > Solid waste > Landfill > Unclassified | place... | reverse complement strand
TGGTGGTGACGGTGAGTTGATCGGTGTCACTGACTCGGCAGTAAAACTTAATCGGCCGGCAGCAGACATAGCAGTCTTCAGTGTATTCGCTGTCACCTTCGCTACTATCGATTAAAGCCTCAAAGTATTCGCCGCAGTAAGGACAGGTCACATTTGTGCTGACTAAGCCTAGCATGTTAAGGCTCAGCTCTATTGAGTTCGCCCTCTACGGTTAAGTACATCCGCACTAGGTGAGCGAGTGAGTTGGCGTGTAGTTTTTCCATCACGCGGGCGCGGTGGATTTCTACAGTACGTTGGCTGATATCCAAGTCAATGGCGATGACCTTATTGGCTTTGCCCTCTACCATAAGTTTCATGACATCGCTCTCTCTAGGGGTGAGGTTTTTCATGCTTTCGAGAATAACTTGCCGCTGCTGTAGGGTTTTTCTGTTTTCTTCATCCTGCTTGATGGCGGTGCTGATTTTATCGAGCAGCAGTTGTTCGCGGTAAGGCTTTTGTACAAAATCAATCGCGCCTTGTTGCATAGCCTCAACTGCCATTGGTACGTCACCGTGACCGGTAACAAAAATAATTGGGAGGATGGAGTTTCTTTCGTTGAGCTTACGCTGTAGTTCCATGCCGTTCATGCCGGGCATGCGGATATCCAGTACGATACAGCCGGCCATATCTTGGTGGTAAGCGGCTAGAAAGCCATCCGCACTAGCGAAGGCTTGAACATCTCTACCGATGGACTCTAGCATCATCTGCAGGGAGTCGCGTACCGCATCGTCATCCTCAATAATATAAACGTGGGTGGGGCTTTCCATGGTTGGGCCTCAAATTTGTTGCGTGAGAATGTGTAGGTATAGGATATATCAATCTGTGGGTAAACACATGCGCTAGTATTTATACTTATATCGGCTGGAGTAAGGCTAATCTACTATGACTTGATTGATTTTAATAGGGGGGAGGTACGGCCTTATTGGATCATAAAATTGGATCAGCGCATTAGATAGCTGGGTGGTGTTCAATTAATGTTGCTGCATCGATAAGGGTAATTATACAAACCAAAAAGGATAGAGGTGATAAGACAGCATGACAGAATTAGCGGAGTTACCGCAGGGCAATAGTTTGGAGTATGTATTGTTGGTCGATGATAATCCGATCAATTTACAAATTTTATATAAAACCTTACAGGGCAGTGGTTATAAATTATTGATTGCTAAAGATGGTCCCTCAGCTATCGATATTGCCACAAGGGTGAATCCGTCACTTATTTTATTGGACATTATGATGCCGGGTATGGACGGCTATCAAGTCTGTGAACTTCTCAAGAAGAATCCTGCTACGGCGGCTATTGCAGTGATATTTTTATCGGCGCTGGGAGATAGTGCTGCAAAAGTGAAAGGTTTTGCGGTTGGCGGTGTTGATTATATCTCCAAGCCTTTTCAGGCTGATGAGGTTGTTGCCAGGGTTCGTAACCATATCAAAGTGCATCGATTGGAGCGTCAGCTAGCCCGTCGTAACGTCGAGCTTGAGTCGGAAAATTTGCAAATCCTCAATGCGGTGAGAGAAGGGATTGTCGGCTTGAATTGCGATGGGCGTATTACCATGCTGAATCCTGCTGCAACCAGGATATGCGGCTGGACTGAGGCCGATAGTTTGGGTGAGCAATTAACTTCGCTGCGTTTGTTTGATGTTGATGAAGATGAGTGTGTTCCTGAGTATCAAATATTTCCGTACCCGAGTTATCGACTGGGGCAACCTGTACACAGTGATATGGAGTTGATGCGCTGTCGAGATGGCCATTTAGTGCCGGTTGCCATCACCTCTACCCCCAGGGCTGAGGGGGGGGCGGTTGTTGTATTTCGTGATATTAGTGTGTGGGTCGATAGTGAAGAAGCGTTACGGCTGGCTCGCGAAGAGATCGAGTCGCAGCGGCAAAATATTGCGCATATGGAGCGGTTGAGTACCACCGGGGAAATGGCTGCAGGCATCGCTCACGAAGTAAATCAACCTTTGACGGCGATAGCTAATTATTCTCGGGTAGCGCGCAGAATGCTTGAATTACCTGAGTTCAATAAAGACAAACTGATTGGTCTGCTCGATAAGTTAAATGCTCAGTCTGAGCGTGCCTCTGCGGTTATTCAGAATATGCGCAGCTATGTTAAAAAACCCAGCCCCGGTGTTGCTGATATTGATATGAATGTCATGATCAGAGGCGTTATAGCGCTGGCGGAGGTGGATTCAAGGATTAATAATGTGGGTATCAATTTTGAGCCGCAGGTTGATATACCTTCAGTGAGTGCGGATTTAGTGCAGGTTCAGCAGGTAGCGTTGAATTTGATTCGCAACGCGATGGAGGCGGTCGCTGCGAGTGATAATCGCCAGCAAGATGTGGTGGTTCGAACCGAAGTGAAAGCAAATAGTGTTTACGTCGAAGTGGTTGATCGTGGTGTGGGTGTTGCTAAGGGTGAAGATGAACAATTGTTTTATCCCTTTTATACCACTAAAGCTAATGGTATGGGGATTGGTTTATCGGTATGTCAGTCGATAGTACAGGGTCAGGGTGGAGAGATCGGTTTTAGGCGTAACGTAGAGGGAGGCTGTACATTCTATTTTTCGTTGCCCGTTGTAGAGTAAGCAAGATGCTTCGCGAATGCCGCGAAGCATCTTAGTGACAGCTTAACAGCGGTTCACTACCGGAATGTTGGCGCCGGTTACAGCTTCGGCATCGCTTGAAGCTAAAAACAACATAACTTTGGCCAGTGCCGCCGGTGATACCCAGGCAGAAAAGTCGGCATCTGGCATATCAGCACGGTTGGGCGCGGTGTCAATAATGCTAGGCATTACCGCATTGATTCGAATCCCCTGATCTTTAATTTCTTGAGAGAGCGATTCAACAAACCGTGATACCCCGGCTTTTGATGCCGCATAAGCACCAAGGCCTAGGTCAGATTTCACTGCCGCGCCTGCACTTACGCAAACAATGCTGCCACTCTTTTGTTCTAGCATAAATGGCAATACCGCTTTAGAGGCAGTAATAGCTGTTTTTACGTTCAGGCTGAAAAGAAAATCCCAGCTATCGAGTTCATTATCATTAAAGGTTTCCCAGCGAAAACCGCCGGCAATATTAAATAAACTATCGATACGCCCAAAGCTTTCGTTAACTTTGGCAATAGCGGCGTTGGCGCTATCTTTGTCGGTCAAGTCAACGTCACCGAGTAATAGTGTTGATGCGGGCAATTCCAGCGAATCAAGAGTTGGAGCTGGGGCGCGATCAATCAGTGCGATGTTATAGCCTTTGTGTACGGCTTGTTGTGCGGCCGCGCGACCAAGGGTGCCAAAGCCGCCGGTGATAATAATAGTTGGAGTGTCTGCGCTAGGTTTCATAGTCTTGGGCTTCTTCATTGGTGAGTGTATGCAGATTGGTTAATCGAGGCTTAAGATAATGCATCAGCAGAGCTGACTACAGGGCGGCTTTCGCGGGTTCCACGGATGGTTTTTTGCGGTGTAACAGGGTCATAGTGCGCCAGCATCACGTGATCCTCCGCCACTGAGATCAAGTGGCCAACAAAAGGCATGTCATCAAAACGGTCGGGAATACGGTAGCTAACAATATCGCCCGCTTTGAAAGTATCGGCATCAAAATTAAACTCAAATGGACAGGCTTCGTCCTTGTCTGTGATTTGATCTTTCATGGTTTTATCCATTACCCATTTATATTATTAATAGAGCTGATGATTGTAGGATATTGAGCGTTGCTAGGTCGAGCATTTTAACTTTTGGTCTGGTTTTCTAGCCATATCGTGACAAGTTTTTAGCCCGTGCTAGCATTTATAATCCCCCTTTATGGCTATCTATCCTGAATAACGCTTGCGCTAGCATTGATTTTTAACAATCGCCACACTAGAATTACACAGATATTATAAGCATGGCTATTAAATGTATAGTTATTAAATGTATAGTTATTAAGTGTGTAGTTATTACTGGGCGGGTTTGAAATTAGCCATTATGGAAGACAATATTGGATCAATGATGGCGGATATCTCCCGTCTGCTGCGTCGCTCGTTTAATGCTAAAGCCAAAAATATAGGTTTAACTCGCCCGCAATGGCTGGTGATTTCGGTGTTGCACCGTCATGAGGGTATTAATCAAGGGGGCTTGGCCGAGCTATTGGAAGTAGAGCCGATAACCCTTTGTCGGATGATTGACCGCTTACAGGACGCCGGTTTAGTTGAGCGCCAGCGTGACCCAGCCGACCGGCGCGCCTGGCGCTTATTTTTAACGGCCAAAGCACAGGAGGTGCGTCAGCAGGTTTGGCCTTTGGGTGCAGAAGTTATGGATGCGGCACTGGAAGGAATATCTGCGCAAGAACGGGAAGCTCTACGTAGTAGTTTAGACAAAATTCGACAAAATTTATCCTGCCGACCTGACGAGGCAGCCGCTCAAGCTGCCACTGACTTAACGTCAACACCAATCCCTGATACAGCCAGCCAATTACAGTCCAAATAGTATTAATTGTCGGAGAATAACCTTGTCACGATCCTTGAATCATTACGTGTTGATGCTGTCCGTACCGGTCATACTGGCTGTAGGTGGCGTCGCTTATTACCTCTCTACCTCCCAATATGTTTCAACAGATAATGCTTATGTTCAGCAGGATAAAGTATCGGTAAGTGCCGAAGTGGGTGGTCGTATTGTTGAGGTTGGCGTGCGGGAAAATCAAAGGGTGGAGGCGGGTGATTTGTTGTTTCGTGTCGATTCAGAGCCCTATGCGCTGGCTGTTGCGGAGGCTAAAGCGGTAATAGCGACTGCACGAGCTCGATTAGAGAAGTTAGAAACCGCTTTTATAACCGCTGGCGTTGAGATTGAAGCGGCAGAGCAAGATGTTGATTATTATGAACGTGAGTACAAGCGTCAGTTGGAGTTAGAGAGGACTCGGGTAGGTACTCAGGTGGTTTTACAGGCTGCAGAGCATGATTTGTCATTGGCGCGCTCGAAGTTGTCGATGGCAAAGGCAGAAGCGGCAGAAGCAAAGGCGGCATTATCGACGGGTGGGGCTGTGGATGGTGTTAATCCTGATGTACTCAGTGCACAGGTTAGGCTGGATCAGGCCCTGCTTAATTTATCGCGGACTGAGGTGCGTGCCCCGGTCAGCGGTGTCGTGACTCAGGCTGACAGGTTACAGCTGGGACAGGTGATGATGGAGGGCTTATCTGCACTGAGCTTAGTCAATAATGATGTCAGCTGGGTAGAGGCGAATTTTAAAGAAACCGAGCTTGAAAAAATGCGTATCGGGCAAACTGTGGATATCACTATTGATAGTTACCCGGATTTATCCCTCACCGGTCACGTTGAGAGTATAGGCGCTGGTACGGGGTCTGAATTTTCAATATTACCCGCACAAAATGCCACTGCTAATTGGGTGAAAGTAACGCAACGGGTGCCGGTACGCATCGCTATTGATGACAAGCCTTCCCGCCCTTTGATTGCGGGGCTTTCGGCTTATGTCCGAATCAATACCAAGCAATAAGAAGTTGCAAAATAATACTGTGCGGGAAGACAAACCACCACTGGAGACAAAGCATCGTGGTTTGCTGCTGCTGGCGATAATAGGTGTCTCTATTATTCAAGTGATGGATATGACCATCGCTAATGTGGCTTTGCCGCATATGCGTGCAGGGCTTGGTGCCTCATCGGAAAGTATTACCTGGATTCTGACCAGTTTTATTATTGCCGGTGTGATGGTTATGCCGATTGTTGGCTGGGTGTCAGATCGCTTTGGTTCACGACCGGTCTTTATTTGGGCCGTGGCCGGTTTTTTACTGGCGTCAATGCTCTGTGGGGCGGCTACATCGCTAGTTCAAATGGTGATATTTCGAGGTTTACAGGGGATTTCGGCTGCTTTTATTGGTTCGATGACCCAGACTATTTTGTTTGATATAACCACTACTCGTGAGCAGCCAAGAGTCATGTCGTTGTGGGGCATGGTTATCATGATTGCGCCGATAATGGGCCCGCTTGTGGGTGGGATATTGACCGATGCTTTCAGTTGGCGCTGGGTTTTTTATATCAACCTGCCTATCGGTATTCCCACGTTGGTTATTCTAATCTGGTTACTGCCGTCACGACCGATTGTACCGCGTAAGCTTGACCAGTTTGGTTTTTGTATACTGGCTGTAGGGTTGGTGTCGCTGCAATTGCTGCTAGATCGTGGTCAGCACAAGGATTGGCTGGAATCCTGGGAGATTATTATTGAGCTGCTGATCGTGCTTGCAGCGCTGTGGGTTTTTTTCGTTCATACCGTTGCGACTAAGCGTCCGTTGTTTCCTCGGGAGCTAATAAAAAATGTAGCATTTGTCAGTACCTTAAGCTTTATGTTTGTGCTGGGAGTTGCCAATGTTTCTATCGCATCGATATTACCCACTATGTACCAGACTGTTTTTGGTTACAGTGCTTTTGATACGGGGGTATTAATGATGCCGCGGGGTTTTGGTGTTTTGTTGGCAATGTTCGTGGCGGGAAGATTAGTCACTAAGGTGGATATTCGTTACCTGATCGTCGTTGGTTATATCATTACCAGTGTTGCTATGTACCAGATGTCGCGCTGGACATTACAGATGGATAGCTGGCTGATTATTACCTCTGGGTTTATTCAAGGGCTGGGCATGGGGCTGGTGTTTATGCCGATGAATTTAGCGGCGTTTTCAACGCTGGCGGTGGAGCACCGGCCTGACGGCTCCAGTTTGCTGAATTTAATGCGTAACTTGGGAGGGAGTTTTGGTATTTCTGCCATTATTACTATGTTGGCGCGCAATAGTCAGGTCAGCCACTCTGACCTCACTGCCAATATCACTATTGATTCCTTATCAAATAGCGATATTGTCGCTGTCGCAGAGAGTATGGGGCCATCCTATGCCACGGGTATTTTGCAGATGCTAGATATAGAGATAAATCGCCAAGCTTTGTTTATCGCTTATCTTGATAATTTTTATGCCTTGGCCTTTATCGTCTTTGGCATTGCATTATTACCGTTGTTATTAAAACCGATAAGAATATAGCTAGCTGCGGGACCGAGTAAAGATCGGGCGTCTTATGGATTTGTATGCGTCTCATCACCGATTTTTTAAAGCATAGCAGAGACCTGGCTGAGTAGGATATTTTCAGTCCGGGTGATGGTTTTGTGGTGCCTAAGTCTCGGTTAGGAAGAGGGGGGGTTAGTGCGCCGTTTTGATGCTGGTTTTTTCGCCGGTGTTTTTGTTGATAGCTGGGTTTTATGGTCTGCTTGCTCGATCCAGAATAAGGTATCAATATAAGCGACGAAGCGATTCAGATATTGCGGTGATAAATCGCGCATATTCGTCAGGGCGCGAATAGCCAGCATATGAGGGTTGAGTGGGCCGGGCTCTTCTGGGCGCTCTTTAATCGCGTTGCTAACGACATTGTGGGCGCGTTGTTTAACTTGCGATTGACGGAATTTGCGGGCCGATTTCAGCTCGGTTAGTGGAGGTGAGGCTGGAGCAACAGGGCCAGCAGAGGCTGTGTCACTATTGTTGTCGAATAACGATTGCTGTAAATCAAGCTCCTGTTGGCGCAGATAATCTTCAAACTCATAACCGTCCGATGAAGATTTACTCCCGTATTCTTGTTTTGTCAGTTGTTGAGTAAGTGCTAGCAGGGGGGCATTTTGCTGCTGATGTTGTGCGTTGCGTGCGAGCTGCTTTGCCAGTCGTTGTAAGCCATTAAAATTGTACTGGTGTAGCAATTGCTGTGCTGATGCGGCTGCAGCGGGAAACTGCTGGCTAAGCGTGGCAGCGGTTGTATTGGCGCGGCACTGCGCTTTAGCTAATGTATCTTGGTAGTCGCGCAGGACTTTGGCCGCTTTGGTGATGATGATCTGTTGAACCGGTTGTCGTTGCTGCTCGGCGCGCTGCAATAGCGATTCGATCAGTCGAAAGCGTAGCGGGTCAAATAGTTGGGCACGGCTTGCCTGCAACTGTGTGGTTGCAGCTCGAAGGTTTGCAAGTTCAGTGTCAGTTGCCATAAAACCCCTAAAGTTGAAGCGGTTCAAGTAGCGCGGGGGTTACCTCTGGGGGCTGTGGCGCTAAAGGTTTAGGCTCAGTTGGTTTAACCTCTTCTGGACTGGCTTTTGAAATGTTAGCTTGCCCTGCCTGTCCCTGCGATACGCGAGGTACCGGTGCCAGTTCAACGCGACGGTTTTGTGAGCGACTCTCGTCATCGGTATTGGCGGCGACCGGTTGCTGGGCACCAAAAGCGGCGGCAAACACTAGTGTTGGCGGCAGCCCGGTTTCTATCAGCGCACGGGTAACAGTGAGTGCGCGCTGGGCAGATAAATCCCAGTTATCCTCAAAGCGGTTATTGCCTTGCTGAATCGGCAAATCATCGGTAAAACCACTGATCATTAAGAGTTGATCGTGCTGGTCCAGGTACACTTGCAAAGGGGTGACCAGTGTTTGTAAGAGCTCGCGCCCTTCGGGCTGTAACTCGGCAGAGTTGAGCGCAAATAATACACTGCCGCTGATGCCGATGCGGCCATTGCGTAGCGTAACGCGACCAGTGGCGAGTGGGTCGGCTAGCGCCTGCTCTAACTCGTGTCGGCGTTGTTCTTCTACTTCGCGCTTGTCAATTTCTTGTTCCAGTTGCTGTGAGAGTTCCAGCTGAAAGCCCAGTGCCCACACCAGTAGCAACACAAACACACCGACCAATCCAGACATTAAGTCACCAAAGATGGCCCAGATGGGTGGTTCTTCTGCAAAACCTTGGTCAAGTTCAGACATGGCAGATCCTAAACAGAGGTAGCGGCAGGTGCTTCATGACTTGGCGCCTCCTTCGAGTCAGGGGCTAAAAATGGCAGCTCAGCCTGGGGGTGACTGAGGTGGCGTAACTGTTCGATAATTTCCTGCTGCGATACCATGCTGTGGTCAATAATTTCGCGGGCTTGGGCGATGTAGTAACTTAGCTGCTCGTCGCTGCGCTCGGTGGAGCTTTGTAGTGCTTGCTCAATGCTGTGGAGGTTATCGATTAGCTGGGTATTGGATTCATTAAATAGTTGTACGCCCACGCCAAAGGCTTCACTTAAACTCGACATTTCAGCTGTGCTGCCGGCAAAGTGATCGACGATAGTCGACAGTTTTACCACCTCTGAATCGACGTGTTCGCTGAAGTTGCTGCTGATCGTGTGCAGCATATCCGTCGATGACTGCACCATGGTTTCAATCGCGTCACGCTGACCGTTGGATGTCTGGATCAACGAGGCCGACAAGGTATTAAGGTCTTCCATAATGCGGCGACGGTCTGCCAGCAGGCCGTTGTCCCGCTCGATATTCTGGGCGATTTCGTCGCGCATACGTGCAAATACTTCGGCGGCGGCGCGGGGTGTTTCTGAGGCCGTTTCAATCAGCCGCGTCATTGGTTGTTCCAGTGCCTGACCCAGTTCAGCCAAGTGGCTGGCGACGGTAGCTTGCAGGGTTTCCATACTGGCGATGGCAGCATTGCCGCGAGCAGCTTCATCATTACGCAGGGCGCTGAGTTCGGCTGTTAAAGCGGTGGTCATTTGCTCCATGCGGCTATTATGGCTGTTAAGCCAGTTAGTCTCGGTTTCTACGCGGGCATTGACTAGCTGCTCAGAGGATTGCAGCAGTGTACTGATTTCGCTCAGTAACTGGCTGGCACTGGCGGTATTGGCGGCGGTAAGTTCCCCGGCAGTTTGTTGTAGTACCGCGTTGGATTGATCGAAGGAGGCGGCCCAGTGGTCGAGCCTTGCCTGATCGCTATGTTTTTGCTGCTGTGCCCAATCGCTGCTGGCTTTAGCGAAAGACTCCAGCAACTGGGTCGTGGTCGTTTCAAAGTGCTGGGTCAGCCCCTGTAGTGAGCTGCCTATTTGTTGGATGAGTCCCTCGCTGGTTTGTTGTTGTGAGCTGAGTCCGGTCTGCCATGCGTTGCTGACCTGCTCTGAGGTAGTAACGAAGCTTTCATTCAGACTGGCTAATTGCTGCCGTGAGGTTTCGGTTAGCTGTTGTTGGCTGGCTTGTACCTGTTGCTCAATGCCCTGCATCATGGTTTCAATAACCGGCCGGATACTCTCGCCGGAGAGCTTGGCACTGGCGGACAAGCTTTGTTGCAGTGACTGATCTACGGAGCTGGCGAGTTCGGTAAAAATTGTTTGCACTGAGCCATTGAGCTCATCCTGTCTGGCGATGAGTTGTGCGCCTACTTCGTCACTCATGCGTTCCAGTCGCGTGGCGAGTACGGTGAGCTTTTCCGCGACGTCAGGTAGTGCGTTGGCTTGTAGCTGCATTGCTTTAAAAGCCTGGTCGCGGTTGTAAACAAGGGAGAAATCTTGCAGAACACTGCCGGTTTTTGCATCTAACTGGCGTGAAACCATTAACCGTTCGCGTCGGCTTAAGGTCGAGATAAAGCCTAGCATGGCGGAGGCGGCGATGCCGGCAACTGAGGTGCCAAAGGCCATGCTCAAGCCTTTAATTGGTGCTGCAAGGCCAGCACGGATAGCTTCTAGCTCGGTGGTGCCCTCTAGCGCCATGACTGCGCCCTTTAAGGTGTCGACCATGCCGGCAAAGGTGCCGAGTAAGCCCAGCATCACTAATAGACCGATAAGATAAGGCGCTAAAATTGGCGCGGGCAGGCCGATATGTTCACCCTGAATACGCAGGCGCACACTGTTACGCAATGATACTGGGAGTTGCTGCAGCCAGTCGTCCAGTGCGGTCACCTTCTCGGTTTGATTTTGCAGTGCGTTAGCCAGGCTGGTGCTGGCCCGCTGGTAGCCTAATAATTCAGTAAAACCAACCAGATAAACCGCGCCAATCACCACGGTGACGCTGAGAGCCAATAAATTAGAGCCTACAAAGGCCGAACCCATCCACAGCACCACGGCGGCGCCCAATAAAAAACCTGTAATTGAAAGTAATCTGGTCATTATGTTGATGTTTCCTCGGTATCTAATGCTTCGGCTAAAAAGGCTTCGACCAAACCGAGTACCGGCTGTAAACGGACCTCCAGTTCGGCTAATAGTAAGCCCTGCATCTCGGTATGGTATTGAGCCAGCCAGCCGCCGGGCTGGGTCCACAACGCTGAAAGGTCGCTATCGCCTGCATCGGCAGCAGTTTGTAGTTGCTCCTTACACAGGTAGAGAAACCGTTTTTTTAATAGACGTGGTATCGCGGCGAACAACTTGCGGCTGTGGCTGGACAAGGTGTTACCCAGCGCGGTGTCGAGCGCAGCCAGCTGTGCTAGTGACTGAGAATAGTTGCTTAGAGTTTGCCGAATATGCCCACGTAGTTTGATAATCCGAAAGTCCATATTGCTTTGGTGCAAAGAATAGAAGCGCTGGTAGAGTTCAAAGCTTGCTGCCGGATCTTGCAGACTTTGTTGATTAAGCTGTGGCAAATTAAAGGGCTGGGCACCGGTATGGGTGACGAAGCTCTTGATGATAAATTCAATCAGGGTTTTACGGGTATCTAAAAACTGGCTTTTTACGCAGCTGTTGTTGCTGTTGTCTAGCTCGGTAACGGTTGTTTTCTTGAGCTTGCCCAGTGCCTCTGACAGGCTGATAGATTCAGATAGATCGATCAGCTGACCTAGTTTATCGGCAAAATTTCGATGTGTTATATCGACATCCGCAACGCCTTGTTCGCGCAGAAAGTGGATAAGCCGAGAACCTTGTGAGGCAGCATATGCTGAGGGTTGAGCCATAAAAATCTACATTAATACACCGCTATTTACTGCGAGCTTTGGTATTGAGCTATAAGCTGGCTGATCCCGCTTGCAATACCGACTTGATCTTTAGGTGACCTGACGGCGGCGGGTTGCAGGTGCTGACAATATTAAAAAGCAAAGAGGTCTAGACAGGAAGAACCCAGGCACTTTCACTGTGCATTTTTGCCCGCCATTATCGCTAATTTGGCGTCGAATTCAAGGATTGATCGAGTAGGGTGCAGGCTGGTTCATATGCTAACCGGCGCTTTGTACGATATGAACCAGTGTTTCTATATTTTTTTCCAGTCCGCGGTTGTCGGGGTATTCCTGATAGGCGGTGCGTAACAAGTCCAGTGCAGAGGCGTAATCGGCGCGGTCAATAAACAATTGCGCCTGCGCTAACAGGGCCTGTTCGCGGACGCTGTTGATGGTCTGCGCGCGGGTGTAGAGTAGCTCTGCGCGAGTGGCTTTGTTCTGTTCGGTCAGTACTTGCGCGTGGGCGATTAAAGCTTCGCCATTATTAGGGTTGGCTTTAACAGCCTTGCTATAGGCTTGCTCAGCCTTATTTAGATTACCCCTGGTGCGGGCAAGCTGGCCGCTGTGTAAATAGAACAAGCTACGCTGATCCTCCGATAGAGACGCCAGCTGTGGTTTCAGAGTGTTTAATAGCTCGTCGACATAGCGCCATTGCTGTTCGCGACCTAGCCAGTTTAGCACCGGGCTGATCTGTTGCATTTGCCAGCCCCCTTTGCGGATGCTGTTGCTTAATAGCTGCGTGGCCCGCGGGTAATTCCCCTGCTGGATATGTAGCTGCACTGCGACGCGGATATTGTCGGCGCTGCTATCGCCCAGCCGTATTGCCGCCTCCAGGCTGCTGATAGCGGTTACATAGTCTTTGCGGTCTAGGGCGATGTTAGCTCGGCGCAGCCATAGTGAGGTTTTATCTGGCTGGGTTATAAGTATACGCTCCAGCAGGCTGTTGGCACTGGCAAATTGTTTGTTTTGCAGCAGTGCAGATAATAAGCCTTCTTGATAGTAGATATTGTCAGGTTTCAGCATCAGTGCTTGTTGATAGGCGGCGCTGGCAGCCCAACTATTGTGCTTGCGTAAGTGTAAATAAGCTAGCTGACCGTATAACTCAGCGGTACCGCCGCCTAAGCTGATGGTGGTTGTGAGTGCTTGTTCGGCTTTATCCCATTGCTGCTGTGCTAAAAACAGCATGGCTAAGCCTTGGTGGCCACGGACAAAATCGGGTAACTCGGCGAGGGCGGTGTTTAGGTCACGCTCGGCTAAGTTAAAGTTTTTTTGTTGTATCGCCAGCTGCGCGCGGATAAATAGCAGCGAGGGGCTGGGGGCTGGTTCAGGAAAGTTTTGCTGATGTGTTTGTAGTAATTGCAGTGCTAGTGAATATTGTTGTTTGGTTAGCAATGGCTTGAGTGTTTGTAGCAGCTCAAACTCTTCGGGTAAAAACGGACTCTCGCGTTGAGATAGCGGATGAAGAGTGTTGCTCAATACTAGTGGTGCCGGTGCTATGCTCAGCTTAAATTCATCTGCCGTTAATAGCGTGCTGTTGCAACACAGGATCAAGCCTATCGAGATGTTAATAAGGTTAGATAATATGTTATTACGCATAATCAGTGATCACTAAATTCCAATGGCCAGTTGAAGCTGGCGCGTACTGCTACACCGTCTTTTTTGGGGGGGGTGAAGCGCGTTCGTTGTATGACGTCGGCAATAAGTGGATTTATCTCAGTATGGCTGCTGTGCAGAATGCGTTTTAAGCTGGCTTGGCCGTTGCTATCAATCAATACTTCTAGTTGCACCTCGGTGGTATGAATGCCACGGTTGCTGAGAGCTTTTGGGTAGCGAATGTTGAGCTTGGTGAGTAGCCGGGGGCGCTCGTCAAGATCATCCAGCGAGAACACATCGCTCCACGCCAGATTCAAACTGTCGGTTAAAAATTGACTGTTATCGAATGGCACTAGCGGGGGTGGTGTGATATCAGTCAGCGTTAGCTCGTCACTTAGATGTAATTCGCCAAGCTCTATTGCTGCACCGCTACCACTAGTGGTGATGGAAATTTTAGCCGCCGTATTGTTCGTGGTTTTTTGCACGGACGGTGGCGGTGGCGGTGGTGGCGCTAAAGCGCTTAATTTCACTTCGCGCACGGTATAACCGTCGGGTTTTATCAGGTCTTGATTTTGTAGGTAGAGCAAGACTGCCATTAATAAGGCAATTAAACTACCGCTGGCGCCGAGTGAAAGCCAGCGTGGTTGCAGTAAATATTTAATCCGGGTTGTATTTTCCATCAGGAGTTTTTGGTCGCAATGTTCACGTTTTCTGCACCTGCGAGTTTGGCCTGATCGATAACTTCTACCAGTAATTCGGTCATTACGCGTTTATCCGCTTGAATAATAATCGGCTTTTGTTTATCTCGAATTAACTGTTGTATCGTGCTGCGCACACCGGCAATGCCAATATTGGTATTGTCATAAATCACTTCACCGCTGGTAGTTATGGCAATGATAATGGCGTTGCTCTCCAGTTGTTGTTGCGATAAAGCTTGCGGCTTATCAACTTTAACGCCGGTCTCTTTAACAAATACGGTGGTGACAATAAAAAATATCAACAGAATAAATACCACATCCAGCAGTGGTGATAAATCAATGCTATGAGGATTTTGCTGTTGTATCCGCTGCTCTAAGCTGGTGCGCATTGTTGCAGCTCCCATAGCTGCATCTGGCCACGTAGCCAGGCGATCATCAGCCAGCCGGGGATCGCTATTAATAAGCCGACTTCTGTGGTGAATAACGCATCGGCTATGCCGCCACTGATTAAGGTCTGCGTATTCATTGCAGCAACTGATAGCAGTGTGAAGGTTTTGAGTAAGCCAGTAATTGTGCCGAGCAAACCCAGCAGCGGTAGTGCTGTTATGGTGGTTTGTAAGCAATCCAGCCAGCTATGGCTGCGGGCGTTCCAGCTAGTGTTTTTTTGCCGGGTAAAAATCAGCTCTAACAGCAGTGCATAACAAGGTAGAGCGCAGACTAAAATAAGCCAGACGATGCTATTGCTAAAGAGTGATGGGAGTAGATTCATTATTACTTCTCCGGTAATTGCAGTGGGCCAAGTTTGATGGCGGTGGTTTCCAATTGGCTGTTGTAATTGCGGATATGGCGTGACAGTAGTGCGTGCAAAAGCAGGGCGGGGATGGCAACGACCAGTCCCATTTCGGTGGTGATCAGGGCTTCGGAAATACCACCGGATACTGTGCTAGGGTCGCCGGTACCAAAAATAGTCATCATCTTGAAGGTTTCTATCATGCCGGAAACTGTACCTAGTAAACCCAGTAGTGGCGAAACTGCGGCGGTAACGGCAATCGCGCCTAACAATTTTTCCAAGCGGTGACGGGATTCCAGTAAGCAGGCAAACAAGCGTTCGTCGCGTTGTTGCGATACTGATGTGTCGAGTGCGATGGCTAGTAACTCGGCTTCGGATCCCTGCAATTTTTTTTGTAGTTGTTGTAATTCGGTGGTGGGGTTTTCGCCTTTCGTTATCGACTGGATACGCTCGATCAGTAGTGTTTGTAATTTGGGTAGACGCCATAATTGTAGCGCCTTACCCGTGGCGATGATCAGTGCAACCAAAGCGAACAGTAAAATAGGTGCGACCCACAATCCGCCTTTTTGAATATGTTGAAAAATAGTTTCTTGTTGGTCGGCAATTTTTTGTGCGCGATCAATGGTTGGGTCAAAAACAATGCTACCTTGTTGTGTGCGGTATAACTCGGCTAGAGCGTTGAGACTGTTGGCTTTAAACAGTTGTGTGACGGTATATAGGGGGGTGCCTGTGGTTGAGTTGCTATCTCGGTTGACTAAACCTCCGCGCTGTTGTTCGTGTTGCCAAAACCAGGACACGGGACCGATAGTGATGATTTCTGCGGGTTCGATCGCTCCCTCAGGTAGAACTATTTTATGTTGTTGCCAGGTGGGTTGTAGCTGCTGTTTTTTGGTATCGATAGTCTGTTTTATTAGCGCTAGACCAGCACTGATATTTTTGTTGATGGCATTTTTTTGCTGATCAGAAGCCGAGACTTTTTCGGCGAAATCAATCAATAAATAACGTTGGTATTGTTGTTGATCCTGCCATTTTTTAAGCCGGCTTTGTAAGGTTTGCAGCCCTAGTGTTTGCTCGTCTATTTTTCGTTTTGCTAACACAGCTTGCTCACGCAATTTGGTGACTGATACCTGCTTTTTATGCAATTTTCGATAAAGCTCAGCGCTTGCTTTAGCAATGCGTTGTTCGCTGGCTGCCAGCGCCTGCTGGGATGTTTTGATATCCTGTCTTAGCGATTCGCTGACTTGCGCAATATTCTGGTCAACTATTTGCTTGGCAGTATTACTAGCAATACAGCTGTTGCTATAAAGGCTTAGTGACAAGCTGAGCGCGAGACCGAGGTGATGGCAATAAGGTTTCATGGTGCAACTTCGGCTGGTGAATGGTTTTTATGCCGCTGCTCAGGGGGTAATAAATCGTCACTCAAACTGCCACGCAAGTCGACCGGAAGTTCAACAAAATCGGCCATCGATTGGTTGTTTAATATTGCGACGACTTTTAGTAGCTCGTCTGTATTTAGCCCGGCAATACCGTCCTTGTTGTGCCACTGCCAGCCTTGTGCTGTGCTTATGCCGTAACCGGCGTACTGACCGCTGTTGTCGATGTACCAGCCCTGCGAAAGACCGAGATAAAATTGCTGTACCTGTATCTCGGTATTATCGATGGTCATTATGGTTTGGTTCAGGGCAATGCGGTTTTCAAAATTCTCCAGTTGTGCCAACAGCTGTAACACTTGCTCTAGTTGCTGGTTGTTGTCGTTAGTATGGTTGCCGCCATCAAAATTGTTATTGACGTTATCCAGAGTATTTTGCCATTGCTGTTGCAGCGGGGGAGGCAGTCGATGTTGTAACTCCAGAATATTTTTAAAGTAACTGGCAAGGTTTGATTCGAGTGTTTGTTGATTTTGCTCAGCATTAATTTGTTGTTGTAACAACGCGGATCTTTTTTGTTCGACATCACCGGTGCGCTGTTGGTCGTTGTTTAACGTCTTATGCATCGCAGCTTGTTCTATGTCTAATAACTCTAGCTGTTGTTCAAGTATGGCCTGGCGTTTTAGCCATTGGGATTCCAGCTGGCTGCGTTGTTGCTCTGTTTGTTGCCATTGTAGGCAAAGGCGATCCAGTTGGGCGGGGAGTGATTGCTGCGCGCTGCTGATGCTGGCTGTGGATAGCAGAAATAACAGCAAGCTGTTAATGGCCCGATGCGGCGTGCAAAAGGTCTTTGCCGGTTGTTTTTTTATGATTTGCTGGGCTGTGGGCATGGCTTTCAACTGGGTTGGTTTGTATTTGGATTGATCAAAATAAAAAATAGTACAGCTTTATGTGTTGATAATGCTAATGATAATGGTTATTATTTAGATTATCAAGTGTGGGGGTGAGCCACGCACATTAATAAATAATTTGTTTGGGGTGGGTATGTTAAAAGCAGTTAAGCGGATTGTTGCCATCGGTGTGGTATTGGTGGGGGTGGCTACGCCGCCGGTAGTAATGGCGCATACGCCATACATCGTACCGGCAACTTTTGAGCCGCTGCGTGGCGGTATAGTGACGCTGGATGCTGCCTTTGCTGAAAAGTTTTTTGTGCCCGAAATAGCCATTAGTGATGCAGAGTTTTATGTCGTTAATCCTGATGGTAAAAAATCCAAGGTCGATAGCTTGTATGCGCTGGCTTCTCGGGTAGTACTGGAGCATAAGCTGGAGCAAGATGGTACTTATCGTTTTAGTACGGGCCTTCGTACTGGTCGGATATTTCGCGTGTATGAGCAAGATGGTAAGCGTAAATCCTTAATGAATACGAAGGATAAATTACCCGCTGGCGCTATTCTGGTTGAGCATTTTCAGACGCTGACTCGCTCCGATACCTTCGTTAGCAAAGGTGCCCCCAATAAAAAAGCTTTGGATGCTGAGCGTAAGGGTTTGGAGCTGGTGCCGATTACTCATCCTAATGAATTATTTGTCGGTGATGAGTTTGCATTTGCTGCACTGTTTAATGGCAAGCCGTTAAATAAAGCTGAAGTTGATGTTTACTTGGCTAAATATCAATTTGATATGGGTAAGGCGCAGTTCACAGTGAGGGCAGATTCTAGTAAAAAAGACGGCAAACTGAGTTTTATCCCCAAGCAGCCTGGCGTGTATTTATTACGTGTCCGTCATCGCACCGATGCGCCTCAAGGTTCAAGCGTGCCTGTCTACAGTTACACTTATTCGATGGTGGTAGAGGTGGTGCAGTAAATTATTTAAAGATAAATAAACTTAAAAGGTATTTATGATGAAAAAACTCCCCCTGTTAATAGTTGCGGCATTTGCTACCGCCGCTAGTGGACCTGTTCTGGCCGCTGATAATCAATATGCGCAGCAAATTTATATTGATAAATATGACCAAAATAATGATGGGAAGGTGACAGCGGCTGAGTTTCAGGCGGCGCGCCGAGCTAGTTTTGATTTAACTGATGAGGATCGTAGTGGCGATGTTGATGAAAGCGAGTATGTGCAGGAGTACGCCAATCGCCTGGATAGGAAAATAGCGAGTGAGCGCAAAGCGCACATCAAGCAAACTCATATACGCTTTAACTCATTAGACAAAGATGAAAACAAACAGATTGAATGGACGGAATATCAAGCCTCGGGTGAGTACAGCTTTAATCGTTACGACACGAATAAAGATGATGTTATCAATGATGCCGATGCAGCGCCTAAAAATACTTGGGAGCAATCTCCCAATGGCGTTAATGGAGCGGAAGATAAACCTGATGAGGACAAAACTAAAGCATCTAAACAGCGGTTGAGCTCTCAAGAGCGCGAGAAGATAAAGAAAAAAAACTCTCAGCGCGTGATTTACATGCCAACAACTCATAACTTAAAAGGCATGTTAGATAAATATGATAGCAATGAGGACGGTGTTATTACGAAGGAAGAATTTACTGCTGTCCGTCGTGGCGATTTTGATAAAACTGACGACAATGGCGATGGTTGGTTAAGTGAAGATGAGTATGTCCTAGAGTACGTTAATCGCTTGGATTCGAAAATTGAAACTATGCGTAAAAAGCAACTAAAACAGGCAGTAATTCGTTTTGACGTATTGGATAAGAATGAAAATAAGGCGATGACATTCGAAGAGTATCAGATATCGGGTATGAAAAGCTTCGCACGTTACGATGGTAATAAAGATGGTGTGGTATCCGCAGCTGATCCCAAGCCAAAAGATGATGTCCATCATGGTGTTAAAAATACCGGGAAGGATAAAGGGTGAGCGGATAGGGCGAGTATTAGTTTTTAACGCACGGCTTATATTTAGCGGTGTTTTAGGTAGTCGTTTATTTAAACGCTGCCATATCAGGTTTTAGTTGTCAGTTCATGGGGCCTGTTCTTAGGAATAGGTACAGGGATAAGTACCCTCTGCACTTGGGTGTCATTACACAGCGGTAGCGACCCTGAGCACGCATTTGCGTTTGCTGATTTGCGACAGTAAAGCAGGGAAGGCCCTGTGGATTGATGACTAATCTATATTGGTTATTTTCTTTAATTATTTTTTAGGTAAGACTATGCGTGCTTTGTCGGTATTCCTGTGCGGTGTGTTTGTATGCGGTGCAGTTCAGGGATCGGCGCAACAGCCCCTGCTTATTCAAACTCACCAGCAAGGCGTTTTAGGGACATCGCTGGATATCAGTCTTTATGTAAATCCAGTTGATGCACAAATATCACGGGAGTCAGTGGCCTCTGCAGTCAGTTATATCGCTGAGCTGGAAAATATTCTTTCGACTTATCGTGCCGGTAGTGAAATAAGTCGCTTGAACAGTGCGGTTGAGCTGACGCAGCCATCTGCGAATTTGCTGGCAGTGCTTGATCATTGCAATCATTGGTTTAAACAGTCTGCGGGTTTTTTTAGCTGCAGCTTGGGTAAGCTAAAAACCTTATGGCAGCAGGCGGATGAATCACAAGTGGTGCCCGACCGGGTGGCAATACGAAACTTAGCGAGACAGATTCACCGGGTTGCTGCTATTGATGTTGGTCAGCGACCGTTGAGGCTTGAAGATAATATCCAAATTGATGCTGATGGCCTGGCCAAAGGTTATATCATTGATCAAATCTTTAAATATTTAAGAAATCACTTACCTGATGCCGTTGCGATTAAGGTGGATATCGGTGGCGATGGGCGTTACTGGCGTGCAGATAAAGTGCGACAGCCTGAGTGGCAGGTGACGATTGCAAACCCAAATCAACTCGCTGATAACGGCAAGGGCTTGGCTACAGTTGCGCTTAATGATAGGGCGATTGCCGCTAGTGGCCATAACAGTCGTTATTTCGAAATAGATTACCGGCGATTTAGCCATATTATTACACCGCAAGATGGATGGCCGATGTTTGATGCGCCCGCGGCATTTGTTATCGCCAAAGATGCGACAACTGCAGATGCAGTGGCAACAGCATTGAGCGCACAGGAAATGACCGCAGGCATTGATTGGGTAAATCAGCTCGAGGATGTTGAAGCTTTACTTATATCGCCTCAGGGCCTGCAGCTCTCTTCTAAAAACTGGTCGAGTTATAGTCGCGGTAGTAATGCCTCTAGTACAGTATCTTTCAAACTCAATATTGATTACTCCATCCCTAATATTAATACCAGTGAATACAATAAGCCTTATGTGGCTATTTGGATTACTGATACTAGTGGCAAGCCAGTGCGCAATTTATTGCTACTCGGCGAGAATGAGCGTTGGGCGCATGAAAACACGCGCTGGTGGCGCAAAATAGGGCGGCGTAATGCCAACCTATTAATGGGTATTTCCAGGCCAACCCGCCAACCAGGAAACTATAATTTATCCTGGGATGGTAGTGATGACTTTGGTGAATACCTTGCTGCCGGGACGTACACCCTACATGTGGAAGCTGCTCGAGAGCAGGGTGGCCACGAATATAAAAAAGTGGTTTTACATTTATTACAGCAGCCTTTTGAACAAACATTGGAGGCCTCAGGGGAGGAGTTAGGCGTAGTAACTTTGCATTATACTCCGGTTTATAAGTAATAAATTTTCCAATACCTTGTTACTGTGTTTGTGTTT
>Ga0172382_10004660_pt1 | contig 20891 bp, 17 predicted proteins | sample Leawel138RmetaG_FD_122245 | JGI IMG/M metagenome (GOLD analysis project Ga0172382, IMG submission 122245) | Leachate microbial communities from a municipal landfill in Southern Ontario, Canada - Leachate well 138R metaG | ecosystem: Engineered > Solid waste > Landfill > Unclassified | place... | reverse complement strand
CTGCTTCTGAATAAGAGCCTTTGACTGGTTGAGTGTTTCGACTTTTTGTTGTATCGTAACGACTTCCTGATACAGCTCCTCTCCGTCCGTGAATTTCTCTGCTGGTTTATTCTCGGGTGAGTCAGGTTCGAGGTTGTTCAAGGTTCGGATTATCCGGTTAACCTGGTTAATCTGCTGGAACTGTTCCAGGATTTCTGGAGATACTTCCTGATTATTTTCGATGATATGGGCAATTCCCAACTCTCTCAGCTTATCGAGAAATGGCTCATAGTCAAGGTGATAAACCAGGAAGGAGTATTTTGTCATTGGTGCAATCATGCCGGTACCTCCTCTGCTTCCTGCTGGCGTTTTTTGACGATTTTTTGCGATGATTTGCTCAGATTCTCTTCGTCCTCCAAAAAACGTTTGATTTTCCGGATGGCTTCCTGAAAAGCCGGGATCTGTACTTTCTCGTAGAGATTTACTTTCTGCGTGGTTCTCTTACGGGCCTCATCGAGGAGGATCATTTTGCGTACGTAGAAATCCTGCTCAATTGATAGAGAGGCCACTTCCCGTAGGATCGTCAGCCCATCGGGCAACCAACCAGGCTGATTAAAGAGGCTGAACGGGGTGATATCAAAGGAGACCTTCTTTAGTACGGGGGTATTGACTCCGGCGATCTTCTTAACGGCATGATCCACGCTGGAAATTTTCACAATTTCCGGATCAAACTCTCCCCACAGCCTGGCCAGGTAATCATGTCTGGCGATCTTTTCATTGAGTTTCTCCTGCACCCTTTCGGCATCATCCTTGGCTTTCTTAACTTCCAAACGAAGAGCCGACTCTTTGTTTTTGATGGTGGGCAGAGCCCGAACCCTCATATCGAGTTGCTTGTTCATCTCCTGCAGGGAAGTCTTGTTATATTGAAATTTGATAGCCATATCGTTGGGTATGCCTTAGGTGATCTTATGCAATTTAATTATCTTTAATCTTCTGATTTCCAATATTCTTCGATAAATTCTTTGCGGATTCCCAGTTCTGTCTGGTTAAAATGTTTGGCAAACAGATTCCATGCGACGTTCAGCATTTTTTCAGTATCGATATTTACATCGATTGCCAGCAGCTGGTCGGAATACTCTTTGGCAAACCGGAGTGCTCGTTCATCGTAATCCGACAGGTCGAATCCATTTTCCAGTTTGGTTTTCGATTGGGCGGCATCGGCGTAGAGCCTGATAGCAGCATTCATCACCTGCGGATGATCTTCTCTGGTTTTTTTGCCGATAACGAGCTGTTTGAGCCGGGAGAGGCTACGGAATGGGTCGATGATAACTTTTCCGATATCGGTATCGCGCCTCAGAAACAACTGACCTTCAGTGATATATCCAGTGTTATCCGGAACAGCGTGCGTAATATCACCGCCTGAGAGGGTGGTAACAGCGATGATGGTGATGGAGCCACCTGTGGGGAACTGCACCGCTTTTTCGTAAAGTTTGGCGAGGTCGCTATAGAGGGATCCTGGCATGCTGTCTTTTGAGGCGATCTGATCCATGCGGTTTGAGACGATACTGAGGGCATCGGCGTACTGGGTCATGTCGGTTAGCAACACCAGGACAGACTCATTTTTGTCCACAGCGAAATACTCTGCTGCTGTCAATGCCATATCAGGCACTAACAGTCGCTCCACCGGTGGATCCTCTGTTGTGTTGACGAAACTGATGATCCGGTCGAGGGCTCCTGCATTCTCGAAAACGTTTTTAAAGTAGAGATAATCATCGTTGGTAAGCCCCATGCCACCCAGGATGATTTTATTGGCTTTAGCCCTCAGGGCAACGTTAGCCATCACCTGGTTGAACGGCTGGTCGGGATCGGCAAAGAAGGGGATCTTTTGCCCGGTTACCAGGGTATTGTTCAGGTCGATACCGGCAATCCCGGTAGCGATTAGTTCGGATGGTTGTTTACGGCGCACTGGATTCACCGACGGGCCTCCAATTTCGCGTTCTTCTCCTTCAACGGCTGGTCCGCCATCGATTGGATCACCAAAGGCATTAAAGAAACGGCCTGCGAGATCCTCGCCAACCTTGAGTGTGGGCGGTTTGCCATAAAAGAATACTTCCGCATTGGATGGGATGCCTTCTGTTCCGCCAAAAACCTGCAGGGTGATGGTCTTACCCTGGATCTTTACTACCTGGGCCAATTTCCCATTAACCGAAGCAAGCTCTTCATAACCAACACCTTCGGCTTCAAGCGAACAGGTTGCTTTGGTGATCTGGGTGATTTTGGTGTATATTTTCTGAAATGTTCCTTTTTCCATGGTTACCCAATTTTCCTTTCGTCAATGATCTTGTCCAGCTCCTTCTCGTAGTTGTTGAACTTTTCTGACTGGAATTCGCTGTAGTTGATTTGTTTAAGTGTGTCAATGATCCGTTTAAAATAGGGGTTGATTACTTCAAACTCATCGAAGCTGAATTCCATCCGGTAAATATCCAAAACTTTGTTCAGCATATACCGTTGTCGTTCCAGGGGACAGTTCCGGTCGATCGGGTCGAAGGCATCCTGTTGGAGAATGATGAAATCGATAACTTCTGATTTCCAGAAATCCACATGATAGGATATAGGTACCCCATCATCACCCAGGATATTGATCTGTTCCTGAGCTTCTTTGCCTCGGATCAGGATATTTTTCATCAGATCGACCTTGCTAATCCATTCGGGGTTGATCCGTTCGGCCAAATAGTCCTGTAATTCTTTATATTCCAGATATTTAGAATAAGAGTCGATGGGATCAACCGCTGGATACCTTTTGCTGTCGGCCCGTTGTTGCGAGAGGGCGTAGAAGCATCGGGCGGCTTTTTTGGTGGATTCGGTCACTGGTTCTTTGAGGTTACCTCCGGCCGGGGATACGGTTCCAATGAAGGTGATGGAACCGGTTTTGCCGTTATTCAAATACACAAAGCCGGCTCTTGAGTAAAAGTTAGAGATGATGGCACTCAGGTCCATCGGGAAGGCATCGGGGCCGGGGAGTTCTTCCATGCGGTTCGACATTTCCCTCAGGGCTTGTGCCCAGCGGGAAGTAGAGTCGGCCAGCAGGAGGACTTTTAGCCCCATGGCGCGGTAATACTCGGCCAGCGTCATGGCGGTGTACACAGATGCTTCCCTAGCGGCAACCGGCATATTCGAGGTATTAGCTATGATGATGGTTCGTTCCATGAGCTTACGGCCGGTGCGTGGATCCTCCAGTTCGGGGAACTCAGCGAAGATTTCAACCACCTCATTAGCACGCTCGCCGCAGGCAGCCATCACCACGATATCGGCTTCAGCCTGCTTGGAGATGGCGTGTTGCAAAACGGTTTTCCCGCTACCGAAAGGTCCCGGGATAAATCCGGTGCCCCCTTCCACAATGGGGTTAAGGGTGTCGATAGTCCGGACACCAGTCTCCAGGAGCTTAAAGGGGCGTGGCTTCTCTTTGTAGCTTTTGATCGGAATCTTGACAGGCCATTTCTGTACCATGGTTACCGGGATATCATTATCCTTATCATCGGACAGGATGGCGATCGTGTCAAGAACAGTATACGAGCCGGCTGGCATCAGCTTTTTGAGGGTATAGGAGCCGGTCATCTTAAATGGCACCATAATTTTATGCGGCTGGCGATTCTCATCTACCTCACCCAGCCAATCCCCCGCCGTTACCTTGTCGCCCGTCTTGGCCAGTGGTTTAAATTCCCACTGACGCTCATCATCAAGCGCAGGAGTGTAATCGCCCCGTTGCAGAAAAACTCCTTCCATCCCGTCCAGGTCATGCTGCAGTCCATCGTAGTTTTTGGAAAGGATACCCGGACCGAGGGTTGCCTCCAGCATGTTTTGGGTGAATTCAACTTTTGTATTGGTCTTCAACCCTCTGGTACTTTCGAAAACCTGGATATAAGCCTTATTGCCCATTACCTTAATGACCTCAGCCATCAGCTTAACACCAGCCTCGTTGATGTAACAGATTTCGTTCTGGGAAACAGGTCCGTCCACCTCTACAATGACCAAGTTTGAGATGATCCCTACTATTTTGCCGGTAGTTCCCTTTTGCTCTTCTTTCATCCTTTAATGATTATGATTCGGCAATGCTTTTCTTCTTTTTTATATCGAACTCCTTGTCGAACGTATAGGAATTGTTCAGATTATCAATGAATTTGCGGAACAGCTCACGCCCGGTGGGTTCATCCAGACGAATCCAGCGCAGAATCATCCTTAATTTGATGACTTGTGCTAAGATTACCTCGACTGTAAAATAGTTAAAGGTGTTGAGCTCATCTAGATAGTCCCATCGAATTTGATCGATCGCCCGCTCCCGTTTAATCAAGTCGTCCTCCTCAAAAATGTGAAGAAGCGATTCGATCAGGGGAAATTCTCCAGTGAGTCCAAAGTCTTTTAATGTGCTCTGAGTCAGGGCTTCGCTGACAATATTATCTCCGATGAAACGGTTCTTTTCTTTCAGCTTGTATTTCCGAATATTGAGCGCAGTGATGATATTCCGGATGTTCTGATCAAACTCGTAATAGTTGCTCAGGAAAATATTGCCCGATTGGCGGGTCATGTAATGATAGTATAGGCTGGTGAGCTGATCTTCCCACGACATCCCTGTATGGATTGGGGTTTCTGCTGCAAACGCCTGGATGAACTGGTTTAGATACTCCTCCTGAAAAAGAGGTTCCCGGATACCCTGTTCCAGTTCCACGGCAGTGTATTTCCCTCCGGCTATCAAATTGTCACCTGTTTTTTGCAAAAGATGTAGCAGGTTCTGATGGTCGATATCAAGGAAAATCCTGTTTACCAGTTGAATATCATCAGGATGCAGCAACTCCTTCAGCTCTTGGATGAAATCCGGAAGTTGTTGCGAAAGCTTTGCCTGATCCGGAATGATATCCGCTAATCCGGCTACCACATAATAATAGTTCCTTTTGAACATGTGCCTGGTTTTGCCGACTGGTTCCTTGGGATTATTCCCCGTATAGCAGTTTGATGCTTCTGGATCTCAGGTAATTCTTAAAGAAAGCCTCGAAGGTATCGTCGGTGAAGCTGATTTTATAACTATGGTCTTTGGGGCCAATTTCAAACCCGCTCTGAATGTCATCACTCATGGTGATGGTGATGCCCTCGTCAAGGAGCGTTTTCATCCGGCCTTTAAAATAGGCTTCGAGCTTTTCTTTCTCTTTTTCCGGTAATACTAACTCCAAATCGGGGTTGGTGAAGTTATTCCGGGCAAATCCTTCCACTGCTTTTAGGACAATCGATTCGATAAACTCCCGATTGGACATCAGGGAGGAAGTTTCTTCTTTGCTTATCGTATTGACAATCAAATTGGTAATATCCTGCTTGAGCGTATTAACCGATTGCCGGGTGGAGAGTTTTATCTCGGATTCAACGTTACGCCGCAATTCCTCTGCCTCTGACCGTGCCTGCTCAACAATGGCCTCGCCATCCTGCTTTGATTTTTTCAGCAGGAGATCGGCTTCTTTGCGGGCTTCGCTGATAATCCTGGATGCCTCTTCTTCAGCTTTGGCAACCCCTTCGGAATAGATCTTCTTTGTTAACTCTTCCAGTTTGGCATTCATACTCTGTGAAGTTTAATTTAGCAAGATTAAGAAAATTCGGCAATACCTGGTATGATTTTTTTCAAAATCGTGTCTAATGTTTGCTCCTTTTTTGCAACTGCAGCTGCCATTTGATCAGATGCGTTAAAACTTCGCTCTGGTCAGTTCAGTGCTAACATCCCATAGTTTCGCTGCAGTTTTCTGGTCATAGCTTGCCTTGGACGTTCTCTTAGCCTTTTTTCTGACGTAATAGCCTCCGCTCATGCCCGATACCTCTGGTGAGGTGGCCAGAAACACGGTGGTTTCAGCTCCTTTTTCCGGAGTAATACTGATGATCTCCCCCAATTTGATGAATGAATCAGGTTTTTCCGTGCGTCGATCGTAGGAGAATCGGGATTTGACCAAACCCGGATGGAGCGCATTAACAGTGATCCCATCGCCATTGAGTCGACGGGAGAGTTCGTAGGTGAACAGAACATTGGCCAACTTCGATTGAGCGTAGGATTTCCAGGGGTTGTATGATTTTTCGAGATGCAAATCATCGAAATTAATCTTTCCAATCAGGTGGGCAGCCGACGAAACATTGATGATCCGTGCTTCACCGCTTTTCTTCAGCAGATCGAGCAGTAGGCTTGTTAACAAGAAGGGACCCAAATGGTTAACTCCGATCTGGTACTCGAACCCGTCGGCTGTCTCCATCCGTTCATGAACGAAAATTCCGGCATTATTGATCAACACATCGAGCCGGTCATATTTTTTATGGAAATCGCTTGAGAACTTTCGGATATCCTCCAAACTTGCCAAATCACACGTCATCAAATCGATCTGTTGATGACCGGTACGTTCGATCAGTTCTCTGCGGGCTTCCTCCCCGCGTTGAAGGTTTCTTGACATCATCACGATGGTTCCGCTCATCCGGGCAAGGGCCTCTGCGGCTGCCTTGCCGATGCCTGAGTTAGCACCAGTAATCAGAATAATCTTGTCTTTCATCAATATAAATTTGTCACTTAAACAAATGAAATGTCCTGTTGTTCAGGCTTATTTCCTGAAGAGGTACGATAATTTGAGAAAAAAGCCCCGCTGCATTTCAATTGGCTTAACCTCACCGCCATAAAATGGTTGGCCAGCATCAGTTTGCTCAAACAGGGATCCGTAGCCCAGGTAAAAGACGGTCCCGGGAATGTAGTTAAATGAGATCAGTAGATCGGTCAGTAGCTCCTTGTAATAGTCGTTGTACTCCAAAATAGCCCGGATAAACAGATATTTATTGAACTGAAAGGTGAGCCTGGTGCGGGCAATGCGATAGCGGTAGAGGTAATCGTCAGCTCCCTTTTTTGTGAAGTCGTTGTATGTCAGCGAGAAGGCTGTCTCGAATTTTGGCCAGGGCTGCAGCGTAGCCGAGATGGATCCCCGATTGCTAATCCCTCCGAAAGGATTGGTAGAGTAGTAAATCGCATTGATCCGCCGCACCGTAATATTCCCCGAGAACCAGGTCTTGTAACGTCCTTGGATGGCTGCATGGATCCCGCTGGTATTAAAAACGTTCCCAAGGAAAACTTCGTTAGAAAGATTATACTTTGTTTTGAACTGGAATGTCCCGCCGATCCGTGCCAACAGCGAGGCTTCATTGTACGTTTCCCATTTGGAATAGAAACGATCGAACGAGGCGGAACTAAAGGCTTCCAGATCAAACCGCCTGAAAACGTTGGATGTGGTATAGAATTTTTTCTTGACTAATCCAGAAGCCTGACTGATGCCGGTACGGGTAAGGTAGCCGGTTTCCACCTGGAAATCTTTTCCTATATCCTTGAGTGTGAAAGCGTAATCAAAATTTCGTGTTTCTGAGTGCCAATAGAATCCGGCAGCGTAGCTGTTCCGGCTGCCCAGTTGGTCAGTCTGGTTAGATCCGAGCAGGTGATACTCCAGCAGGGTCGATTTGTTGATCCGGATCTGGGCATCAGTACCAACAACCCGGTTGCCCGACTCACCGGCTTCCCTGCCGGTGTAGAGAAATCCTGCAAAACCATCATCTTTTAAGTTGTGCTTATACCGAAACACCGGAAAGTGAGCGAACTGGCGGGCTGTGGTGTCCGATAGCCGCCCTAAGTCATCGGCAGCATAAAGTAATGCAATAGAGTTCCGACGATCAAGGTTCCCCGTGAACTTGACCCCCGCAATCGGATTGACAATCGTGCGGGTGTGAACTACTAACTGCAGAGGATCCACGTAAGAGGCTACGGTCGCACCGATCTTGAACTTCTCACGCCCCTCCAGAAAGAAAGGCCTCTTTTCCGGATAATAGAGGGAGTGCCGTAGATTGATATCAACCTGGCCAGCGTCAGCTTCAATCTGGCTGAAATCGGGATTGATAGCGGCATCCAAAACCAAATCGGAGGTGATCCCATATTTCAAAGTCAGACTCAAATCCGGCTGGCGGAACTCTTTGGTTAACTCACCATTTACATGCCGGTCGCGATGCGTGTAAGTGACTGCCGGTATAGCTTCAAAAAGGGTGTAATGTTTAACATCTTGATAATCAACTCGAAGTAGTTGGGGCAATAAGTTGTATCCCATGGCCGGATCCAAGGCGGGAAACACGATATTCGTGGCCGTACGACTGATATATCGCTCCAATAGAATACCCATACTAACCGGATTCTTTGCCCTAAAACGTAGGCTTTTAAGAGGGATTTGAACCTCCACAATGTACCCGTTTTCGGTCAACCGGCCAGCACTGTACCAGACCAGATCGATACTGGCATCTTCATTTCCTGCCGCATATCGGGTGTCGCGTTGAATGCCAAAAGGGTTAACATAAAAAGCGTTTAATGCCTGCTGATCAAACCGGGGATCCAGATTAATGCAGATCCAATCATCTGCCATCATCCCATCACGCTCGGTTACGTTGGCTTTGATTCGCTCCGGTTCGGGATCGATACATTCAAATGCAAAATATAGATTCTCAGCATCATAGGAAAGTCGCGCGGTGGTTTCCTGCGGAACCCTGCGACCAAAATCGGGCATATAGCTGGTGAAATCCGTGTAAGGTACCGCTTGGTTCCATACCGCCTCATCCAGTATAGCATCAATGAGGATTGGCTGATCTGTTTTTACGGCTTCGAGGGTGGCTTGACCTGTCGCCAATGACGGAATCATCCATATCAGACTAAATGATAAGAAATTAATAAAATGCTTCATGGTTTAGGTTATTTTCCAGGTGTCGGGTTGTTGGTATTTGAAGACGGAAAATTACACGATTTTTGTGATCCTCAAAAAAACGGCTATAAACAAAAAGGCGGCAGGTCATTTGAACCTGCCGCCTTTTCTGTATAAATCCTACGTTTCTTTAGCCGAGAAAAGCATTGTACATCCATACCAACTTCTCTTTTTCGCGAATGTAATCGCTGGCCATAGCGCTAGTGCCCTCATCACCGAGTTCACCTGCTAACTCAACAATCTCGCGTTCTTTTGAGAGGAGAATGCTGAATGAATCCAGAATGGACTTCACACACTCCTTACCATCACTCATATTTTTTACCGGCTTAATGGTTGAGAGCTCCAGATAGTCCTGGAAAGTATGCCGGGGCGTTTCACCCAGGGTTAGAATCCGCTCGGCAATTTCATCGATTTTTTCCTGAAGATCGGTGTAGAGATCTTCAAACTTCTCATGAAGCATGAAAAACTTGTCACCTTTCACGTTCCAGTGGAAGCTACGGGTGTTCTGATACAAGAGCTGGTAATTGGCCAGCAGATCGTTTAACTTTTCAACGAGTTTGGTCGATTGAGCTTTGTCAAGCCCGATTTGATTGGTCGTTTTCATATTCTATTTTTTTTATCGTTTATATGCTGATTTCTTTCCATAAAAAAACACTTTAAAGATAAAATTGTTCACCAGAATTGCATAAAAATTGAACAGTTTGTTTTGTTTTGGAAGCCGGTTTGGGAGAGCCAAACCGCGATCCCGCGGGAAAATCATTATTTTCGATGGCTAAAAACGTAACTATCATGAGGCGAATCGCACTATTCTTGACGTTAGGACTCTTTTCCATTCTCTCATTCGGGCAGGTGATTGAGCCGATGAGGATCACCCATGGTCCCTGGTTACAGAACCTGACACCCCATTCGGTGACCGTCATGTTCACCACTAGTAGCGCAGCTGTGCCCGGGGTCCGATTACCTCTTCAGGCCGGAGCCGAACCAACGCTGATCCGCAATTCGACCGACGGAATGATCCATGCCGGAGGGACTCTACACCGGGTGGTAATCAATGGCCTTAAGCCGGGAAAGGTGTACCGATACCGGGCCGAGGCTGCCGAGATCCTGAAATTCCGGCCCTATCAGGTTTATTATGGGGATACCGTTAGGACAAAGGAACTGGAATTCCGAACCCCTGTACCTGGATCTGAAAGTGTTAACTTCTTGGTAGTTAATGATATTCACACCAATGGTGCAAAGTTGGGTAATCATCTTCGGCAGAGTGGGGCAGCAAACCAGGACCTGGTTTTTTTTAACGGGGATATGATCGATGTGTTCGAAAAAGAAGAGCAGTGGCTCGGTCCGATCATCGATACCAGCGTCCGCTATTTTGCCTCAAAGATCCCGTTTGTGATGATCCGCGGGAATCATGAGACCCGGGGCATTCTTTCGCGTAACCTAAAAGATTATCTGCATTTTCCAGAGGATCGCTATTATTTTGCTTTTGACCAGGGTCCGGTGCATTTTGTCGTGCTGGATTGCGGGGAGGATAAGCCGGACGATAACCGTCATTACTACGGCCTGGCCGATTATGACCGATACCGCCTCGAACAGGTGGAGTGGCTTAAGCAGCACATCAATACGGATGCCTACCGCAAGGCACATTACCGGGTGTTCCTGATTCATATGCCGGTTCATCCAGGCGATGGTGCCTGGCATGGAATGAACTTCCTGTATGAGCATTTTGCTCCGGTAATCCGGGATGCAGAGGCTGATCTGATGATTTCGGGTCACACCCATCGCCACGCACTGCTCAACCCTAAGTTGTCAGGACTGAACTGTCCACTCCTGATTAATAGTAATGACAACCGGGTGGAGGTGCAAGTAGATAGGAATCAGATGGATATAAAAGTTCTGACTGGGAGCAACGAGTTGATCCTGGAAGAGCTCCTGAAACCCCGGAAATAGTCCCATTCTCCGGTCTGATAGGCAGGCTATCTTCGTCTAAAAGTATTGTTTAGCATTATAATAGCAGATATCCTGGACCACTTTCCCCAGCCATTTAATGTCGTTGGGAAGTTCCCCGTTTTCGACATCCCGACCGATCAGGTTGCAGAGAATGCGGCGGAAGTATTCGTGACGCGGGAAAGAGAGGAAGCTGCGTGAATCCGTCAGCATCCCGACAAAGCGGCTAAGGAGTCCCATGGTGGAAAGGGTGTTCAACTGTTTCTCCATCCCATCTTTCTGATCCAGAAACCACCAGGCTGATCCCCACTGGATCTTTCCTGGAATTGATCCATCCTGGAAATTGCCTGTCATCGTTGCAATAACCTCATTATCACTTGGGTTTAGGTTGTAAATGATCGTTTTGGTCAACCGGTTTTCACGGTCGAGACGGTTGAGAAATTGTGATAAGGGTAGAGCCATGGGTAAGTCACCGATGGAGTCAAAACCGGTATCGGGTCCGACTTTCTCCATCATGCGTGAATTAGTATTTCGCATGGGGCCAAGGTGATACTGTTGCACCCAGCCTTTTTCGTGGTTCATCAGGGCCAGCTCATAGAGCATGGCTGACTTGAACTTCATCGCATCCTCCTGACTGAGGAAGGCACCGGAGACGACCCGGTTGAAGGCCTGACCGATTTCATGATCGGAGTATCTGGTGCAGTACATGGTGCTCAATCCGTGGTCTGATAGGCGACATCCCATCGCATGAAAATAGTCGTGCCGCTTCCTGAGGGCTTCGAGTAGCTTTTGGCAGGTGTTGATCTCCAGGTTAGTGGATTCAGAAAGGCGAACCAGGTATTTCAGGAAGGCTGGTCGATTGTCGATTGCCAGCACTTGATCGGGACGCCAGGCGGGCCTGACCTCGATGTTCCATTCTGAATGAGCAATGGTTTTGTGATGTTCAAGGGAATCGACAGGGTCATCGGTGGTACAGACCAGCTCAACCTTCATTTTTTCCAGCAGTCCGCGTACCGAAAAGTTTGAGGTACGTAAAGCGGCAGAGGTGGTTTGAAAGATCTCACGGCTGGTTGCGGGAGCCAACAGGGCTTCAATTCCAAAATATCGTCTGAGCTCCAGGTGTGTCCAGTGGAAGAGGGGGTTACGGATGGTGTAGGGGACGGTTTCGGCCCATTTGTCGAACTTTTCCTCATCCAGAGAATCGCCCGTAATGAATTGTTCTTCAATACCATTGGCCCGCATGGCTCGCCATTTGTAATGGTCCCCCTTGAGCCATGCCTCGGTGATATTGTCAAATCGGTGATCGGCTGCAATCAGCGCCGGATCCAGGTGACAATGATAGTCGATGATGGGCATCTGTCCCGCATATTCATGGAATAACCGTTCGGCTGTTGGCGATTGAAGGAGGAAGGTGTGATCAAGGAATTCTTTCATGGTTATTTGTGTTTTGCTTTCGGATCGCAGTCCTGTTTCCATTCTGTGTGGAAAAACTCTCCCCGTGCCCGGTCGGTTCGTTCATACGTGTGTGCCCCGAAATAGTCGCGCTGAGCCTGCAGTAGGTTTGCCGGGAGCCGGGCGCTCCGGTATCCATCGAGGAAGCTGAGTGCCGCGGATAGGGCAGGAATGGGGATTCCGTGCAGGATGGCTTGGCTGGTTACTTGCCGCCAGGCCTGTTCTAGTGCCTGGATTTTATCCCTAAAGTATTTGTCTATCAGAAGATTGGGTAGATCTGGGCGCCTTGTAAAGGCCTCATAAATTCTGTCTAGGAAGTTCGACCGGATGATACAGCCTCCGCGCCAGATTTGGGCGATCCCGCCGTAATCGAAGTTCCATCTGTACGCTGTTGCGGCCTCACGCATCAGCATATATCCCTGGGCGTAACTCACGATCTTCGCAGCAAAGAGGGCTTTTCCGATTTCCGCCACCGCGTCTTCCCGTTGATTCTTGTTGATAGTTCCTGTCCGGCTGCTTCTCAGGGTATATATTTTGGCAGCTTCAACCCGCTCTTCTTTCATGGCCGACAGGCTGCGGGCGAAGACTGCCTCACCGATGAGAGTTAGCGGAACACCTAATGAGAGAGCGGTTTGTACAGTCCAGGTTCCGGTTCCTTTCTGTCCCGCCGCATCCAGGATTCGGTTAACGAGGGGTGTGCCGTCGGTTTCGTGATGCCGGAGAATATCGGCGGTGATTTCGATCAGATAGCTATTGAGATCTCCTTGGTTCCAAGTGGTGAAGACCTCTGCCATCTCACTGGCGGTCATGCCATACAGCTCATGCATGATGTGATAGGCTTCGCAGATCAGCTGCATATCGCCATATTCGATGCCGTTGTGTACCATTTTTACAAAGTGCCCGGCGCCCTCTTCTCCAATCCATCTGCAGCAGGGCAGGCCATCCGGAGCTTTGGCTGCAATGGCTTCGAATAGCGGCCGAACTAGCGGCCAAGCCTCCCGGGAGCCACCTGGCATGATCGACGGACCCCTGAGGGCACCCTCTTCACCACCCGATATCCCGGTACCGATGTAGAGAAGCCCTTGAGCCTCTACCTCCCGCATTCGACGCGTGGTGTCTGAAAAATTGGAGTTGCCGCCATCGATGATCACATCCCCGCGACTCAGGAGGGGCACCAATTGGCGAATCATCTCATCGACCGGCTCACCTGCCTTAATCATCAGCATCACCTTTCGGGGTGGTTGCAGGGCCTCCACCAGACCGGCCAGCGACCCAGCCAGCCGGATGCCCTCATGTCCGGCAGTTTCCCGAAAGCGATCCACCTGTTCAGGCCAGTAGTCAAAACCGATTACCCTAATACCTTTGCCCGCCAGGTTGCGGGCCAGATTGCTGCCCATGACGGAGAGGCCGATGATGGCGATTGAAGCAGTGTCCATAGCTTGAAGATTATGTGGTAGGCCCGAAACCGAGAGCTTGAAGCATGTGCCCGATTTCTCCGGAAGGGAAGGAATCGATTTCCCACGCTTGGAACTCTCGACGTGGTGGATAGTTATTTCGCAGATTTTCAAATAGTTCTGGTGATTCCCGTAATCGACGGTCATCAGCTAGGATATCATAGGTTTCGAGTATATGGTCGTACACCGAACTCGCCAAACCGAGCCCACTCACCGGCGAAGGCTGGTCAATAGAGGGAAGCCGATCGAGGGTAAAACCAAAGTGTTTCGCCATGGCGGTAGCGGCCAAAATCGTGGCATTGAGCTTACCATCAAGGGAATAGCCTGCAATGTGTGGAGTCCCGATCCAGGCCTTAGCCAGCAGCTCCGGGTTGATGTGCGGCTCATCAGGCCAGGTGTCGATAATGAGCGTGCCATGGTTGCTTTCCGGGATCGCTTCGGACACCCGACCGTTGTTACCAGCAATCCAATCCAGCACCGCTTGCTCTTCGATAACCTCCCCCCTGGCGGTGTTGATCAGGATTGCATTCGGTTTTAGTTTATTAAGAAATTGATAATCAACAAGATGCAGTGTTTTGTCAGGTCCTGTCCGGTTCAGAGGTACATGCAGGGTAACGATATCGGAATGCTTCAGAAGGGTATCCAGGTCGGCAAAGCCAGGAAGGCTCTCGGATCGTGCTCGTGGAGGATCATTAAGCAAAACGTTCATGCCGAGGGCTTTGGCGAGATGTTCCACTTTGGAGCCGACATGCCCTACTCCAATGATACCCAAGGTTTTATCTTTTAAATCGAGCTGCTTTTCATTTGTGATAGCAGCTAAGGCCGCGGCCACGTATTGGGCTACTGAGCCTGAATTGCAGCCGGGAGCGTTGGTCCACTGGATTCCGGTTGCCTCGCACCACTCGGTATCGATATGGTCATATCCTATGGTGGCTGTGGCGATGATCTGAACCGGTGTGCCCTGCAGGAGTTCGCGCGTGCATTTGGTGCGGGTGCGGATGATCAGACCATCGGCATCCGTCAGGTTTTCTTTCCTGATGGCAGCTCCTGGCAGATAACTGATCAGCGCGAATGGTTCAAGAATACCTCGAATAAATGGTATCTGATTGTCAACGACTAGTTTCATGGAATCGTGCTTTAGTTGACCACAGTCCGATGGCCGGGTTGCTGATAAAAAAGATCTCCTCACCTGATTTCATCCGGTTCCATCCATCATTCAGAAGATCAGGAGGATATTGGCTCATCATCTCCTGAGGATCGGCATAATTGAATCCGGCGCTCTCGACCTCATCACGGGAAAGTCCACCGGGGCACCACGTTATGCCGAATCTGCCCTCGGAGCTGCCATGAATCAGATGTGCCGCAGCACTGAGGTTGCCGGCCAGGGTGGAGTCTTCCCGAACCGCCTGAAGAATATGGGCCCTCCCAAGGTATCCGTGTTTCCGGATCAGCCGGTCGATTTCGTGATCTTCGCCAAATTCGCGCACCCCCGGGGCCATAACCACCAATTCCCCACCATCGGCTAACGCCATGCGGGTCCGGTAGATAGCCTTGTTACCCAGCCAGGTGCTCTTATACTCCCCGGGATCCAGAAAGACCACCACCCGGGAGAGTGGCTTTTCCAGCAAAGTAAAATTCACCCGAAGTGATAGCTCCGCCGCTTCTGTGAAGACAGCCTCATCATCGCCAATAAAGAGGCCCTTCGTCTCCAATCTTCCACTACCTCCCACCTCAACATCCTTGGCCGAGGCTATGACCGTATGCCCATATACCACCGGAAGATGCTTAGCAAAGCGCCTCATGGCTTCGTTAAGAACTTGTCTGACAGGGTTTTGTGATCTTCCCATGATGCGTTCCATTCCGTACACTGCCCCAAGGAAGTGGCTTTTGTTGATACTCTCGGGCCCACCGCAGCCAATCAGGAGGTTCTTATTGTAGTTTGCCATCCCGATCACTTCGTGCGGAACAACCTGACCGAGGGAGAGGATCAGGTCATGCTTTCCCTCAAGGATCAGCCGGTTCATCTGAGCTGGCCAGGGGTAGGAGAGCATTCCCTCACAAACCTCCCGGACGTACTCTGCCTCCACCTCGCCGAGGGTGATCACATCCTTTCGCCAGTTGTGATCCCTAAAGAGCTTGTGAGGTATGCCGGGGAACATCCGGTTGATCTCGCTTGGGCCCATTGGGGTGTGCGTTCCGAGTGCGGGCAGAATGTCGGTAACAGCGCTGCCATAATATTCCCATGCCATCACCGTCAGCTCACCGGCTCTGGAGTGCAGCCGTGTTTGATCCGGTGGAACCAGCAACACCTTATGGCGTGGCCCAAGTTGGTCGAGTGCCTGGTATAATCCGTGCCGTAGATCCTCTGTTGAGAGGTTGCTCTGTTCCGATCCTTCCCGAAAGTACATCATCAGAAAAAGTGGTTATTGCCAGTGTGGGTGTTCAGGTAGCAGGCTTTCAAAGTCTCTGATTAATTGATCTTGATAGTCGCCTAAATAATTAAGAGTCAAGAATTTATCGATTCCTTCCTGATAAAAGCGCTCCCACGAATCCTCCTCATGACCGGGATTGATAGGGTAAAAGAGCACATCGTTAGCTTTGGCAGCTTTGAGGTCGCCGGGTGCATCACCCACCATCAGGATGTGATTCCTGGGATACTTACCTTTAGCTGCGAGCTCCAGGTGCTCGGTTTTGGTGCCATACTCCTGGCCTGCGATGATCCGCATGTAGCAGGAGATTCCGTGCTCCTCCCATTCGCGTTCGAGAGCTTCCACGGGAGTTTGGGATACCACCATCATATCAGCTACCTCCTCAAGCCGTTTGAGGCTTTCTTTGACCATTGGGAACGGAGGGATGCCGTAGATCATCTCCGCAATATCTTCATTCACCTCCCTCGACCAGGCCAGGGCATTGTTGATGACGGGGTCCTTAACTTTGGAGGCATAGGCAGCCAGAGTTGGATTCCCCAGCCGGCTCTCCTGGCGGGTCCATTCGATCAGTGGCTGGATGTTGGGTGTTTTGAAGTTTCTGATTTTCAGCTCTTTTCGATCTTCTACCAGTTTTATTGCCTCGATCAGGGCCAGGAAACGATTGGTTCCGCGCAGTCTGGAATAGAGGTTAACGAACTCCCAGGTTTCGCGCGCAACTTTTGCCACAGGCTGGAATCCCCAGTACTTAATGAAGTTGGGGCAGAAACACTCTTTCTGCTTGATCTCCATGGTATCGAAAGCACATCCGTCGGAGTCGATTCCGATAAAAAAAACTTTAGAAGGCTGCAGATCGCTGAGGATTTGTTGAAGATTCATGGTTGTTTTCTAAGGTTATGCCTGAGCGGCTGATTACACGCCTCCGAATGCGCTGTATCCCCCGTCAATTGGCATGACCACCCCGGTAATGAATGCTGAAGCATCGGAGAGGAGGAACAGCACCGCGCCCTTTAGGTCGTCGGGGTGGCCGTATCGACCCATGGGTGTGTTGGCGATTATTTTGAGGCCGCGAGGGGTTGGTTCGCCCGTTTGCCTGTCGGTTAGCAGAAAACGGTTCTGATCGGTGAGGAAAAATCCTGGGGCGATGGCATTCACCCGCACACCAGTTTTTGCCAGATGTACGGCAAGCCACTGCGTAAAGTTATTGATGGAGGCTTTGGCGGCCGAATAGGCCGGAATTTTTGTCAGGGGGCGAAATGAGTTCATTGAGCTGATATTCAGGATCACCCCAGCTTTGCGTTGGACCATTCCCCTCCCAAAAACCTGGGAGGGCAACAGGGTGCCCAAGAAGTTCAGATCAAAGACCGATTGAAATCCGTGTTGGTCCAGGTCAAAAAAGGTTTCTTTGAAGCTGTCAGCTATCGTTGGACCACCATTTTCCGCTGTTATTTCCTCTTTCCCGGTAGTTGCTCTGGGCGAGTTTCCGCCGGCAGCATTGATCAGGAAATCTGTTGGACCAAGCTCATCTTCAATAATTTGCCTGGCCTGTTCCAGGGATTCCTGGCACAAAACATCAGCATTCGCCGCGATACAACGGGTTCCGGTTTGGGTTTGCAGCTGACAGGCCAGTTGGGTGGCAGCCTCCTGGTTCAGGTCGAGAATGGCGGTTTGAATGCCTGATTCCGCCAGGGCGCGACAGATGGCCTGCCCCAGAATCCCTGCTCCGCCGGTGATCACTGCCCGTTTCCCTTCTAAGCCGATTAGGGCATTCCTGCTGGTGTCGGAGGGTTGTAATTTTGTCATAATCATGTTCGAATTGATCAAAGATAACCGAATTCGGGCTGAACGAAAATGTGGTGACCCGAAAAACTGGTGGCGGGGTTGCTGGAGTTTGGCAGAAAACGTAATTTCACCGACCTGGAAATTTCCCAAATCCTTTTTCAAACCGGAAAAAATTATGACAAAAGAGATTCTTGCAGAAAAGCTCGATGAAAAGGCTTTCATTGATGAGAAAGTTGCTGAGATTCGCCAGCAGGTTGGCGATGGTATCGCGATTAATGCGCTCAGTGGGGGCGTGGATTCCTCCGTAGTAACGATGCTTGGTCATCTGGCCTTAGGTAACCGGCTTCGTACTGTATTGATAGACAATGCGTTGATGCGTGAAGGCGAACCTGTCCGGGTAGCTGGTCTGTTCAAAGCTCTGGGGATTGATATTGAAATTGTGGATGCCCGCGAGGAGTTTCTGGCCGCGTTAAAGGGTATTACCGATCCGGAAGAGAAGCGGGAGGCGATCACACAGACGTTCTACAAGAAGGTGTTTGGGCGGCTGGTGAAGGAGAGCGGGGCGAAATTTTTGCTCCAGGGTACCATTTTGACTGACATTGACGAGACCGTAGCCGGTATTAAGCGTCAGCATAACGTGTTTGAGCAGTTGGGCATTGATCCTCGCGAAGCTTTTGGTTACGGAATCATCGAACCCCTGATCCAGCTTCGTAAGGACGGTGTCCGTAAAGTGGGCAGAGCCACCGGACTTCCGGCCGAACTGTTCGACCGGATCCCCTTTCCCGGGCCAGCTCTGGCAGCCAGGATTATCGGGGAGGTGACACAGGAGCGACTCGATACCGTTCGCAAAGCCACCGCCATTGTGGAGGAGCTGCTGAAAGAAACCGGAGCATTCCAGTACCTGGCCATCCTTCATAATGATCGCGTAACAGGTATGCGTGATGGTAAGCGCGATTTCGGTCAACAGATCGAGGTTCGCTGCTGGGATAGCCACGATGCCCGCACGGCAAAACCTACTCAACTGCCTTATAGTCTTTTAGTTGAATTAGCCAGCCGAATCACTTCCGAGGTGCCGGGTGTGGTAAGCGTAACCTATAATATTGCCTCCAAACCTTCATCAACCATTGAGGCGATTTAGCTTTTTTTTGACACCTTTACGCATCGAAAATTAAACCTGAAATTATGGTACTAAATGCACTAGACTGGACGATCATAGTGGTCTTTTTTGCGATTCTGCTATCGATCGGATTTATCGCAAGTCGTAATGCCGGTCGCTCGGCAGCTGATTTTTTTCTGTCGGGCCGAAATATGCCCTGGTGGCTGTTGGGTGTCTCGATGGTGGCTACCACGTTCTCGTGTGATACTCCCAACCTGGTAACGGATCTGGTTCGACAAAACGGTGTAGCAGGCAACTGGGCCTGGTGGGCCTTCCTGCTGACAGGAATGCTGACAGTCTTTGTCTATGCCAAGCTCTGGAGGCGTTCTCAGGTGCTAACCGATCTTGAATTCTACGAGATCCGCTATTCCGGTCGACTGGCCGCCTTCCTGAGAGGTTTCCGGGCAATCTATCTCGGTGCTTTTTTTAATATCATGGTTATTGCCACTGTTTCGTTGGCATTGATCAAGATTGGCGCCGTCATGCTGCACTGGTCGGCCGGGCAAACCCTGATCGTGGCTTCTGTCGTGGTGTTGATTTACTCTACCATCGGTGGGCTGCGGAGCATCTTGCTGACCGACTTTTTCCAGTTTGGAATTGCCATGACAGGTGCTATTGGTGCTGCTATTATTCTGATTGCCCGCCCGGAGATCGGCGGCCTGTCAGGACTGATCACCAACGATACTGTGATCCCCAAACTCAACTTACTGCCAGATTTTAATAACACCGAGATGATCATCACCCTGCTGATTCTTCCTTTGGCGGTTCAGTGGTGGAGTGTCTGGTACCCCGGTGCCGAGCCTGGTGGTGGAGGTTATGTGGCCCAGCGGATGCTGAGTGCCAAAAATGAGCGGGGTGCCATGGGAGCTACCCTCCTGTTTAATACGCTGCACTATGCGCTACGCCCCTGGCCCTGGATTCTGGTAGCCCTGGCTTCATTGATCGTTTTCCCGGATATCGCATCGCTACAAAGCGCTTTTCCAAATATTGATCCGCATATCGTCAAGAACGACTTCGCTTATCCAGCTATGCTTTCGTTGTTGCCCAACGGTTTCCTTGGACTGGTGGTTGCTTCCCTGATTGCAGCTTTTATGTCAACCACGGCATCACAGCTCAACTGGGGATCTTCCTATATCGCCAACGACTTCTATCGGCGGTTCCTTAATCCGAAAGCCACAGAAAAACAGGTAGTTGCGGCTGGGCGCATCTCCACCGTGGTCTTAATGATCTTCGCCGGACTCTTTGCCCTCGTCCTGCAAAACGCCCTTCAGGCCTTTAATATTCTCCTGCAGATTGGTGCTGGTACCGGACTCATTTATATCCTCCGCTGGTTCTGGTGGCGGATCAACGCCTACACCGAAATCACCGGGATGATCGTCTCGTTTCTGGTTGCGCTCTATTTTCAGTTTATTCATCCGATCACCGGATTGGCTCCAATCGCTTCACACTGGCAACTGGTGATCGGTGTGGGAGTCACTACCGCAGCATGGCTGACCGTTACTCTACTGACTAAGCCCGTTGAAACTGAGAGGCTTCGCAGCTTTTACCGCTTGGTGCATCCCGGTGGCCCTGGCTGGAAAAAAGTCATCGCAGAAGCTGATGCTGAAGGGGTATCTTTGGTCGCTGATGATAAACGGGGTTGGGATGTCCCCACCGGAATCCTCTGTATCCTTTTGGGAGCTTTCTCGATCTACTTTACCCTGTTCGCAACCGGTTACTACATCTACGGAAAATTCGTTCCGGCAATTGCTCTGACCTTGGGTGCTGCCTGTACCATCTTCCTGCTGACTCGTGCCTGGCGCAAGCTCAAAATGGATTGATCCCCCGGGCGAGGGAAGCGATGCTTTTATGATCGGTGGAAGCCTTGGGTTCAATGCCCAGCTCACCGGATATGGATATTATG
>Ga0172382_10004657_pt1 | contig 20904 bp, 15 predicted proteins | sample Leawel138RmetaG_FD_122245 | JGI IMG/M metagenome (GOLD analysis project Ga0172382, IMG submission 122245) | Leachate microbial communities from a municipal landfill in Southern Ontario, Canada - Leachate well 138R metaG | ecosystem: Engineered > Solid waste > Landfill > Unclassified | place... | reverse complement strand
GAAGACCCGCTGTTCATCCTCTACACCTCCGGCTCCACCGGCAAGCCCAAGGGCGTGCTGCACACCACCGGCGGCTACCTGCTGTTCGCGGCGATGACCCACAAGTACACCTTCGACTACCACGACGGCGACATCTACTGGTGCACCGCCGATGTGGGCTGGGTCACCGGCCACACCTATATCGTCTACGGCCCGCTGGCCAACGGCGCCATCAGCCTGATGTTCGAGGGTATCCCCTCCTATCCGGATGCCTCGCGCTTCTGGCAGGTCATCGACAAGCACCAGGTCAACATCTTCTACACCGCCCCCACCGCCATCCGCGCGCTGATGCGCGAGGGCGCCGATCCGGTGAAGAAGACCAGCCGCAAGTCGCTCAAGCTGCTCGGCACCGTGGGCGAGCCCATCAATCCGGAAGCCTGGGAGTGGTACTACCACGTCGTCGGCGATGAGCGCTGCCCCATCGTCGACACCTGGTGGCAGACCGAGACCGGCGGCCACCTGATCACCCCGCTGCCCGGCGCCACGGCGCTCAAGCCCGGCTCCGCCACCCGCCCCTTCTTCGGCGTGGCCCCGGCCATCGTCGACAACGAGGGCAACATCCTCGACGGCGAATGCGAGGGCAACCTGGTCATCACCCGTCCCTGGCCGGGTCAGATGCGCTCCGTGTACGGCGATCACCAGCGCTTCATCGACACCTACTTCAAGACCTATCCCGGCATGTACTTCACCGGTGACGGTGCCAAGCGCGACAAGGACGGCTACTACTGGATCACCGGCCGCGTCGACGACGTGCTCAACATCTCCGGCCACCGCATGGGCACCGCCGAGATCGAAAGCGCCCTGGTACTGCACGAGGCCGTGGCCGAGGCGGCCGTGGTCGGTTTCCCCCACGACATCAAGGGCCAGGGCATTTACTGCTACGTCACCCTGGTGAAGGGCGTGGAGCCGTCCGACGCGCTGAAGAAGGAGCTGGTGCAGCTGGTGCGCAGCGAGATCGGCCCCATCGCCTCGCCCGACATCATCCAGTGGGCCCCCGGCCTGCCCAAGACCCGCTCCGGCAAAATCATGCGCCGCATCCTGCGCAAGATCGCCGCCAACGAGACCGACACCCTGGGCGACACCTCCACCCTGGCCGACCCGGCCGTGGTGGATGACCTGGTGCACAACCGGGCGCACAAGTAAAACTGCAGGAGCCCGCTCCGCGGGCGAGACGCGCCTCGGTGATGCCCAACGCATGCGCCGAGGGGACTCAACATTAATCAAGGCCGCGGGCGGCGACGCCCGCGGCCTTGCTTTTTGCATATGCCCCACTTAGAGTGTCGGCATAGGTCTATTCCTTACCGAACTTATTGGTAATGGATGACCGCCACGCGCGCACACCAGTACACCAACCGTGTGCACGGCGACAACAACAAAAACACGCCGGGACCTGGGGGTAGCGATGTCCATACGCCGTCTGCTCATCACGCTGCTGGCCCTGCTTGGCCTGCTGATCCTGGCGGGTAGCCTGTGGGAGTTCCGCGAGGCGCGCGAGAAGCTGCACGCGGTCACCTGGATCGAGCAGACCAATTACCTCGCCGACCTGTCCCTGCGCGCCAGCGCCGTGATGGCCATGGAACGCGGCATCACCGCCGCCCTGCTCGCCACGCCGCCCCCGCACGACGATCTGCTGCAGGAAATGGCACAGCAACGCCGTGCGGTGGATACCCACTACCAGCAGCTGCTGAATGCTGCACAATCAATCGATACCCTGCCGCCAACCCACCCTCTCACCCTCGCCTTGCACGATCTGGCGCACAGCCGCGGCGAACTGGAAGCAAGCCGCAACCTGATCGACCAAGGCAGGTTACCCGGCAATGAAGCGGCCTGGATCGGCCTGGCAAGTACGCATATCGAGGCCTTGGCCGATGTACGCCGTGCCTGCATGGTGCCACTGCCAGGTAACATATACTCCTACATGCCCAATCCGGTAATGAAAGAGGCACTGTTTACCGTCAGCGAATACGCCGGCCGCGAACGAGCCCTCATCGGCGCCGCCATCGCCCGCAGCCGCCCGCTAAGTGAAAGTGAACTGGCACAACTGGACCAATATCGCAATATTGTCGAACTGGCCCTGACCCGCGCCGAGCGCATCGTGCGCCAATTTCCGGCCTCCCGTGAACTGACCCTCGCCTCTGCCAATGTCAGCAGCAGCTTTCTCGCGCGCTACGAGGAACTGCGCCAGACGGTCTATGCCGCCAGCCGCGATGGCCAGCCCTATCCGGTCGACGCGGCCACCTGGTACGCGGAGGCCACCCGGGGCATAGACACGGTGATCGCGCTGTCCGAAGCCATGAGCAACCACCTGCGCCGCAACATCGGGCAGCTACGCCACAAGGCGATGCTGGACACTACGTTGCTGGTTCTGGCACTGTTGATCACCGCTGTGATATTCATCGTCGTGGTGCGCATCATTCGCCAGCGCATACTCCAGCCACTGCAGCGGTTGGAGTATGCCGCTGACACCATCAGCAACGGTAATCTGAACCAATCCCTGCCGTCCTTCCGCAATGACGAACTGGGACATCTGGCCGACGCGTTCGAGCGCATGCGCCTGACTCTGCTGGACGATCTCCGTCAGCGCGAAAGCGACACCGCCCGACTGCGCATTTTTTCCCTGGCCCTGGAACAGAGTGCCGACTCGGTGATCATCACCGATCGTGATCGCAACATCGAATACGTCAACACTGCCTTTGAGCACACACGCGGCTTTCGGCGTGATCAGGTGCTGGGCAAGAGCGCCGCCATGTTCAAGACCGAACTCAACGACCCGGCGTTGTATCACAGCTTCCATGAGGCACTGGAACGCGGCGAGATCTTCCGTGCCACCCTCACCAATCGCCGTGCCGATGGTATGCCATATTACGAGGAGGTTGCTATCAGTCCGGTTCGCGATACCACCGGCACCATCACCCACTATATCGCCAACGGCAACAACGTCACCGAGCGTGTGCGCAGCGAGACGGAACTGCGCAAACTGAGCCGCGCTATCGAACAGAGCGTCAGCTCTGTCATCATTACCGACCCCGAAGGCATCATCGAATACGTCAATCCGCAATTCACCCGCACCACCGGTTATGCTGCCGACGAGGTGCTTGGCGGCAAGCTCAACATGCTCAAGTCCGGCCACACCCAGCCCGAGCGCTATCAAGAGCTGTGGAGCACCATTACCCAGGGCCAGGTGTGGGAAGGAGAACTTGTCAACAAACGCAAAAACGGCGAGTTGTATTGGGAGCTGGTTTCCATAAGCCCGGTACGTAACGAACATGGCGCCATCACTCACTTTGTCGGTCTACAACACGACATCAGTGAACGCAAAAAACTGGAAGAGCAAATAAACTTTTTTGCCTATTACGACGAACTGACGCAGCTACCCAACCGCAACCTTCTGGCGCAGCGTTTTGCCCAGGCAGTCACCCGCCGCCATCCTGATACGCTGCTTGCGGTTCTGTCACTGGATCTGAGCCGCTTCAAGCTCATCAACGACAGTCTCGGCCATCGTATCGGCGATGCCGTGTTGCGCACCATCGGCAGGCGTCTGAGCCAGGTCGCACGCGGCCACGACACCATCGCCCGCTACGGTGGTGATGAATTTGTAGCCATCCTGCCCGACGTACAACATGTTGATGATGTCAGTGCCATTGCACAGCGCATGCTTGATGCGGTGGCACAACCCATCGAACTGGACGGTCACGAGCTGCGCCTTTCACTGCACATCGGCATCAGCCTGATGCCGCAAGACGGCAACGATCTCGACACTCTGTTGCGCAACGCCGCCACTGCCTTGCACCAGGCGTCGCGCGAAGGGCGCAATCACTTCCGATTCTACACCGAGGAATTGAATGCAGAGGCCTCGGCGCGCCTGTCACTGGAACATGCCCTGCGCCGCGCACTGGAGCAGAATGAACTGGAACTGCACTACCAGCCCAAGGTGGACATGGCCAATGGCCACGTCGTCGGCGTCGAGGCCCTGGCGCGCTGGTGCCATCCGACCGAGGGCTGGATCCCGCCCCAGCAATTCATCCCGATGGCGGAAGATACCGGATTAATCCAACCTTTGGGGGAATGGGCATTGCGTGAGGCCTGCCGTCAGGCCCGCCGTTGGCAGGAAGCGGGACTAACACCGGTTACCGTCGCCGTAAATCTATCCGCCCCGCAGCTACGCCAGCCCTCACTGGTGGCTGCTGTCTCGCGCGTGCTGGAGGAAACCAGGCTGGAACCGCGGTATCTAGAGCTGGAGCTCACTGAAAGCGCCGTAATGGAATCCCCAGAGACTACGGCCGAGGTACTGCGTCAACTCAAGGCCTTGGGTCTGAGCCTCGCCATTGATGATTTCGGCACCGGCTACTCCAGCCTGTCCCATCTGGGCCGCTTCCCTTTCGATACCCTGAAGATCGATCGCAGTTTCGTTGCCGACATCACCACCGCACCCGATCAGGCTACCATCGCAATGACCATTATTGCCATGGCGGAGAGTCTGCGTCTGACGGTAGTGGCTGAGGGGGTGGAGACCGAAGCCCAAGCCGTCTACCTGCGTGACAAGGGTTGCGACCTACTCCAGGGCTATCTGTTCAGCCGTCCGCTTCCGGCCGGTGAGCTGGCGCAATTGCTCCGTGAAGGGCGCAGCCTGCACCTGCCACCGCGCGACAGCGGACGCGAGATCAATACGCTGCTGCTGCTGGATGACGAACCCAATATCCGCAATGCCCTGCGTCGCGTGTTCCAGCAAGAGAACTATCATCTGCTCATCGCTGCCGATACCCGGGAAGCCTTCGATCTGCTGGCACTGCATGGTGCCGGTGTCATCATAAGTGATCAGCGCATGCCCGACATGAGCGGCATTGAATTCCTCAGCCGCGTCAAAAATATCTATCCGGGAACCATACGTATCGTGCTGAGCGGGCATGGCGACCTGGAATCCGTCGGCCACGCCGTGAACGATGGTGTGATACACAAGTATCTCAGTAAGCCCTGGGATGAAGTTGAGTTACGAGAACAGGTGCGCAAGGCGTTTGGCCTGTATCGTACCTTGCAGGCAAAGGTTTCCAGCTAAGGCACCTCCGCAGGCGTTCCGCAATGCAGCTGTTTGACTCGTTCCCCCCATCTCTGCAAGCTGCCACCTCTCCGCAACAGATATTACGCCGGCTCATCCGCAACAGACAGTGATTCGCCGGGCAGCACATGCACCACCAGATGGTTCATATTCTCTTGCACGAAAACAGTGAGCTTACGCACCATGCTCTCATTCAGGCAATAGCCTCTGGTAAGCAGCAGTACACCTTCGCTGCTAAGCAAATCCCGTGACAACACCATACCCGGGACCAGCTGCCCCACCTCCAGGCGCAACTCCCGCACCAGTCCCTCTCCCTCATCCTTCGCATCGAGTACCTCGAACAGGGCGTCCACCACGGCGGCATCATAACGTGTTCCGCGTCGAGCCTGGATATAGGCGTGGGCATCGGCAACAGGCGTAACGTCACCCAGCAGCGTTCCGTTAAGCAGGCCATCGTAGTCGTTGGCCACGGCGAGAATACGTGCGCCGAGAGGGATGCGCGCACCAGACAGACGATCAGGGTAGCCCGTACCGTCAAAATTTTCGTGGTGGTGACGGATAAGCTGCGCGGTTTTCTGCAACGGCTCCAGTGCCATCAGGATCGCCTGGCCGATGATGGGGTGCCGCTCCACCTCCTTGCGTTGCGCCGTATTCAGGCGGGCATGCGGGGTGTGCAACAAATTGTCGGACCAGGCAAGCTTGCCCGTGTCGTGCAATAGCCCGGCAAAATAGGTATGGCGCACATCACCCTCATCCAGGCTCAGGTAATCGGCCATCTCCCGCGCCAATTCGGCTACGCGCATGCCGTGGCCGGCACCCGGCCCCTCGCGCAGCTGTACCAGACTCGCAAACACAGGGATCGTGGCGTAATAGCTTTCCTGCAACTGCTGATACGCCCGCTGTAGCGATGCATGGGCCTGACGTACCTCCTCGGTACGCTCCAGCACCTGCTGCTCAAGGCCCAGGTTGAGTGCCTTCAATTCGTCATTCTGCCGCCGCGCCATATCCAGCAGCCTGTCACGCTCTTCCCGCAATCGCTTCTGTTCGAGTGCATGCTGTACAGCCAGACGGATGTCGTTGTCTTCCCAAGGCTTGCTGAAATAGCCATAGATGTGACCGCGATTGATGGCATCGACGGTAGCGGCGAAATCGGCATAACCGGTAAGCAGAATGCGGGTTACTCCAGGCCAGCGCTGTGCCACCTGTGCCAGAAACTCCGCCCCGGTCATCTGCGGCATGCGCATGTCGGAAATCACCAAATCGATCGGCTCCTGCGCCAGGATCGCCAGACCGTCCGCCCCGCTCACGGCGGTGTGGATGGTGTAGCCGAGCGGGTAAAACAGGCGACGCAAGGAGGCTAGAACATTGGCCTCATCATCGACCAGAAGCAAGCTGCCTCTTGGGGACACAGGAACATCGGTTGATTCGGTCATGTATGCTCCCCGGAAAGGACGGACGATGTGAGATCTAGCTCCGGCACCAGCACCAGAACACAGCCATGGCTTGTTGAACGTTCCCACAGGGAGTTGGCAAGGACCGTCAACCGTTGCGCCACTCCATCAAGCTTGAGGTGGTGTTGCTCAGGGTCATGCCCGTGCTCCAGCGCCCGACAGATATCGCACAGCGGCGGTGGGAGCACCCGTGTCGCCGGCTGCCCCAACCAGTCCTCTATCATCCCGCCCAATAAATCTCGGGCCATGGCGTTGGCAAGTACCACCAGACCATCGTCGTCCACGCCCAGCACCGCCACCGGCAACCGCTCCAGCACCTCGCGTGACGCCTCAAACAGGCGGGCATGCTGTTCCAACTCACGGCTCTGGCTGGAGATGCGCTGCTGCAACCCTTGATTGGATTGTGCCAGTTGTGCATTGAGTGAATTTAATTGCCCTGCCAGATGATCGCGTTCGGTGCGCAGTTCATAGTGTTCAAAGGCCTGACGGATATTTTCCCGCAGCAACTCATCGTCCCATGGTTTGGTCAGAAACCTGTAGATGGCGCCACGGTTGATGGCATCGGTGACCGTCTGCAAATCGGTATATCCCGAAAGTATGAGACGCACGGCATCCGGCTTGAGTGCCTTGGCACGCTCCAGAAATTCGCTACCCGTCATACCCGGCATGCGTTGATCGGATAGGATTACGCCGACCGGGTGTTGCGCCAGCAACTCCAGCCCCTGTATTCCGCTGCTGGCCTTCAGCAACACATAGCCATCACGCCGCAGCAACCGACCCAGGGCGCGAAGAATATTTTCCTCATCATCAACCACCAGCAGAACGCGCGGAATATTTGTCATACTTTCTGCTTGGCTCATCCCTGCCCCCATTCAAATCCAGAATTCATGTCACCGCTGGCAACGGCTGCCGCTGTGGTAGCCAGACGCGAAACCGGCTACCTTTGCCCGGCTCACTTTCCAACTCGATATGGCCACCATGCTTCTGCACGATGCCATAGGAAATTGATAGTCCAAGACCGGTTCCCTTACCTACAGGTTTGGTCGTGAAAAACGGCTCGAATAGATGCTTCATGTGTTCTGGAGGAATACCTGCGCCATCATCCTCCACCTCCACCCATACCCACCCATCCCCAGTACCGCTACGCACATGAATTACGCCGTGTTCTTCAATGGCATGAGCGGCATTCACCAGCAGGTTCATGAACACCTGATTGATTTGTGATGGAATGCATTCTATCAGCGGCAATTCACCGTACTCCCGCACAACCTCGGCCTTATACTTGATTTCGTTGTGCACGATATTGAGCGTACTCTCCAGCCCCTTATGTAAATCGGCCATCTGCCATGCAGCCTCCTCCTGACGGGAAAAGTCCTTCAAATCCTGCACAATCTTTTTTACCCGTGCGACACCCTCTGCCGATTCGTCGATCAGGGCATGAATATCTTCACGCAGATAGGCCAATTCAATATCCTTCTTCATGGCCTGCAATCTCTCCAGTAATGCTTGATCGGCCACCACACTCTCGGCGCTTTCATAGGCATCCAGCAGTTTGAATATATCGTCCAGATAGCGGGTTAACGTAGAGATATTTGAACTGATGTAGCCCACCGGATTATTTATTTCATGGGCCACGCCGGCGGCCAGCTGACCGATGGATGCCAATTTCTCAGATTGTTGCAACTGCTCGTCCATGCGTCGCCGCTCCGTTACATCCTTGGAGGTTGACACATAATGTGTAATAGTGCCGGAGGCGTCACGCAAAGGAGTGATGGTCTTTTCCTCATGAAACAATTCACCATTCTTACGCCGATTAATCATCAGCGCATAAAATGATCTGCCGGAAGAAATTGTTCCCCACAGCGAAGTATAGAACTCCTTGTCCTGCTTCCCTGAGCTCAGCACGTGCGGAGTTTTTCCAATCACCTCATCGCGCTGATAGCCCGATATCCGCTCGAAGGCGGCATTGACATACTCGATGTTTCCGTTCGGATCGGTAATCATCACCGAGTCGTCCGTCTGCTCCACCACACGCAGCAACTTGTGCATTTCCATTTCGCTCTTGCGCTGCTCAGTGACATCGCTACCGACGCTTGCGCTGCCGACTGCACGCTCGTCCGGACCGTGAATCAGAATAATATTCCAGACAATACGCCGTCGCTCGCCTGACACGGTGAGGATTTCGTGTTCGTGCGGAGATACCGGAGCCCCACCCGCCATGGCGCGCAAATAGGCTGCCCGCAGTGCGCCACGCAGCTCTTCAGGGATGAACATATCAAACCAATTTTGTCCCAACACGGCTTCCCGGGTGCGACCGGTGCTATGCAGCAGAAAATCATTAATAAAGGAAATATTGCCTCCGTCATCAAGCATTACTGCCATCAGCTGCATGTTCTCCAGCAGATCACGGAAACGACGCGCTGATTCACGCTGTGCCTGTTCGGTCTGGCGGCGTTCAGTGATATCTCGATCAATACCACGATAGCCGGAAAACTCTCCGTGCTCGCCCAACACCGGTACGCCGTTGGTCTCCAACACCACCCGCCGGCCATCTTTGTGCAAATTGATGTTTTCCACAGCACGGAGCGGCGCACGCTGTGACACCAGTTCAGCGAACAGTGCCTCCATGCGAGCCGCCTCGTCCGCCGGCATCAACTCAAATGGTGTACGTCCCAATACTTCATCTGGTGCATAGCCCAAGATACTCATTATCTGGGGACTGACATAAGAGTAACGTCCGGCGCCATCTATTTCCCACAACCAGTCATTGGTGCTCTCCACTAGGTTACGAAATCTCTGCGCGCTGGTGCGCAACAGAGCCTCGATACGATCCCGTTCCTGCGTCTGCTCCAGCAGGTTGATACGCATCCTCTCGAGCGCAGCTCCCAACTCACCCAATTCATCACCACGACGCAGGTGTAACGGTCGCCCATAATCACCCTGCCCAATAGACTCCGCTGCCTGCTCCAGCTGTCTAAGCGGGAAGGTGATGCGGCTGCGAAGAATGAGTAGCGCAACCGTTAACATCACGAAAACCATCACGGCCGCAAAAACAAATACAGCCACCGCGTTCCGCGCCTGTGCCACCCGCTGCACCAATCCATTGCGCACCACGACATTGATAGCCGTGCCTAGTTCGTTAATGGACCTGATGCCACGGCTAGCCTCTTGATACCAGCTCTCCGTCCCTGGCAAATGGGCTGCCCCCTGCTCCGTCATGGCATAGACTGAGTCGCGCATGGCTGGGTAGCGAATGTGAAGCTCGTCATGCATTGCTGAAAACGCGGCACCTACCATCTCGCTGCGGGGAAACGCGGCCATTGCCACTTCCAGCTGCTCCAAGGCTACACTGGCGGTGTGACGCAATCCCAATGAAATTTCGCGCTCTGCGACCGTGAGAGGACGTGCCTGAGCGATGGCAACGGCGAGCAGCGCTTGCTCTCTGGAGGTATACTCGCCCACCGCATAGAGTGCGTGCTTCAACGACAAATGATCATGCCATATAACCTCACCGTGTCGACGCACAGCGATCGCCATGCTGCGTACCTCTGCAGTGGCTTCGATAAATGCAGTCGTGGTGGAAAAGAACTCGATTTCCCCACCATGTTTGCTACCTTGCTGAATGAGATCGGCAGTACCACGGGCGCGCAGCACACCTTGCCGTTCGCGTCTCAACCGATCCAGAGCATCACGCAGCGGGGACGAAGGGTAGCTTTCCAACAGCTCTGATGCCGAAGCCAGCAATTCGATGACCTGCATCTCATTGTCCTGGCGCAGCCGCAGCATTTCCATCCACATGGTGTCACTCACATCACCAGGGGATGCCAGCATCGCGGTTGTAATAGTACGCTCCAAGGCCGAGTGGTTATTGAGTTGGAGGGTAAGTTCGGCGATGTCGTTGACCAACAGCAGATAGTTGGCCTCGCTAAGCGAGTGCGCAGCCAACTTGCCACCCCATGCAATGGTGCCCAACGAGATAACCGTCATCAATCCCAGCAGGGTCAGAATCAGGTGGCGCATCCTGAACAGGTACACTGCATTCTCCGGGAAGGTGGATTACCAATGAGGTGTGACAAATTGCATGAAAAACACCGTGCTATTCTCCCAGCCATTCGGCAAACAATTGCATCCCCTGTAGCCGCAAGTGTTCTGACCAACGCACCGTATCGGCACGTAATTGCGGTACACCAAGTGTCGGGACGGTCCCTATCTCGCAAGCGTGACCGATAAACCAGCGTTCCATGCCGGCCGCGGTCACTTCCGGATGGAATTGCATGGCCAAGACATGGTTGCCAATGGCAAAAGCCTGGTTGGGATAGAATTCAGTGCCGGCCAGACGCTCCGCACCGAACGGTATATCGAAGGTATCGCCATGCCAGTGCAAAACCGGTGTCAGTTCCGGCGCCAGATGACGCAACGGCGAATCCCGACCCGCTGCCGTCAGTTGCAGTGGAGCCCACCCAATTTCCTTGCCATTGTTGCCTGGATAAACCGACGCCCCGAGGGCGCGCGCGATTAGTTGGGCCCCCAGGCAAATCCCAAGCATCGGTCGCTGTACCGACAGGCGCCGCTCGATAAATCTCAATTCATCCCTCAGGAAGGGGTAGACATCATCATCATAGGCACCGATGGGGCCGCCCAGTACCATGACCAGATCCGGCGCCTCCGCATCGAGCCATACCAGATCGTCATCGCCTGCCTCGACATAGCGCAACACATAGTCCTTTTGCTCCAGCACCGTGGCAAAACTCCCCGCATCCTCGAACGCCACATGGCGAATGGCGACGGCCTGCTTCTTCATTATCGTTCTCCCAACATCCTGAGGCTTGAATCCGGCACAGAAAATCTCCGGAACTAAATTTCGATATGTTCACCGAACTTAGGCACCCGGACTTTCCACCCCAGTTGCTGCGCTATGATCTGGGCAAAGTAATCTGCTGTTTCCGCCTCGCCATGCACAACGAAGGCCTGACGCGGAGGCCGCTTGAAACTACGCAACCAGTGCAGCAGTGCCTCCTGATCTGCATGGGCCGAGAACCCACCCAAAGTATAGACATCTGCCCTGACCGGAATGTCCTGACCAAAGATACGCACGGTTTCAGCCTTGTCCACCAGGCGTCGACCCAGCGTACCTTGGGCCTGAAAGCCGGTAATCAAAATGCTGTTCTCGCGCCGCCCGAGATTGTGACGCAGGTGGTGTTTAACCCGACCACCATCACACATGCCGCTGGCCGAGATAATCACCGCGCCGCTGTGGATATTGTTGAGTGCCATCGACTCTTCCACCGAGCCGGTAAACTTGAGCACCGGCAGGCCCTGGCCGGTGGCACGCCAGGCGGCCAGTTCCTTGGCCGCCGCATCAAATAATTGCAAATGGCGCATGGTGATCCGCGTCACCTCGGTGGCCATGGGGGAATCAACGAACAGGTTCAGGTTGCGGAACCGGCCCTGGCGTGTCAGCTCATGGAAGTGATAGATGAGTTCCTGGGTGCGGCCCACCGCGAAGGCGGGAATGATGACATTGCCCTGCTTGCGCAGCAGGGTGTCGTTCACGGCCGTGACAAACTCGTCCAGCGTGGCGGCCATGTCCTTGTGCAGGCGGTTGCCATAGGTGGATTCCACCAGCAGGATATCGGCCTGTTCGATGACGGTGGGGTCCCGCAGGATCGGGCGGTGTGGCTGGCCCAGGTCGCCGGAGAAGACCAGCTTGGTACGGCGATAGCCCTCCTGCACCCACACCTCGATAATGGCCGAACCGAGGATGTGGCCGGCGTCGCGAAAGCGGCACCGTACGGTTTCGTGCGGCATCACGTCGACGTCGTAGGCCAGCGGGTCAATCTGCTCCAGACTGCGCTGGGCGTCGAGAACTGTGTAGACCGGTTCGGTGGAGTGATAACGCGGCTTGCCGCCGCGTTTGATATAGCGCTGTGTACGCTCCGCATCCATTTCCTGGATATGACCGCTGTCGGGCAGCATCACCGCGAGCAAATCGGCCGTGGCGGTGGTGGTATGGATTGGTCCCCGGAAACCGTCCAGCACCAGCTTTGGCAGCAGGCCGCTGTGATCTATATGCGCATGGGTAAGCAGCACAAAATCGATACGGCGCGGGTCGAATGGAAAGGCACGGCGGTTGCGTGCCTCGGTCTCCGGCGCCCCCTGGAACATGCCGCAGTCCACCAGGAATTTGACATGCTCGGTCTCCACCAGATAACAGGAGCCGGTCACCTCGCCTGCCGCACCGTGAAAACTGATCTTCATAGCCTCCCTCGCCCGTTCAAGGACCATTTGCACCGGACAGCGCTGCATCCGGCAGGCAATATGGTCTAGCGCCGCTCCAGCGCCGGATGGAGAAACCCCCACAAGGTGTCGGCCTCCGCCTCCAGCGGGAAGGCAAAGTCCTGTATCGACCAGCGCATAATCGTCCCCTGCAACACGGCGCCGATGTAACGCGCGCCTTGTTCCGGCTCAAGATCGGCTCGGAAACAGCCGCCCGCCTGCCCCTCATCCAGCAGGCGGGCGATACGGCCGAGCAGACGCTGGTAGATCTCGCGTACCGCCGCCTTGAGCGCCGGTGACCCCACATGCAGGCGGTCCGAAGATATCACGCGCGGAATACCGCGGCGCTTGCCGATAAATGCCAGTGCGGCGCAGCCGCTCATCGGGGGATGCGTGCTCATATTCCCGCTGCTCCAACACATGGAGCATGATTGTCTGCTACCCAGCCGACTACGGCACCGAAGATGGCATCGCGGCTATTGAAGTGCCGGAAGATGGTCGGCTGGGCAATGCCCACCCGCTCGGCTATGGCCTGGGTGGTGAGGTTCTTGATCCCCTGTTCGGCGGCCAGCGCAAGAGTCGCTTCGACAATTTCCTGCCTGCGGATGTCGTGTAATTTTCCCATGCCGCAAAAATGCAATTCATCAATTGCATTGAAGGCTACGCCGGAGATGAAGAAGTTTCAAGCCGCAGGTGGGCAGGCTGCGATGCAGGAGTACATCCACCCGGAGCGTATTGTCCATCACCTGGCGCTCTTCTCCAGAAACAGCAGAAATTCCGCGGCCGGCAGTGGCCGGCTATAGTAATAGCCCTGCACCAGATCGACACCGCGGGTAGCGAGATATTCTAACTGTTCTGCGGTCTCCACGCCCTCGGCGATGACCTTCAGACTGAGGACATGGGCCATCTGAATGATGGCCTCGCATAATGCTGCGGCGTCGGGATCTTCGTTGATGCCACTGACGAAACTGCGATCTATCTTGAGAACGCCGAAGGGAAAGCGCTTGAGATAGCTGAGCGAGGAATAGCCGGTACCGAAATCGTCTAGAGCGATGCGCACCCCGAGCGCTTGCAAGCGCTCAAGTATCTGCGCCGTTCCCTCCACGTCCTCCAGCAGCAGACTTTCGGTAACCTCCAACTCCAACCGCTCAGGCGCCAGACCCGTATCGGCCAGCACCTGTGCCACTGTTTCCACCAGTTCACCATCCCGAAACTGCTGCGATGATACGTTCACGCTCACCCGCAACGGCCGTGGCCATCCCATCGCTTCGCGGCAGGCGGCTTCCAGCACCCAGCGGCCCATGGGCACAATCAGACCGGTTTCCTCCGCCAGTGGAATGAAACGTTCGGGGCTGACGGCTCCGATTGACGGATGCTGCCAGCGCAACAAGGCTTCGGCACCGACCACCCGCCCGCTGCCGCTTATCACCTGAGGCTGGTAATGCAGCGACAACTCACCGCGATCGAGGGCCTGACGCAACTGCGACTCCAGCTCCAGCCGCTTCACAGCACGTTCATTCATTTCTTGGGTAAAGAATTGCGTCTTGTTGCGCCCCAATTCCTTGGCACGATGCATGGCGGCATCGGCGTTGCGCAGCAGTATGTGCACATCCTCGCTGTCATCCGGCGCCACCGTCACACCGATGCTGGGAGTCATGTAGATGCTCTTGTCTTCCATTAGGAACGGCCGCTCAAATACGGCACGCATCTTGTCCAGTACGCGCTCGACATCCTCGGCCGTGGCAAGATCGGCTAGCACCATGAGGAATTCATCGCCCCCCACGCGCGCCACCGTATCACCTTCGCGCATGGCGGCCACTAGGCGGCGCGCCAGCTGCAGTAGCAACGCATCGCCGCTGCCATGCCCTAGGCTGTCGTTTATATTCTTGAAATTGTCTAGGTCCATCGACACTACGCCGACGCTGCGACCTTCGCGTCGCGCGTGCACAACAGCCTGGCCGACACGGTCGGCGGCAAGTACGCGATTGGGCAATTCCGTCAAGGCGTCGTAGCTTTCCTGATGCAACAGACGCTGTTCGTACTCCTTGCGTACTGTAATGTCTTCCTTGACTGCGAGAAAGTGATCCACCTCGCCATCAGCATTGCGGATCGGAGAGATCGAAGCATATTCCCAGAACAGCTCTCCGTTCTTGCGCCGATTGAGAAACTCTCCCCGCCAGATATCGCCGTGCATTATGGTGTCCCACAAATCACGATACTCGGCCGCTGCGGTATGACCGCTCTTGAGGACTCGTGGATTGTGCCCACGCACTTCATCCAGCAGATAACCGGTTACTTCCTCGAATTTCGGGTTGACGTATTCGATGGCGCCGGTTATGTCCGTAATAATCACAGATACCGGACTCTGCTCCACTGCCTGCGACAGTTTGCGCAGGCGCTCCTCCGCCTGCACCCGTTCGGTAATGTCGCGCGAGGTCTCGATAACTCCCTTGAAGCCACCATACTCATCCAGCAGCGGCGTTGCCTCCAGCTCGAACAGGCGCCGGCTGCCATCGGCCAACACGTGCTCATGCACCATCGTCACCGGCCGCAAGGTACGCCGCACTTCGTCCAGAGGACAGGGATGACCGTTGCCGCCACAGGGCTGATCCTGCTTGTGCGATACCTGGTGACAACGCATGGGCAGGTCCTGCCCTGCGTCCAGATAGCGACGGGCGGCCCGATTCATCATCAGCACCTGATAATCAGCCGCGATGACCATAATCGGGTCCAGGGCACCATCAATGACGGTCTGCAGGAAGGCGCGTTCATACTTGATCTGCGCATTGCTGCTGGCGATGGCATCGGCCATGGCATTGAAGGATGCCGCCACCTCACCCAGCTCACCCCCGCCGCTCAGCGCCACACGCGCGCTGTAGTCGCCATCACGCAACCGCTGCATCTGGGCCTGCAGCATCCCCAGACGTCGCACCACCATGTATTTGAGCAGCAGGAACAGCAGGACGAATGCCGCCGCAAAAACGGCCAGGCGCGAGCCCATCTCGCGTGTCTGGTGCGCGATGGCACGCTGCTCCAGTTCCTCAGCGGGCAGCTTGACGCTGAGAATACCGCGCACGTCACCGAGTTGATAATCATAGGCATTGTCATACAACGCGCTGATGCTGGCGGGGGCCGTCTGCCGACTGCCGTGGCACTCCAGACAATACTGCTCGATGCGCAGCGCCTTGGCATAGTGGTAGAAACGGCGCCCCTCGCTATCCTGGAAAGGCACCATGCGGGAAGTGGCCCTGGGGTCATTACGGAAATACTCTATGGCTGACAGCTCGACGACATCGGCGGAATTGCGTGGATTGCGCGCCCGATCCGACACGTTGTTGAAGGTCAGCCCGGTGCGGATGAAATCTAGAAATTCGCTGGAAATACGTGACATCGCATGGGCAGGCAGGAAACCGATGGTATCCTCGTTCACCGGCAGTCCGCTGGCTATGAACTGGTGATGATACACACGCCGCACCGCCATCAATGTGCCGGTCAGCATCTCGGCTTCTTCGCGCAGTTGTTCGACAATGGCCGTACGATTTTCGCGATAGTGATGGTATTCCACTGCCAGATACAGGCTGAGAAATACCGCGCCAAAAACCGCCAGCAATTTGGTTTGCAAACGCATGGACGTACCCGCACCGCTACGCCGTGCGCCGCGCCCGCCCGGTTACATTATTGGTTATTGTCCGACATGCGCTGGCAACGTCGTGTGGTACGTCTGCCTGCGCCGCATGAGCGCCTGAAACAGCGCGGTATCGCCCATCGTTTCGAGTCTACGCCACGGTTTACGGGTGTGCAATGAAAGGCCCGGAAAGGCAGGCACATTGCAGCGTTGTGCAGACGAATTGGCGTATTTTTTTGATCTAACAGGGATCAGGCGGCGATCATCGGCCGTAATAATCCGGTTCATTGCCCGGCTTCCACTTGATATTGCAGCCGATGCTGGGGCGCTGCCCATCCGGCACAGCCAGACCGGCCAGCACCGCCTTCACCGCATCACGCAGATCATTACCGGTCACCGGCAGCTTGTTGCCGGGACGACTGTCATCGAACTGGCCGCGGTAGACCAAGTGATGATCGGCATCGAACAAGAAGAAATCCGGTGTGCAGGCGGCACGATAAGCCCTGGCGACGGCTTGTGTTTCATCATACAGATATGGATAGGGATTACCCCGTGCCTTTGCCTCCTGCGCCATGAACTCGGGCCCGTCTTCGGCACGGTGTGCCAGGTCGTTGGCACTGATCGCCACCACGGCCAGACCACGCTCCTGATACTCGCGCGCAAACTCGTCAAACACATCGGCAATGTGCTTGACGTAGGGACAATGGTTGCAGGTGAAGACCACCAGCAATGGCTTGCCGGCAAACTGCCGGCGGCTGACGGTGGCGCCGGTGGCCGGCTCGGGCAAGTCGAAGTCGGGAGCCGGCGTGCCCAGCTCCAGCATGGTGGAGGGAGTCAATGCCATGGTGCATCTCCTGTGTAACGGCGCGCGACGCGTACCCGCAAAGACTAGAGCGTGATACTGCTGAAATCCACTTCCTGCCGATGGCGTACAGTGCCGCCGGGAACGCCGTCCCGCACCAGCTGGCAGGTCCGCATACCGGCAAGGTGCGCGGCATCGAGCTCCTCGACGATATCCGACAGGAACAGAATTTCCTGCGCTGGCAGGCCGATAGCGGCCGCGATGGTGCGATAAGCAGCGGGGTCGCGCTTGTTGCCGCAGGTGGTGTCGAAATAGCCGCTGAACAGCGGTGTCAGGTCACCATGGTCGCTGTGGGCAAACAACAATTTCTGAGCCTGCACCGAACCGGAGGAAAACACATACAGCCGCACCTTGGCTGCCTGCCAGGCGCGCATGCGCAGTACCGCATCGGCATAGACGTGACCGGTGAAATCACCGCTGCGGTAGCCGGCCTCCCAGATCATGCCCTGCAAGGCCTTCAGCGGCGTGATCTTGCGGTCCTCGTCGATCCATTGGTGCAACTGTGCCACGGCCTCCGTCAGGCTGAGCTCACGCCCGGCGATTGCATTTACAGCTGCAAGCTGCTCCACCACTGCCGGCGTCACGGCATGCTGATGGAGAAATGCCTCCATGTTCTGCCGGGCATAGGGAAACAGCACATCCTTGACGAAAGACAGGGACGAGGTCGTGCCTTCGATGTCGGTGAGGATGGCACGGATCATGCGGCCGCCACAAATTGGTCATAGCTTGGGAATCGCTCGGCGATACCGCTGTCGGTGAACTGCGCCACCCAGCCATCAGCCACGGTAAACAGGCGGATGCACTTGAAGTTGGGCCGTTCACCCATATCGAACCAGTGCGGCGTGTTGGCGGGGACGCTGATCAAATCGCCCTGCTCGCACAGCACCAGATAGATGTGCTCGCCGACATGGAGATAAAACAGACCGCTGCCATCCACGAAGAAACGCACCTCGAAATCGCTGTGTACATGTTCGGCAAGGAACTTGTTGCGTAACTCGGCACGTTGCGGATGATCCGGCCGCAGACTGACAACGTCCACCGACTGGAAGCCGTACTCCCGGGTCAGGCGCTGCACCGGCTCACGATAGGCCGCCAACACAGCGTCCTGGGCAGCATCGGCGGAAAGCAGCTGAGTTGCCTCCCAACGCTCGAAGCGCACGTCGAGGGTGGACAGTTGGGCGGCAATGGCCGCGTAATCGGTGTACACGGTCTCAACCGTGCCGTCGCCGGCACGACGAATCTCCAGTCGACTCATGCAATCATCCTCGCAGTTTGTACAGTTCGCATTGAAACAGAAACTCGAAGGCCTCCAGGTGGCGCATGGCCGCTGCCACATCCCGCCCCCAGGTGTACAGCCCGTGGCCGCGAATCAGATAGCCGTATACCTCGGCATGGGCATCCAGATACCGCTCGACCTGTGCCGCCAGGCGGGTAATGTCCTGATCGTTGTCGAACATCGGCACTGCGATGCAAGTGTCGTGGGTCGTTACGCCATGGAACGCCTTGAGCAGTTCATAGCCCTCCAACAGCAACTCGTCGCCGCTGTGGAGTGACAATAGCGTGGCATTGACCGAATGGGTATGCAGCACAGAGCCTACGTCCGAAAAGCGACGGTACAGGGTGGTGTGCAGCAGGGTCTCCGCTGAAGAACGTCGCGCATCGTTATACGGCTGCCCGCCCAGATCGACCACCATGATGTCCTGTTCCCCCAGTAGGCCCTTGTGGCGTCCGGAAGCGGTGATGGCCGCATAGTCCGCCGACAGGCGAGCAGAAAAATTGCCGCTGGTGGCAGGTACCCAGCCGCGACAGTGCAGAAAACGCCCGGCCTCGGCCAGTTCGCGGGCTCGCAACTGCAAGGCCGCCGGTTCAAATGCGGTGGAATGAAATACTGCGCTCACGGAGGCGTCCTCTGCTTAACAGAAAAGTGATTTTAGTCAATTCGTTTCCGTTGAAACAAGCAAACACCGGTACAGACTCAGCCGTAGGGTTCGTCCTGCCGTGTCGCCTCCAGCACCAGACTACCGCCTTCCAAGTCGCCGACACGATACAGGTTATGGGCCAGAAGCTGCGGCGCCCCCAGCAACACCAGACGCCGGCCGCGCGCCAGCCCGCGCATGGCATCGACCGCAGCCACAGCGGCCAGGCCGTCACTGATGTCGAAGCCGCTAAGATCCAGCCGCAACGGATCAGGCAACAGCGGCAAGGCGGCTATCTCCGCCTCGAACCGAGTGATACCAGACGCATCCAAGTCGCCGCTGATGCTCAGTGCCGTATCGATTATCCGGCACCACGGCTCAGGCGATGCCATCCAACCTACTCCGCAGGGCCGTGATGATGTGCGCCACTTCAGCATGGTGTCCCAGCGCATTGGCCAGGCGCACGTGTTCTGCCGCCATGTTGTGATCACCGGCCTGCAGGGCCAGCTCAGCCAACAGGCATTGCACCAGGCTGCGATCATTCTCGGTGCGCAGGGCACCGGTCGCCGCCACCAGCAGATGCACGCGCGCCGCCTGCAAACGGCCATCGGCAGCATCCAGCACTCCGCGCAGCCAGTGGTAATAGGCCAGACTGCGTAGTGACAATAATCGGGGCCAGCGTACGCTGGCCAGCGTGCGCCGCATGCGCGGCAGATTGCCCTGGCGGAAGGCACGAAACGCTATCCACACCCCGCTGTTGCGCAGGTAGTCCCGCAGCAGCAACAGGCCGCACAGCAACGGCAAGACGGTCCATGCCGAGGCGTGAGAGGCGAACATCAGAGTCAGGGCAGCGCACAGCAGCGCCAGGATCAGACGCAGGTGGGGGGTGAAAAAATCAGTGCATCGGTAGAATCGTTCCATCGCGCCATTTCAACTTAAAAGCCGTGAATCCGCCAATGAACGCGAATAGACGCAAATTAGGCAACAGATCAAGGCCGTGAGGTAGCCGTACCGCCTTACCTGCCGGGAGCGCAGGTCAGCCGTTGTAGCACTATGAATATTTGCGCCTATTTGCGTTCATTGGCGGACTGATCGAGGTTTTAGGTTCGACTTGCAAACCGCCAGGACTGCCGCGGGTATATTTCCTCACATCAAAGCAAAAGGGGCCTTGCGGCCCCTTCTGCACATCAGCTACGGCTATGGCGAATTATTCCGCCAGCGCCTTCATGGACAGACGGATACGACCCTGCTTGTCCACTTCCAGCACCTTCACCTTAATCAGGTCACCCTCAGCCAGCTTGTCGCTTACCTTCTCGACGCGCTCATCGGAGATCTGGGAGATGTGCACCAGACCGTCCTTACCCGGCAGGATGGTGACGAAGGCACCGAAGTCCATCAGCTTGGCCACGCGACCTTCGTAGACCATACCCACCTCCACATCGGCAGTGAGCTGCTCGATACGGCGGCGTGCTTCCTTGCCGGCGGCGCCGTCCACCGAGGCGATCTTGACGGTACCGTCATCGCTGATGTCGATACTGGTGCCGGTCTCCTCGGTGAGAGCGCGGATGGTAGCGCCACCCTTGCCGATGACGTCGCGGATCTTGTCCGGATTGATCTTGAAGGTCTCGTAGCGCGGCGCGAAATCGGACATCTGCTCGCGCGGCTTGGACAGCGCCTTGTTC
>Ga0172382_10004656_pt1 | contig 20907 bp, 21 predicted proteins | sample Leawel138RmetaG_FD_122245 | JGI IMG/M metagenome (GOLD analysis project Ga0172382, IMG submission 122245) | Leachate microbial communities from a municipal landfill in Southern Ontario, Canada - Leachate well 138R metaG | ecosystem: Engineered > Solid waste > Landfill > Unclassified | place... | reverse complement strand
GCGCACCCCGGTCTGGGTCGCCGCCTTTGCGCTGATCGTGAATATCGGCATCAATTTCATCGTGGTGCCGCGCTTCGGCATCGTCGGGCTTGCGGGCGCCACGGCCTTCACCGCGACGCTGAATGTGCTGCTGCTCTACAGCCTGCTCCACTGGCGGGGCTGGTATCACGCGACAGGCAGGCTGGGCGGCAAGGTGCTGCGCCAACTTGTCGCGACCGGGGCCATGGCCGGGACGCTCGCGCTCGTGATGCCGCTAATGACGCCCTATTACGGCAGCCATGTGATCCACCGCGTCTGGTCGCTCGGCGCGCTGGTTGCGACCGGGCTTGCCACCTTCTTCGCGGTGGCCTGGATGATCGGGGCGCTCGACAAGGATCTGATCGCCCAGCTTCGCCGCCGCCGCAATGCCAGGCCGGCCGGCACGGCCGAGTAAGGCTTCCACGCGGCGCGATTTATGGTATGCGCCCGCCATGGAACGCTCGTCACTCCATAATATCGGCTTTCCGAACCGCCCCTGCCGGTGCGCCCATGGCGGCACTTGGCGATGGCGCGCGGCATCGCGCCTCGCGCGCTGATCTTTTCCGCCATGTCCGGGCGTGACGGACATCCATAGACATAGACATCGCTCTCATCATGAAGGTTCAATCCATGCGCGTCGTTTCCGGCATCCAGCCCACGGGCAATCTCCACCTCGGCAATTATCTGGGGGCGATCCGCAACTGGGCTCGGATGCAGGACGATATGGCCGGTGACGGGCAGTGCCTGTTTTTCCTGGCCGACCTGCACGCCATTTCCATGCCGCATGTGCCGGCCGAGTTGCATGCCGCCACGCTGGAGATGGCGGGGGCGCTGGTCGCCTGCGGGATTGACCCGGATCGGTCGATCCTGTTCAACCAGGCGCAGGTTCCCGCCCATGCCGAACTGCAATGGCTGCTCAATGGCACCGCGCGGCTCGGCTGGCTGAACCGGATGACCCAGTTCAAGGACAAGTCCGGCAAGAACCGCGAAGGCGCCAGCGCCGCGCTTTACACCTATCCGGTGCTGCAGGCGGCCGACGTGCTGCTGTATCAGGCGACCCATGTGCCGGTCGGCGAGGACCAGAAGCAGCACCTCGAACTGGCGCGCGACATCGCGCAGAAATTCAACAATGATTTCGGCGCCGGGGAGGAGATATTCACCCTGCCCGATCCGATCACTCCGCCAGAGGCGGCACGCATCATGAGCCTGCGCGACGGAACGGCGAAGATGAGCAAGTCCGATCCATCGGACATGAGCCGCATCAACCTGACCGACGATGCCGATGAGATCATGAAGAAGGTCAAGAAGGCGAAGACCGATCCCGAACCGCTTCCCTCGGAAAGGGCGGGGCTGGAAGGCCGGCCAGAAGCGCTCAACCTCGTCACGATCTATGCCGCCGTCTCCGGCAGGGGGATGGACGACGTGCTGGCCGAATTCGGCGGACAGGGCTTCGGCTCCTTCAAGCCGGCGCTTGGCGAATTGCTGGCCGAAACGCTGGGTCCGATTTCCGCCCGCTTCCGGGAGCTGAAGGATGATCGGGAGGAACTGGGCGCGATTCTTGCGCGCGGCGCCGCAAAAGCGCGCGAAATCGCTTCGCCGACCCTGGCCGAAGCCTATCGCGCATTGGGCTTGGTTCGCGGATAGGCAATTGACTTAAAATGGTTTTTAATCGAACCTCGTTCAAGCTCTATTCAGCCGGTCTTGTTTATTGCACTCTTCGACCATGGCGATATTGCGCCTTGTTTCAGGCGAGAGGCCATGCTTGATGTTCGTTCGGAGATTGCCATGACTACAAGATACAAGAGGCCGGTTCGCCGCATGGCAATGGCAGCGGTCCCTCTGCTGCTTGCCAGCCTCGCCGCGGCCTGCACCACTCCGTTCAAGGCGGATGTATCGCGCTTCGAAAGCCAGTTGCCTGCCCCGCAAGGGCAGACCTTCGCGGTGGTCGCCGATGATCCGGCGCTGGCCGGTGGGCTGGAATTTTCCCAATATGCCGAGTTGGTGGACCAGCAGTTGCTTCGGCTCGGATACACGGAAACCACGCCCGACAAGGCGAGCTTGCTGGTGCGCTTCGACTATGGCGTCGATAACGGCCGCGAAAAGGTGCAGAGCACCGGCTTCTATCGTGATCCATTCTACTCGCCCTGGTATGGCTATCGTTCCTATGGCTACTGGCCGGGCTATTATTCCCGCCCGTGGGGATACGGCTTTCATGATCCCTGGTTCGGCGGTTCCGATGTGCGCAGCTACACCGTCTACACCAGCGGAATCGACCTGAAGATCGACCGCGCGGCGGACGGCAAGCGCCTGTTCGAAGGCAAGGCCCAGGCGCTCTCGACCTCGAACCGGCTTCAGTATCTGGTGCCGAATCTGGTCGAGGCGATGTTCACCGACTTCCCCGGCAATTCCGGCGAGACGGTGCGCATCAGCATCGCTCCGGAAAAGACCACGGTGAAGCGGGTGAACTGATCCCGCGATAATTCCACGGATCGGGGCGGGGCCGGCAACGGCTCCGCCCTCTTGCATTGCGGGCTGGGAATTACAGCTTCTCGTGCCCGCCGGTGGAACCGAGCCCGCCCGCGCCGCGCGCGGTTTGGTCGAGATCCTCGACCTCCAGCCAGCCCGCCCGCACCACCGGCGCCAGAACGAGCTGGGCGATCCGGTCGCCCCGGCGGATCGCGAATTCTTCCGCGCCGTGGTTGATCATGATGATCTTCAATTCGCCGCGATAATCGGAATCGATGGTGCCGGGGGTATTGGGCAAGCTGATCCCGTGCTTCAGGGCGAGGCCGGAACGGGGCCGCACCTGGATCTCGAATCCGTCGGGAATGGCCACGGCAATCCCCGTGGCGACCGCGTGCCGTCCGCCGGAAGGCAGGGTCACATCCTCCGCCGCCAGCACGTCCATTCCCGCCGCGCCATCGGTGGCATAACCGGGCAATGCCAGCCCCTCCCCATGCGGAAGCCGGCGCAGCTTGACCGGGACAGGATCAGGCCAGCGCATCGGCGATCCTCTCCACCAGCTTGCGCGCCACATCTTCCTTGGGCAGGTCGTCCCAGCTTTCCACATCGTGCTCGGTGACGATATGCACCCGGTTGCGCGTTCCGCCCATCACATCTCCCGACACATCGTTGGCGACGATCCAATCCGCCCCCTTGCGCTTGCGCTTGGATTTGGCGTTCTCGATCACATCGTCGGTTTCGGCGGCAAACCCCACGACCAGCTTCGGCCGTTTCATGGCGGTGGCGACATTGGCGAGAATATCCGGATTCTCCGTCAGCCGCAGCGCGGGCGGGGCCGATTCCCGCTTCTTCATCTTGGTCTGCGATATTTCCATCGTCCGCCAGTCCGCCACCGCGGCGACCATGACCGCCACGTCCGCCGGCAAGCTGCGCTTCACGGCATCGGCCATTTCACGGGCGGTTTCGACGTCCACCCGGTCCACGCCGGGCGGGGTCGGCAGAATTACCGGACCCGACACCAGCGTGACGCGCGCGCCGGCCGCCGCCGCGGCTTCGGCGATGGCGAAACCCTGCCTGCCGGAAGAACGATTCGCTATGTAGCGCACCGGATCGATCGGCTCGTGGGTCGGGCCAGCCGTAACCAGCACATGCTTGCCGAACAGCGGGCGATGCTCCGGCTCTGTGATGAAATCGGGCTGCCCGTCCAGCGGATCGGGGAGCGGGGGCGCGGCATCGCCTTCCACGATCTCCGGCGCGGCCCGATCTGGGTCGATCTCATGACCGATCGCCTGCGGATCTGTCGGAGGAGCGGCCTTGGCGGCCCCCTTCTGCGCCAGCAATGGCGCGGATGGCGCATCCTGCGGGAGCAGGGGCGGCAGTTCCTCCGGGCCTTCGGGCCACGGCGGCATCGGCGCGAATTCTTCCGCCGCATCCACCACCCGGGGCGGCGCGCGGCGCGGAATGATCGAGGCCAGCAGACTGCCGAGGCCAAACCTTCCTTCGCTCCGGGGTTCGTCCTCCCCTGCTTCAAGCGATTCAATCGCGGCAGGCCCGCCGGAGATCGCAGCCCCGCCCAGCCCCAGCATGTCCCGGATCGCATTCCACACCGCATCCGGCTCGGGCAAGCGGCCGGGGCCGAATTCGCCACAGGCCATGGGGCCGACATCGGGCTGCATCACGGCCACCCCGGCACGGCGCAGCCGGGCGACATTCCGTTCGGTCGCCTCGTGCTGCCACATGCGGACATTCATCGCCGGCACCGCGAAGACCGGCTTGTCGGTGGCCAGCAGCAATGTCGTCGCCAGATCGTCGGCGATGCCGCTCGCCATCTTGGCCAGCAGATCCGCCGTGGCCGGGCACACGACCACCAGATCGGCCTGGCGGCTCAGCTGGATATGGCCCATCTCGACCTCGTTCTTGAGATCCCACAAGGTGGTGTAGACCGGGTTTTCGCTGAGCGCCGCGAGGGTCATGGGGGTGACGAACTGCGTGCCCGCTTCGGTCAGAACGCAGGTGACGACGCCCCCGTCCCTGCGGATGGTGCGGATCAGTTCGCACGTCTTGTAGGCGGCGATGCCGCCGCCAACGACGAGAAGGATACGTGGCGTTGCCATGGCGGGTTTTTGCAGTGGCGCGTCCATTCACGCAACCGCTTTACTTAACATAGTTAAAAGCCGAGTATTTTTCTTCAACCAGGAGGGGTTCTCACCATGCGACTTGTGCTGACCGCGCTGATTTTTGCCAGCGGATTGTTCTTCATCCTGTTCGGCCTGGGCTTCCTGCTGCAACCGGTTGAAACCGCCGCCACCCTCGGCCTTGCCGCCGCGAATCCTCTCGGCAGCGCGACATTGCGCGCCGATCTGCTGTCCTTCTTCGGCATCGCCGGAATCTGCATGATGTGGGGCGCCTGGAAGCGTAGCGGGGATATTCTGCTGGTTCCCGCGATCATGATGGGGCTGGCGATCATCGGCAGGCTCGTCAGCGCGGCGACGGACGGCGCTTTCCTGGGATTCTATCGCCCGATCCTGGTCGAAGCGGCGATTTTCATCCTGCTGATGGTCGCCCGCAACCTGCTGCCGCATCACCGCGTGCAGGACGTTGGGGAATAGGCTTCATCCTGCCTGCGGCAGGCGGACGGATCTCAAAGCCATCCCATATGGCCGGCCAGCGCGACGGCCCCCGCGCCTGCCAGTGCCGAAAGCAGATAGCCTGCCCAGGCCGCGCCCTTGCGCGCGCGCGATTCCCACATCAGCGGGACATGCGGCAAAGGCGGGGGATCGGGCGCGCCGCCCCGGGGCGGGAACTTCTCCTCCAGACGACGGATGAGATCGGGAATCCGCAGCAGGGTCCGAGTGTCTTCGCGCAGGCGATCGGCAAGCGCCGCCTCCGGGCCAAGCTCGTCACGAATCCATGCCCGCACATAGGGGGCGGACACGTCCCACATATTGATCCGGGGATCGAGTTGGGTCGCGATGCCCTCCACCATCACCATGGTCTTTTGCAGAAGCAGCAGATGGGGCTGGGTCTGCATGTCGAAATCGCGGGTGATGGCGAACAGCCCGTCCAGCATCTGGCCGACCGACAATTCGCTGACCGGCTTGCCGCGCATCGGTTCCCCCACCGCGCGCAATGCGGTCGCGAATTCGTCGACCGAATGATAGGCCGGCACATATTGCGCTTCGAAGTGGATTTCCGCGACGCGCCGGTAATCGCCCGTGGTGAGGCCATAGAGGATTTCCGCCAGCCATTGCCGCGCGCGCTTGTCGATCCGGCCCATGATGCCGAAATCGATGGCCACGATCGTGCCGTCGGGGCGCACGAACAGATTGCCCTGATGCATGTCGGCATGGAAGAAACCGGCGCTGATCGCCTGGGTCAGGAAGGCCAGGACAAGGCGGCTCGCCAATATGGGCAGGTCATGCCCCGCCGCCTTCAGCGCTTCCGTATCGCTGATCTTGATGCCGTCGATCCATTCGATCGTCATCACCCGGCCATTGGTGCGATCCCAGTCGATCGAAGGAATGGCATATCCCTCGAACCCCTGCATCGCCCCGGCCAGTTCGCTGGCCGATGCAGCTTCCCGGCGCAGGTCTAGTTCCCGGTTGGTCCAGCGCTTGAAATTCGCGATGGTGAGGCGGGGCCGCAGCCGTTGCGCTTCTCCGCCCAGCGCCTCGAGATGCGCGGCCGCCCATTCATAGGTGGTGATGTCGCGGGCGAACCGTTCCCTTATGCCGGGCCGCAGCACCTTCACGGCCACGTCCCTGCCCTCGCTGGTGACGGCGCGATGGACCTGCGCGATCGAAGCGGCACCGACCGGGTCCGGATCGATCGAGAGGAACATATCCTCCAGCGGGCGCCCGAAGCTGCGTTCGATTTCCTGCCGGATTGCCGCGAACGGCACCGGCGGCAGGCTGTCCTGCAATGAAAGCAGGTTCTGGGCGGCCTCGTCACCCACCAGATCGGGCCTTGTCGCCAATGTCTGGCCCAGCTTGATCGCCGCCGGGCCGATATCCTGGAACGCGCCGGCATAATCCGGAACGGCGGGCTGGAACGTCCCAAGCCGGGCGATCCGCGCCAGCCGGCGGACCTGCGGCGGGGTATTGGGATCGCGCTCTATCCCGCGCAGCGCCCCGTGCCTGGCGAGCGTGCGCCCCCATTTCAGAAGGCGCAGGATATGCATGGCCGGACCTGTCACTTCCTCAAATCTTCCAGCCCGAATGAATCGCCACCAGCCCGCCCATGATCGGCTCGACACGGGTCCGCCCGAAGCCGGCCCGCGCGATCATCGCCTCGAATTGCGGCATGGTCGGAAAGCGCCGGATGGATTCGATCAGATAGCGGTAGGAATCCGCATCCCCCGCGATCGCCTGGCCGATGCGCGGCACCAGCCGATGCGAATAGAGGTCGTAGGCTTCCTTGAAGCCCGGCCATTCGGTGGTCGAAAATTCCAGGCAGAAGAAGCGGCCGCCATGGCGCAGAACGCGGAAGGCCTCGGCCAGCGCCTGTTCGATATGGGTGACGTTCCTGATGCCAAAGGCGATAGTATAGGCATCGAAGAAACGGTCCGGGAACGACAGTTTCTCCGCGTTCTGGCGGGACCAGACAAGGCTGTCGAGCCCGCGATCCACCGCGCGTTCGATGCCCACGTCCAGCATGTCCTGATTGATGTCCGCCACCGTCACGATGGCCCCGCGCGCCGCCAGGCGAAAGGCGATATCGCCGGTCCCGCCCGCCATATCGAGGATCTGCTCACCCGGCCGGGGCTTCACCCGGCGCACGAAACGGTCCTTCCAGAGCCGATGCATCCCGCCCGACATCGCATCGTTCATGATGTCGTATTTGCGGGCAACGCTGGAGAAGACCTCGCCCACCCGGGCGGTCTTTTCCTGGGGGCTAACCTCTTCGTAGCCGAAGGAAACACTGTCGGTCATGAGGCCGCTTTAGGGGCAATTGCGCGCCGGGCAAAGCTCTAGCTTGATGAACCATAAAGGGGCCTGAACGGGACAGAACGGCACCGACCGCGTGCAGACGCATGATGACACCGCTCCCACCCCGGGATAGGAGGCACCCATGCCAGAGCTGCCAGAAGTCGAAACCACAGTCCGGGGTCTCTCGCGCATCCTGGCCGGCGAACGGCTGGCTAGCGTGCGCGTCAATCGCCCCGACCTGCGCCGCCCCTTTCCGCCCGGGCTGGTCCAGGCGCTGACCGGGGCGACCGTCACCGGCCTGGGCCGGCGCGCGAAATACGGCCTGATCCACACCGACCGGGACAGCACGGCGATCTTCCACCTGGGGATGAGCGGACGCTGGCGGGTCGATCCCGAACAACTGGACAAGCACGATCATTTGCTGCTCGAAACGGCATCCGGCCATCTGCTGGCCTTGAACGACCCCCGCCGGTTCGGCTCGGTCGATCTGGTCGACACGGCGGCGCTCGACAGCTTCCAGCCATTCGCCGCGCTGGGGCCGGAACCGCTGGGGGAGGAATTCACCGCCGTCTATCTGCACCGCGCGCTGGCGGGCCGCGAATCCGCCATCAAGCTGCTGCTGCTGGACCAGCGGATCGTGGCCGGGCTGGGCAATATCTATGTCTGTGAAGCGCTCAACCGCGCCGGGATCAGGCCCGACAAGCCCGGCGGCTGGGCAAGCCGACCCGCGCTGAAGCGGCTGGTGCCCGCCATCAAGGCGGTGCTGGCCGAGGCGATCGCGGCGGGCGGCTCCACCATTCGCGACTATGCGCAGCCCGATGGCGAACTGGGCTATTTCGCGAAGGACTGGCGGGTCTATGGCCGGGAAGGACAGCCCTGCCCCTGCGGAGGCGTGGTGGAACGCTTCGCCCAGGGCGGGCGGAGCACCTGGTGGTGCCGCCGCTGCCAGCGGTAGGGCCGGGCGCGCGCGGGCAGGACGCGCGGATTCGACACGGAACTTGACGATTCGGGAGGCGCTGGCTAAGGGCCGCGCTTCGATGCGGGGCGGCATGGCCGGACTCCGCCGTTTTGCAGACTTTTTCGTGAGACAGCGCGCCGCGCGCAAGCGGCGCAGGTGAAGGACAGACATGGCCAATACGCCGCAAGCCCGCAAGCGCATCCGCCGCAACGACCGTCGCGCAGAAATCAATGGCGCCCGCATCAGCCGCATCCGCAGCTTCGTGAAGAAGGTGGAAACCGCGATCGCCGGTGGCGACAAGGCCGCCGCTCAGGAAGCGCTTCATGCCGCCCAGCCGGAACTCGCCCGTGGCGTCGCCCGGGGGGTGCTCCACAAGAATACGGTCGCGCGCAAGATGTCCCGCCTCAGCAAGCGCGTCGCCGCTCTCTGATTCGCATCTTTTGCCCCTCGCGGGCAGGAACCAAATAGGAACGGGGCCGGCGCTGCAAAGCGTCGGCCCCGTTCGCGTTTGCAAAGCGTTCTCCTGCATCCGCGAGACATAAAAGCGACTTCTCTTTGCAACATGAGGAATTACCGCGATTCGCTAGGGTCGATGTGGAAAAGCGAATTTAAATAACGGGTTATATGCAATTCCTGCCCTTGCCGCGAGTCAACCGAATTATTTCAGTTTTTTTTCGGGGCAGGTCTTGCTCCGATGGAAAAGTACTTCATAAATCCTTCTGCACCCGGGACGGCTAGTCAGGGTGTCCACAGGATTGAATCGGGTTGTCTGGGCTGGAAGCCTCACGGTTTCCAGGGTGGTCCGGTGTGCCCGAATTCGGACGACGTGCGGTGACCGAGGGTGGCTGAATAAGGATGGGGGCTTAATATCGAATGGCGAGGACAGGCTCCAAAGGGGATCGAGTGACGGTCGAGCGGCGCAAGGCGGCGGAAGGTAACAAGGTGGAAGACCAGGAAGCCGTAAATCTGGCCGCCGATTGGGCGGACATCAGCCAGGGCTTGCGCAAGGATCTGGGGCACCAATTGCACAGCCAATGGATCAAGCCGATCCAGCTCGGCACCTTCTGTAATGAAACCGGCACACTCGATCTGTTCCTGCCGACGGAATTTTCGGCCAACTGGGTGGCGGACCGCTTCGCCGACCGGCTTTCGCTGGCGTGGAAGATCGCCCGCTCGGAAGTGAAGCATGTCCGAATCGCCGTGCACCCCGGGCGCCGCCAGATGCAGGAGCTGCGGCTGCGGGGCGACGGGGGCATGGACATGGGCCGCCATCCCGCCAATGACGGGACGGAAGCCAGCGCGATCGCGCTGGCGGCCGATACGATCGGCGCGCAAGGCTTCACCTCCTCGGTCGGCCTCGACCCCTCGCTGACCTTCCAGGCCTTCATCACCGGCAAGTCGAACGTGCTGGCCTTCAACGCGGCCGAGCGCATGGCGAAGCTGGAAACGCCGCAATTCTCGCCGCTCTATCTCAAGGCGTCGACCGGCCAGGGCAAGACCCACCTGCTGCATGCGATCGGCCATTCCTATCTTTCCAACCATCCCCGCGCCCGGATATTCTACTGCTCGGCCGAGCGGTTCATGGTCGAATTCGTCCAGGCCCTGCGCCAGAACCAGATGATCGAGTTCAAGGCCCGGCTGCGCGGCTTCGACCTGCTGCTGGTGGACGACATCCAGTTCATCATCGGCAAGGCCAGCGCGCAGGAAGAGCTGCTCTACACGATCGACGCGCTGTTGGCCGAGGGCAAGCGCCTGGTCTTCGCCGCCGATCGCGCCCCGCAAGCGCTGGACGGCGTGGAACAACGCCTGCTCTCCCGCCTTTCGATGGGGCTGGTCGCGGATATCCAGCCCGCCGACATCGAACTGCGCCGTTCCATCCTGGAAAGCAAGCTGGGCAGGTTCGCCCCGCTCGAAGTGCCCTCCGATGTCATCGAATTCCTCGCGCGCACGATCAATCGCAATGTCCGCGAGCTGATCGGCGGCCTCAACAAGCTGATCGCCTATGCCCAGCTGACCGGGCAGGAAGTTTCCCTGCAGCTGGCCGAGGAGCAGCTGACCGATATTCTTTCGGCCAATCGCCGCCGGATCACCATCGACGAGATCCAGCGCACCGTTTGCCAGTTCTACCGGGTGGATCGCGCGGAAATGTCCAGCAAGCGGCGCGCCCGCGCCGTCGTGCGCCCCCGGCAGGTGGCGATGTATCTCGCCAAGGTGCTCACTCCACGCAGCTATCCGGAAATCGGCCGGAAGTTCGGCGGACGCGATCATTCGACCGTGATCCACGCGGTCCGTCTGATCGAAGATTTGCGCAAGCGCGATGCCGATATGGACGGCGATGTGCGCAGCCTGCTGCGGCAGCTGGAAAGCTGATCGCTTCTCCACAGCCCGCCCTCTTTCAGCCAACCGATCATGCCGGGTTTGTCCCGGCGTGATGCACAGGCTTTTACACAGGCGATGGCAAGGCCAGACTTGTTCCGGTTCTGGTTGAACTGGAACGAGCCTGGAATTTACCTGTTTTCCGTGATTTCCGAGTCAGCAAGTGATTCCACTTGCTTGGAAATCACTCTAGAGAACGGGCATGCTTTCCCCCGACCGCGTCGAACGCTTTGCCCGCCATATCGTGATCCCGGAGATCGGCGGGGCCGGGCAAGTGGCCTTGTCCCGCGCCCATGCCGTGCTGGTAGGCGCGGGGGGGATCGGCAGCCCGGCGCTGCAATATCTGGCAGGGGCGGGGATCGGCCGCCTGACCGTGATCGACGACGATCGCGTCGAACCGTCAAACCTGCAGCGGCAGACCGTTTTCGCCAGCAGCGATGTCGGGCGGCTCAAGGCGGAAGCGGCGGCCGAATGGATCGCCGGTTTCGACCCCTCGCTCGCCTGCACGCCCGTCATCGAGAGAATCGGCCCCGGCAATGCCGCGCGAATCCTCGCGGATGCCGATGCGGTGCTGGACGGCTGCGACAATTTCGCGACGCGGCTCGCCGTATCCGATGCCTGCGTGGCCGCTGGCATTCCGCTCATCAGCGCGGCGGTGGGCCGCTTCCAGGGCCAGGTCGCGGCCTATGCCGGCCATTTGCCCGATCAGCCCTGCTATCGCTGCTATGTCGGCGACGCCTTCGACACCGACGATTGCGACAGCTGCGCGGAAGACGGGATGCTGGGCGCGATGGCGGGCTGGGTCGGCAGCTTTGCCGCGCTGCATACCATCCGGGTGCTGCTGGCCGGCATCAGCACGCTGGGCGATCCACAATGGGGCCGCCTGCACCTGCTCGACGGGCTGCAGCCCGGAATGCGCACGCTCCGGATCGCGAAGGACCCGGCGTGCCGCGTATGTTCAGCCGGATAGGATTTCGTCCACCCAATGCGGCACGATCTCGGTCGCCGCGCCCAGCCTGCTTTCGTGGAACCAGGCCGAACCCTGGCTCGGCTCGAGATTGAGTTCCAGCGTCCTCAGGCCAAGCTCGCGGGCGTCGCGGACGAATCCGGCGGCGGGATAGACCGCGCCGGACGTGCCGATGGAAACGAACAGATCCGCCTCGCGCAGCGCATCGTAGATCTCGTCCATGCGATAGGGCATTTCGCCGAACCAGACGATGTCCGGGCGCAGCGCGCGCTCGCCGCAGGCAGGGCATTCGGGGCGATCGACCAGCGGCCCGCGCCAGGGCGAGCGGCTGTCGCAAGCCAGGCACCAGGCGTTGAGATGCTCCCCATGCATATGCAGCACGCGGCGCGCACCTGCCCGTTCGTGCAGATCATCGACATTCTGGGTGACGATCAGCAGATCGCCGCCCCATTCCCGGTCCAGCCGGGCCAGCGCATCATGCGCGGCATTGGGCTGCTTCTGCTGGATCGCCTCGCGCCGCATGTCATAGAAGCGCAGAACCAGTTCCGGATCGCGGGCGAACGCCTCGGGAGTCGCGACATCCTCGACCCGGTGATTTTCCCACAACCCACCCGCGCCGCGAAACGTATCGATGCCACTTTCTGCACTGATCCCGGCACCGGTCAGTATGACGATATTGCGGATATTGCTCATCGCGGCCATGAAGCACGCCATCAAGGGGAATGGCAATGGCGCGTATCGGTATCATCGGCAGTGAAGGACGGATGGGGAAGGCCCTGGCCGAGGCGGTGGCCGCGGCGGGCGAGGAGCTGTCCGGCGGCATAGACAAGGGCGGCGATACGGCCGCGCTGGCGCAGGCAAGCGACGCGCTGGTCGATTTCTCCTCGCCCCACGCACTGGAAGCCAATCTCGATGCCGCCGCCGCCGCAAACATCCCGATCCTCGTCGGCACCACCGGGCTGGAGGAGCGGCATCACTGGCTGATCGACAATGCCGCGCAATCGATCCCGATCCTGCAAACGGGCAACACTTCGCTCGGCGTCACGCTGCTGGCCCATCTGGTGCGCGAGGCGGCCAGCCGCCTCGGCGATGAGTGGGATATCGAGATCGTCGAGACTCACCACCGGATGAAGGTGGATGCGCCTTCCGGCACGGCCCTGCTGCTGGGCGAAGCGGCCGCGCGAGGGCGCGGGATCAGGCTCGCCGAGCATAGCGAGCGTGGGCGCGACGGGATCACCGGCGCGCGCGAGGCGGGCGCGATCGGCTTCGCCTCGCTGCGCGGCGGCTCGGTCGCGGGCGACCACAGCGTGCATTTCCTGGCCGATAACGAGCGGCTGACGCTTTCCCATCTGGCCGAGAACCGCCTGATCTTCGCGCGCGGGGCGGTGAAGGGCGCGCAATGGCTGATCGGCAGGCCCGCGGGGCGCTACACCATGCCCCAGGTGCTCGGTCTCTGACCGGCTCCAGCCTTGAAGAAGGACGCCATCTTCGAATTTTTCCGGATTCTGGCCGAGGACAATCCCTCGCCGGAAACCGAGCTGGAATTCGGCAATATCTATCAATTGCTGGTCGCCGTCGTGCTCTCCGCCCAGGCGACCGACGCCGGGGTCAACAAGGCGACCAGGGCGCTGTTCGCCAGGGTCCAGACGCCCCGGCAAATGGTGGAATTGGGCGAGGAAGACCTGAAGCAATACATCAAGACCATCGGCCTGTTCAATTCCAAGGCGAAGAATGTCATCGCCCTGTCGGAGCAATTGATCGCCCACCATGGCGGGGAAGTTCCTGCGGATCGGGACGCGCTCGTCACCTTGCCCGGGGTCGGCCGCAAGACCGCCAATGTGGTGATGAACTGCGCCTTCGGCGAGGAGACATTCGCTGTCGACACGCATGTGTTCCGGGTCTGCAACCGCACCGGCCTGGCCCCGGGCAAGACCCCGGATAAGGTCGAAGCGCTGCTGGAGAAGCGAGTGCCGCAGCCCTTTCGCCAGCACGCCCATCACTGGCTCATCCTGCTGGGCCGCTATACCTGCAAGGCCCGCGCCCCGGAATGCTGGCGCTGCCTGGTGGTGGCGCAATGCGGGTTCCGCGAAAAGAGATTGGAACCTCCCCCCGGAAAGGGAGTAGGATGAAACGAGGGGCAGGCGGATTTTCACGACTCGCCCCCCGAATGGAGAGCGAGATGATGAAAAGAGCGCTTTTGCTTGCCCCCATCGCCGCCTTGAGCCTCACCGCCTGCAGCGGCGAAGTCGACAGCGCCAACCGGCCAAGCCGCGTCCCCGCCGCAACCGTGGTCGGCGATGCGCAAAGCTGCATTCCGATTTCGCAGATTCGCGGAAGCCGGGTGCATGACAATTACACCATCGACTTCGACACGGGCAGCAAGACCTATCGCAACATCCTGCCCCACAGCTGCCCCGGGCTGGGCAGCGAGCAGGCCTTCACCTACGAGACTTCGCTCAGCCAGCTCTGCAACACGGACATCATCTACGTGCTGCGCCGGATCGGCGGCGATTACCAGCGCGGCGCCGGTTGCGGACTGGGCAGCTTCGTGCCGGTCGAGCTGGAGAAGAAGGCGGGCTAGCTTTCCCCGCTCCTCGCCGAGATCACGGTGGCGGCGACCAGATCGCCGATCACGTTGAGCGTGGTGCGGCACATGTCGAGGAAGCGGTCGACGCCGAGGATCAGGCCGATCCCCTCGGGCGGAACGCCGACCCCGCCGAGGATCAGCGCGATCACCGGCAGCGAGCCGGCCGGCACGCCAGCCGTTCCGATCCCCGCCAGGATGCACACCAGCATGACGAACAGCTGGTCGGCCAGCGACAGGTCCACGCCGAAGAACTGCGCCAGGAACAGCACCGTCACCCCTTCGAACATCGCCGTGCCGTTCTGGTTCGCGGTGGCGCCGATGGTCAGCACGAAGCGCGAGATGCGCGGCGGCAGCTTCAGCTCCGTCTCGGCCACGCGCAGCGCCGTCGGCAAGGTGGCGTTCGAGGACGCCGTGGAGAAGGCCATCAGGCTGGCCTCGCGGGTTTCGCGGAAGAAGGCGACGGGGTTCTTCCGGGCGAGGAACGCCAGCAGCGCGGGAAACACGCCGAACATCTGGATGGCCAGCGCCAGCAGCACCACTCCGACATAGGCGGCCAGCTTCAACAGCAGGTCCCAGCCGAACTGCGCGGCGAGGTTGAACATGAAGCAGAAGATCGCGAAGGGCGCGAGCAGGATGACGATGCCGATCAGCCGCATCGAAACCTCGAACACGCCCTCCACCGCATCCTTCAGGGTCCGGGTGCGCTGGGTCCGCACCAGCAGCAGGCCGATCCCGAAGAACAGCGCGAAGAACATCACCGCGAGGATGTCGTTGTCGCTCATCGCGCCGACGATGTTGGACGGCACGATGCCGACCACCGCGTCCACCCCGGTCTTGGCCTCGGCCGTCCGTTCGATGATTCCCGCCGCGCCTTCTCCGCCCTGCGCCAGCAATTCGCGGGCGGCGACCGGATCGACCCCGGCGCCGGGGCGGGCGATATTCACCACCGCCAGGCTGACCGCCACCGCGATCGAGGAAACCGCCACCGTATAGACCAGCGTGCGGATGCCGACCGCCTTGAGCGTGCGGATCTCGCCCATTTCGGCGATGCCCACCACCAGCGCGGAGAACAGCAGCGGAATCACCAGCATGAACAGCAGCCGCAGGAAAATCTGGCCGAGCGGATTGGTCACATAGGTGATGACGGCGCCGACCCAGGCCGCGTCGCGCGCGAATGTATAGGCCAGCAGGCCCGCAACCAAGCCAAGCAGAAACCCCGCGAAAATGCCCCATTGCAGCCTGCCGTGGCCGCCCCGGACGGCTTCCCGCGCGATTTCCGCCGCTTCGCCGCTCATCCTGTGCTCATTCCCGCGCTCATCTCAGGCCGCCATCCTCATCCGCCCGCCAGCGCCCGTTCGGCGATCCGCCGGTAGATCCGCGCCAGCATCTCCAGGTCGGGCAAGGCCACCGCCTCGTCCCGCTTGTGCATGGTGGCATTGCACAGGCCGAATTCGATGACCGGGCAGAAATCCTTGAGGAAGCGGGCATCGGATGTGCCGCCGCTGGTCGAGGCTTCAGGCACGACACCGGTTTCCGCCTCCACCGCCTCGGCGATCAGCCGGGAGAAATCGCCGGGCCTGGTCAGGAAAGGCTCGCCCGAGATCGTTCCCTTCGCCGTCCCGCCGTGCCGGGCGGCGATCGCGCCGATCATCTCCACCAGCCCCGCACCGGTATGCAGATCGTTGAAGCGGATGGAAATGCGGGCGCTGGCCTTGGCCGGGATGACGTTGCCGGCCGGATTGCCGACCACGATCTCCGTGATCTCGAGATTGGAAGGCTGGAACCAGTCCGTCCCCTCATCCAGCACCAGCGCATCGAGTTCGGCCAGCAGCGCCACCAGCCTGGGGCAGGGATTGTCCGCCAGATGGGGATAGGCGACGTGGCCTTGCACGCCCGGCACTTCGAGCCAGATATTGACCGAACCGCGCCGCCCGATCTTCATCATGTCGCCCAGCCGGTTGACACTGGTGGGTTCGCCGACAAGGCAGAGGTCGGGGATCGATCCCAGTTCGCGCATCCGTTCCATCAGGGCGATGGTGCCATAGCGAGCGGCGCCCTCCTCGTCCCCGGTGACGATGAAGCTGATGGTGCCCGCGTCGGCCGGAATATCCCGCACGGCCGCGATCATCGCGGCGATCGCGCCCTTCATGTCGACCGCGCCGCGCCCGTAGAGCAGCTCCCCTCGCCGCTCCGGCGCGAATGGCGCGCTGGTCCAGCCCTCGCCCGGCGGGACCACATCGACATGCCCGGCAAAGGCGAAATGCGGCTTGCCTTGCGGCCCGGCCCGGATGGCGAACAAATTCTCCACCGGCCCGTCCGGCGGTTCCCCCGCATCGAACCGATGCACCGCAAAGCCGAGAGGAGCGAGCATCCGTTCCAGGCAATCGAACACCAGCCCCGCAGCCGGGGTCACGCTGGGGCAGGCGATCAGCGCCTCGGCCAGTTCCGCTGTGTCGCGCAAATCCGTCATGCCCGCTGCGGCTGCTCCCATTGCTCGATGACCCATTCCTCGTCCTCGGCCGCCTTGATCCAGGCCTGCATCCATTCATGCTCCCACATTGCCTGCATATAGGCCTGCGCGAAGCCGGGAACGCCGACACCGTAGCTCAGGAAGCGGCTGACGATCGGGGCATAGATGATGTCGGCCGCGCTGAAGGTGCCGAACAGGAACGGGCCGCCACCGCCAAACCGCGCTCGCGCTTCCGCCCACAGGCTGAGAATGCGCACGATGTTGACCCGCGCCTCATCGCTGATCTCGAGGCCTTCGAAGCGGCGGCGGACATTCATCGGCATTTCCCGGCGCAACGGCAGGTAGGACGAATGCATCTCGGCCACCATGGATCGCGCCATGCCCCGCGCGGCCTCATCCTTGGGCCAGAAGCGATCGCGCCCCACCTTGTCGGCGAGATATTCGATGATCGCCAGGCTGTCCCAGATCACCACATCGCCATCCCACAGGATCGGCACCTTGCCGGATGAGGGCTGGATGTCGCCCCATTCCCGCTTGGCCTCCTCCCAGTCCTCGCCGGAGATGTTCACCGTGATCTCCTCGAAGGACAGGCCGGATTGCTTGGCTGCGAGCCAGCCCCGCAGGGACCAGCTGGAATAATTCTTGTTGCCGATAATCAGCTTCATCAATCGCCCCGTCTTGTCACGCCCCTGCCCTACGCATTCAGCGTTGCGCTGTCGAGAATGAACAGGGTTTTCCGCCCTGCTGCCGACAACGATCAGGCAAGGCAATCGGCTCCGGGGCGCCTCGGCCGAAAGCGGAGCATCCGGTGAATTGCATTCAACCTTCCGTGCGAAAAAAGCACTTGCGCAAATCAGGCATAATTAATACCGGCATTTTAAATACAACATTTAGAAGGTTTCAGATATGCGCACCATTTCCGCCGAGGCAATGCAGATCGTCAAGGCCACCGCTCCCGCCATCGAAAAGCATGGGCTGGCGATCACCACGGCCATGTATGCCCGGCTCTTCAGGAATCCTGAGATCGAGGCGATGTTCGACCGGGCCGCGCAGGAAAGCGGCGAGCAACCCCGCAGGCTGGCGGGCGCGATCCTTGCCTATGCCAAGAACATCGACAAATTGCAGAACCTCGGTTCCGCCGTGCAGCGCATGGTGAGCCGCCATATCGAAACCGGCGTGAAGCCGGAGCATTACCCGCATGTCGCCGAGGCCCTGCTTCCCGCCATTCGCGAAGTGCTGGGCGAGGACGTGGCCACGGACGAAGTGCTCGCCGCCTGGGGCGAGGCCTACTGGATGCTCGCCGATATTCTGATCGCGGCCGAAGCGCAGGCCTACGAGACTGCCTCGGCCGCCTGATCCTGGAATCACGTAAAACGGGCAAATTCCAGACCCGCTCCGGTTAACCGGAACCGGAGCGGGTCTGAGCCGTGTTCAGATGCTGTCGCCCAGCTTGCCCTTAACTTCGCCCTTGAGTTGCTGGGCCTTGCCCTTCAATTCCTGGTCCCGCCCTTCCTGCCGGGTCGCGGGATTGCCGCTCTGCTGCTTCACCTTGCCGATCGCTTCGTTGACATTGCCTTTGATCTTGTCGGTGAGTTCGCCCATCGATCATCTCCTGTCTTGAACGAGCATCAGCGCCCGCACACCGGATCAACGCCCGGTGGCGGGTTTTCGATCCGGCATCCGGCGCGGTCCAGATGCGTTTGATCGTGCTGTCGAATCAGTCGCGGCGGATCAGATTTCGGCGTCCGCCAGCACCGCGCCGCGCAGTTCCTCTATGCCCCGCTTCACTTCCGACGAAGTGACATGGATGACCGGAAAGGCCGCCGGGTGCTTGCGCGCCTCGGCCTGGGTTTCGGCCAGAACCTTGCCCAATTCGCTTTCCTTGACCTTGTCCGCCTTGGTGAGGACGATGCGATAGCCCACCGCCGCCTCATCCAGCATCTGCATCATGTCCGCATCCACCGGCTTGATGCCATGGCGGGCGTCGACGAGCAGGAGAGTGCGTTTCAGCGGCACCCGCCCGCGCAGGAAATCGCGCACCAGCCGCCGCCATGTCTCCACGACCTTCGGCGGAGCCTTCGCGAAGCCGTAGCCGGGCATATCCACCAGGCGGAACTGCGTGGGCTCTCCCACTTCGAAGAAATTCAACTCCTGCGTGCGCCCCGGCGTCACCGATGTGCGGGCAATGGCCCGGCGCCCGGTCAGCGCATTGAGCAGCGAACTCTTGCCTACATTGGAACGGCCGCAAAAGGCGATCTCCGGAAAATCCGGATCGGGCAGGAACTTGAGCGCGGGCGCGGACTTGAGGAACTCCACGCGCCCGGAAAACAGGCGGCGGGCGCGTTCGGCAAGATCCTCGTCAGACTGGTCCATCCCTGTCGCGTCAGGCCCCGGCCTTGTCGCGCTCCCTCTTTCGCGCCGCATCCACCCTGTCCTTCTCCGCCTGTTCCTTCAACTGCGGGTGCTGGCGATAGAGATACCATTGCTGGGCGATGGTCAGGATGTTGGAGGTGTTCCAGTAGATCAGCAGGCCGGCCGCGAACGGCGCCATCACGAACATCAGCACCCAGGGCATGATCGCGAACATCTGCTGCTGGACCGGGTCCAGCGCCGCCGGATTGAGGCGGAACTGCAGCCACATGGTGATGCCCAGCAGCAGCGCCAGAATGCCGATGCCGAGGAAGCTCGGCGGATCGAACGGCAGCAGGCCGAACAGGTTGAGGATCTTGGCCGGATCGGGCGCCGACAGATCCTTGATCCACAGCACGAAGGGCTGATGGCGCATTTCGATGGTCAGGATCAGGGTCTTGTAGAGCGCGAAGAAGATCGGGATCTGGATGATGAGCGGCAGGCAGCCCGCCAGCGGATTGACCTTCTCCTTCTTGTAGAGGGCCATCGTTTCCTGCTGGAGCTTGGGCTTGTCGTCCTTGTAGCGTTCCTGCAGCGCCTTGAGCTTGGGCTGCAGCGCCCGCATCGCCGCCATGCTGGCGAATTGCCGCTGGGCGATGGGGAACATCAGGCCCCGGATGATGAGGGTGAGCAGGATGATCGCCACGCCGAAATTGCCGGTCAGGCTGAACAGCTTGTCCAGCAGCAGGAAGATCGGCCGCTCGAACCAGCGGAACCAGCCCCAGTCGATCGCAAGGCCGAATTTGGCGACGCCGGCATTTTCATAAGCGTCCAGCACCCGGCTTTCCTTGGCGCCCGCGAAAAGCTGCGTGGTGCGGGTCACGACCTTGCCGGCCGGAACCGTGACCGGCTGATAGAACAGGTCCGCCAGATAGATGCCCTTGCCCAGGGCGCGGAAATCGCTGGATGCGGCGCTGCCCGGGGTGGGGATCAGGGCCGTCATCCAGTAGATGTCGGTAAAGCCGAGCCAGTTCACGCTGCCGGCATTGTCGATCTTGCCCGCTTGCGCGACGTCCTTGTAATTCGGGCTGAACGACACGGCCTGGTCGAATGCGCCGAACGGGCCGGAATGGACATTCCAGGTATCCGCGCTCGCGGTCCGCTCGGTCCGGTTGAGCTGCGCAACCGGCCGCAGGACGATGGGCGACGCCCCGCGATTGGTCACGCTCTGGGTGGCCGTAATCATGTAATTGTCGTCGATCGCATAGCGGATCGAGAAGGTCTGGCCAGCGCCATTGGCCCAGACCAGCGTCACCGGGGTTTTCGGCGTCAGCCGGTCGCCCTCGACCTGCCAGCGGGTGGCGCGGCCGGGCAGATCCACCCCTTCGCCCGCGCCCGCCCAGCCGAACTGGGCGAAATATTGCGCGGGCGTCCCGGTCGGGGAGAAAAGCCGCACCGGGCCGCTATCCTTTTCGAGGTGGGCGCGGTGACGATTGATGGTGAGATCGTCGAGCATCGCGCCGGTCAGGTTGATCGAACCGGACAGGCCGGGCGCCGTGATCCGCACGCGAGCGGGCGATTTCAGCGCGGTCGCGAGATCGCGCTCCTCCTCCGCGATATCGGCCGCGTCGGTCAGCCCGCCTTCACGCGTGTGCTTGGCCTGCTCTACCGCAGTGCCGGAAGCCTGGCTGGCCTCCACCTGCTCGGTCCGGACAGGCTGAGCCGGCTGGGGGTAGAACCAGCGCATGGCAAAGTCCCAGCCCAGCAGCAGAAGCCCTGACAGCACCACTG
>Ga0172382_10004655_pt1 | contig 20909 bp, 43 predicted proteins | sample Leawel138RmetaG_FD_122245 | JGI IMG/M metagenome (GOLD analysis project Ga0172382, IMG submission 122245) | Leachate microbial communities from a municipal landfill in Southern Ontario, Canada - Leachate well 138R metaG | ecosystem: Engineered > Solid waste > Landfill > Unclassified | place... | reverse complement strand
CGTTCGAGGTGTCCAGCTCGAAGTGAGCCTTCACGTGGACCTCGCGGGTCGCGCCGTTGGCCTCGATGACCATCGCGTAGGTCACGGGTGCGTAGATGTCGCTCATCACGCGGTGCTCCCGCGTGTAGGTCATCAGGACCCGCCCCTTGTAGCTCTCCACTCCGTTCCGAACGACCGCCATCTCAGACCTTCCTTCCGGCTCCAGCCGGGGACTCTCACTGACACCCACAACTTAGTGGGTGATTAGCGTTAGTCAAGAGGCCGAGTCGTGAGGTCGCTCACGTGCGAGCCGACCGGCGAAAGCGTTGTGATTACCGGAGGTTATGGCTTGCCAGCCCCCTCCAGCCGACCACCTACGCGATGACGCCGGGGTGGATGGAGCCGGGTGACGCCTCGATGCGGTTGGCGAGCCGGTCGGCCCAGGCGCTCAGCTCAGGAGGCGGGGCGGAGCCTCGCTCGATGGCCGAGTCCCAGTCCTCCAGCTCGGACCGGACGTCGTCGGGGATCCTGCGGCTCAGCACGAGGGTGTAGAGACGCCGAACAGCGGGGTCGGAAAAAGCGAAGCGCACGGTCCGATGGTAGCTCAGCGTCGCCGATCAGGCCCGAACCCGATGGGTCCCCACCCTGGAGTCCCTTGGGAGGCGGCTGGTCGGGGAGGGGCAGCGCCGCGAGGATAGGCCGGGCCGTGCCCGTACTGTTCGCGCTGATCCATGGCCTCGATGATGTCGAGGCCCAGGGCTTCGGAGAGCGGATCCTTTGGCGCGGGCTGGCCATCGGGCGTCTGCGCGGGCGCGTGACCGCCGATCGGACCACCGCTCCCCAAGCCAGAAAAGACGTCCGACGCCCGGCTCTGGCCGCCGACCTGGACCGTGCCGAGGGCAGCCACCAGGGCGCTCGTCGCGAAGCCTTCGAGGAGGGCAGAGGGTTCCTGTCCCATGACCACTTCGTTGAGCCGCTGGACCTTGGCCGGGATCTCGATCAGCTCCTCGCGGGTGGCCTTGAGGCCGTCCTCCTCCGAGATGGCGATGACTTTGACGAAGAGCTTCATCCCTGCCCGTCCTTCTTGCCGTCGTCGTAGAACCGCTGCACGGACGGCATCCGCCGCTTGCGGGCCCAGGCCAGGAGCGGCTTGGTGTAGCTCATCGGTCGGCCGGTGCGCCCCTCCTCGTAGCCGAGCGCGTACGCAACATCCTCGGCCCGGTCCTGGAGCGAACCCGTCCCATCGAACTCGACACCGAACGTCGTGGCCGCGTGCTCGGGGTCGTTCAGGAGCGTCTCGATGTCGCGAGTGGCTTCCTGGAGCTGGTCGGCGATGCTCATGCCGGAACCCGGGTTCTGACTTCGAGGTGGAGGCGCGAGGGCGTCACGCCGCGCTGGCCCTGGTACTTCGAGCGCAGCTCGGGGTGGCCGTAGGGTCGTGCCGGCGGGCCGCTCATGGTCTCGAACGCGAGCTGGCAGATCCGCATCCCGGCGCGGAGCCGGATGGGCCGCGGGTTCAGGTTGAACATCTCCAGCGTGATCTGGCCCTCGAAGCCCGGATCGACGAACCCCGCCGTGGCGTGCACGATCAGCCCGAGCCGGCCGAGCGACGAGCGGCCCTCGACACGGGCGACCCAGTCGGCGGGGACCCGGACCGTCTCCAGGGTCGTCGCCAGAATGAAGTCGTCCACGAGAACGAACTCGTCAGCGACGATGCGCTCTCCCCACTTCTCGGGGAAGCCTTCCTCGGGGTCGATGGGCTGGATGACCTCCGGGCGCCCGAGCGGACGATGGAAGACGAAGAACTCGTTGCCCAGGCGCAGGTCCAGGCTCGCCGGCTGGAACTGGATGTCCTCGGGAGGAGGATCGATCACCAGTTCGCCCGAGGCGTGCTTGGCGCGGATTGCTGTGTCGTTCTGGTGCATCAGCGGATCGGTCCCACACACGGCTCCACGGACTTGTTGATGGAGTGCATCGTGCCCTTCTTGATGTCGCCGCCGTGCATCGGGATGGTTGTGTGGCACGGGGCGCCGAAGGCCGGCACCTTGTCGTCGCACTTGATCTGGAGGTGCGAGCCCTTCTGGCGAAGCTCCTCGCACCCCTTCTTGCGAAGGGCCTTTCGGACCTCCTTCGCGCTCATCTCGGTCAGAGCGTCGGCGAGCGTTGTCGAGAGCTTCACGGGTCCTCCTTGTCACTCGCTGAACGGGTTGCGGCCCATCTTCGCGATGACTCTCTTGCGCAGTTCGGCAACGAGCTTGGCCGGCGGGGGCTTGCCCATCTTGAACTGGTTGAAATGGAACAGCGTCCCTTGGATGGCCAAATGTTCCTTGCCCTCCTTGTACTTCGGGATGCTCTTCGCGACCACGTCGGCCAAACGATCCCAGAGCGCGCTCTCCAACTTCTTGGGATCGATCTCGACGCTGACGGCTCCGCCGCCGATGAAAAGGTTGGTCCCACCGGATAGTCGCTGCGCGGTGTTCTTGGCCGCAGTCGAGGGGGACTTGCCCTTCATCATCTCTTGGACCGCGTACTCCACGACCGTGGGATCGTTGGACTTGTCTTCCTCGGTCAACGCGTCAGCGATGGTTTCGGAGAGGCTCTCCATCTTCCACTTCCCCTTGGCGAACCCCTTGAAGCGTTCCGCCTGGTCGCGCGTGAGATCGCGACCGTCGATGTAGTCCTTGAACACCTCGGCGAAGTCCTCTTCGGCGTTCAAGCCGCCGTAGTTCGACACCGCCGGCACGTCCCCGAAGTAGCGCTCGAACCCTGCCCGCTGCGCGGGAGTCAGAAACTTGAACCAGAGCCGGTGGCCCAGCTCGTGCGCGATGGTGCGGTGAAGGCCGCTGTTGAGAACGAAGATGTTCACGTAGTCGCGGCCGATCGGGTAGTTCGCCGCGACCCCCAGGTGCTTGCCGAGATGGTTCTCGGGCGCCGACCCCTTGGGCCGCACATGGAAGCTGCCATACCAGAGGAAGCCGAAGCCCCTCTTGGTGAGCAACGCCTTGGCCTTGAGCAGCTCGCGGACGTACTCCTCGCGATCGGCGAGCGGCGTCCAGCTCTCGGGCCCCCAACCCATGCGCGCAGCGTGTCGGGGCGGAGGGAGCGGGTCGAAGATGAGCTTCGCTCCGCCCACGTCGACCACGTCGGGCACAATCTCGCCCGCCGGCTCCCACGGCTCCCCCGTCTTGGCCGCTTCGCCGGCCATCCTGGAGAGGAACCGGAGCAGGCGATCGATCGCCTTGCTCGCCTTATCGACCGCCTCATCCACGAGGAGCCCGAACGTGCGAACCAGCCGGTTCCAGTTGTCCTCGTTCTTGAAGATCTCGGGGTAGGCGTCGCGGCCGAAGTGGTCGGGCGTGTCCGGATGGATGGTGCGAATCCACGACTCGATCATGGATCGCTTCTCGGAGATCACCTCGCGCGCGGCCTCCAGCTCCTTGCCGACCTTCTCCTTCCAGACCTTGGGAGAGGACAGCCTGCCACGCCGCTCGTCCTTCGTGATGGCCTGGTTCGCCGGCTGCCAGAGCCCCTTGTTGACGAGGAGGTCGTCCCGGAGCCGCTCGAACGCGGTTTCCAGCTTGTTGAGCGCCGCCTTCGCCGCCTCGCCGCCGGCCATCGCTGCTCTCGCGTCGAGGTAGGGCGTCTTCTCGATGCGTCCAGGGTAGCTCTTGGCCGCTCCAGCTTCGGTGCTCCACCAACGCCGGATCCCCTGGACCCAGTTCTTGTCGATCTGGTTCGAGGCCAGCTCGGCGAGCAGCCCCTCGGACACCGGCGATCCCAGGCCAGTCCGACCGCTGAACGTGCGGCCGGGCTCGACAGGCGCGATCACCGACCCGTCGCAGAACGATCGCAGGAGGTCCCGCAGCTCGTCGGTGCGCTTGCCCGCCGTGAACTTCGAGGTTCCGAACGCCTCGGAGTAGGCCAGATCGGAGATCTTGACGAGCTTGCTGAGGAAGGCGAGCCAGAGCTTGCGCGCGACGTCGGGACGCTCGGAGCGCTCGACCAGATCCTCGATGCGGTACCCGAGGAGCTTCGCGAGCGCTGCGTCCCCATGATCGAATCCTGCCTTCTTCCCGAGGTCGACCTCGTGTCCAGCGAGCTGGAGGACCCAGCGGTCCCTGTACGGCTTGCCGTTTTTCTGGGTCGCGCGCACGATCCGAGCCACGCCCTTGGGCGTGTCGGTTTCGTAGCCGACCGTCTCGAACGGTTTGCCGGGCGGGGGCGGGAGCTTCCGCCACCGCCACGGCGCCGCCGCCTCGGCGAGCTGATCCGCGAGGCTCATGCGCCCTCCCAGAGAGCGCAGCAGCCAAGCGCGTCCACCTTCGCGTTCTCGGACGCGTCCTTCGGGTCCGCCACGCGCATGCACCGGCCCTCATCGAAGGCGACGCAGTTGCCGCACGACGTCCCGTCGGCGGGCGCCTTCCCGAATCCGGCCAGCTCCGGGGGTACCGGCTGCACCGGAAGCCGGCGCTTCGCCGACCTACCCGGCACGTGATAGCCGCACACGTCGCCAGGACCGACGACCAGATCCATGGGCAGGATGGCGCAGCGGTCACCCTCGACGAAGGCGTGGCCGGGGGTCGGTCGGAACGGCCCCTTGGCCTCCTCGACGGGCGCGGCCAGTGCTTCGTGCAGACGTGCCGAGAGCGCCACCGTGGATCCTTCACCGATAGGGGCCGCTGCCGCCGTCCCTGAGCTTCAACGTGCGGCGGATCGCGGGGAGCGCTCGCCGCACCGCCTCGTTCTCCTTCGAGAGGAGAACGAGGGCCTTCTCCACCATGTCGGTGGGCACGCTCTCCTTGAAGCCGTCGGCCCTCACGGTCCGGTCACGGAAGACCGTGAGCGAGCCGACCTCGTCGCCGCTCCTGTAGAACGTGACCGTCGGATTGTCGACGAAATCGCCAGGGTCCCACCCGGTCCACAGCTCCACCTTCCAGGTGTCCTCCTTGTCCCGGCCGAGGATCCTCTTCCAGACCGAGCGGTTCTTCCGCGGGGTCATGCCGAGGTGGAAGTCCTTCTCCAGGAGAGCTTCGGCGAGGGCCTCGGAAAGCATGGTGGCGATTCTATCACTCGCCGTCGGTCGCCGCCTCTTCGTCAGCGGGAGACGGGAGGGTCACCTCGCGCAGCGGTGGGTACCTCGGCGGTGCCGGCGTGACCCTGGGCATGGCGTCCAGCTCCCGGAGGCCCACGACCAGGGCCTTGAAGAGCACCTCCTTCATCGACTTGAGGCCCAGCTTCTCCTGGAGCCGGATCGCGAAGTTGCGCATCTCCAACGGCAGGTGGAGTCCGATGGTCCGCCCCTCCCACCCCCGGTCGCCGGTCCACGGGGTGTCGAGGATCTTGCGAAGGGCGTCCCAGCGCTTCTGCTTCGCGCGGAGGTCCCATTTGATGTAGTCGAGTGAGGACACCCGATCTGTACAGCATCATTCGATCAGGTTGTCTAGCCCATCAGCTCATGACCCGATAGGAAGGGTCAGTTGCTCCGGCGAGCCTGGAGGGGAACCGGCCGCGGCGGCTTCGTGGGCCTTCTTCGCGGCGTCGTACGCCTTGCGGACCTTGGGGGTGAGGAGCTGGTAGGTGTCGGCGCGGACGGGGATGAAGGTCCCCTCGGGGGGAGGAGGCCCGCCACGGCGGAACGTCAGGACCGATCCGTCATTGGTCTCGAAGGTGGACCAGTTCATCTCGTCCGGGTCGCTGATGGGTGGCATCTTCGACGACCGGGCCATCTTTTTGGCGTACGCCGGCCGACCCACGCTCAGCGAGAGGATCTGAAAACGGAGCTTCACCTCGCCGGCCTCGGTCTCGAAGCGGTTCCACCATCCCGCCCCGTGCTCCCAGACCAGCCATCCCTCGCCGAAGATGGACGAGAAGTACCGATCGTGGCGCTCGCCGCGCTCGATGACCTCCGCCTCCTGAACGGGGCCCTCCTTGAGGATCTGGACACGCTCGTAGGAGAACGTGGTCTTCTCCTCGCGCGCGGCTTCCATCGTGGCCGCCAGGGCCTTCTCGTTCTTGCGCTCCATCTCGGCGACGCTCTTGCCCTTGGCCGGATCCGGTAGCCGGACCGGCTTCAAGGTTCGCGAGCCTCCAGGGGTCACCCGGTACAGCGGGAACGGCTCCCCGTCGTCGGGGATGAAGAACGCCGGCCCATTGCGCCAGACCAAGCGCCCGCGACCGTGCCCCGGAAGGTCGATCACCGTGATCGTCTGCCTCGGACCGGGAACCAGCTCAGTTCTTTGCTCCTGCATCTGCTCCTCCTCGGACGTCGCGCGCGGCGGCCATCAGATCGGTCCCGAGCGCCTCCGCGGAGGCTGGGTCCAGCATCACGGAGTCGATCGGCGTCGAGAATACGAGAGTCACGTGCCCGTGCTCGCACGCCTCGACACTGGTCTCCACCTCCACGGCGAGATCTTGGCCGCACGACCGAATGCTCTCGATCCTCGCGTAGGTCTCGTCCCACAGTCTGGCGAGCCTGATGACCGCACCGATCACCAGTCGCGGGTGGGGGAGCCGGACCGCCTCGAAGTCGCCGATGACGGTCATGCCGAGGCCAAGCGCCTGCGCGTTGATCACGATCGCGCGCACCGAGGGCATCCCCTCCTGGCCCTGGCGGATGACGGTGGCTTCGTCGAACAGGTTGTGAACGGTCACGGGGGGCCTCAGTAGGGTACGGGGTCGGACACAGCGGTAAGCCCGAACTTCTCGACGACCTTGCGGGCGAGGCGGACGGTCTTGTCGGCTTCGTGGAGGCCGCCCATCCAGCAGAAGCCCTGCGCGTCTGCCCACTCCGGACGCGGCTCGTACGCGGGAGCCTCAACGCACGCGACGATCGCGATGGCGAGGTTCAGGAGCATGTCCCAGTCCTTGCCCCTCAGCCGACCCTCCTCGTCGGCGCCCGGCTCGCACGCGCCGCACTTCCCCTTGGGGCGCTCGGCCCAGAGGCGCTTGCGGTGCGCTTCGGGCAGCACGTTGAAGTGCCGCTTGCAGAACGGCAGCTCAGGGTGCGCGTCGCCCTCGCACCCGTTGGCGTGGCAGCTGTGGGTCATTCGCAGTCGGGGTGGGGAACGGCCCAGATCCCACGGGCGCCATCGCCGCTCATGAACACGGCGCTCGCCCACTCGAACTCGTCGCCGACGCCGAGCACCTCGCGCGCGTGCTCCACCGACACCAACAGCGTCTTCTCCTCGACGCTCGCCGAGAAAAACGCCGGCCGCATGGAGGAGGGGGACGGGGGGATGCCCCGGAAGATGGTCACCGAAGGCTGTCTCATCGGGACCTGTCTCTCTCCACGTGGTCCGGGATCGGCGGGACCACGATGTCGTCGTTGTCGGAGGCGTACAGCACCGAGGCGCTCGCCCAGTCGTCGGCTGCCCGGCGCTCTTCCGAGGTCCACGCTGCCACGGCAGCGATCGGTACCTCGACCGACGCGAGCATGAGCAGGTCGCGGGTCACCTCGGGATCGTCCTGATCAGCAGGATAGGTGCCCTCGATGAGGTCGCCCGCAAGGATGGACATGACGACCATGCCTTCGGGCACATCCCACTCGGGCCCACGCGTGACGTAGAGCACCCGCGCCTCGACCGCGCGCCCCGTGTACACCCGGCTCTCCTCGTCCCACTCGCGCAGGTAGAGCGCGTCGCCCTCTCGGAAGGACCGATCGATCTCCTTGCGCACCTCGTGGCGCTTGCGGCCATCGACGATGGCCTCGAACGGCCCGCGCCAAGTCTTGAGGTCGTGTCTCATGGCCCGAAACACCTCTCTCGGAAGAGGCGTAGCTCGTCGAGCGCCGATTGCAGATCGTCGAGCGTGCGGTGCTTGGCGTTGCCGCGGAGCTGGCGCCAGTGGTCGGCGAAGTCCGGATCGACCCAGCGCTTGTAGCATTCGCGGATCGCGCTGACGTCGAGCATCCGGTAGTGGAGAAACCGATCGAGCCTCGGCATCCGGCGCCTGATGAAGCTCCGATCGAAGTGGACCGAGTAGCCCGCGATGATGGCGGAGCGCGGCTCGAACCCGAAGGCGTCCGTGAGCCACCGGATGAGGTCGGCCTCGACCTCTTCGATCGTCCCGTGATGGTGCCGGGCCGCCAACGAGTCGGCGATGAGCCCGCTCGCCTCGTGCATCTCGCGCACGACATGGTGGCTGTCGGCCACGATCTCGGAGATCGTCTGCCCGTACTGGGGGTAGCGGCAGAACGTGGAGGGATACCCTGGATCCAAAGGCACGGGCGCGAAGCGATCGAACGCTGACGGCCTCATAATCTCCAGATCCGACGAGGCGACGATGGCACCCACCTCCAGGACGACATGCTTCTCGGGGTCGAGACCGGACGTCTCGAAGTCCAGGAACACGAGGCGCTCATCCCGAGGGCGACCCCGATCGTCCACCAATCGATCCGACTTGGTCTCGGTCATCGCGTCGCCAGGTAGAGCCCCATGAGGATCACCAGGACGATGGCCGAGGCCATCGAGAGGAAGGCGTACGCCGCACGGCGGTTGGCTGCCTCCTCGTCCTGGGAGCGCTCACGGAGCTGTACCCCCTCCGTCTGGTTGGCCTGAGACTCCAGCTCGGCCGCCATGGCCCGAGCATCGTCCTCTGTCATGGGACCTTTGGAGACCGGATGACCGTCGCCGAAGTCGGCGACAACGTAGTACCAGCGCCTCGCGCGCTTGATCTCCACCTTGATCCCAGGCACGTGACTATCCTATCGTGGATTTTGCGGTGGTCAAGACTCAGAGAAGACCCTCCCAGTCACCACGAAGGTAGTCCTTGAGTCGCACCCTCTTCCCCGTACGGTGATCGGTGACCTGCCCGTCCTGTTCGCGGATGGTCCGGGTCTTGTCCCCACGCATCCCCGATCCGACCTGGTGCCGGCGCTCCTCGTCACGCGCCCGAGCCTTGGCCCCCTGCGTGGCCTCGTACACGCGCGCGCGAAGGAGCTGGAGGGCGTAGGCCCGGTTCTGGTGCTGCGATCGTTCGGTCTCGACCCTGACGCGGATGCCGGTGGGGCGGTGCGTCATCTGGATGGCCGAGTCGGTCACGTTGCGGTGCTGGCCACCAGCACCCGACCCGCGGCACGCCTGCCACTCGATGTCCCGATCGTCGAGCCGGAGAACTGTCTCTTCCGGCTCGTCCAGGACGGCTACGGTGACAGTCGATGTCTGGACGCGTCCTCGCTTCTCGTTGGGCGGCACCCGCTGCCAGCGGTGGCCACCGGGTTCGAGCGCGAAGGTCTTCTTGGCCCCTCTGCCCTCTACGCGGAACGTGAGGAAGCCGGCGCGCTGATCAAGAAGAGCGACGTCAAAGACCCCTCCGCTCCGCGAGCTTCGCGTACACCGCGAACTGCTCGATCACGAGCGCCTTGGCGTCGTCCCCGCCCTCACCGGCCCGAATCTCCACGATCAGCGTTTCCATGGTCTGCCTCCTGAGCAAGGCAGGCTAGCTGGCCGAGCCGTCCGACACCAGCGCTCGTCGCTCCTATCAGATCGTCACGAACTGATAGGAGCCGTCTCGTAGTGGAACGACCGGAACTCGTTGAGCTGGGGCTCGTGATCGAGCGCGTGGGAGTAGACCTCCATGACCTTCTGCATGTTCGGCCCGTTGTACTCCGCGAACTTCTTGTGGACGTCCTCGCCGGGCATCACGTGGACCGGATAGTCCTCGTGATCGTAGGTGTCGCACACGATGAGGGTGTGCGTCGCTCCCTCGGCCTTCCCGCTCTTGAGCCAGCCTCGGATGGTCTCCTTCGTGGTTCCCATGGTTCACCCTTCCCTGCTATGCATGGCGTTCCACGCCCGCACGACATCGTTCTCCACCCGGTCGACCAGGGCCCCGGTGACTTCGCCCCACTGGATGGAGTAGACCTGGATCTTGGTCCACTGCCCGGGCCGGTACTCGCCCACGATCTCGATCGAGACCGTTGCGACGCTACCCGGAATCGGAGCGTGAACCCTTGCGTGGACCGTGCATCGCTCGTTGCAGTGGCACGGTGTGCCTCCTTCGATCCGCTTCTCCAGAAGCGCGATGTCGTCCGGCCAGGCCGCCGGATGACGACGGTAGCCCTTGGCCTCGAAGACCGCGAAGACAGATTCGCCCAGCATCATCCCTCCTGTCCGGCGAAGCCGTTGATCTGCTCCCACCCGGTGCCCCCGTGCGTCTTGCATGCGCCCGGGCCGTACCACCGATCGTGGGGGTTCGAGGTGAAGCCGCGCACCCGGCGCTCCTTGGGGCGCTCGGCGAGCGTCAGGCCGTAGCCCTCCAGCTCCTTTCGCACCACCGAGCGAGACTTCTTGAGCCGGTAGGCCAGCTCGCCCAGATCCGCGTGAGTGAAAGTGTCGCGCTCGTCGTCGTAGCACTCCTCGACGAACGCCTCGACCGATTCGTATTCCGGAGCAGTGTCCACGCTCCGAACGTATAGCCTAACGAGCGTTTGTCAATACCTCGGACGACTGGAGATGTCCGGTCGGGTCGAGTAGGGTTCGGGGACGGGCCTGGTCGGCGCACCAGTCGCATGTGGCCCTCGTCCCAGCCCGATGTAGCTCCAGGTGGAGCATGAAGCGGGAGTGGCCGGGGATGTCCCATCGCTCGGCGCCCTTGGCCAGGACGGGAGACACGCGCGCGATGCACGCGCCCCGCTCCACCCGCTGTCCCACCTCGCATGCCGGCGTGACCTCTCCGTAGACGACGACGCCCGAGGCGCCCTCCACGAGGACGGCCTGCGTCTCCAGCCACCGGGGATGCATCTCGGGCCCGGTGAAGCGCTCGATGGCGACCACCCTGCCGTCCTCGACAGCGAGGACCCTCGCCTGCCCGCGGACGTAGAGGTCGACCCCCGTGTGGATGAAGCTCCCGCGGCGCGCCCCGAACGCCCCCTGGGGACTTGTGAGCGCACCCGCCCTCGGGAGCCATGACTCGACCGGGAAGCCCCAGACATCGCCGCGGAGCTGCCGAACAGACGTCGCGATCGCTGCGTCCGCCCCTCTGGCGTGTTCGACCGCAGCTCGGAGAGTGTCCTCCGCCACCCCCGCCTGCCCCGAGGCAAGCATGGCCTCCAGGGCTTCGATGGCCAGGGTCATCGGCTGGCGCACACCGTTCAGGTCGTGCGCCACTCTACGCGCGTCGGTCACGATCCCCCACCGTCTCACCCGGAACCCGGGTTCCCCTCCATGCACGCCAGCGCGCCCTCACGCGCGCGACCGCGAAGCCGATGACAGGGAGCGCCAGCACCAGCGCGTTCAGCTCTCCGTGGCAGTTCAGGTGGCAGTCCATCATGTCCCTCGTTCCGCGATGTCGACTGCCGCCAGGGCCGTCAGGAGCGGCTTGCGCGCCTCGCGCATTCGCAGCGAATAGACCTGTCCGTCCACCGGGCTCCCCGGCGCCGCGAAGACCCCAGCCTCCCACTCGGAGATCCGCTCGTTGAGTCGAGCGCGCTCGGCCTCACGCTGGCCCGGCGTCATCGCGCGAGCTGCCTCAACGGCTTCGGGCGTGGGCCCGGGGAAGGTGTAGCCCCAGCGCTCCATCATGCCGCCACCGCCAGTGCCGGACGAGGCCGGCGCTCCTCGTAGCGCGCACAGATCGCGTTGTACTGGCCCCGGTAGCTCTCGTCGATCTCGGGATCCCAACCGAGGCCATGTCGTGCACGGTGCGACACGTAGTAGCAGGTGGCCCAGTGGAGGGCCTCGCGCTTGGTCCTGTAGACCGGCGTGTACTGATCGAAGTCGGACCCGTCCGGGAGACAGTCCACCGCCCACCCCGACCGCCGGCCGTTCCAGCCGTTGCGGAAGCCGATGACCATCTCTTGGGGGCGCAGCAACTCCGACATCCTTCCTCCGACGGCCATTCTAGCGGCTAAGTACCGTCAGTCAAGGGCGCTGGATGACGAACTTGATGGACTCGACCGACAGCGGCCCGACTTCGATCTGGCCGCACTCCGCGCACTGTGCGGCCTTGATGGTGAGGTTGTCGAAGAGCTTCACCGCAGCGTCGGGATCGGAGGGGACGATCCATACCCCGATCTTGGTGCACGCCTCGGCCGTGGGGGCGTCGCCTCGCACGTGCGCCACGACGCCGGCCAACGCGACCTCCCGGACCGCCAGCTTCATCTGTGCACCGGCCAGCGAGAACGTCTCGATGGGAACGAGGGTCTGGACATAGACCTCCGTCCCCTTGGTGATGAAAACCTCGTGCGGACGCAGGAGGCGGACTTCCTCTCCCAGACCCAGCTTCTCGCGGATGGCTTTCAGCGCTTCGCTCACGAGGTCATCCCGATGATGATGTCCGGCATCCCACTGTGTCCGAGGCCCACCCTGGACCCCTCCCGCGGCTCCAGGTCCCATCGCCGGGAGTCCTCCCTGATGGCTTCGGCGAGCGCCGGAGCGTTCGCTTGGATGGCCGCACGAACCCGCTCGGCATCGCCGAGGAAGTACACGCACGCGCGCCCGCCCGAGAAGTGCCAGTCGACGCGCTGGCCGGACTCCTCGCGTACCTTCACGACCCACGCCTCCATGTCCTTGGAGTCGAGGTGCGTCACGAGCGCGAGGGTGCCTCGCTCGTACACCTCGCGGTCGCAGGGGGGTGGCTTCGTATCGGTCACGTCTTCTCCTTGGGGACCTCGATCCCCATCTGTTCGGCCAGGTGGGCGAGCACGTCCCACTCGGCGCGGTCGACCAACAATCCCTCCAGCTCAGCGCGCCCCGCCGCCGTCTCACGGCCCGCGCGCACGCTGCGCTCCCACTTGTCGAGGGTGCGCCGGAACTGGCGGATGCCGTTCAGCACGCGGTGACGCCTCGACTCCAGCTCTTGGAGCGTGGCGAAGTGGGCGAGACGGGCAGCGTCGTCGGTCACGGTACGGGCTCCAGCTCGTTCTCTTGGAAGAACCAGTTCTTCCTGACGATGGGCGCATCGACCACGACCTCGTACCACCCCGGGCACGGCCGGTCGGTGGCCTCGATCCGACCGGTCATGCCGCGGCAGGCGGTCGCGTGGTCGCGGACCTTGACGCGATCGCCGAGCTTCAAGGCTCCCCCGTCATGCCGCAGGCGTTGCACCCGCGCACCTTGACCCACCGACCATCGACAAAGCTGTCCACGAGGTGTCCGTCACCTCGGCAGGACTCGCACGCGCCCGCGGGGGGCGCCGGAGGGGGCGGAGGGGGCTCCGGCTCGAACCGATGGAGCCCGCCCGCCAGGATGGCCGCGGCGGCCTTCACGCCGCCACCGCCGCGCCGTTCGCCACCGCCGCCATGGCCTCCTCGTTCGAGAGGACCCGGCCCGGCCAGCTCCGGTTGTAGTAGAGGCTGCTCTCCAGTCGCTTCGCCTCCCAGGCGTTCCGGGCCAGGCAGTCCCACTGCCGATCCGAGAGGGGCGAGTCGTAGCGCCGAGCCTCGGGGGCGGTCTCCAGCCAGGCCACGATCTGGTCCCGGAGCGACTTCCGGAACTCCGACCGGAAGCTCTTGGTCGCCAGAAGCTTGGCGGCCCAGTACCGATCCGAGAACCGAACCATGCCCAGGCCGCGCTGCCACGCTTCGGGCCACTCCCGGTTCACGCCCGCGCCCCACACCCACTTCCAGTGGGTGGTCCGGTTGACCCACTCCTCCACCGGCAACCAGGCCGGGAGGGTCACCTCGCGGACTTCGTAGAGCGCCTTGCTCACGAGGCGGTCATCGTCCGACGAGAGGCAGCAGGTGGTGGTCTCGTCGAGCGAGACCTGCCCCGTCCAGGGGGCGATGGGGTCGCGCGACGAGGTGCTGTTCTCGCCGAGCTGCTTGAAGAGAACGAGGTGGGTGGCGTAGGTCACTGAGGCACTCTCCTTCCGACACCCACAACCTAACCGCTAATAAGCGTCAGTCAAGGGTCGTTCTCGTCCTTCGGAGGATGACACAACCCGCCGCAGTGCTTTCCGGTGCACGAGGCCCCGCAGGGGATGCGTCCGCACTCGCACCCGTCGCCGAAGCGGCAGATCGCGCCGCAGTCTGGACACTCCTCGGTGCGCGGCTTCTCCCGGAGCTGCATCACGCTCTCCCGAGGCACCCGCACATGAAGCGGGGCCTGTTATGGATGGGGCAGAACCCGCACTGCCAGTGGCCGACCTGACCGGCCGTCGTGCAGTTGACCCGGTGGAGGTCGTCGTTGACCGGCTTGCGACCGAAGGCCGCCTCGAACTCCTCCTCGCTCATGGGGTAGCGCGCAAAGTTCTGGCTCAGGTGGAGCTGCATCGTGCGCGGGTCGTCGAACGGCGCCGCCACGAAGAGGTCGAAGTAGTCCGACGGGACGGCTCGGCTGTCCGCCAGCATCCGCAGGAACGCCGACACGTCGGCCATGAACTCGTCCCGTGTGCGGACGTCGTTGGGGCGGTTCCGGTAGCGCTCGCCGATGGCACGGAGGTGCTTCGCGATCGGCTCCGTCATGCACTCATCGATGCGCGGGCCGTCCTTCGTCAGCGCGTAGGGCACGAGAGGGCCACTGTAGGCCGGAACCCCAGGTTCCGCCTGAACGAGGGACAGGTTGGGGCGGTTGGAACGGTCGCCTCGATCCATGGCTCAAGTCTCCTTCTCGATGACCTTGGCGATGTGCGCCGCGAGCCGCTCGACGGTCCGCGCGTCCTCGATGTCTCCGACGGCGTCGTCGAGCGCCTTGAGCATCGCCGGCACCATCTCGTGGCCGATCAGGTGCTCGTACGCCTCGCGCGCCTGCTCCTTGTCGGGACCCGTGTTCTGCGCGATGCATGCGCGCGCCGTCGCGGCCTCTTGGAGGACGTCGCCCAGCTTCCTGTAGGAAGCCCGGTTCATCATCGCGGCAGCCTCAAGCTCGCGTTCGAGCGCGCCAAGAGCGCCGGCTCGTCCTTCTCGGAGGGGCCACGGACCCGGTCGCCGGGCTTGTACGGCACGCCCCCGTGATCCCCCGCGATGACGCGGAGCCACGGGGGCAAGCACCCGTCCCGGTCGGCGTAGCGCTCGCGGAGCGCCTTGACGCTCCCGTCGCTCACCTCCAGGACGGTCGCGCCGTTCGCGGGGAAGCGCGGATCGTCGACCCTGACGGCCGCGATCTTCGTCACGAGACGGCCTTCCAGGCGATCTCGACCATCCGGCCGAGGTCCATCGTCAGAAACTTCGCTCGCCTCTCCGGGCTGAGGGCCTGGGCGACCTGGACCAGGAGGTTCGCGGTCTGGACGTCCAGCACGAGGCAGCCGTCCTTGTTGTCGTAGGCGTAGGTGGCGAAGGAGTGCTCCTCCACCTGGCGCCGGAAGCGCTCGAAGCGCTCCTCGCCCGAGGGGAGCTTCTCGATGGTGTCCGGGTCGATGTCCACCTCGGACTCGGGCTCCAGGGGGCCGCCGTCGTGGGCGCGCCCGCCGATGATGAGGATCTGGGTCACGTTGTTCTCCCTTCCGGCTCCAGCCGGGGTCAGAGGCTCAGGTAGAGCCCGGTGTTCGACTCGATGACCCGCTTGAGCGAGTCGGCGTAGACCATCTCGACCTCGCTCAGGAGGTTGCAGTCGAAGCCGCGCACCCGGTAGAAGCGCACCGTGTAGGTGTCGTCCGGGGCCAGCTCCACCTCGACCAGGCTCACGCGCTTGGCGTTCCGGCCGACCTTCCAGCGGAGGCTGTTCTCGCTCCCGACCAGGTTCTTGGCGCCCATCATGACGAAAGCGCCGTTGCCGAGCTGAGCGCGGATGGTGTTTGCGACTTCCAGGGCCATCTCTCTCGTGTCTCCTTCCGACACCCGTAACCTAACCGCTAAATAGCGTCAGTCAAGGCTTCGCGCACCCCTTCCGCGAACGATCGCAATCCGACACCCGACGGCCGCACGCGCAGAAGGGCTCGACGATCCCCTTGGCGTACTCGATGGCGTCGGCCTCGCGGTCGCTGGCGAAGATCATCCCGCTCGGGAGCGTCTCGCCGGCCCCGAGGTCGTGGAGGACGACGTTCCAGCCTCCATCGGCCCGCGGCCAGATCCGGCTCTCGGTTCCGTCCTCGTCGTTGCGGAACGCGTGCGCCGGCTTGATCGGCTCGCCCGTCACGAGGTCGATGATCTCGAACTCGACGCCGGGGTTCAGCTCCCGCATCCCGGCGCGGTAGCGCTCGGCATCCCCGAGCGTGCGCCACGTGTTGAAGTGGTCGGACTCGATGGGGCTGCCGACGCTCCGGACGAAGTAGCGGGGCTCGCGGCTCTCATCGAAGGTGATCAGTCGCTTGAGGTCGTTCATGGGGTCTCCTTCCGACGCCCGCAACCTAAGGCGTAAATAGCGTCAGTCAAGGCTAGGGTTATCGCCACGCTCGGCGCACGCGGCGGTAGCTCGTCTCGCGCCGTGCGTTGCGGAGCGCTTCCTCCCGGTTGCGCCCGTTGCCCACCCCGACGGCCACCCCGCCCCGCCGGATGATGGCGGTGTGGTCCCGCCCTCCGCGCTCGCGGGTGAAGAACTCGATCCTGTACTTCATCGCACATCTCCCAGAGATGGCCCGGAGGCGGCTCATGCCGCTTCCGGAACGACCACCTCGACGTTGCGGGCATCGGTGAACACCCGCTCCCCGTTCACCTCCAGCCCGACGCGCCAGCCGTAGCGGGTCTCGCCGAACCAGAAGACCTTGCCGACCGTCCCCTTCGGGACCTTCCGGCCGCGCACCACCTTCACGGTCTTGCCGTGGCCCGGGCGGCGGGCTTCCTCTTCCGCCTCGCGGCGCGCGCGCTCAGCGTTGCGCCTCTCGCGCGCCATCCGAGCCTCTTCCGCCTTGGCGATGGTGTAGAAGGCGACCACCCAGGCCGGCCCGTCCACCGCGAGGGGACACGAGTCGGGGTAGTGGGGGCCCGGCTCGACTGCGCACGCCTCGGGGTTCCAGAGGACGGCCGAGTATTCCATCAGACCATCGTGGCTCCAGCTATCGACCGCCACGACACGGCCCGCGTACTTCGCCCGCTCGGCAACGCCATACTCTCTGTAACCCATCATCCGCTCCTTCCGGCTCCGGCCGGGGACTCTCACCGACACCCACAACTTAGTGGGTGATTAGCGTTAGTCAAGGGGTGGGCTGATGTAGGTATCGCAGAAAGATCAGACGACGCGAGCCCAGAGCAGGCGCCCCTCGCGGCGCACGAAGCTGATCCCGGTGCGGGTTTCGAGGAGGGCTCCCACGGCGTCGAACGCCTCGTCGTCGATGCCCTCGTCGCGCAGGTGCTCCGTGTAGAACTTCGCGTGGCCGCGCGGAGGGATGCCCGTCACGTAGACCTTGTGGGGCCAGCCATACTTCATGTCCGCGACCTCGAACCCCAGCGGATGGTCGGCCGCGGCGAACTGGAGGAGGTCTTCGGGATGGATGGAGCCGCAGTAGGAGCACGTCCGGAACGGCCGCTCCTCATCCGGAGGGCGCCACTCGGTCTTGTGCTGCATGCGCGCGCGACAGTGATCGTCGTCGTGCGCGGTCGGTCGGTCTGCCCACTGCATCGTCTACTCCTCGCTCGCCCCCGTACTACATCGACCGGACCCAGCGCCGCCGGTAACTCACGGCTTGGCCGCGGAGACGATCGTGTCCTTGTGGAAGCGCGCGGCGGTGTGGCTGAGCCCGTCGGCGCCCTGGTAGGGCTGGGTGAAGTGGAAGACCACGTAGGCCATGTCCTCGGGGAGCCGCTCGACCCGGTCCACCTTGCGGTAGATCGGATCGCTCCGGGTCCCGCCGAGCACCCAGAGGCCCCTGCGCACGTCGCTCGCGCGCATGCGCGTGAAGCCCTTCTCGAACACCGAGCTGGGCGGGTACTCGACGTCCGAGCGGCCCGTGTGGGAGTCGACCGCGACCGGGCCGCACTCGAAGAGCGCGTCGATGGCGTCGCGCGTCGCCTTGAGCCCGTTGATGGCCGCATCGAGCTGGCCGAGGATGCGCCCGCCGAGCTTCGCTTGGCGCAGCATCCCGTGGAGCTGACGCAGACCGTCGATCATCCGGCTCAGGCCCTCCTTCGCGCGCGCCGCGTCGGCCGAGGGCTCCTTGCGCCGCTCGATGACGAAGTCGGCCGCCGCCTCCATGGAGGCGAGCCAGCCGGAACCCGGGTTCTCCATGGCCATCTCGATGACGGCGGAGAGCACGGCCTGGACGCTCTCGGCCTTGCCGATCTCCTGGGAGGCGGCCCTGAGCGCCGCGGCAGCCGCGCCCACCTTGTCCTTGTCGCCGAGGCCCAGGCCCTTGACCCAGCCGCGCACGACCTCGATGGCGGAGAGCATCCGCTCGATGGAGGTGCGCGCCTGCGCCAGCACCCGCGTCCGCTCGGCCGCCGGCCCGCTCTTGGTCGGGTTCGAGCGCCAGTCGCCGTGCTGGCCGCCCTCCGCGCCGAGTGCCAATCGCCTGGCCGCCGCTTCGTCGAGGGACTCGGTGCGGGTCGAGGGCTGGAGCTGAACGAGGGCCTTCTGGATCCCGTAGAAGAGGCGCGGGGGGTCTTGCAGCATCTCGATGTCCACGTCCGTGGCCTCGTGCGAGGCGATCTGGGAGCTGGCCGAGGACCATACCTCGACCAGGACGTTGTAGAGGTCCGCCGCCCGAGAGTAGGCGATGCGGAGCACGATCATCGGGTCGTTCGCGATGTCGCCCCGCTTGGAGACCTCGTACTTGACAATGAGCCGGCCGTTCTCGGAGAGGAAGCGCTTGAAGAGCCTCCACCCCCGACCCGTGTGCTTCTTGAGGTAGGCGACGTGCTGGGGGGCCACATGCTGGACCTGGGCCATGGCTTCGCCCATCCACCCGGACGCATCCTCCAGGACGTAGACGGGGGCCTCGCGCCGAACGAAGTCGGACGCGGGACACACGGCCTCTTCGAGCAGGGTGGAGAGCAGGGTCATCGACGAGATCCCCTCGGAGCCGAATCTACCACGTCCACACCGCTCTCCCGACCGTATCGGGTGCGAGATGCTATCCGGACACCCCTCGGGACGCCATGGGCACCATGGCCGGCTTGCCGACCAGGATCCATCGCTGCCATGCTCCCGAGCGACTGCGCAGGGGTGGCCGCGCGGCTGCGAACCCCAAAACGCATGAGCCCGCCAAGGATCGTCGGAGCGCTACGACCTTCCCTCGCGTCCACCCGCTGCGCACTCCCTACTCACCCGCCGGCCTCAGCCCCTTGCGTCGGATGAACGTCCGCCAGGGGGTCGTCTCGCCGGTCGCGGGGTCCATGAAGAACCAGGGGTGCCGCTCGGGCCCCGCGATGAAAAGCGACCAGGACTCGCGGCCGAGCAGCTCCACCCGGTGATAGGTGTCGTGCCGGATCAGGAAGACGGAGCCCGGTCGACGAACGACCGTTCGGCTCAGCCCCAAGATCTGGTCGACCAGGTCGCGCCTGGTCTCGATGTAGCCGCCCCGCAGGACGATCGCGATCGACCAGGTCCACGGGTGCGAGTGCAGCTCCTTGTCCTCGTCGCTCCGGTGGAAGCGGTGGAGGTAGACCCTCACCAGCTTCTTGCCGAGGTCGAAGAGCTTCACCTTCGTGAGGTAGGGACCGCTGTTCCCGTAGAGGATCTTGATCCTCGTCACCGTGCCTCCGGTTTCGCTCGGCAGCGAACTCTAAGAACTGGGCCTCAGTATTGTTTTTGCTGCCGTAAGCGGCATGAAACTCGTTATGGCACTGCTCGCACAACGTAACCCCGTTCGTCGGGTCGGTGCGCCTTTCTTTGCACCAGTGGTACCCGTCAAGATGGTGCGCGTTCAGCATCAGCGAGCCTCTCTTTTGACATACCGCGCACGTATAGTCGTCTCTTTCAAAGACAACCTGGCGCCACTGTCTAAGCCCAACGTTCATCCGCCTGAGCGCCCGCTCTTCTTCCGAGATGCTGTGGTCCCAAAACGGACTCAGTGGGCCGCAAAGCGCTTTCGCTTTCTCCGTACGCAGACACCCGCAGCTCTGGGAGACACCGTTGACCAGATTACCGTAGGAAACTACGCTGGTGGTGCCGCATGTACACACGCATTTGTAGCAAACGTTACCCCCTATGTTTTGGGGGTGACGCTCGACGACCGTTAGCCTTGCGAAGGTTCTTCCGGTAAGGTCGTTGCGCAAATCCCTGTCCAACGCTGTGCACCCACAGCTTTTGGTAGCGCCGCTCAACAAGGGACCGCGAAGAACCGTTTTCATGTTCCCGCAGTCGCACTCGCACAGCCACAACGTGTGTCTGTTTTTGTTTCTGCCAACGCTTTTGACTGCAACCAGTTGACCAAACCTTCTCCCGCCAAGATCCGTTTTTAGCTTAGCCTTGCTGATCATTGATCTTGCGAGACAACCGCAGCTCCTAACACGACCTCCCCTGAGGTGTGCCGAGTTTACATCGTGGTGGTTTCCACAGACGCATTTGCATCGCCACCAGGTTCCACGTTTGGCGGAAGAGACCCTCCTAAGCACGGTCAGGTGGCCAAATACCTGGCCGGTAATATCAACGAAGGCGCCCATCGATGCCCTACCGCATCCGCCGCCGTCCGCAGTTACCCCCATAGGTGTGCGGCCCGTCGATGAGCGCGCCCCCTGGTTTCGCGCACACGGGGCATCCCGCGCCCGCGATGGCCGCTCCCCAGGTCGGTCCACGACGCTCGCTCAGGATCCGGAGCCAAGTCATGCCCTGGGCCAGGGCGTCGTCGAGCGCGACGTGGGTGTGGGGAAGGGTTCGATCGAACCAGTGCTCGGGCCACGCCTTCTTGCCGGTCTCCAGGTAGCCGGAGCCGGTCAGCGCCATGACGTAGGACCCCAGGTCGATAGCGTTGCGGACGAAGGGGTTCCGGCCGGCGAAGCGGTGGAGGTAGTAGTAGGTGAAGGTGAAGTCGAAGCCGGCCGGGTAGCCGACGAAGATCGGCGGCGCCGGCAGCGCCTCCAGCCAGCGAGCGAACTCGTCCATCGCCACCATCGGAGGCACCTGCTTCGCGCGGCACGCCTCCCACGCCTTGGACTGGGTCGCCCACCACTTCATCGTCTCGGG
>Ga0172382_10004653_pt1 | contig 20919 bp, 13 predicted proteins | sample Leawel138RmetaG_FD_122245 | JGI IMG/M metagenome (GOLD analysis project Ga0172382, IMG submission 122245) | Leachate microbial communities from a municipal landfill in Southern Ontario, Canada - Leachate well 138R metaG | ecosystem: Engineered > Solid waste > Landfill > Unclassified | place... | reverse complement strand
TCCTCAACCGGATTTTTTCGCCAATTTTGTAGGAGCATTTGAAGTTGTATGTGGCATTTTCATTTTGCTGGGTTTTCTCACGCGCTTTAGCGCATTGATGACGCTAATAATAATGACAGTTGCAATTGTGGTTACCAAAATCCCCATCGCGATGGGAGAAAGCTTTGGTCCATTTATATTGCGCGATCTCAAAACCTACGGATTTTGGAGTATGGCGCACGAAATTCGCACCGATTTTTCTATGTGGCTGGGTTCTCTCTTCCTTATTATTAAGGGTGGAGGCAAGTGGTCTATAGACCGTAATATAAAATTTGGTGTATGATAGAATTCACTCACTCACTTTTTGCACAAGTAGAAACAGTAATTGTTGCGCTGCTATTTGTTTTAGGCATTGCCGCCTTCACACTGTCAACAATTGCCGGGGGCGGAGGTTCTTTGGTTTTAGTTCCTCTTCTCAATTGGTTGATTGGAGTTAGCAATACAGCTCCTGTCTTAAACTTAGGTGCATTTTTAGGACGTCCTTCCCGTCTTATAATCTTTTGGAAACAGATTCAATGGCGTGTATGCCTTTACTACGCTCCGGCGGCAATCATTGGTGCAGGATTAGGTTCATGGTTGTTCTCAAATTTCAAAATAGAATGGTTGCAAATTGTTGTAGGAGTGTTTCTTATCAGTACAATTTGGCAATTTAGCTTTGGCAAAAAAGAGAGGTCGTTCAACATGAAACTTTGGTACTTTGCCCCAATTGGTTTGCTGGTTTCGGTTTTGGGAACTATCATTGGAGCATTAGGTCCCATTCTCAATCCGTTTTATCTCAATTATGGGTTAGATAAAGAAAAATTGATCGCCACAAAAACAGCAAACTCATTTGTTATGGGCATTTCGCAAATTAGCGGCTATACATTTTTCGGATTGTTGCACAATCAATATTGGGTGTATGGACTCGCATTGGGCTTAGGCGCAACAGTTGGTAATATTGTCGGCAAACAATTCCTCTCTAATATGAAAAGTAGCACGTTCCGCAAATGGCTAATTGGACTTATGATGGTAAGTGGGGTGTTGTTGATATATGGAGTGTTGAAACAGTTTTTGTGATTTTTATTTTGAACATAGCCACCAAAGGAAAAAACATTCTCAGCACAAGTCAGAGACATGCACCAGCGGATACTTTAGGCACTCAATTTGCGCAGAAACTCAGTCTTCTTTTGTATCTAATTGTTCAAGTCGAATATTTTGTAACTCGGCGCCAGTTTTCCAACTACAAATGCCTAAAGGTTTGGAAAGACTCATTTCATTTCGGATGCTTAGTTCATCTTCTTTATAAGCATAATCCACCAATTTCTCATTATCAATCCAAGCCTCAATGATTTTCGGAGTAACCCTTAGTCTGATTGTGTACCATGTATTGTTTTCAAACGTTTTCAAAACTTTTGTTTCGTTGTTAGCTGCATCTTCTTCATTAATGTTGCTCAGACCAACTACCGAACCACCCCATCCACCAACGATTAAACTACAAAAGCTATCGCTTATGGGAAAGGTCATTCCACAGAAAAAGTCGTTGCCGGAAGTTCTTCGTGCATCTAAGGTTATTTCATAATTCATTTTTGGAATATCTATCGTCGAAGTAATTCCTGTGCATCCATCTCCAAAACCTAATACTATTTTTCCATCTGAAACAGAAACCGGACCTTCTGTTCCAAATTGGGTTATTTCCCATCCACTCAAAGTTTCCCCATCGAAAATTGAGTTTATATCAATCTGTTCCAGGTTGTTATCATAGGGAATCTCTTCTTGTTTGGTTTGCTTCGTATAGTTTGTGCAATGTGTGAACAGCGCAATTATTAAGAGAAGGAAAATCTGTTTTACAGAAATATAAATAGGTTTCATTTTAATTTGTGATGATATTTGTTTAACGAAAATATAAATTCTCTCAGCCATAGATGAATTAAATGGATATTGTGATGAAAAGTTTTCTTTCAACTTTAACTTCACAAGGTTTATTTCATTTCATCTTCATACACTTGCCGCAATCCGTGAGCTTCCACCAATAGCTCTCGCGACACGCGAGCGATGTTGTGAATTAAGGCATAACGTTGATTATCGGTATCGGATTTTACACGAGCTATTTCTTCTTCCCATTCATTAGCTTTAGCAAAATGTTTATCAAACAGTACGTCATCCACGTGATGTGACATCGTTTCCTCCACAAATTGCAGGATATGATTCACATAGCAACAAAAACGCAATTCCTCCTCGGCAAACGGATCTTTTATTTTACGGTTGTGCACGCCGAAAGCAGACATGTATGACAATAAAGCGTGATTGAGGTCTGTCAATCTTAGCGCTTTTTGCTGATAGTGACGTTTGCTTTTAGGTTCGAGTCGCATATCTTTCCACGCCGAAGTAAGCGCATTATCGGCATTGTGTGCCGTACGGCGATTGTGTAAATATTCTGTTTCGGTAACCGAAGCGTCGTGGATACTTTGAAAATAGCGTTTATTTTTTGCAACCGCTGTACGCAGTAAAACAGGTAATTGTTTGTATTGCCAATCGGGCCATATAAACCGCACTACCAAATAGGCAAGTGTGCCACCAATAAGTGTATCGATGATACGTGGCAGCATCACAGCAACGCCTTGCCCGGCAAGTAAATTGAATGCTGCCAATACATAAATGGTAATAAAGATGGCAGCAACGGTATAGTTTTTTTTCAACCAAAAGAAAAAAGCGTAAACTGCGCCCAGCATCAACAATATTTGTCCTGGCAGAGTTGGCAGTAACTGTGCCAAACTAACGCCTAACACCACGCCCATCAAAGTGCCGAATATCCGATGAAACAGTCTTTGACGAGTGGCGCTGTAAGTTTGCTGAACTACAATCAGCGATGTGAGCAATATCCACGCACCTTTTTCGATATTGAAAAACTGCATAAATCCGTAGCCTAATAGAAGACAAAGCGTTAAACGAACGGCAAAACGAAAACGCGGATGTCGCGGTGTTAAAATAACAGAAAGTGGTTGTCGCTCTGGTCGTTGATAACTATAATCTGAAATCTCAATTTGACGGTCCGTTTTTTCTTCGTTGCGCAGGCTTTGTTCCAATCCGCTCAAGTTGTTCATCAGCAAAGACAAAGTGGAATAATGTACTTCGCCGGATTCTTTTTCGGCATGCAGCATATTCTTCAATGCCGTTACCGTCCACACCAATGAGATGGGATGTTTGTAAGGTTCGCTCGTAAGCAGCGATTCCGCAAACAGGTGCATGGCTCTCGCAATTTGGCGCATCAACTGTCCAAACCCTTCAATCAGATCGGCATTTTTTACCTGTCCGCTCAGAATGTCGTATTGCTCGTGACTTGAAGTGGCACGTTCTTGCATCTCTTGCAACAAAAACCATTTGCGGTAAAAAATATTTACTACAGCACGCATTTTCGCATCCGATTCGGCGGAATAGCTATATAAATCTCTTTTACAGGTTTCTATTTGTTGTGCTAATTGAATATTATGTTGTGCCAACTGATTTCTTAAATTCTCTTGCTCGTGTGGCACGCTGGGGAAAAGTCCGGCTTTTACGTCGATATATTCAGCCAAATAAGTAAAACCGCTTGAAAGTTGTTCACGCAACAATCGCAACGGTTTAAAATAAAGTAACAGAATCGAAAAAGTAGAGTAAATAGATGCGCCGACTACATAAAACAACGGTTGATGAAACCATTGTTCGCTTGTACCAGCCCCCAACATTGTATATGTAATGATGAGCAAGGTACCAAACGTAATTCCTTGCAGACGTGAGTTGATACCGGCTAACAAAGTGAGCGAAAAAACCATTGTTCCTAAAACAAGAGCAAACACAACCGGATAAGGAATCAATAACTCTACAATGCTACTCGACAACAAAAACAACAGCAACGTTATGCCCGACGATTTTAAGCGTCCGCGCGGATGCACATCCGTTTCGCCCAACGCCATTGCCACTACGCCTAATGCCAAAGTGGTGGCTATAAACGAATTGTCGAATATTATTTCCGCAAGAATCAACAAAAACGCAATGGAAACTGTTACCTTGAGCGCCCAAAGATGGGGCGGGTTTTTCCAAAAAACGTTTATCCATATCCTTTTCACACTGTCCTTTATCAAATGCAGATAATGAGTCATGGGGTTCTATTTCTTTTTGTAATTGTATTACAAAAGTACGAAAAATGTGTGATTATTGATATATGTTTATCACTAACAAACATTCCTACTACGCTATCGTGCAAGCAGCAAATTACCTTTTCTCATTTTCAAAACTCAAATTCTATTTATCCCCTAAAAAAACTTTGCTATCTTTATACTTTCAATAATAACTTTAAAAACATACTATAGATGAAAAAAGCATTATTTACCTTATTAATCGTATTGTTTGTATCAATTGCCTATGCCGATGAAGGCATGTGGATGTTGAACCTGCTGAAGCAACAAAAACTTGCAGAAATGCAGGAAATGGGATTAAAACTTCAAGATGTTGATATTTACAATCCAAGTGGGAGTTCATTGAAGGATGCTGTTGTACAGTTCGGACGCGGTTGCACAGGTGAAGTCGTTTCGTCGCAGGGCTTGGTGCTCACCAATCATCATTGTGGGTATAGTCAAATACAAAATCATTCCACTCTGGAAAATAATTATCTGGAAACAGGTTTTTGGGCGATGTCTCAGGCGGAAGAACTACCAAATCCGGGACTTACGGTAACTTTTATTCAGAAAATGGAGGATGTTACAGATTTTGTAAAAAAACATTTAGAAAAAGATCGTGAAAAAGATGTAGATGGTGTTTTCTTTCTCTCTCCTTTATATTTAAATAATTTGGCGCGCGATTTAGTTGGAGTTGAATATTTAGCTAACAATAAAGGAGTTGATGTTGAAATAAAACCCTTCTTCGAAGGCAATCAGTACTATATGTTTACCAAAAAGATATATTCTGATATCCGTCTGGTTGGAGCACCTCCCAGTTCCATTGGTAAGTTTGGCGCCGACTCCGATAATTGGACGTGGCCTCGCCATTCGGGAGATTTTTCCCTGTTTCGTATTTATGCCGATAAAGATGGCAATCCGGCAGATTATTCCAAGGATAACATCCCATTAAAGCCAAAACGTTGGCTCAAAATATCTACCAAAGGGGTAGAAGAGAATGATTTTGCCATGTTGTTAGGATTTCCGGGAACTACCAATAAGTTTTACACTTCGTGGGAAGTGCAAGAGCGTCGGGATATTGATAACGAAGTTAGAATAAATATGCGCGACATTCGCCAGCGGGCAATGTTGGAAGAGATGCTAAAGGATCCTGAAGTGAATATTCAATATGCATCAAAATATTCCGGTTCAACCAATGCATACAAAAATGCGATTGGAACAAGTTGGGCCATTGGTATGCGTGATTTTGAAGCACGAAAAAAAGAGCAGCAAGAGAAACTTATTTCGTGGGCAAAGCAGAACAATAAGCAGCAATATATTGATGCATTAGAGACGATTGAAGAAATTGTGAATGAACGTGCCGATTTGCGTTTCAGAAGTTGGATGTTAAACGAAGGCATTCTGCGTGGCATTGAGTTTTCAACAATTCCCATCACTTCTGTTAATTTATTGATTGAAGCTATCAACACAAACAACGATGAGGCGAAGGAGAAATTCATGTTTGAGCTGATGTCAGATTATCGCAAATTTGCCGATAAGGATTACAGCAGCAATGTTGATAAAAAAGTTGCCAAGGTAATGTTAAAAGAGTATATAAATCTTATTCCCTACGAAGATTTACCCGAAGCATTGCGCGCTATTGATGACGACTATGAAGGTGATGTAGATGCATATGTAGACTATCTATTTGAAAACTCTATATTTGGAAGCGAAAAAAATATGCAAAGCTTCGTCTCAGGAACTCATCCCACAGCAGAATTGGAAAACGATCCCTTAATTAATTTTGCGAAATCGGTGAAGAAAGAGTCTGCTCAATTGAACGATTCATTAAGTGCCTACGATAATAAATTTAATAAAGCTCGCCGTGTCTATTTACAAGGCATGTTGGAAATGGATGGTCCTTACACCTATTTTCCGGATGCCAATTTAACACTACGTTTAAGCTATGGGCAAGTGAAAGGTTACGAACCTCGTGATTGCGTTTATTATGGTCATCAAACCACATTGGAAGGTGTGATGGAAAAAGAAGATCCTGATAATTGGGAGTTTGTGGTTCCCGAAAAGTTGAAACAACTTTACAATGCAAAAGATTTTGGCATTTACCAATTGCCTGGCGGCAAAATGCCGGTTGACTTTGCGGCCACTACACATACTACCGGTGGAAACTCCGGAAGTCCGGTGATGAACGGAAATGGTGAGCTAATTGGTATTAACTTCGACCGCAATTGGGAAGGTGTGGGCGGAGATATTCAATTTTTGCCCGATTTTCAACGTAGTATTATTGTAGATATTCGCTACGTATTGTTTGTGATAGATAAATATGCAGGAGCAACGCATTTGATAGAGGAGATGGAGATTGAATAGGGAACTATAAACTCCAACTGATAACAACAGTTTCTTCTGACCCTATGCTTAGTATATTGTCCGTCATTAATGCGGTGCCATTCGAAAACAGTATCATAGGATCTTTAAGCTCGAAAGGTGTAATAACTTTAACGTCTCTTTTTGAATCAGATTTATTTATTATTATACTGATATATTGTTCCCCATTCTTTAACGTTTTCATTAACATTTCATTCTGGAAGGGTTCAAAATGTATCTCGTCATTTATATTTACATATTTCTGTAGAAGCATAATTAATGATCCAAAATTATTTTCAATTCGTGTTCCCAAACCTATTAGCGATGGAATCCACACCACGCGTCCTTCTCCATATTGATTTAAGAGACCAATAGTTTTACCCTCTTCCAATCCGATCGACTTACCGGCTGCAGGAACTATATATCCTTTTAAAGAGTGAGAAACTAATTTATCTTGACCAACCTGAAGTTGAAATAAGTTGTCAGTGAATTTAAATTCGCTGACACTTCCTCCAAACAAATCCTTTAAGGGGAAATCATTCATCATCCTGCAAATCACATTTTCATCGTAGTACCCCGTAAGTCCATCGACAATTAGCTGCCCTCCATTTTTCACAAAATAGCGGAGTTTATCATGGTATTTAACTGGGATTGCAATTTGGTTTGAAAGCACCATTGTATGCCCTTTGTAAGTGGATTCATTAAAGTCAAATTCACCAAATTCCTCAAATGAAGGCTGCAAGCCCATTTGAGAAAAAGCCTCAAAATAACTCAAGGCTGATTTCATCACACCGCCCGGTTGTCTCATTTCGAAATCTCTTGAGCGTCCTACCATCCGATTCTCCACCCACATAGACTCCCTTATATAAATGATATGGATTTTGCTGTTCACAGGTCTTGCTTCGGAAAACAATCGCTTATGTTTATCGATTACCGACCCAATTCGTCCTGCTTCAAGCAATCTGTCTGTAGGTTTATTTTGAAAATCTACCATTGCCCATTCTCCTGCCTCCGTGCCTGATGCTCTTGGATTTAGACACCAATATATTGCACCTTTACTTCCCGAACCTATGTTTATCCAAAACCATTGGCTAATTTCTTCTTTAGTGGGACACATAGGCTGGTTACCACTGTATATATTATTCCCTCCCTGTAACTCAGTCATTAGCCAGGGAATATTATCGGCACCTGAACGAAGGATTTCACTATTTGCAGACATAGCTATGGCATACTTGTTTCTACGGAAAAAACCAAAATGCCAACTTGCATGGGCTGAACCTCCTAAGCTGGATAGAAAAGTTCTCCAACTTGGAAAATCATACTGTGAGGCAAGAGTGAAAATTTGATGATTATTTACATGTATAGGATTTTCTTTGTCGTATTTACGTATTTCATCCGACAGCCATTTTAAATACCATGTATTATAATACAATAAAAACCTCTCATTATTAAATGATAGATGTTGATAATCAGTTAATTTGTCGACGCTATGACTTAAGTTTTTATTATCATTTTGCCATTTCTCGTAAATTATTCTAGCCAAAGAATTATTTATATTTCCTCCTCCCGGTTCATTGATTGGCACCCAACCATAGAGGGATGAGAATTTTTTAAAATGAAGGACTACATTTTTTATGTAATCTGCTATACGAATTAAATGTTCTTCATCATTAGGAAATTTAAAACCTCCTACATCAGTAAAATCAGTAGCAGGAAAAAGATTAGCATAAACTTTAATATCATACTTTTCCGCATAAGAGAAAGCCCTGTCGAATAAGCTAAAATCCCATTCGCCATTGGCATCTTTCATATAATTCTCAAACATACGGATACGTGTAATATTCATATTATTCTCTCTGAGAGTTCTAAACCAGCTCTCTACATCATCACTGGACTGACCGGGTTCTATGAATATTTCAGCACCAATCAATGGTACATCATTAAGATTTATCTGCGCTTTTGTTTTATTGGATGGAATAAGCATAAAGATAATAAGAAATATCTTATAGCATTTTGTAAAGTTTAAATCCATATTTTAATTGAGTTTTGATATGTTTTCACTATTAACGCAAATCATTTACTAAATAATTGTAAGCTGTTCTTTTCAGGCTTTCTATTGGCTAATTCAACTGTTTCAAATTGTAACCGCTCTTGGATCGACAGGGGAAAAACCACTATTTCTCGATTTGTATTATTAAATGATTTGTATAGCCTATATATAAATTTATAAAAAATTGTCGTTTAAGATTTAAAACATTGTGTGATATGACCTCATAAGACCTATTATGGATTCATAAGATATCAAAAATGAGAAAATTAATGTCAGCACAAGTCCTGTATTTAACCAGAATCCCGCTTTATATTTTCCCATTATACTCTTTTGGTTTAATATATACATAATTGTAATTACTACAATCGGCAAAACAAAAATTTGAAACAATTGGCTGATTAACATTGCAAAAACCGACTTAAATCCCAAGGCAGGAACAATTAAACCAAATAGAAGTGCAATACCTGTTAGTAACCGAAATCGAGGACCTCTATAATCAACAGGTTTATTTTCGTAGTCACTGATTAATAAGGGGGCTAACATTACAATTGGAAAAACCGAGGACAATGCAGCTCCAAAAATACCCATAATAAAAACAGAAAGAGCCAAGCGCCCCAAGAGTGGTTCCAACATACTTACCATTGTGATTATATCCTCAATCGGTTTATTAACAATGTGTAAAGTGCCTGCAGCACATGCCATAATGGAACCACTTATGATAAACATTAATAATGCTCCTATAAAGGCATCTCTTGTTTGATGTCTCGATTGTTTCGATGTCCATTTTTTCTCTTTCATCAACATGCTTCTTACCACAAAGGAAGGTGCTGTTAAGGTTGTACCGACAAGTGCCGCAATTATCATTGGAGCATTTGCTTCATCTGGGATATTGGGAATAAGACCTCTTATCACAGTATTAGGATTAGGAAAAACAACAAACATGGTAATAATAAAACTGATTCCCATGATCGATACGAAGACAATCATTAGTTTCTCAAAAGAGGAGTATTTTCCCGTCAGCAGGAAAAGATATAAAAAAATAATTATTCCAAATGCAATGTAAAGTAGATTCCATCCCGGATTGCCAAATAGTCGAATGGATATTTCCCGCAAAAGATCGGAAGCAATCCCCATTATTCCAATAAGCGCCAAAATTTCAACAATAACTAATCCTACCAAAGTGATCAAGGCTACAGGTTTTCCAAAGATCTTGAAATGCTTTTTATAGCCGTATAAAGCACCCTCTCCTGTTACTATAGTATACCGACCATAAGCCTCCAACATAAAGAAGCTGAATATGCAGGAAAGAGCTAAAGCCCAAAGCATAGACATTCCGTAGCGGGATCCCGCAGATGCGATTGCAACAACACTTCCTGTACCAATACTATATCCTACAAGAAATAGACCAGGTCCTACGGAACTCAGAAAATTTCCAAATCGCTTCAAAATTGGCGTTTTTTCAGACATAAAAATTCTTGTTTTCCAGTTGTAGATTTTCTTTCATATGTTAACGTTATTATTGTTAAGCTGATTTCGGCGTCGGTAATACTTCGCTGCTATTCTGGACTATTCCAATTTGAATTTCATCATCCAAGCTGATACGTTTATCCAAATATTTTTGGACATCATCAATATTCAAATAATGAAATCCAAGCAGATTGGTCAGTACCGGATCCATTGTTAAAGTGGCTTTAAAATTCCGCTTTATATGATTCAGATACATACACTCCGAAGCTCCAAACCGATCTTCAATTACGTCATCATCCAACATTTTGAATAGGGTGTCATCATCATACTTAGCAAGACGGGCAATCTCTTTTCCATGAGTTGGAGCAATCCCTTCATCACATGGCGATAGAAGTATAATCTCCCCTTTGGGTTTGGTGGCAATCTCTGCCGAGAACAATCCTTTATCGGCCTGGGTGAAATCGTGATCAGAGGGATAGGCACTGCTGATGGTAATATCGGCTGCTTCTGAGAATTTGGCACCAAAAATTTTCATTCCCCACTTTACAGCTTCACGATGAGCTTCGATAAAGTGCCCAGCCATTACTCTAAGCAGTTCTCCTCTTTCAGTCTGTATGACATTTACTATAAAATGAAGCCCCACATCACGTGCGAAATCTTCCATCTCTTCACGGCAGGGTGTCAAAATCTTTCCAAGTTGCTGTTCTGTTGCTCCGAGAAGATGCATAGCATTCACGGTTTCCGTTCCCGCCACACCGGGAAGTAGAATTTTGGCTCCACCGCTCCAGCCCACAGGATGATGCGGCAGTACGCCACCTACTCCAATACGGATATCGGCTTCAAGAACTTCTTTATTGACAATGATACGGGTTCCTCGTTTGGTTATTCCCCTGTTCACCAAATTGTCGTAGCAATCATGATGTTTAATCTCAATCTGATCTATTATATCCTGACCAAACCGTTCCAGTATCTCTTCATCTGTCATTGGTCTGTGTGTGCCGTAGGCAATAACCAGCTTGATCTGTTCGTTGCAAATCCCCGCTTCGCGTAACTCATCAAGAATTAACGGAATAATTACTTTCTGAGGTGTAACTCTTGTCCTATCATCAGCAAGAATAACAACCGAGGAATCCTTTGAAACTATCTCGCTTAATCTTTTTGTTCCAATTGGATTCTGTAAGGCCCTTCTAATCTCATCACCAGGATTTTCAGGTGTATCAAATTCATTCCTTTGTAAGTTAAAACAAAGATTTTTTTCGGGTATTCGAAGTTCGATAAGCTTTTCTCCGAAATGGATAGGAATGATTTTCACAGATTTTTTTTTTGAATATTTCTTTTTCATTGATTAAATTACAGTTGTTTTATAATTTCCAGTATCTCGTTCTCATAAATATCTTGCCATTCGGGTGCCAAAATACAATTTGTCACTTCATATCCCCCTTTCTCATAGGCTTCTTTGTCAGGTGCATAATGTATGTAGCCGTTGGAATAAGCTGAAAGAAAAGTAAAAGGATATGGGGATAACTCTTTAATATGCAGTCCTACAGTCGCAAAAGCCTCTCCCGGAAAAGTAATAAGGATAAAATCCCCAATACGGATTCCTTGTATCTCGATGGGAATCTGCTTTTCTCCAATTCTATGGATCAACTCCTCTCTAAGTTTTAACCAATACATATCTTCTTGGATATGTGTTAGTTTCTCCATCACACTGATATTGTTGATATATTTATTGATATCTTTTCTATTTGATTCATCCAGCTTCTTTAAACCTTCTGCTCCTTTTTTCTCTTCATCCAGATACTGATATTTATAATTGCAAGGATAGGATTCAGAAATTCTGTATTTCAGATATAAGGGAAGAAACGTCTTTAAGTTCAGACTTGTTGACCGGAGAGAATCCAAAAGCATCTGATTTTCCATTTCTAAAACAGTCAACCTCTCTGTAATATCGGAACGAAGAGGAAGAAAAATGGTCTTGTTAACCACAGATAGCCGATTAGTTTCGCTGGTGGTTATTTCTTTTGCCCTGTTCAGTACATTTAGTCCGAGCATCTGCCCAAATAGTTCGCTATTCCTCGGATGGTTTACATCTTTATACAATATTTCTGTAATATCTCCTGCTGCTCCCTGAAGGAAAAAGGCCATGACTCCCTGCCCAAGTTGTTCCTCAATTAATCGGGAAGCAAATCCCGGGTATTCGGCAGTTACTCCTTTATCCGGCACACCTGTATAAGGATGGCAGGCATAATTATAGAGAACTGCTTTGGGCGTGCCGTCTAAGCGATCAAGTTTCAGTATTCCTATTTCGGGATCAATTTCTCCCAAACCGACAATTTCTTCATCCGGCAAATTCGGGTTAGCATGCCGAATAGTAAACACTTTCCCATTTTTAAGCTTGATACGGCGATTCATCGCGAATCTTTCTTCGATACTCGTTCCCACTCCAATCTTTACCGGCTCTAAGTTCATAAGAGCGTTTTCTACGGCCGAGACAGTTCTTTTTTGAATATTGTCGCACAACTTGTTTTCACCGATTAAAAATCCGTCATGATGATTATGTGATGCACTTACCAAAACATTATTAATAGCTAACTTGTATTCAATTTCATTTCGCACATCATCTAAAAAATCATCCGGGATATTCCCGATGGTTCCGATGGCAACTACATCCATGGTAATAATTGCCATCCTGAACTCCCCGTTTTCCAAAACCAAGGCTTTTACATACAGGGAATCATGGACATCACCTGAATCTGCTGTTATATTGCTTTTTCCTGTTCCTGCTCTTATTTGCGCCATCGCTTTGTAATGGATGAAAGAGAGGAAAATGAATAAAAGTAGAATGATTTTAATCGTTTCCCTATGTTTGCCTATAATCTTCTCTTTTAAAGTCATTGGGCTATTTTTTTATCATTGTTATTCTTCTTTGACGGAAATATTGGTCTTCTCCAGAACTGACAGAACAAATTCTCTGCTTTGGTATGCAGCTTCATCCGGACTTGATGTATAATCAAATCCCAATTCAACAGTCAGGAATCCTTTATACCCGGTTTCAAGCAAGGTTTGAAAAAACGGTGCAAAACAGATTGTTCCCTCTCCCGGAATCTTATGCTGATCGGTCAGACCATTGTTATCATCCAGGTGAATATGCAGTGGGATACTTTTCCCTTTCAAAAGGTACAGGCTGTCTATTAATGATTCTTTGTTTACGTGACAATGACCGGTATCCAAGGCAATACCCATATTTGGATATTTTTGATCCTCGATGAGCCTTACCCCGTCTTCCACTGTGAGAACCAAATCACTTTCCATCATATGAGCCGGTTCCAGTAACAGAAGTACCTCTTTGGCAACTGCATAGTCCACCAGCTCATCGAGACTACTCGTTAACTCAGCCATTCCACTGTTGTACCCTTGCCCATGCAGAGTGCGGCCGGGACAAAGACTTACTTTCCTGCATCCCAGTAAAAGAGATGTGCCAATACTCTTTTTGATATATTCCACGCTATCTTTCCTGATAGATGAGATCGGACTGCATAAACTTGTCGGATATCCAAACTGCGCCGGGATAAAGCCGGATATTTCAAGACCTCCTTTTTCAATTGATTCCCTTATAGATGAAACATTTGTCTGGTTGATATCTCGGCAATATGCGTGCGGACGCCCTCCCCATATCTCTATGCCATCGTAACCGAGTTTTGCAACCCGTTTTATGGTTTCTTCCAACCTGTAATTTTGATATAATTTTGATGATATACTTAACTTCATATTATTGATTGATTGATTGATTGATTAAATTGACATAAGAACTTACTCCGCTATCAGTTTTTCTAACATTTCCTTCATTTTGACAGCCTCTTGCATGATATTATCAATTCCGCTGATATCTACCACTACATACCCTTTATATTTCACTTTCTTTAAAGTGTTAATGATATTTCTGAAATCAATATTTCCCCTGCCCGGCTGGTAGTGGTACGGTCTGGTGCCATCATTATCAGAAAGATGAACCAGTTTCAGGTATTTATCCAGTTTATATATGCCTAAATCCAGGTATTCCCCGATAGCATTTGCATGAGCAACGTCGTACACCATACCGATATTATCCATCTTTGTGTCCCTGAAAACAGATATAACACCGTCAACGGATGAGATAAAATCGCCTGCCCTCATTTCCATGGCAAACTGGAGTCCGTTTTTTTCTGCTATTTCAGACGCTTTTCTTAGTTGGGCAATGACATTTTCCCTGAGTTCGTTCCATATAAAACCTTCTGGTATGGCGATTGCATCTGCAGGGCCACCTTTATACAGTGATGTTCTTTCTTTGGGAACCATTTCCGGAGGAAGATAAAAGCAGTTGGTCACCATTTTTGATCCTATGGCCGCTGTCATTTCACATATTTGGGAAAATCGTTCCAGAGAATTTTGCCGCTTTTCCTCATCAAATGAAAAAATCTCGTAGGTAACTGCCATGATACTTACAACATCCAGTTTCAGGCTCTTGGAACGGTCTATTATCGTTTGCCATTTATCAGCATATGTTTGACACCCATCGGCATCTATTTCCATTTCCATCGTCTTAAATCCGGCGTCGTTTATCTCTCCCATCACTTTTAAAAGATTATCTACACTGGGAGGTAAGCCATATAAGGTTATCGGAATCGTGAATCCACATGTTACTTTCATAATAATTTTTTTGTTCTAAATTGTTAAATTTCTTAATGGCTGTTTGTTAAATCACCATTATTTTTATATTTTTTTATTGTAAAATTGCTCGTGAAAATATCTCAATTACTTCTTCTCGAGGCAGATCAAATTGAACATACCTCCGGTTTCCAACAGGCAGATTAACCCCGTTACTATTTTCTTGTATTGGTATTTCTTTACCTAATTCTTCAAAAAGGATTAGATTTTTACTGTCCACCGGCAGCTTCATGTCCATTTCTCCCGAAGTATGCCAGTAAACAACCCAGGTTTTATTATCCCGTTCAAATATAAAAGTACGAACTTCTAGACTTCCATTAGCAACATTGGTAATCTGGTGGTAAGGAAGAAGTTCAAAATCTCCAATTTCATTGATCAATAATATATGTTCTTGTGCGGAATTTTGAAGTTCTTTCTTTTGCTCTGCCGTAAGAATATCTTTTGCTCGTACTTCTTCCCATCTTCGAATTACTTCTAGATTATCTCCCGTTCTGCGATGCGATTTAAGCTGTTCCAGATTTCCGATAAATGAAATAATCGAGTTCCATCCGACCGCACGGCTGGTAATATATTCAAGCATATCAGGCTGAATTCCTATGGTGCTTTCATCAGGTGCCACATAGCCTATCCAGCCGAAATCAATGCCAGTGAAATCATTTGAAACCAGTTTTGCTTCTGCTATAGGATGGAGCTGTGTGGCTTCTTTTATTACCTCAGGTCGAAATATGTCAAAAGCATTCCCTCGTGTCAAAATATGCCAGCTGAAGTGCGATTTACATGCCCCTTCCGAAAAGATGGGCTTATTTTCAAATGCATTATACAGATCTAATTGGGCTTTCGAAACATTATACCAATATGGAGGCGGAACATCTTCAGCTCCATCGAAATAAACGAATTTAAAACCTGCCTGATCATAAATACGCGCGAGCCTTTCAGCGACCTCTTCCTGAATACTGGTCCTCTGATTGAACCGTACAAAAACCGGCCATGTGTCTACATCCAATATTCCAATCATATACCCTGCTTCTGTATTGTTGGGCGATGTATTCAATGCACCTCGTTGACATCCGGTAAATTGATAGGGTGGAGAAGTGGTATAGTTCTCGTAACTGACCAATTCATTTCCAATCTTCAGATAACGTCTTCCATCCTCCAAAGTAGATCCGTCCGGATTTTCTTCTACCGTGATAACAGTGTCTCTCCTATTAACATCTTCTGCCAGTGTAAAAATTTCCTGCACGTTTAACCGGGAATCAGGGGTAGGAGTAACATAGGGGTCGTTTATCCCCGCTTTGTTATAATGAATATGAAAACCGGGAATCATGCCAGCCTCTTTTATTTTACGGGTTATCTCCTGCAAATCTTTCATTCCATTGGGGTATTGAGATCTCCACGGAAAATGCCCCATAGATGCAGCAAAATCAGTGTAATAAATCACCATCTGCCTGAACCCTCCTTGCTTTGCGAATGAGATATGTTCATCTATATTTTGTGTGGTGACATTTCTAAGCTCATAGTATGAATTTTTATATTCTTCGCTCCGTCTGCTCTCAACTCCCAAGGGGAGATTGTAGTCTCGCTCAACCTTATCGATACGGTCGAGAAGTGTAGCAGTTTCTGTGGTTATTAATGCTGCTCCTATCTTTTCAATCTTAACTTCTGTAATACCACCTGCTTTGACAATTCTATAACCGGGTCTTGTTTCTGATTCAATTTTAGTCTGATGATTGGTTGACAGCAAATTTATCGCAACATTTTCATCCCACATCACATTCAACCACTCCCCAAAATTGCTTCTCTCTTTCAATGGTATTTGCAACAGTGTGAATTCATCAATTTCAGTTTTTCGCTTTATACCGATATCAGCCATATGGTATTCCAGTTTCTCAAGAGCAAAACCGATATAATCATCCGTTATTTTCAGATCAATATATGCCTGATAATCTATCAACTCAAAACCGACAACAAGTTTATCTTCAAACCAGTAAATTGTATCTGAAGAGAACTCTTTGCTGATCGCCGGAAAAGCCAATTGATGCTCATTGTCATACGGCCTTTCCTGTGTAATTGAAAAAGCCGGCAAATCTATCCCTTTCATTAAACACTCTTGGCCGGTTGGTTTATGAATAAGGCTTTTTGTGATTCCTTTACTGCTCAAAATGAATTTTAGCTCGTTATTCTCAATGACAATATCGTTGTCTTGTTTTTCACTGCTGTTACTGCAACCTACTATGTTCAGAATAAGTGCTATAAATATAGCGGGCAGTATTGTTATTTTAAAAATTGTCTTTTTCTTCATTTGATAAATTGATTTATTTCCTATTTGTATGTGTGTGGAAGTATTGATAATCAGGTTTTTGTCTTTAATGTTTGTCTAATAAAAAATTACTCCTCCGTTTTTTTAAGATGTTTATCTAGGAACTCAAGCGTTCCCACTCCGTTGATTCTGTGCCCTCCGTTGAAGAACTCAATATCCGTACAGTTTCTGATGCCTAATTGTGTATACAACTTTCTCACTTTAGCATATTCATACGCTACCCATTCATCAGGCGCTACCGGATCCCAGTGTCCCCGTTCAACCATAAACGCTCTTGGGGCAATCAGACCTGCCATTTCCGCATAATTTACCGTGTTGGCAAGATTGAATTCGAATACTTCGTATTCCTCTACAAACATATAGCTGGCAGGAAAATCCAATGAGGTCGTTTTCCACACCCATTCATTAAAATCTCCCGAACAAACTACCACTTTATAATCTTTTAGAACAGCAGGTATCCGGACGGCACTTTTTCCACCATAAGACAACCCATAAAACCCTATGCGTTCTCCATCGACAAAAGGTAATGTTTTTAACCATTGTAGTGTCTGGTCATGTTGACCGATAGTGACTGAAAACACCGATTGTTTCAACGGATTGGCCATTCGCTGAAATATTCTGAAATTTTCTAAACCGTAAGGATTCTGCGGTGCATATACAATGTAGCCCAAGTCGGCCAATTTAGAACCGAATGAGTTCCTTTCAGGATCTACATAAGGTTCGGCACGTCCGCCCAAGCCATGCTGAAGCACCACAAGAGGATGACGTTCTTCTGGTTTCAGGTTGTTTGGAATTAACAGGATTCCCCCTGCAGGGATTCCGTTCCATACATCCAGCTTTACCAGATAACCTTTCCAATTGGGGGTATCGTACATCAATTTGGATTGAGGGTTAAAAGGTTGATCAGGTGTCGCCATTTTACCGATAACTTCTTCCCAAAAATAATCTCTGTAAAACTCTGTTGATTCTTCCCATCGCTCCACTGACGAAGGATCTGCTTTATTCCAAAATTTTTCTCGCTGCTTTGAACTTTTCCTAACAAGTAGGTCAATGTGATTCAGCAACTCAGAAAATTGCTGGTGCATACGCGCATCAGTATCGAAGCCTGTCTTTAAATCGGTCAGCAGTTGGTTTGACCCGTTTGATAACTCAGATTCGACTCCAAGGCCGGTTAGTAATTTTTCTAAGGCAGCTCTTGAGCCTGGGAGGCCGTTACCTTGTTCGTTTACCACCAACTGGAATTTTGCCGGGATACCCAATTTTTGAAACAGTTCTTCTGCTTCGCGAGCTTCATCCAGCACCAAATTCAATGACGGAGTAGTTAAACGTCCCGGAGCGGCAACCTCTTTCCGGTCGTCTGTAGCGTTTGGAGGACCCTCAATCTCCGGTCCTTTACAGGCTTCTACCACTAATAACCTGGGAGATATCAATCCGGCAATCTCCGCATCTCCGAACTCCTCCAGCAATCCCCACACATTTCTGTATATAGGTTCTTCCCATACTCCCTCACGCTCTTGAAAATAACCACTTATCAACATTCCGTCAATACGAGTATCTGCCGCACCGCTGTAAAATGCCAACAGTCCTCCCTCTCCATATCCGGCTACTCCTATGGGCAGTTCGGCAGTTTGCTTCTTGAACCAGTCAACGGCTGCCAACACTTTCTGAACTTCATATCCAATGATATGCCTTCCTACCTGAAAGGCACGTCGGTAAATAAATTCCCTGTGGGGCTGGTTTGTCATTGCAACTTCGGGGTTTCCCGACCAAGTATCATTCCTATCGATTATCAATGGAATAATCAATCTGCAACCGGCATCCGCCAGTTGTGGCGCAAACAGAGCTTCCGTTAATATTCCAGGGCGTAATCCCATTAACATTTCGGGAGATTGATCTGCATCAGGTATAACCACTATCTGTGCCTGAACATTTTCATGTGGTTCAACCCATAGCCCTGTGCCTGTAACACCCTCTAAGACTGGCCATTTCACGCGGTAAACCGAGTAGTTGGCTGTTTGGGCTACCAGTGCCTTTTGAGCCGTACTTTCCAAGAGAATTAATCCATCAAACTGCTCACGCTCATCAATTATCCCGGTAATTTTTTTAAACCTTTCTCTGTTGGAGATGACTGATTTTTCATACTCTTCTACGGAAGAATAATTTCTATTCCAATGTTTCTCCCGATTTATAGAAGTCGATTTAAGTTCCTGTTCAAAATACCTGAACATCCCTCCTATCATTTGTGAGCGGAGCTCTCTGGGATCAGTAAGGGATAACAGTTCCGTCCCAGTTAAATGATCTCCTTCACTCAAGTTTTGTTCCTGCGCTGCAACCGATCTTGCAAAACCGAACTGCATAATTAGAACGATACCTATATATTTTATCTTCATAGGATATTATATCTATTTTTTTGTAGTGTCTGAAATTTGTAAATCAATATGAAAATGTTGTTATTCAGCCAACTCACTCAAACGGAAAAATTTAACAGAATGGCCATCAAGTACAAGATTTTCTAATTGATTGACTTCTCCAATATTCTCGTGTTCCCAAATGTCATACACTGTCATATTATTTTTGATACCAATCTCTTCCCAAAGAGTTGGAAAATTGAACTGACGTTGATTTCTATTGAAATAGATCACGGCAATGTCACCATTGTGGAGTTCTTTTTTCCATATCTCAAAGTCTCCCTCATCATATACTTTACTCCCCTGAATACCCGCTACATCCTGATTGATGGCAATGGCATCTTTATTCATAAGAATTTCTTTGGTTGAATCATCCATTTTGCGAAGATCATTTCCCGCCATTAAAGGTGCAGCAAGCAAACACCAAAAGCTGAAGTGAGCAACATATTCATTGTAACTCATTTTCCCATTTCCCACTTCAAGCATGTCAGGGTCATTCCAATGTCCCGGACCGGCAAATTTTTCCAATCCAACCTGCGCATCTAGTATGATTGTCCAGCCCATGCCTCCCCATTCTCGTCTGCAATCCCAACAATCCAAAATATCGTTTGTTGTACGCCATAAATGACCCACATTTTGTACCCAGACCCAAGGGCGACTGTTGCCCCATTCACATATGCTGAAAACTATAGGTCTCCCTGTATCAACAAGAGCTTTACTCATATCAGTGTATGCTTTATGTGGGTCAATACCTTCAGAATTGCACCAATCATACTTTAAATAATCAACCCCCCATTCAGCATAGGTGTTTGCATCAATTGTCTCATATCCATTACTCCCAGGACGATTTTGACATGTTTTTGTTCCGGCGCACGAGTAGATGCCAAATTTCAACCCCTTTGAGTGGACGTAATCTGCAAGAGCTTTAATGCCTGAAGGAAAACGTTCCGGATCAGGTACTATTTTCCCATTTTCATCTCGACTTACTTGCCAGCAGTCATCAATTACGATGTACTCATAACCTGCATCCTTCATACCCGATTCTATAAACTTATCGGCAATTTCCTTAATTAAATCTTCACTAATATCACATCTGAATGCGTTCCAGGAGTTCCATCCCATAGGAGGAGTTAATGCCAATCCTTCATACTTTTGTCCATAAGTGTATACTCCTATGAATAATAACAGAACAATAATTATTTTTTTCATAATTAATTTTTATTTTTTAGTTTAAATGTTTAGATAATTTTTATTAATAACCGTAATCTTCGTTTCTACTTTCATTATCTGGAATTGCAATTGTCTGATGATCTATCGAATAGTGATTTTATTCAACTATTCCAGAGATAATATCTAACCTGCCGGTTCACTACTCCTCTCATTTTCGTTTAAGGGGATGTTTTACTATTTCAATTTCCGCAATCGAACAGCCACACTTTCCTT
>Ga0172382_10004652_pt1 | contig 20924 bp, 18 predicted proteins | sample Leawel138RmetaG_FD_122245 | JGI IMG/M metagenome (GOLD analysis project Ga0172382, IMG submission 122245) | Leachate microbial communities from a municipal landfill in Southern Ontario, Canada - Leachate well 138R metaG | ecosystem: Engineered > Solid waste > Landfill > Unclassified | place... | reverse complement strand
TTCCCCGTGTTCCTGCACCCGCGCACCGACGAGGAATACGCGCTGGCGCGTACCGAGCGCAAGTCGGGGCGGGGCTACCATGGCTTCGTGTTCCATGCGGGGCAGGACGTCACGCTCGAAGAAGACCTGCGGCGGCGTGATCTCACGGTGAACGCGATTGCCCGCGCGCCGGATGGGCGCCTGATCGATCCTCTGGGGGGCGCGGCCGACGTGCGCGCCCGGGTGCTGCGCCACGCCGGCGCGGCCTTCGTCGAGGATCCCGTGCGCCTGCTGCGCCTGGCGCGCTTCGCCGCGCGTTTTGCCGATTTTTCCATCGCACCCGAAACCCTCGATCTATGCCGCGCGCTGGTACGGCAGGGCGAGGTCGACGCCCTGGTGCCCGAGCGGGTCTGGCAGGAACTCGCCAAGGGCCTGATGACGGCCCGCCCCGCGCGCATGTTCCAGGTGCTCGAGGCCTGTGGCGCGCTCGAGCGCGTGGCGCCCGGCCTGGTCTGGAACAAGGCGGTCGCCGACGGCCTGGCGTGCGCGGTCGAGCGCGGCCTCAGCCTGGCACAGCGTTATGCCCTGCTGTGTCGTGCGTCGGCACCGGGCCTGCAGGCCCACCTGAAGGCCCCGGGCGCCTGCCAGGATCTCGCCCGCCTGCTCCCGGGCCTGCTGTCGCGCCTGGCGGCTGGCGAAGACGGGCCCGAGGCCTGGCTGGCGCTGTTCGAATCCTGCGATGCCTTGCGTCGCCCCGAACGGTGTCTGGATCTGCTGGCGGCGGCCGCGTGCGTGCGAAGCGGGCTGGACCAGACCCGCTGGGCCCGGCGCCTGGATGCGGTGCGGGCGGTGGATGCCGGGGCCATTGCGCGCGCGGCCGGCGGCGACGTCGAGCGCCTGCGCAATGGCCTGCGCGCGGCCCGCCTGCAAGCCCTGGCGCAGGCGCCGTCAACCGCCTGATCGGCGCCCGCCTGGATCCAGGGTTCAAAGGCGGTCGCGCCGGTCGCCGCGCGCGAAACCGGCCAGTGGCGGCTCGATGCCCCGGCCGATGGCCAGCACCTTGAAGAGTTCGCCCATTTCGGCCTCGGACAGCAGCGTGTTGGCGGCCGCTAGGCGCCGGGCCCGGGTGGCGGCGTCGTCTTCTGTACCGGGTGGCGCCGCGGCCAGCAAGTCGGCCAGCCCCAGGTTGAGCAAAAAGCGGGCCTGCGAGGTGTAGCCCAGCACCGCCAGGCCGCCCTCGAGGGCGGCATCGGCCATTGCGGTGAAATCCACGTGCGCCGTGATGTCCTGCAGGCCGGGCAGGATGAGCGGCTGGTCGTGGGCATGGTGGCGAAAATGGCACATGAGCGTGCCCTGGCGGCGCTGCGGGTGGTAGTACTCGGCCTGCGGGAAGCCATAGTCGATGAGCAGCGCCGCCCCCTTGTGCAGCCAGCGGCCCAGGTTACGCACCCAGGCCTCGGCCTGCAGGTTCAGCTCGGACTGGTATCCGGGCCATGCGGGCAGGCGCTGGGCCAGCTGGGCGGCGGCGTCGGCCGCCAGCGGGCGGCTGGCCCAGCAGAAGGCGGGGGCGTCGGGGTGCGACCCGGGTGCCAGGGCCACGCCCAGCTCGTGGGCCTGGCCGTCGGCATCCAGGCTGAAGATGCGTACGGGCATGGCATCCAGCACCTCGTTGGCCAGGACGCAGCCGCAAAAGTGGTCCGGCAGCGCGTCCAGCCACTGGACTTGATCGCCCAGGGCGGCCAGGCGGGCCTGCTGGCGGGCCCGCAGATCGGCCGACACCTCGAGGATGCGATAGCGTGCGCGGATGCCCTGGGTCTGCAGCGCGGGGATCAGGCTGGCCGCCAGGGTGCCCGAGCCCGCCCCGAATTCGAGTAGGTCGTCAGAGCCCGCGGCCTGCAGGATTTCGGCGGCCTGGCGCGCCAGGGCCTGGCCGAAGAGCGGGGTGGTTTCCGGCGCCGTGGTGAAGTCGCCGCCGGTGTGCAGCTTGGTGCTGCCGGCGCTGTAGTAGCCCAGCCCGGGGGCATACAGGGCAATCTGCATCCAGTGCTCGAAGGGCAGGAAGCCCTGGGCGCGGCCAATGGCCTGAGCCAGGTGGGCGGCCACCTGGCGGCCATGGGCGCGGGCTTCGTCGCCTGGTTCGGGCAGGCCGGCGGGAATCTGGCTGTGGGGCAGGTTCGGGCTCATGCGCGCAGCATAGCAGGCCTTGGGCTGCCCTGGCGGGTGGTCTTATAATCGGGCACGGGTGCACTGTCATAATGCATTACACCCATTACCTGGGGTTTCACCATCACAAGGGGGTCTAGGCGTGTTCCCATCTCTCGACAAAATGACTTGCGTGGAAGACTTCCGCCAGGTCGCGGCACGCCGCGTACCCCGCATGTTCTACGATTACGCCGATTCCGGCTCCTGGACGGAACACACCTACCGGGCCAATGTATCCGATTTTGCGCTGCTCAAGTTCTGCCAGCGGGTCGGGATCAATTTCGAGCATCGCAACCTGCGCAGCACGCTGCTGGGCGAAGACGTCACCCTGCCGCTGGCGCTGTCGCCCACGGGGCTGACCGGCATGCAGCACGCCGATGGCGAGATCCTTGCGGCACGGGCCGCCGAAAACTTCGGTATCCCGTTCACCCTGTCGACGATGAGCATCTGCTCCATCGAAGACGTGGCCGCGCACGTCAGCCGGCCGTTCTGGTTCCAGCTGTACGTCATGCGCGACCGCGACTTCGTCGGCCGGCTGATCGACCGCGCCAAGAACGCGGGCTGTTCCGCGCTGGTCGTGACGATGGATCTGCAGATCCTGGGGCAGCGGCACAAAGATATCAAGAACGGGCTGTCCACCCCGCCCAAGCCCACGCTGATGAATCTGCTCAATCTGGCGTGCAAGCCCTACTGGTGCATGCACATGCTGGCCACGCGGCGGCGCACGTTCGGCAACATCGTGGGCCATGCCAAGGGGGTCTCCGACATGGGCTCGCTGTCGGCCTGGACGGAGCAGCAGTTCGATCCCACCCTCAGTTGGGACCAGCTCGAGTGGATCAAGGCGCGCTGGGGGGGTAAGATCATTCTCAAGGGCATTCTCGATGCCCGCGATGCCCGCAAGGCGGTCGATGCCGGCGCCGACGCCCTGATCGTCTCCAACCATGGCGGGCGGCAGCTCGATGGCACGTCGTCGTCCATCGCCATGCTGCCCGACATCGTGGCCGAGGTCGGGCAAGACATCGAAGTGCTGCTCGATGGCGGCGTGCGCGGCGGCCAGGACATTCTCCGGGCCGTGGCGCTGGGGGCGCAGGGGGTCATGATGGGCCGGCCCTTCCTGTATGCATTGGGCGCCTTTGGCGAGGCGGGCGTGCGCCGCTGCCTGCAGCTGATGGCCAACGAACTCGATGTCAGCATGGCATTTTGCGGCCGCACGGACATCCGCGACGTCGATCGCAGCATCTTGCTCAACCCGCAGATCTTCGACGGCACCAACGGTCTGTAGGCCACTTTTCCACCCGGCAACGGAGACATACCATGAAACGATTCTCACAGCTGCTGATCGCAGCGGCGTTTTCCACAGCGGCTTTTGCACCCGTGCACGCGGCCGACATCAAGATCGGGGTCGGGCAGGCCCTGACGGGCGGCGGTGCGCTGTACGGCAAGGCCATCGTCAACGGCTTCGAGATGGCGGTCGATGAAATCAACCAGGCGGGCGGCCTTCACGGCAATGCCATCAAGCTGGTGATGGAGGACACCAAAAGCGAAAAAGGGGCGGCCATCAATGCCTACAAGCGGTTGATCTTCGGCGACAAGGTCCTGGCCATCTTCGGCACGACCGTCTCCAATACGGCGCAGGCGGCCGATCCGACCGCGCAGGCGGCCAAGACCGTGGCGCTCAGCTCCTCGAACACGGCCTACGACATCACGTCTATCGGCGACTACATCTTCCGCAATGCCGTCATCGAGGCCGACGTGCTGCCCGTAACGGTGGCGGTGGCCAAAGAGAAACTGAGCCTGAAGAAAGTCGCCATCCTGTACGGCAATGACGATGACTTCACGGTCGACGAGTACGACATCTTCAAGGAAACGCTCACCGAACAGGGCATCGAAATCACCACCGAAGAAACCTTCGTGAAAGGCGACGTCGACTTCAAGGCCCAGCTGACCAAGATCAAGAGCACGGATCCCGACGCGATCGTGATCGCGGCGTTGGCCGAAGGCGGGCCCATCATGGTGCAGGCGCGTCAATTGGGCATCGACCTGCCGTTCATCGGCGGCAATGGCATGAATTCCGACAAGATCTTCACCACGGCGCCGGGCGTCGCTTCCAACGATCTCTGGGTGGGCAGCCCGTGGTCCCTGGACAACGACACGCCCGAGAACAAGCAGTTCATCGCCGACTACAACGCCCGCTACAAGGTCAACCCCGATCAGTTCGCGGCCCAGGCCTATGATGCCGCCCACATTCTTGCGCAGGCCATCCGGGGGATCCAGCTCAGCGGCGACGTGGCCGCCGATCGGGCCGCGCTGCGCGATGCCTTGCCCAACGTCACCTGGACGGGCGCGACCGGCCCATTCAAGTTCAAGCGGCACCTCGATCGCCAGGGCCAGCCCACGGGGTATGATGCCGACCAGACGGCCATCGTCAGCGTCACGCGGGATGGCCGGTTCGTGCTGGTCGACTGATCCCGGTTCGGGTCCGTCGCCTGGGTTCCGGTTGCGCCGATGTTTGCACAACAGCTGATCAACGCGATTTCCCTGGGGTGCGTGTTCGCCTTGTTCGCGCTGGGCTTCACGCTCATCTTCGGGGTGCTGCGGGTGGTCAATCTGGCCCACGGTGCGGTATTCATGGCCGGCGCCTACGTGGCGCTGGTCGTGATCGTGCATCTGGGGATGCCGCTATGGGCGGGGCTGGCGGCGGCTTTCGCGGCCGCGGGCCTGCTGGGCGCGGGGGTCGACTGGCTGATACTGCGGCCGCTGCGCCAGCGCGAGGCCCCAGAGCTGATCCTCATGATCGCCACCATCGGCGTGGCCACCATTCTGGCCAATGGCGTGCGCATCCTGTTCGGCCCGGACAACCAGCGGTTTCCGCATGGCCTGCTGCCCGAAGACGTGATCGCCGTGGCGGGTATCCGTGTCACGGTCATCGAGATCCTGATCATCCTGGTCTCGGTGGCCCTGATGGTGGTCCTCATGTATGCCATCCAGGGTACGCGCTACGGGCGGGCGTTGCGCGCCGTGGCCGAATCCCCGCGGGCGGCCCGCCTGATGGGCATTCACGTCGAGCGCATGTTTTTCTCGACGTCGTTTCTGGCGGGCGGGCTGGGCGGCGTGGCGGGCGTGCTGATCGGCCTGTATTCCAACGCCCTGTACCCGCTCATGGGCGAGCCCATGCTGCTGGTGGGGGTGGCCGTCGTCATCCTCGGCGGCATGGGCAGTATTCCGGGGGCCCTGATCGGGGGCCTGTTTCTGGGCTTTTCGCAAGTGTTCTCGGTCGCGTACATCGGTTCCAGCGCGCGCGATGCGATTGCCTTCGGCCTGCTGTTCGCCGTCCTGCTCCTGCGCCCGCAGGGGCTGTTCGGCACAGCGGCCCAGCGCAAGGCCTGAAGCGTTCATGGACAGCCTGATCACCTTCTGGGCCATCTACAGCAACGTCATCCTGTCGCTGGGCATCAACGCGCTCCTGGCGCTGTCCATCTGGCTGACGCTCGCCTGCGGCGTGCTGTCGATCGCCAATGCGGCCTTCATGGGCATCGGCGCCTACGCCGCGGCATTGTTCACCATGAAGCTGGGCACGCCGTTCCTGGTGTCGCTTGCCGCGGGCATGTTGTTTCCCGCCCTGGCCGCGCTGGTCATCGGGTTGCCGGTGATCCGGCTGTCGGGTATTTACCTGGCCATGGCGACGCTGGCCTTTGGCGAAGTGATCCGGGTGCTGATCCTGAACACCCCCACGCTGACGGGCGGTGCGCGCGGGCTCAACGGCATTCCACAACTCACCGAGTGGTGGCATGTGTTTCTGGCGCTGGCGATCGTGCTGGCGGTGCTCTGGCGCATGCGGCGGGCCCGGATCGGGCGCGCCTTCGATGCGATCCGCAGCGACGAGACGGCGGCCAGCCTGATGGGCATCAACGTCTCGGCGCACGAGCTCCTGGCGCTGGTGCTGGGCGCGGCCATTGCGGGGCTGGCCGGTGCGCTCGATGCGCACCTGACGTTTTTCATCGGCCCCAACGAATACGGTTTCAGCCGAGCCGTCCACATCCTGACCATGGCCATCCTGGGGGGCATCACGAGCCTGGTCGGCCCGGTCGTGGGCAGTACCATCATCACCTTGCTGCCTGAGCTCTTCAGCGAGTTCATCGATTTCAGCCTGATCATCAACGGGGTGGTGCTGGTGGTCATCGTCCTGTTCCTGCCCCAGGGGGTCTGGGATCCGGCGCGTTTCGCCCGCTGGCGGCGCCAGGGGGGGCAGCGGCATGCTTGAGCTCACGGGCGTCTGTCTGCGTTTCGGCGGCCTGCAGGTATTGCAAGACGTCAGCCTGCGGGTGCCCAAAGGGGCCATCTATGGCCTGATTGGCCCGAACGGGGCGGGCAAGACAACGCTGTTCAACCTGATCACCGGCCTGCTGCAGCCCGATGCGGGCGACATCCGCTTCGAGCAGACCTCGCTGCTGGGCAGGCGGCCGCACCAGATCGCGCGTACGGGGCTTGCCCGCACTTTTCAGAATATCCGGCTGTTCAAAGACATGACTCTGCTGCAGAACGTGGTGGTGGGCGCGCACCGCCACCTGGGTTATGGCGTGTTGCCGATGCTGCTGGGCACGCGCGGGTTTCGTCACCAAGAGGCCGACGCCCATCGTCAGGCACACGAGCTGCTGCAGTGGATGAAGCTGGATCACAAAACCCACGAGCTGTCCGACAATCTGTCCTATGGCGAGCAGCGGCGTCTCGAGCTGGCGCGCGCCCTGGCCAGCCAACCCAGCCTGTTGCTGCTCGACGAGCCCGCGGCTGGCATGAATACGGGCGAGCGCGCCGAACTCATGCGCTGGATCGGCGAAATCCGCGCGCGGGGCTACACCATTCTGATGATCGAGCACGACATGCACTTCGTGATGGGCCTGTGCGATCACATCACGGTCCTGAATTTCGGCAAGGTGATCGCCTCGGGCGCGCCGGCCGAGATCCAGCGCAATCCGGACGTGATCGAAGCCTACCTGGGGCGCGACGACGAAGAGGGCGCCCCATGAACACCGCAGCCGCAGCCAATGCGCTCGAAGTCCGGGGCCTGGCGGTGCATTATGGTCACGTGCAGGCGGTGCGCGGCATCGATTTCACGCTGGCGCAGGGCAGCATCACGGCGCTGGTGGGGGCCAACGGCGCGGGCAAGTCCACCACCCTGCAAGCGCTCTCCGGCCTGCAGCCCAAGGCCGCCGGCCGGGTGGTCTTCGAGGGTGAAGACATCACCCGCCTGCCGTCCCATAAAATCGTGGCGCGCGGCATCATCCAGGTCCCCGAAGGGCGCGCCATCCTGGCCACGATGACGATCCGCGAGAATCTCGAACTGGGGGCGTATCGGCTGGGGGGCCACGGCCGCCCGCAAGATTTCGACTACGTGTTCCACCTGTTTCCGCGCCTGCGCGAACGCATGCACGGCCTGGCCGGCAACCTGTCGGGCGGCGAGCAGCAAATGCTGGCCATCGGCCGCGCCCTGATGGCGCAGCCGCGCCTGTTGCTGCTCGACGAGCCATCCATGGGGCTGGCGCCCCTGGTCGTGCGCGAGATTTTCCATGCGCTGCGCACCATTCATGCCGATGGCCTGACGCTGCTGCTGGTCGAACAGAATGTGCGCCAGGCGCTCAGGCTGGCACAGTATGGCTATGTGCTGGAAAACGGCAGCATGGCCCTGTCCGACACCGGCCAGAACCTGCTGCAGCACCCGCGCGTGATTCAGGCGTACCTGGGGGCCTGAGGCCGTGTGCGGGCTGTCTTGCGGGCGCCGGCGTCCGCGCCCCGTCGATCGGTGCGGCCGGCATGGGGTTGGGATGGGCCGGCTTTCCGGGCGCCTGGCCGGCCCGTACCGGGGCCGCCATGGCGTTTCGCCGGGCGTTTTTCACGGGCGGGCGGGCGAGCCTGGGGCTCGAGCCCGGGGATGGTGTCCGTGGGGATCGGACGGCCCATGTAGTGCTCGATGCGGCGTATCTTGTGGCGCTCGCCGTGCATGGCCAGGGTGATGGCCTGGCCGTCGCGCCCGGCGCGCCCGGTGCGGCCGATGCGGTGCACGTAGTCTTCGGCCTGCATGGGCAGGTCGTAGTTGATCGAATGGGTGATGGTCTGCACATCCAGGCCGCGGGCCGCCACGTCGGTGGCCACCAGTACGCGCACGCGGCCTTTCTGCAGCAAGCCCAGGGTGCGCGTGCGCTGGCGCTGATTCATGTCGCCGTGCAGGGCGACGGCTGCGAAGCCCTGGTCGGCCAGATGGTCGGCGAGGTCGTCGGCGCCCCGTTTGGTCGCCGTGAAGACGATGGCCTGGTCCAGTTCGCTGTCGCGCAGCAGGTGATCCAGCAGGCGCCGCTTGTGGCCCGGATTGTCGGCGTACAACAGGTGCTGGTGGATGTTGGCGTGCCGGTGCTGCGGCGTGGCGATCTGCAGCCGTTGTGGCTCGCGCATCAGGGTGCCCGCCAGCTTGGCGATGTGGCCATCCAGCGTGGCCGAGAACAGCAGCGTCTGGCGGCTGTCCGGGGTGGCCTGGACGATGGTGTGGATGTCGTCGATGAACCCCATGTCGAGCATGCGGTCGGCTTCGTCCAGCACCAGGGTCTCGACGCCGGACAAATCCGCACGGCCAGCCTGCAGGTGGTCGATCAGGCGCCCCGGGGTGGCCACCAGCACGTCCACGCGACGGGCGAGGGCCTTGATTTGGGCACCGTAGGGCATGCCGCCCACGACGGCCGCCACCCGCAGCCCGGTCATTTTGGCCGCATAGGCGCGTGTGGCATCGGCCACTTGCAGGGCGAGTTCGCGGGTGGGAGCGAGGACCAGCACGCGGACGCCGCGCCCGCCCGCCGTGCGGCGCTGGCTCAGGTGCGCCAGCGCCGGCAGCATGAAGGCGGCGGTCTTGCCGCTGCCCGTCTGGGCCGACACCATCAGGTCGTGGCCGGCCAGTGCGAGCGGAATGGCCGCGGCCTGAACGGAAGTGGGGGTATGGATGCCCTGATCGGACAGGGCGACCAGCAGCATGGGGTCGAGCCCCAGCGAAGAGAAAGACATAGGTTCCTTGTGGCCGCCATTGCAGCCATGTGCGTCGGGATGAGGTATACCCCGGGGTGAGCCGCAGAAGACTGCCGCGGCGTGTCAGTCGCATGTGCCGACCGCATCCACCCAAGAAGCAACGAGGAACCGTGCTGTAGCCGGGAGGCCCCGGCCCTGGACCAGAGGTCAGAAAACAGGCAATCAAGCATTATACTGCACTGCAATATATTATGGGAATTCCAATTCGTCGTAATATCAGGATCAGACTTTTTGCGGAGCGTGTTCATGTGTGGCATTGTCAGCGCCGTGGCGCAGCACAACATCGTCCCTGTCCTGCTCGAAGGCCTGCGCCGGCTCGAGTACCGGGGCTATGACTCCTGCGGCGTGGCCGTGCACGACGGCCAGGGGCTGCGGCGGGTGCGCAGCACCAGCCGCGTGGCCGAACTGGTCGAACAAACCGTGCGGGATCAGGTGCAGGGCACCATCGGTATTGCACATACCCGCTGGGCCACACACGGCGCGCCGGTTACGCACAATGCGCATCCGCATTTTTCCGGGCCCGAGGGCGGGGCCGCGCGGGTTGCGCTGGTGCACAACGGCATCATAGAGAATCACGATGCCTTGCGGGCCGAACTCGAGGCCGCCGGCTATGCGTTCCACAGCCAGACCGACACCGAGGTCATCGCCCACCTGGTCGATCACCTCTATCAGGGCGATCTGCTCCAGGCGGTGCAGCAGGCCGTCCGGCGCCTGCAGGGCGCTTATGCGATCGCGGTGTTCTGTGCGGGCGAACCCGGGCGCATCGTGGGTGCGCGCCAGGGCTCGCCCCTGGTGGTGGGCCTGGCCGATGATGGCCAATATCTGGCCTCGGATGCCCTTGCCCTGGCCGGGACCACGTCACGCATCCTGTATCTGGAAGATGGCGACGTGGTGGATCTGCAGCTGGCCGGGGCGCACGTCTACGATCGCGCCGGGCGCCGCGCGACGCGCGTCGAGCACCTGGTGCAATTGCATACGGGCGAGGCCGAGCTGGGTCCGTACCGGCACTACATGCAAAAAGAAATCTTCGAGCAGCCGCGCGCGGTCGGCGACACCCTGCAGGATATCGAGGCCATCTCCCCCGCCCTGTTCGGCGAGCAGGCCGGCGCGGTGTTCGATGCCGTGGACCGGGTGCTCATTCTGGCCTGCGGCACCAGCTACTACGCCGGCCTGACGGCGCGCTACTGGATCGAATCCCTGGCCGGCATTCCCGTCGACGTCGAAATCGCCAGCGAGTACCGGTACCGGACCAGCGTGCCCAATCCGCGCACCCTGGTGGTGACGATCTCGCAATCGGGTGAAACGGCCGACACGCTGGCGGCGCTCAAGCATGCCCGCAGCCTGGGCATGACCCATACACTGACCGTCTGCAACGTGGCCACCAGCGCCATGGTGCGCGAATGCAAGCTCCATTTCATCACCCGGGCCGGTGTGGAGATCGGGGTGGCGTCCACCAAGGCATTCACCACCCAGCTCGTGGCGCTGCATCTGCTGACGCTCTGCCTGGCCAAAGGGCGTGGCCGCCTGGATCCGGCTGCCGAAGAGCTGGCGCTCAAGGCCCTGCGCCACCTGCCGGTGGCGTTGGCGGCCGTGCTGGCCCTCGAGCCGCAGATCATGGCCTGGGCCGATCGCTTTGCCGGCAAAGAGCACGCCTTGTTTCTGGGGCGCGGCATGCATTATCCGATCGCGCTCGAAGGCGCGCTCAAGCTGAAAGAAATCAGCTACATCCATGCCGAGGCCTATCCGGCCGGCGAGCTCAAGCACGGGCCGCTGGCCCTGGTCACGGATGCCATGCCGGTGGTCACGATTGCGCCGCACGACGAACTGCTCGAGAAACTGAAGTCGAACATGCAAGAAGTCCGTGCCCGGGGCGGCGAGCTGTACGTGTTCGCCGATGCGGATTCGCAGATGGTGGTGTCCGAGGGCATGCACGTGATCCGCATGCCCGAGCACTACGGCCGGTTGTCGCCCATCCTGCATACCGTGCCGCTGCAGCTGCTGGCCTACCATGCGGCCTGTGTGCGCGGCACCGATGTCGACAAGCCGCGCAACCTGGCCAAGAGCGTCACGGTCGAGTAAAAGCGCCCAAAGGCCGTACCAAAGGCAGTACGATGGGTGGCAAGGTGCCTTACACAGGAGATATCGCGATGGCAACGCTTGGCATTCATCATCTCGGCTTGTCCGTGTCCGATCTGGACCGGACCAGTGCGTTCTTCACCGACTGCCTGGGGTGGATCGTGGCACGCGAAGTGCCAGAGTATCCTGCGCGGTTCGTCACGAACGGCACCGCGTTCTTTACGCTCTGGCAGGCCGATCCTGCCGCCACGCCCTTCGACCGCCGCAACCACGTGGGCCTGCATCACGTCGCCCTGGCCGTCAGCGACGAGGCCACGCTGGATGCGCTGTTCGCGAAGGTGCAGGCCTACCCAGGGGTCCAGGTCGAATTCGCGCCGCAGCCAGTGCGCGACGGGCCGGCGCGGCATTGCATCTTCCAGGAACCCGGCGGCATCCGGATGGAATTGTTCTGGGCGCCCTGAACCCGGCCGCGGCCATGACGGCAGTTATGGTGCCTCGCCGCGGTTTTCGCCCTGTTCTTTGTCGATGCGTTCCATGTTCTCGAGCAGCTTGAGCATGTAGTGCAGGGTGTGGGTCATGTCGTTGATGGAAAAGCCGGTCAGCGCGTTTTCGTAGTAGTCATAGATCTTTGGCTGGGCGCCCTTTTCCCATACGTGCCGGCCGGTTTCCGTCATCTTCACCAGCCTGGAGCGCCGGTCGCGCGAGTCGGCCGCCAGGCATATGCGCCCGTCGCGCTCCAGGCGGCTGAGCACGCCCGACAGATTCTGGCGGCTGACCTTCAAATACCGGGCCAGGTCTCCGATGCTCATGCCGTCCTTGGCGCGGTCCCTGGACAGGGCGCCAAGCACGGCCCATTGCTGGGTGGTAAGGCCTTCGGAATCAATGGCTCGAGAACCTGTTTTATGCAACATGTTGGCACATTGATACAGGCGGAAAAAAATCCTGTTGGCCAATCCGGTAAAGGTAGGGTCATGATTTAGCATAGGTGAAAACCATTATTTTTAGAGTGGCCAGAAGAAAATGATTGCAGGATTCAAATCGATGTACGACAATATGTTGTCGTATTTGTGGTGTCAGATCAATAGAGCCGCAGGCTCGATAGCCAACAGGAAATCATGATGCAAAGGTTCCAGAACAAGACGGTCATCGTAACAGGTGGCGGCGGCGGGATTGGCGGGGCCACGGCACGGCGCCTGGCACAGGAGGGCGCCCGTGTCGGGGTGCTCGATCTCAACCTTGAAGCCGCCGAAGCCGTTGTGGCCCGTATCCGCGAAGACGCCGGCCAGGCGGCCGCCTTTCAGTGCGACATCACAGACCGCGCCCAGGTCGAAGCGGCGGTGGCGGGCGTCCAGGCGCAGCTCGGCCCCATCGATGCCCTGGTCAACAACGCGGGCTGGGATATTTTCAAGCCTTTTGTCAAGACGGTCCCTGCCGAATGGGATAAGATCATCGCAATCAACCTGGTCGGGGCGCTGCACATGCTGCACGTGGTCCTGCCGCAGATGGTCGAGCGTGGTTATGGCCGCATCGTCAATGTCGCGTCCGATGCCGCGCGGGGCGGGTCTTCCGGCGAAGCCGTGTATTCGGCGTGCAAGGGGGGGCTGGTGTCGATCGCCAAAACGCTCGCGCGCGAACATGCGCGCCACGGATCACGGTCAACGTAGTGTGCCCGGGGCCCACGGAAACGGCGCTGCTCGATAGCGTCACCGAAGGGGCGCGCGACCCCGCCAAATTGGTCGAAGCCTTTCGCAGTGCCATTCCGCTGGGGCGCCTGGGCCAGGGCGACGACCTGGCCGCCGCCATCGCGTTTTTCGCCAGCGACGACGCCGGCTTCGTCACCGGGCAGGTCCTCAGCGTATCTGGCGGCCTGACGATGCACGGCTGATTTTTTACCTAGACGGAGAAACCCCCATGACGATGAAGTTCGAAGACATCCTGTACGAAGTCCGCAACGGTGTGGCCTGGATCACCATCAACCGGCCCGAGAAGCTCAATGCGTTTCGTGGCACGACGTGCGAGGAACTGATCCGGGCGCTGAACAAGGCAGGGTACGACCGCGAAGTGGGCTGTATCGTGCTCGCCGGGGCGGGCGACCGGGCTTTCTGCACGGGGGGCGACCAGTCCGCCCACGATGGCAACTACGATGGCCGCGGTACCGTGGGTCTGCCCGTCGAAGAGCTGCACAGCACCTTGCGCGACGTCCCCAAGCCGGTCATCGCCCGGGTGCAGGGCTACGCCATTGGCGGCGGCAACGTGTTGTGCACCATCGCCGACCTGACGATCTGCTCGGAAAAAGCCGTCTTCGGCCAGGTGGGGCCGTCGATGGGGTCCGTCGATCCAGGTTTCGGAACCGCCTATCTCACGCGCGTGGTCGGCGAGAAAAAGGCCCGCGAGATCTGGTACCTGTGCCGCCGCTACAGTGGCCAGGAAGCCGTGGCCATGGGCCTGGCCAACGTGTGCGTGGCGCCCGAGAAGCTGGATGAGACCGTACAGCAGTGGGCCGAGGAAATCTGCGCCAAGAGCCCCACGGCGATCGCCATCGCCAAGCGCAGCTTCAACATGGATACCGCGCACCAGGCGGGTATCGCTGGCATGGGCATGTACGCGCTCAAGCTGTACTACGACACCGAAGAATCGCGCGAAGGCGTCAATTCCTTCAAGGAAAAGCGCAAGCCGGACTTCCGCAAGTACGCCAAGTAACGCCGCGGAGCCCAGGTCGTGTCCCCGAATCCCTACATCACCGAAGAACTCCAGGCGCTGGCCGACAGCGCCCGTCGCTTTGCCCACGAGCGGGTCGCGCCCGGGTTTCTCGAGCGCGATGGCACCCGCGTCCTGGATCGGGCGCTGATGCAAGAGATGGGGGCCCTGGGCTTCATCGCACCCGAGCTGCCCGAAGCGTTCGGCGGGTTGGGCATGAGCTGCCTGGCGGCGGCGGTCATCCACGAAGAAATCGCTCGCGCCGACCTCAGTTTTTCTTATGTCAACCTGCTGGCCTCGCTCAACAGCCAGATTCTCTCGCGCCATGGCCAGGCCGCCGTGGTGGCGCCCTGGCTGCAGAAGATCGTGGCGGGTGAATCCATCTGCGCCATTGCGCTCACCGAGCCCCGGGGCGGGTCGGATGCCGCCAATCTGCGCTTGCGCATCGAGCACGCAGGCGATGCCTACGTGCTCAACGGCGAGAAAACCTCCATCTCGGCGGCCGACCAGGCCGACATCTGCGTCGTCTTCGGCCGTACCGGAACGCCCGAGTCCGGTGCCCATGGGGTGACCGCGCTCATGGTGCCGATGGACGCGGCGGGCATCACGACCAGCCGCTTCGACTGCCATGGCCAGCGGGCGATCGGGCGCGGCTCGATCTTCTTCGAAAACGTGCGCATTCCAGCCAGTCATCGGCTGGGCGACGAAGGCAAGGGCTTCGTGCAGGTGATGCAGGGCTTCGATTTTTCCCGCTCCCTGATCGGCCTGCAGTGCCTGGCGGTGGCCCGGGTGGCCCTCGAGGAAACCTGGCAGCACCTGACCGAGCGCGAAGCCTTCGGCCAGCCCCTGGCGGCTTTCCAGGGCCTCACGCATCCGCTGGCGACGTTCGATACGCAGGTCGAAGGCGCGCGCCTGCTGTGTCTGCAGGGGCTGTGGCTCAAGGATCACGGGCTGCCGCATAGCGCAGAGGCCGGCATGGCCAAGTGGTGGGGGCCTGCGCTCGCATATGACGTGATCCACCAGTGCCTGCTGTGTCTTGGCCACGGCGGCTACGACCGCGGCATCATGGAGCAGCGCCTGCGCGACGTGCTGGGTTTTCAGATTGGCGACGGCACCGCCCAGATCATGAAGACCATCGTTGCACGCGATCGGGCGGGCCGCGCGTTCGTGCCGGCCTGACTGCGGCTGGCGGGGTAGAACCAAAAAGCACGACAGAACAAGGAGACCGACATGGAATTTGACCCCGTACTTCTACCCCCGCGCAGAGCCCGCATGCGCGAGTTGGGCCTGTGGTACGACCGCACCATCAATGACGACCTGGCGGACTGCCTGGCCGCCGGCCCCGACAAGCTCGCTCTCACGGCCGTACGCATCGAGACCGGTGAAGTCAGGCGTTTCACGGTGACCGAGCTGGTGCGCATGGCCGACCGGATGGCGGTGGGCCTGAGCCGTCTGGGGGTTGGCAAAAACGACGTGGTGGCCTGCCAGCTGCCGAACTGGTGGCAGTTCACCCTGACGTATCTTGCCTGCTCGCGCATCGGCGCCGTCATGAACCCGCTGATGCACATTTTCCGCGAGCGCGAGCTGTCCTTCATGCTCAACCACGGCGAGGCCAAGGTATTGATCGTGCCCCGGGTGTTTCGCGGCTTCGATTTCGAGCAGATGGCGGCCGGTCTCAAGCCCGCGCTGCCGCATCTGGATCACGTGGTGGTCATCGATGGCCAGGGCCCCGACAGTTTCGAGGCGCTGCTGAGCGGGCCCGAATGGGAAAACGAACCCGACGCCCAAGCGATTCTCACGCGCAGCCGCCCCACGCCCGACGACATCACGCAGCTGATCTACACCTCGGGCACCACCGGCGAACCCAAAGGGGTGATGCATACGGCCAACAGCCTGATGTCGAACATCATCCCCTATTGCCAGCGCTTGCACCTGACGGACGAAGACGTGATCCTCATGGCCTCGCCCATGGCGCATCAAACAGGCTTCATGTACGGCTTGATGATGCCCATCATGCTGCAGGCAAGCGCCGTGCTGCAAGACATCTGGCAACCGAAAAAGGCGGTCGAGCTGATCCGCGCCGAACAGGTCACGTTCACCATGGCCTCGACCCCGTTCCTGACCGATCTGTCGCGTACGGTGGCCGAAGAAATCCAGGCGGGCGGCGCGGGCGCGCCCACGCTGCGGACCTTCCTGTGCGCCGGCGCCCCCATCCCGGGGCCGCTGGTCGAACAAGCGCGCACGGCCCTGGGGATCAAGATCATATCGGCCTGGGGCATGACCGAGAACGGCGCCGTGACCACGACCTTGCCCGAAGACGACGACGAGCGCTCGGTCCACACCGATGGCACGCCGTTGCCCGGCGTCGAGGTCCGCATCCTGGATGAGGACGGTCAGGAAATGCCGGTGGGCGAGTCCGGCAAGCTGCTCCTGCGCGCCTGTTCGAACTTCTGCGGGTATCTCAAGCGCCCGCAGCTCAATGCGACCGATGACGAAGACTGGTTCGATACCGGTGACACGGCGCGCGTCGATGCGCGCGGCTACGTCCGTATCACGGGCCGCAGCAAGGACGTCATCATCCGCGGCGGCGAAAACATTCCGGTGGTCGAGATCGAGTCGCTGCTGTATCGGCATCCGGCCGTGGCCATGGTGGCCATCGTCGCGGTGCCCGACGAGCGCCTGGGCGAACGGGCCTGCGCGGTCGTGGTGCCCAAGCCGGGCGAACGCATCGATTTACCCATGATCGTCGATTTTCTCAAAGAGCAGAAGGTCGCCATGCAGTACATTCCCGAGCACCTCGTGATCCGCGAGGACATGCCCACCACGCCCTCGGGAAAGATCCAGAAATTCAAACTGCGCGAAATCCTGCACGATTTTTCCGGGACCAGCACATGAAAGCGGCATTCATCACCGGGCATGGCGGCAACGAAGTCGTCAAGATCCAGAACTACACCCTGCCCCCGCGGGCGCCGGGCGAAGTCCGGGTGCGCGTGCACGCGGCCACGCTCAACCAGGTGGACCTGTACATGCGCAACAGCGGGGCGGGCATTACGCACCAGCTGCCGCAGATCCTGGGGCTGGACGCCTCGGGGGTGGTCGAAGAGGTCGATGCCGCCGATCCCGTGCTGCGGCCGGGCCAAGAAGTGGTCATCCATCCCGGGGTTGCCTGCGGGCGCTGCGAGTACTGCGAGCGGGGCCAAACCGTGCTGTGCACCCGGATCCAGTTTCTGGGCGAGCACCGCAACGGCACGTTCGCGCAGTGGATTCACGTGCCGGCCACGCAGGTCTTCCCCAAGCCGGCGCACTTGAACTGGGCCGAGGCGGCGGCCCTGGGGGTCAACCACCTGACCGCGTGGCGCATGCTGTTTACCAAGGCCCGCCTGCAGCCGTGGGAAACCGTACTGGTCTTCGGCGTCGGCGGCGGCGTGTCGCTCGCCGCCCTACAGCTGGCCAAGGCGGTCGGTGCGCGCGTCATTGCCACGTCGCGCGATGATGGCAAGCTCGAGCGCGCCCGGGCGCAGGGCGCCGATCACGTCGTCAACAGCCACAGCGGCGATGTGGTGCGCGAGGTCATGGCCTACACGGACGGGCGCGGCGCCGACGTGGTGTTCGAGAACGTGGGCGAGGCCGTCTGGCCCCTGGCCATGAGATCCTTGGGGCGTGGCGGGCGTCTGGTCACGTGCGGCGCCACCTCGGGCGACCAGCCCGGGGCCGATTTGCGCCGCATCTTCGTGCGCCAGCTGCAGATCTTCGGCTCCAGCCTGGGCACCCTGGCTGAATTCCGCGATATGCTCGGCTTTGTCGGGCGGGCCGGCCTGCGCCCGGTCATCGATCGCGAATATCCGCTGGACGCGCTGCATGCGGCCCTCGATCATCTCGAATCGGGTACGCAGTTCGGCAAGCTGGCGCTGCGCATCGACGGACACTAAGGAGGCAGGCGACCCACATGATTGACCCTCAATGGATCGGCCATGAGCTGGCGCCCTCGGTGCTGCCCATCGAGCGTACGCGCCTGCAGTTTTTTGCCAAGGCGACCGGGCAGACCGACCCGGTCTACCGCGATCCGGTGGCGGCGCGCGCGGCCGGTTATGCGGATCTGCCGGCGCCGCCCACGTTCCTGTTTGCCGCCGATTACGACTCGGGGGCCTTCTACCAGCTGTTCAGCGACATGAAGGTCCCGTTGGGCCAGCTCCTGCATGCCGAGCAAGGGTTCACCTATCATAGGGTGGCGTGCGTCGGGGATACCGTCACCGTGCGCACGCGGGTCGACGACATCTACGCCAAGAAGGCGGGCGCACTCGAATTCGTGCGCCTGGCCTCGCGCGCGACCGATCAGCACGGACAGCTCGTGGCCGAGTGGCGCACCGTGCTGGTGTGGCGCCATTGAACGGGGATGGCCACGATGGACCACGCGATGAACCAGGATGAACCGCCCATGGACACGACACTTGCACCCGGAGCCGTGCGGGTCGGCGACGAACTCCCGCCCCTGCATCTGCCGCCCGTAGACCGCAGCGCATTGGCGCTGTTTGCCGGCGCCTCGGGGGATCACAATCCGATCCACCTGGATATCGATTTTGCGCAACGGGCCGGGCTGCCGGATGTCTTTGCCCAGGGCATGCTGGGCATGGCATGGCTGGCGCGGCTGCTCACCGATTGGGCGCCGCAGTCGCGCCTGCTGGACTTCAAGGTGCGTTTTCTGGCCATCACGCACGTGGGTGACGCGCTCTCGTGTTCCGGGCGCGTGCTCGAGACATTCGAGCGGGATGGCATGCAGTGTGCACGCCTGGCGGTGCAGGCGACAGACCAGGACGGCGAACGCAAGATCGCCGGCGAAGCCCTGGTGGCGCTGGCGCATCGGCCGGCGGGGGCGCCGTGAAGCGACGCCGCGCCAGTGGGGCTGCCAGACCTGCGCGAGGCGGCTCATTGTCTTTATCAGGAGGGCTGGAAAATCATGCACGCAGACTCTGTTTCCCCGGCTGACGTCGTCTGGCGGCCGGATGCCGCCACCCTCGAGGCCGCCAATCTGACGCGCTTCATGCGCGCGCTGGGCGTCGACTCTTTCGAATCGCTCAATCGGCGCGCCGACGCCGATCCGGCGTGGTTCAACGAAGGCCTGATCCGTTTTCTCGATTACCGCTTCGAGCGGCCCTACGAACAGGTGCTCGACCTGAGCGACGGGCTGCCGTTTGCGCGCTGGTGCGTGGGCGGGCGCACCAACGTGGTGCTCAACTGCCTCGACCGATGGCGTGGCACGCCGCGCTCGGACGCCCTCGCGCTGGTCTGGGAGGGCGAAGACGGGGTCACGTCCCAGTGGCGCTTTGCCGATCTCGACCGGGAAACCTGCCGCCTGGCCTGGGGTCTGCGCAGTCTTGGCCTGGGGCGCGGCGACGTGATCGGGATGTATCTGCCCAATCTGCCGCAGGCGGCCGTGGCGATGCTGGCCGCCGCGAAGATCGGCGCGATCGTGCTGCCCATGTTTTCCGGGTTCGGCACCGAGGCCGTCGTCCAGCGCCTGAACGATGGCCGGGCGAAGGCGGTCATCACGGTCGATGGGTCATTGCGCCGCGGCCGGCCGGTGGGCGCCAAGGCGGTGGTCGATGCGGCACTCGAACACTGCCCGCAGGTGCGGCACGTCGTCGTGCTTCAGCACCTGGCCACGGCCCATGGCTGGCAGGCCGGGCGCGACTATTGGTGGGATGAACTCTGCGCCGGCGCGCCGTCCGAAGTCGACGCCGTACCCACCGAGGCCATGCCGGCCGACGACCCCTTCCTGCTGGTGTTCACCTCGGGCACCAGCGGCAAGCCCAAGGGCGTGGTGCACACGCACTGCGGTTTTCCCGTCAAGACCGCGCTCGACCTGGCCTTGTGCATGGATCTGAAGCCCGAGGACCGGTTCCTGTGGATGTCCGACATGGGCTGGCTGGTCGGGCCGATGCTCGTCTTCGGTGGCCTGCTGGTGGGGGCCACGGTGGTATTGGCCGAGGGCGCGCCCAATTATCCGCAGCCCGACCGCTTGTGGCAATTGGTGGAACGCCATCGGGTCAGCTATCTGGGCCTGGCCCCGACGATCGCGCGCCTGTCCATGTCCTTGCCCCAGGATGTGCTGGCGAAACGCGACCTGACCTGCCTGCGCGTGATGGTGTCCACGGGCGAGCCTTGGACACTCGAGGCCTGGTCGTGGGCCTTCAGGCAGATCGGCCGGCGACGCGTGCCGCTGCTGAATTTTTCCGGCGGCACCGAAATGGGCGGCATTCTGACGGGCACGGTGATCCATCCTCTCAAGCCCTGCGCCTTTGCCGGGCCTGTTCCAGGTACGGGGGCCGACGTGGTCGATGCCGATGGCGTCTCGGTGGGCCCCGGGGTGACCGGCGAGCTGGTCATGCGGTCGCCCAGCATCGGGCTCACGCGCGGGCTTTGGCACGATCGCGAGCGCTATCTGCAAAGCTATTGGTCGCGCTGGCCCAACGTCTGGGCCCACGGCGATTTTGCCAGCCGCGATGCCGACGGCATGTGGTACGTGCATGGCCGCTCGGACGATACGTTGAAGATTGCCGGCAAGCGGGTGGGCCCGTCCGAAATCGAGGCTTTGCTGGTCGATACCGGGTTGCTGCTGGACGCGGCGGTGGTGGGGGTGCCGGATCCCATCAAGGGCACGGCGGTCCTGTGCGTCTGCGTGCCCAAACCGGATATCGACCGGGCCGCTGCCGTGGCGACGCTGTCCGATGCGGTGGCCACGGGGCTGGGCAAGGCGTTTCGGCCCGGTGGCGTGGTCTTCGCCACCGACCTGCCGCGCACGCGCAACATGAAAATCATGCGTCGGGTCGTGCGCGCCGCCTTGCTCGATCTGGATGCCGGCGATCTCAGCACGCTGGTCAACCCCGAATCGGTCGACGCCATCCGGG
>Ga0172382_10004651_pt1 | contig 20929 bp, 19 predicted proteins | sample Leawel138RmetaG_FD_122245 | JGI IMG/M metagenome (GOLD analysis project Ga0172382, IMG submission 122245) | Leachate microbial communities from a municipal landfill in Southern Ontario, Canada - Leachate well 138R metaG | ecosystem: Engineered > Solid waste > Landfill > Unclassified | place... | reverse complement strand
GTCGAGCACGCGGCAGCCGGCCAGTTCCTGGCCGTCCAGCCACTCCAGGCACAGCGCGGTGGTCGGGTGGGTGCCGGTGCCGAAGGCCAGGCCCGGGTCGAGCAGCAGGTTGACTGCGTCCGGTTCCGGGGCCTCGTGCCAGCTCGGCACAATCCACAGGCGGCGGCCGAAGCGCATTGGCTGGAAGTTGTCCATCCAGCTGCGTTCCCAGTCCTGATCTTCAATGTGCTCGATGTGGTGCTCGGGCAGCTCGCCACCGCGCAGCAGGCGCAGGTGGGCGAGTACCGCGTCCGCATCGGTATCGGCCTCGAATAGCGCAAGCAGGTGGGTGTGACTCCACAACGGCGTGGTGCCCAGGTCCGGCTCGAAGATCGGCTGGTCCTCGCCATCCATGAACGTCACCGAGACGGCACCCAGCGCCAACAGCTGGTCCTCCAGAGCTGCGGCCTGATCGGGGGTTATGGCAAGGCGGATCTGCAACCAGGACATGGGGGCCTCTTGGGAAACGGGCGGGGCAAGGCGCGCAAGCTTACTGGAGGGCGTGGGTCGCGGCCAGTGCAGGGGATGGGTGAAGGTGGGGCGAAGGTTCTTTCCACCGCAGGTGCTTGGGGATAGGTGAAAAACCGCCGCGCGACCTTGTCATTCGGCGCCACAAACGACAAGGGCTGCCCGAAGGCAGCCCCTGTGTCAGCGCAGAGCCGTGGCTCAGTGCTTGTCCATACCCAATTTCTTTTCCAGGTAGTGGATGTTCACGCCGCCCTTACAGAAGCCTGCATCGCGCACCAGGTCGCGGTGCAGCGGGGCGTTGGTCTTGATGCCGTCGACGATCAGCTCGTCCAGGGCATTGCGCATGCGGCCCATCGCCTCGTCGCGGTTGGCGCCGAAGGTGATCAGCTTGCCGATCAACGAATCGTAGTGCGGCGGTACCGCATAACCGTCGTAAAGGTGCGAATCGACGCGCACGCCGTTGCCGCCCGGCGCGTGGAAGTGCTTCACCTTGCCCGGGCTGGGCATGAAGGTGCGCGGGTCTTCGGCGTTGATCCGGCATTCCACGGCGTGGCCGCGAATGACTACATCTTCCTGTTTGATCGACAGCTTCTGGCCGCCACCGATCAGCAGCATCTCCTTGACGATATCGACGCCGGTGACCATCTCGGTGACCGGGTGCTCGACCTGCACGCGAGTGTTCATCTCGATGAAGTAGAAGTTGCCGTCTTCATAGAGAAACTCGAACGTGCCGGCGCCGCGGTAGCCGATGTCGATGCAGGCCTGGACGCAGCGGGCCTGGACCTTGCGGCGGGCCTCTTCGTCGATCAGCGGAGCAGGGGCTTCCTCGATCACCTTCTGGTGGCGGCGCTGCAGCGAGCAGTCGCGGTCACCCAGGTGGATGGCATTGCCCTGGCCGTCGGCGAGCACCTGGATCTCCACGTGGCGCGGGTTGGTCAGGAATTTTTCGAGGTAGACCATCGAGTTGCCGAAGGCTGCACCGGCTTCGTTGCGGGTCAGCTTGGCCGAGGCGATCAGATCCTCTTCCTTGTGCACCACGCGCATGCCGCGACCACCGCCGCCGCCGGCGGCCTTGATGATCACCGGGTAACCGACTTCACGGGCGATCTTCAGCGCCAGCTGTTCGTCTTCCGGCAGCGGGCCATCGGAGCCCGGCACGGTCGGTACACCGGCTTTCTTCATGGCGTGCTTGGCCGACACCTTGTCACCCATCAGACGGATCACGTCGGCGGTCGGGCCGATAAAGGTGAAGCCGGATTTCTCCACCTGCTCGGCGAAGTCGGCGTTCTCGGCCAGGAAGCCGTAACCGGGATGGATGCCGTCCGCGCCGGTGACCTCTGCCGCGGCGATGATCGCCGGGATGCTCAGGTAGGACTGAGCGGAGGAGGCCGGGCCGATGCACACCGACTCATCGGCGAGCGACACGTGCATCAGATCGCGGTCGGCAGTCGAATGGACCGCTACGGTCTTGATGCCCAGTTCCTTGCAGGCACGCAGCACTCGCAGGGCGATTTCGCCGCGGTTGGCGATCAGTACTTTTTCCAACATCGCAGGCTCTCCGCGGTTCAAACGATGGTGAACAGCGGCTGGTCGTATTCGACCGGCTGACCATTCTCCACCAGGATGGATTCGATGGTGCCGCCGATTTCGGCCTCGATGTGGTTCATCATCTTCATGGCTTCGACGATGCAGAGGATGTCGCCTTTCTTGACGGTCTGGCCGACTTCGACGAACGCCTTGGCCTCCGGCGAGGATGCACGGTAGAAGGTGCCGACCATCGGCGAGCGAACCACGTTCCCGTTCAGCTTCGGTGCTGCCGGAGCGGCGTCGGCAGCCGGCGCGGCGGCGACTGGAGCAGGGGCCGGAGCGGCAGGGGCATGCGCGTAGACCGGTTGCTGCATCGCGACTTGCTTGCTGTGGCGGCTGATACGTACGGACTCTTCACCCTCGTGAATCTCGAGCTCGTCGATACCGGACTCTTCCAGCAGTTCGATCAGTTTCTTGACTTTGCGAATATCCATGAAGCATTGACTCCCAGGTAAGTTCAAAGGGCATTGCTGCGCGCGTCTTCTAGGTCCGGCATGTGCACAGGCCTGTCAGGAAGCGGCGAGTTGTTCCAGGGCGGCCTCCAATGCCAGTCGGTAGCCGCTGGCGCCAAGGCCGCAGATCACTCCTACCGCTACGTCGGAGAAATAGGAGTGATGGCGGAAAGGTTCACGCTTGTGCACGTTGGACAAGTGCACTTCGATGAATGGGATGCTCACGGCCAGCAGCGCGTCACGTAATGCGACGCTGGTGTGGGTGAAGGCAGCCGGATTGATCAGGATGAAGTCGACGTCTTCGTCGCGAGCGGCGTGAATGCGCTCGATCAACTCGTATTCGGCGTTCGATTGCAGATGCAGGAGGTGATGGCCGCCGTCGCGCGCGCGCTGTTCCAGATCCTGATTGATCTGCGCCAGCGTCACGGCGCCGTACACACCGGGTTCACGGGTGCCGAGCAGGTTGAGATTGGGGCCGTGGAGCACGAGCAGCGTGGCCATTGGCGGTCCTTGTTGTTCTGGGCAAACGGCGGCGCGCGATGCGCCCACCGGAAAGGGGAAAAACTATGCCCGAAGCAAGGGCTGACTGTCCAGTCATGCAGCGATCGCCGGAAGTGCCCGCATTATGACTGGAGATTGCCGCAACAGACCCTAGAGCGAACGTTCGGCGCGATCCAGTCGCTCGCCGAATTCCCGGGCGTCCAGTTCGCCTACGACGCGGGCATCCTTCAGCTCGTTGCCGGCGCGATCGAAGAACAGGATCGCCGGCGGGCCGAACAGCTGGTAGCGGTCGAGCAGGGCGCGCTGCTCAGCGTTGCTGTCGGTGATGTCGAAACGGATCAGCCGATAGCCAGCCAGACGCGGCGCCACCTCGGGATGGGCGAAGACCTCGCGTTCGAAGACCTTGCAGCTGACGCACCAGTCGGCGTACCAGTCCAGCATCAGCGGCTGGCCAGCGGCGCGTGCGGCGGCCAGTTGTGCATCGAGTTCGGCAGTGGTGGAGAGCGTCTGCCAGCCTTCGCCGGTCGCGTTGTCCAGCCGTACCGCGCTGGACTGGGGCAGCGGCCGCAGCGGATCGGAGTTGCCTTGCAGCGCGCCGACCCAGGCCGCCAGCGCGTACACCAGCAGGGCCAATCCCAGCAGCTGCGCGAGCTTCTGCCGCGCGGTCTTCTGGGTGAACTCCAGCGTGCCGAGAAACAGTGCCGAACCGGCGGCGAGCAGCCCCCACAGCGCCAGCGCCAGCGGGCCGGGCAGCACGCGTTCGAGCATCCATACCGCGACCGCCAGCAGCAGAACGCCGAAAGTGTTGCGCACGCCGACCATCCACGGCCCGCTTCTGGGCAGCAGCGCGCCGCCGCCGGTGGCGAACAGCACCAGCGGCGCGCCCATGCCCAGGCCCAGGGCGAACAGCTTCAGGCCGCCGCCGAGGGCATCGCCGCTGGCGCTGATGTAGAGCAGGGCGCCGGCCAGTGGTGCGGAAACACAGGGCGATACCAGCAGGCTGGAAATCGACCCGAGCAACGCCGCACCGGTGAAGGAGCCGCCGCGGGCGTTGCCGGCGACGCGATCGAGACGTGCGGACAGCGCTTGCGGCAGACGCAGTTCGAACAGGCCGAACATGGCCAGCGCGAAGGCGACGAAGAACAGCGCGAAGGGCACCAGGATCCACGGCGACTGCAGGCGCGCTTGCAGATTCAGTTCGGCACCGAATACACCCATCAGGGCGCCGAGCAGAGCGAAGCCGCCTGCCATCGGCAGAACATAGGCCAGCGACAGCAGGAAGCTGCGCATGCCGCCCGTCTGACCGCGCAGCACCACCCCGCTGAGGATCGGCAGCATCGGCAGCACGCAGGGGGTAAACGTCAGGCCCAGACCGGCGAGGAAGAACAGCCCGATCGCCCGCCAGGAAAGCTCGCGCTTTGCCTCTGGGGCATTCGGTGCGGCGGTGGGTGCGGCGCCGGAATCGCCGATCGCCAGATTTTCGGTTTCGGGCGGGTAGCACAGGCCCTTGTCGGCGCAGCCCTGGTAGCTCACCTGCAGCGTGAAGGGGCGCCGCTCGGGATTGTCGACCGGCACGTCGATATCCAGTACGCCGTAGTAGACCTCCACCTCGCCGAAGTAGTCGTCGATCTTCTGCTCGCCGGCCGGCAGTTGCGCTTCGCCGATGGTGACGCCCGGCTCCTGGGTCTTGAAGGCGAAGCGGTGGCGATAGAGGTAGTAACCCTCGGCGGCGACGAAACGCAGCTTCACCCGTGTCGGGGAACTGTCTACCAGGCTCAGGCGAAAGGCCTCGCGCACCGGCAGGAAGTCCGCGCTGTTGTTGAGCGGGGCGCCGAGCGGGGCGCCGAGTGTGGGGCTCGGCTTGCTGTCGAACAGACCGGCGCTGGCGGGCAGCACGACGAGGAGCAGCAGCAGGGTCAGCAGACGACGCATGGCGATCTCACAGAAAACGTTGACGCATGATAACCAAGCCGGGCGTTCACGACTCGCGTTGTATTGTCTCGTCGTGCAACCAGATCACACCGTCACGTTCACTGCCGATCAGCGGCCGTAGCCCTTGGCCGGCGCAGGGGCCGGCGACGCATTCGCCCGACTCGATCAGAAACAGCGCACCGTGGGTCGCGCATTGCAGCAGGCTGCCGCTGCTGTCGAGGAACTGGTCAGGCAGCCACTCCAGGGCGATTCCGCGGTGCGGGCAGCGATTTTCGTACAGGTAGGGCACGCCATCACGACGCACGGCCACCACGCGGACCTGCGGCAGGGCAAAACCGCGGCTCTGGCCTTCGACCAGTTCGTTCGACGCGCATAGACGGATCATCGGGGTTCCTCGCTCGGCCGGCGATTATTGCGCATTGGCGGGCGGCGGCACAGCGGGGCTGGCGGCGGCGGCAGCGCTCTCTATATGCTTGCCCGTTCATTCTCTGGCGGACCAACCGGATGGGGCCTGTCCTTCGCGCACGCACGCTGTTCCTGTCGCTCGGCCTGTTGCTGCCGCTGGTGCTGTGGCTGTCGCTGGCACTGGGGCCGGTATCGCTGCCGCTGGGCGACACGCTGCGTGTGATTCCCGGCCTGCTTGGCCTGGTACCGGACGATCCGCAACTCGTTCAGGCTGCGTTGATCGTCGGCCAGCTCCGGCTGCCACGCGCCTTGCTGGGGCTGGCGGTGGGCGCCGTGCTGGCGCTTTCCGGAGTGGCCATGCAGGGGCTGTTTCGCAATCCCCTGGCCGATCCTGGATTGATCGGCGTGTCCAGTGGGGCGGCGCTGGGAGCGGCGTTCGCAATTGTTGGCGGCGCGTTGCTCGGCGGACTGCCGGTGGCGCTCGAGCCGTACCTGTTGTCGATGTGCGCATTCGGCGGAGGACTGGGCGTTACCGCGCTGGTCTATCGGCTGGCGCACCGCAGCGGCCAGGCGGAGGTCTCGACCATGCTGCTTGCCGGCATCGCGCTGACCGCGCTGGCTGGCGCGCTGATCGGGCTGTTCACCTACCTGGCTGACGATGCCACGCTGCGCATGCTGACCTTCTGGAACCTCGGCAGCCTCGGCAGCGCAAGCTACGGCCGGCTGTGGCCGCTGCTGATGGTCACCGGCATCGTCGCGTTATGGCTGCCAACCCGTGCCAACGCGCTGAATGCGCTGCTGCTGGGCGAATCCGAGGCGCGACATCTGGGTTTCGAGGTCGAGCGGCTCAAGCGTGAGCTGGTGCTCTGTACCGCGCTGGGCGTCGGCGCCGCTGTGGCCGCCGCCGGGATGATAGGCTTCATCGGGCTGGTGGTGCCGCATCTGGTGCGCCTGCTGGCCGGTCCGGACCATCGAGTGGTGCTGCCGGCGTCGGCCCTGGCCGGCGCGAGTCTGCTGTTGCTGGCCGATCTCGTCGCACGGCTGGCATTGCAGCCGGCCGAATTGCCGATTGGCATCGTCACGGCGCTGCTCGGCGCACCGTTCTTTCTTTATCTGCTGCTGCGAAGGCGTGCCTGATGCTGACTGCGACCAGAGTTGCGGTGCGGCGCGGCGCGCGGCTGGCCGTGCAGGGTATCGATCTGCGGCTGCACGCCGGAGAGTTGTTCGGGGTGCTCGGCCCCAACGGCGCCGGCAAGAGCAGCCTGCTCGGGGCGCTGAGCGGTGAGCTGCCGACCGCTGCCGGGGTGGTGTCGCTGCATGGTCGCGCCTTGGTCGACTGGCCCGCGCGCGAGCGGGCGCGTCATCTCGCGGTGTTGCCACAGAGCTCGACGCTGAACTTCGCCTTCCGGGTGGACGAGGTGGTGGCGCTCGGGCGTTTGCCGCACGACAGCGGGCGCGAGGCGGATGCGCGCATCGTCACTGAAGCGCTGGAGGCGGCCGATGCCGCGCATTTGCGTGCGCGCAACTATCTGGAGTTGTCCGGCGGTGAGCGTCAGCGCGTGCATCTGGCACGGGTGCTGGCGCAGCTCTGGCCGGGAGGCGAGGGGCAGGTGCTACTGCTCGATGAGCCGACCTCCATGCTCGATCCGGCGCACCAGCACAGGGTCCTGCAGGTGTTGCGGGAGGTTGCGGGCCGCGGCGCGGCCGTGCTGGTGATCCTGCATGATCTGAACCTGGCCGCGCGCTATTGCGATCGCCTGCTGCTGCTTGCCGAAGGCTGCAACCGCGCGAGCGGCACGCCGCATGAGGTTCTGCGGGCCGACCTGCTGCGCAGCGTGTTCGACCTGGAGGTACTGGTGCAGCGTCACCCCGAGCGTGATCATCCACTCATCATTGCCCGTTGAGGAGCTCGTCTTGCGCATTTTCTTCTTGCCGTTGCTGCTGTTGTTGTCAGCTTGCCAGACGCCTCCGCCGTTGCCCGAATGGCAGAGTCCGGAGGGGCGCGACCACGCAGACCTTGGGGCAATCGTCGATCTACGCAGTGGCGAGCGGCTGAGCGCCGAGCAGTTGGTCCGGTGGCTGGCGACGGCGGATTACGTGCTGGTCGGCGAGCGCCACGACAATCCCGATCATCATGCGCTGCAGCTCTGGCTGCTGCAGGCGCTGGCCGACCAGCGCAGTCAGGGCAGCCTGCTGCTGGAGATGCTGACGCCGGAGCAGCAGCCCGCGGTGGCTCGGACGCAAACGCAGCTGCGTCGCGGCGAGCCGGTGGAGGATCTACCGACCACCTTGGCCTGGTCACCAGGGTGGCCATGGAGGCTCTACGGTCCGCTGGTCAGCTATGCGCTAGCGCAGCCTTTCTCGCTTATGCCAGCGAATCTGACGCGCGCCGAGATCGGCCAGATCTACCGGGAGGTTCCGCACCTGCCCGATGGCGAGTCCACGCGTGCCGAGGTTGCTGAGGCGTTGCGCGCGCAGATCGTCGACTCTCACTGCGGAATGCTGCCGGACAGCCAGGTGCCGGCCATGCTGGCGGTGCAACAGCAGCGCGACCGGCGCATGGCCGCTCGCCTGCTGGCGGCGCCGAAGCCGACGATGTTGATCGCCGGGGGCTTTCACGCGCGCCGCGATCTCGGTGCGCCCTTGCACCTGCGTGATCTGGGGGGCTCGGGCAGCGTCCAGGTGCTGATGCTTGCCGAGGTCGGCGAACGTGTGGCGGCGCAGCAGGCGAATTTCGTCTGGTACACGCCGGCGCAGCCGGCCAAGGACTACTGCGAACAGATGCGCAAGCGCTGAGCAACCGGGACATGTTTGCCGGACAAAAAAAGACCCGACAGAGTCGGGTCTAAAACCGTGATTAGCCTGATGAGGAGATAACCTGAAAGTCCGACTGCCTGGGCCTTCAGTTACCGGCTGATCTCGCGACCAGTTGGGGTAATAATAACAATTCTCATTAGCAAGTCAACGCTTGAGATGAAAGAATTTTCGGCGTCGTCATGCTGGAACGGCCAAGCGTAACTGAGTGACTTCCTTGTTCAGCAGATCGATGCGTCGCGCCATGCTTTCGATGAGGCTGTGGGCGATACGGGGATTGTTCTGTGTGAGGCTGAGGAATTGCTCTTTGGGAATCACCATGACGGTGCATGGTTCGCTGGCAACTACAGTGGCGTTGCGCCTTTCGCGCGTAAAAACGGCCATCGCCCCAAAAATCTCGTCCTTCTGCACATCGCCGACCTTCTGCCCATCGACGAGCGCCTCCGCGCGGCCGTCAACGATGATGAACACGTTGTCGGCCTCATCGCCCTGATGGATCAGTTCATCGCCGGCGGCGAAATGACGGAACCCGGTGGCCGGCCGGACGTCCGGCTGACGTAGACGTGCCAGGGCATCGCCGAGCAGCGCGGTGTGCCCGCTGAGGTACTGGATGAGCAGTTCTTGGCGGTACGCGTCGGCCTGGATGTGCGCGAACACGTCGCTGCGGGTGTACGGAACCAGGCGGACAGGCTCGTCGCTGCAGTATCGGCAGGGCGGCAGTTCGCTGCCCTGATGCAGGCCGAGCAGGTCACCTTCCTGCAGATAGAACAGTGGTTTGTCGTCGATTCGCGCATGCAGCAGGCCGCTGTCGACCAGGTACAGCCGTTCGGCGGCCAGTTCGCTGCCGAGGTCGTCGGTGTGCCCGTACTCGATGGGCGCGCCGCAGGGTGCCAGCCCGTCGAGCAGCTGGCCCGGAATGCTCTGCAGATGGCTGATCAGACGATCGGCATAGGCCGGTTGCTCTCCGAGTAGATACATGTCGGTAATCCTTGAACGAACAGGCGAAATCGATGGCTGACGCGATTCGCGCACAATAGGCACGGCCTTTGGGGGAGTAAATCCTGGCCGGTGGAGGTTGTGAGCTAGCTCTTATTGTGACTTTCGTCGAGAAGCCGGTTCAGTTCGTCCTTCAGCGACGCCGGCAGCTCCTGCCAGGGGAGATCGCGCAGGGCACCTTCGATGGCATACAGGAGCACACGTGAGGCGCCGAAACCGCGGGCCTTGACCGCCCGGTAGGAACCTACCGCGCCGAGTCGGCGCAGGTCGGCAGCGGTATGAATGCCGGAGGCGTGCAGCCACTGTGAGGAAGTCTTGCCGAGGTTGCGCAGGGTGAGCAGTTCATCGTGCATGGCAGCTTCCTTGCGTAGCTACTGGGTGGGATAACCTGCAAGAAAATGGAGTGGCCAGCGAATGCGCCGTGATGCTTGCACATCGCCCCACGCCTCGCGCAGCGAAGCCTGTACGGCGGCAACCGGGTCGCTGCCATGCGTTTGCTGCCACTTCGTCACGGCCGACCATGTACGCAGGTAGCCAATCAGCTGTTCGAAGCTCCAGGTCGCCTCGAGTGCGAAGGCCGGAACGGCGAGTCGCGCGAAGGGCAGATGAATGTCCCGATAGCCGGCGTCGACGCTTGCGCGGCCAGCCGGCCAGTATCCGGCGAGCGTCTTGCCGTGCAGGTGGTTGATGATGTCGTCCAGTGCTGGATCGATCTCCAGCAGGCTGTAGCACCAGGCGCAGAACAGCCCACCCGGTTTCAGTGCCCGGCGCGCCTGCGCGAAGAAGGCTGGCGAGGCGAACCAGTGCAGCGCCTGGGCCACCACGATCAGATCCAGCTGGTTGTCCTTGAGCGGCAGCTGTTTGGCATCGGCGACGAATCGCTCGACCGATTCCCAGTGCGCGCCGGCATTCAATTGCGCTGCGCTGGCGTCACAGGCGAGCACCCGGGGGAAGTGCCGCTGCAGCGGCAGGCTGGCCTGGCCGTTGCCGGCGGCGATATCCAGCGCTGTGTCGGTTCGCCGGCATTGACCGGCCAGCCAGGTGAACAGGCTGGCCGGGTAATGCGGACGAAACTGCGCATAGCCGCTGGCGCGTGCCGAGAACAGTTCGACGCTGTCACGTGCGGCCTGTGGTGTGGGCAGGGTGGGCGTGGAGCAGTCGGACATGTTCGATTTCCGCGCGGGGGTGCGTGTGAGTATAGAAGGGGCGCCACGATCTGCTCGCGGCGCCCCTGGCTCAGACACCCGGCAGATGCTGGCGAATGGCTTCGACCAGACTGTCGAGACTGCCGGCATCGTGGGTGTCGATGCGCCGGCTGCGCGCTTGTTCCTGTTCGCTGAGCGGATCGCGACTGGCCTGCTGCGCGCGGATCACCTCCTGCGTGGCATCCGAAGGGTCACCACCCTCAGCCTGGCGCTGCGCCAGCCACTGGTCCAGCACCGCATCCGGCGCATGACAGTCGAGGATCAGGAAGGGTACGCCGGTAGCTTCGGCAATCTGCCAGGCCGCTTCACGCTGCGCCTGCTTGAGATAGGTCGCATCGATGACGACCGGAAAGCCAGCGAGCAAGGCGTGCTCGGCAAGCTGGTGCAGTCGCTGGTAGGTCGCGTCGCTGGCATCCTGGCTGTAGATGCCGGCGTTGAGCTGGCCTTGCTGGTCGGCCGTCTGCACTCCGTGCAGTCGCTTGCGCTCGACATCCGAGCGCAGGCGCACGGTGCCCAGGGCTTCGACCAGACGCAGCGCCACGTGGCTCTTGCCGACGGCCGACACGCCGTGGGTGATCGCCAGAAAGCGCGACGGGATGGCGCTGTAGCTCTCCGCCAGGTTGGCGTAGCTGCGGTACTGGCGCAGGATCACCTTGCGCTCCACCGCGTCCTGCTCCTGATACAGACGGAACAGGCTGACTTTGGCGCGCACCAGGGCACGATAGGCCTTGTACAGGTTGAGCAGCTCGAGCGCGGCGTAGTCGCCAGTGTGCTCCAGCCAGCCATTGAGGAAGCGTCGTGCCTGGCATTTCAGGCCGCGGTCCTCGAGGTCCATCGCGAGGAAGGCGGCATCCGAAGCGATGTCGATCAGGCGGAACGGCTCGTTGAATTCGATGCAGTCGAACAGCACGACCTCGCCGTCGATCAGCGTGGCGTTGCCCAGGTGCAGATCGCCGTGACATTCGCGGACGAAGCCTTCCTGGCAGCGCCGCTGCAGTAGCGGCCGCAGGCGGCTGACGCTGGTTTCGGTCCATTCCTGCAGGGCGTCGAGCTGACGCAGATCGGCGTCTTCGCTCAGCAGCGGACGGATCTGCTCGAAGTTCTGCCGCATCGGCGCGACGATCGCCTCGGGCGTGTTGAGCGGATGGTTGGCGGCTACCTGTGGAGTTTGCAGGTGGAAGGAGGCGATCTGCCGCGCCAGCGCATCGATGTGGGCGTCGGTCAGTTCGCCGCGCGCCTGGAGTTCCGCCAGCAGTTGAGATTGCGGGAACTCGCGCATCTTCAGCGCATATTCGATAGGGGCGCCCGCGCCATCCAGTTGCGGCGCCTGCTCGCTACCGGTGATCGGCAGCACTTCCAGGTACAGGCCAGCAGCCATGCGCTGGTTCAGGCGCAATTCTTCTTCGCAGAAGTGCTTGCGTGCCGCCAGCGCGGTGAAGTCGAGAAAGCCGAAGTCCACCGGCTTCTTGATCTTGTAGGCGTACTGGCCGGTGAGAATGACCCAGGAGATGTGTGTTTCGATGACCCGCAAGTCGTCGACCGGATGCGGATAGAGGGCCGGATTCTGCAGGGCGGCGATCAGTGCTTGGCTCACGGTCTTTCCTTGTTGAAGTTGTTGGAGGCGGCGTGGCGCTTCGCTGAGAAGCCCGTCACGCGGTCGAAAACCCCGGCATTATGGCGACTGAGGCCCAGGCTGCAAACCGCCGAGAGGGCGTCTGACCGTCGCGGCAAAGCTGCGTATAATGCGCCGCCATGACTAGATCCCGCTCTTCCCGTAGCCGCTCGAAACGCCGTGCCGGTAGTGCTCGCCCCTGGTTGGGGTGGGTGCTGAAACTCTCCATCGTCGGCCTGGTGATCCTCGCCGGATTCGCCATTTATCTCGATGCCGTGGTGCAGGAGAAATTCTCCGGCAAGCGCTGGACCATCCCGGCCAAGGTCTACGCTCGGCCGCTCGAACTGTTCGTCGGGCAGAAGCTGGCCAAGGATGATTTCCTTACCGAACTCGATGCACTGGGCTATCGCCGCGAGAAGGCGGTCAGCGGTCCGGGCAGTGCTTCGGTCGCCGGTAACAACGTCGAGCTGCATACCCGCGGCTTCCAGTTCTACGAGGGCGCGGAGGAGTCGCAGCGAGTGCGCGTGCGCTTTTCCGGTGACTTCGTCGCGGGGCTCAATCGCGCCAACGGCGGCCAGCTGGCGGTCGCGCGGCTCGAGCCGCTGCTGATCGGCGGGCTGTATCCGGCGCATAACGAGGATCGCATCCTGATCAAGCTCGATCAGGTGCCGCCGTATCTGGTGGAGACGCTGGTGGCGGTCGAGGACCGCGAATTCTTTGACCATTTCGGCGTGTCGCCCAAGTCGATCGCCCGCGCTGTCTGGGTCAACCTGACGGCCGGTCAGGTGCGCCAGGGCGGCAGTACGCTGACCCAGCAGCTGGTCAAGAACTTCTACCTGACCAACGAGCGCAGCCTCAGCCGCAAGGCCACCGAGGCGATGATGGCGGTGCTGCTGGAGCTGCATTACGACAAGCAGGAGATCCTCGAGGCCTACCTCAACGAGGTGTTCCTCGGGCAGGACGGTCGGCGCGCGATCCACGGCTTCGGTCTGGCCAGCCAGTACTTCTTCGGCCGACCGCTGGCCGAGCTCAAGTTGCATCAGGTGGCGCTGCTGGTGGGTATGGTCAAGGGGCCGACCTATTACAACCCGCGGCGCAACCCGGAACGCGCCCTGGAGCGGCGCAACCTGATTCTCGACATGCTGGCCGAGCAGCAGGTGGTGACCACCGAGGAAGCCGCCGCAGCCAAGCAGTTGCCGCTGGGGGTAACGCAGCGTGGCAGCATGGCGGACAGTTCCTATCCGGCGTTCCTCGATCTGGTCAAACGCCAGCTGCGCGAGGACTACCGCGAAGAAGACCTCACCGAAGAGGGGCTGCGCGTTTTCACCAGCTTCGATCCGATTCTGCAGCTCAAGGCCGAGTCGGCGATGAGCGAGACGCTCAAGCGCCTCGGCAAGGGTGCGGAAGCCGTCGAGGGCGCGATGCTGGTGACCAACCCGGAAACCGGCGAGATCCAGGCTATGCTCGGCAGCCGGCAGCCGGGTTATGCGGGCTTCAATCGGGCGCTGGATGCGGTGCGGCCAATCGGCTCGCTGATCAAGCCGGCGATCTATCTCGCCGCGCTGGAGCGGCCCAGCCAGTACACCCTGACCAGCCTGCTGGAGGACGAACCGTTTTCGGTCAAGGGCGGCGACGGCAAGGTCTGGAAACCGCAGAACTATGGTCGCCAGGCCTATGGCACGGTGTACCTGTACCAAGCGCTGGCGAACTCCTACAACCTGTCGACGGCACGCCTGGGGCTCGATCTCGGTGTGCCGACCGTGCTCAAGACGCTGGCACGCCTGGGCGCTTCACCGGACTGGCCGGCCTACCCGTCGATGCTGCTGGGCGCCGGTGGCTTGCGACCGATCGAAGTCGCGGACATGTACCAGACCCTCGCCAACGGTGGTTTCAACACGCCGTTGCGCGGCATTCGCAGCGTGCTGACCGCCACCGGCGAGCCGCTCAAGCGTTACCCGTTCCAGATCGAGCAGCGTTTCGATGCCGGTGCCATCTACCTCACGCAGTACGCGATGCAGCGGGCGATGCACGAGGGCACCGGACGCTCGGCCTACAACCGCCTGCCGCGTTCGCTGAATCTGGCCGGCAAGACCGGAACCACCAACGATTCGCGCGACAGTTGGTTTGCCGGCTTCAGTCAGGATCTGCTGGCGGTGGTCTGGCTTGGTCGCGACGACAATGGCAAGACCTCCCTGACCGGCGCCACCGGGGCGCTGCAGGTCTGGACCGATTTCATGCGCCGCGCCGATCCGCTGCCGCTGAACATGCCGCTGCCGGACAATGTCGTGCAGGTCTGGGTTGATTCCAGTAGCGGCCAGGCGACCGACCAGCGCTGCCCGGGCGCGGTGCAGATGCCCTATATTCGCGGCAGTGAGCCGGCCGCCGGGCCCGGCTGCGGGCTCCAGGCACCGGCCGAATCAGTCATGGACTGGGTACGAGGCTGGCTGCAGTGATTTGCCGGATTTGGCTATTCGCGTTTTTTAAGAGGTTTGCAGATTGAACAGGCAATGGATGATCGTACTGGCCGCCGCGGCCCTGCTTCCCGGATGCGCCACGGTTGACCGGCGTGCGATTCCGGTGGTCGATGCGGGTGCGCCGGTTTCCGAAGAAATGGCTGCGCGCCAGGCCTACCGAGCCCCGGGCGTGGCGGCTGCGCCCCGGGCGCTGCCGGAGGATTCCGGCGTGACGGTAATGGTCCCGCAGGGTAGTTCGGCGCCGCTGCAGACGTACGCGGCGCCGGACGGTGGCATCGTCGGTTCGATCGATCCGGCGCCGATGTCGCAGGGCGCGTGGAATGCGGCGCCGCCGTCCGCGCCCGCCATGACGGCACCCGCGCCCGCGCCGCAGCCGAGCGGCGTTCCCACGTCGCGCGGCCTGTCGGCCGACGAACAGCTGGACGGTCCGGTGCTGGCGCTGTTAACCACCGCACAGCAGCTGCAGGGCAGTGGCGATCTCAACGGCGCCGCCTCCAGCCTGGAGCGCGCGCAACGAATCGCTCCGCGTGAGCCGCAGGTGCTCTACCGCCTCGCACAGGTGCGACTGGCACAGGGCGATGCGGTACAGGCCGAGCAGCTTTCCCGCCGAGGTCTGAGCTACGCCAGCGGGCGACCTGCACTGCAAGCCAGTCTATGGGAGCTGATCGCCCAGGCACGGGAACGCCAGGGTGATGCTGCGGGTGCGGCGCAGGCACGCGAGCGCGCCAAGGTCAGCCTGTGATGGACGCGCGGCTTTCGGACGTGGCGCAGCAGCTGCTGCTGATCGAGCGGGAATTGCGTGTGCTTGGATTGTGGGCATCAGCGCCGCCGTCACCCGTGGCGCTGGCCAGCGCTGAGCCATTCTGTGTCGACACGCTGGAGTTCGAAGAATGGCTGCAGTGGATTTTCCTGCCGCGGATGAAGGCGATTCTGGAAGACAACCAGCCTTTGCCCGCGGTGTCCGGTATCCATCCGATGGCTGAGGTGGTCTATCGGGAGCGCCCCGTCGGGGCCTTGCTTGCTGCTCTGCTCGAATTCGATCGTCTGATCGCCAGCGAATAACGCCGCGAGACGAAGCTGCGCGGCGGACTAGCGGCGAGGGAGGGGTTACTGCTTGCAGTTCTCCTCGATCTTTTGCTTGGTTTCGGCAATGCGCGATTGGCGTTCCTCTTCTTTCAAGCGGCGCACTTCGCCGTTTTCCTCGACGCGTATGCGCGGATTGTTTTGCAGTTGCGCCAGGTTGGTCTGCAGTGTCTCGCAATAGCGCTTGCGCTCGGCTTCCTGTTCGGCAACCTGTTGCTTGACCTTGCGATCGATTTTCTCCTGATCCACCAGCGACTCGCTGTTTTCACTGGCGTCTGATTCGGCGGCAACGGGCTTCGGTGGTGGGGTAACCGTATTCAGAGTCTGGGCGGTCTGACCTTGCGGCGGTTGCGCACTGAAGTGGGTGATGCCCTGTGCGTCGACCCATTTGTATACCTGCGCGGCCATTGTGCTGCTACTCAGGGCGAGCAGGAGGCTGCCGACAATAACCATCGATCGCATGTGTTTTCCTTCGTGTGAGCGGAACCAGCGGCACTATACCCAAAAGCCCGAGTGCCGCTGCTGCACCAGATCACAGCCTGAATGCACCTCAACGCAACGGCAGGCTTGACTTGCCAGCGCCGAATCCGAACAATCCGAGACTTGCTGTCCTGAGCCGCTTCGCCGCAAGTGATACCGGCTCAGCCTAGACAGACATGAGGTGCTACCCGCGCCGACCTGCATCACCCGCAACGCGTTACCTCGCGCTGGGTGGAGAGCCCGCGACAACAGGGTTTCTTCCAATACTGGCTCAGTCAGTGGCTGACGTAGTCGGCGACCACCGTCGCTCATGCCCTGCCGGCAGTAAACCTATTTCAGGTGGCTCCGCTCTTTGGAGTCGCTATCTGGCGTTTCAGAGGTGAACAACGTGGAACTCTTATCCGGCGCTGAAATGGTCGTCCGCTTCCTGCGTGACGAAGGCGTTAAGTACATCTACGGGTACCCGGGCGGTGCCGTTCTGCATATCTACGATGCGCTTTTCAAGGAAAAGTCCATCGAGCACATCCTGGTTCGTCACGAGCAGGCTGCCACCCATATGGCCGATGGCTATGCGCGTGCGACCGGCAAGGCCGGCGTGGTGCTGGTGACCTCCGGTCCTGGGGCGACCAATGCCATCACCGGTATCGCCACCGCCTTCATGGACTCGATCCCGATGGTGGTCATCTCCGGTCAGGTGCCCAGCACCATGGTCGGCACCGATGCCTTCCAGGAAACCGACATGATCGGCATCTCTCGTCCGATCGTGAAGCACAGCTTCATGATCAAGCATCCTTCGGAAATCCCCGAGGTGATGAAGAAGGCGTTCTATCTTGCCGAGTCCGGGCGTCCTGGGCCGGTGGTCATCGATATCCCGAAGGATATGACCAATCCGGCCGAAAAATTCGAATATGTCTACCCGAAGAAGGCCAAGCTGCGTTCGTACAGCCCGGCCGTGCGTGGGCATTCGGGGCAGATTCGCAAAGCGGCGGAGCTACTGCTGGGAGCCAAGCGGCCCATCATCTACGCCGGTGGCGGCGTGGTCCTGGGTGGTGCTTCGGCGCAGCTGACCGAGCTGGCGAAGATGCTCAACCTGCCGGTGACCAACACCCTGATGGGCCTGGGTTGCTATCCGGGCAGCGATCGCCAGTTCGTCGGCATGCTGGGTATGCACGGCAGCTACACCGCCAACCTGGCCATGCACCATTCCGACGTGATCCTGGCGGTGGGTGCGCGCTTCGATGACCGCGTGATCAATGGTGCGGCGAAGTTCTGCCCGAACGCCAAGATCATCCATATCGATATCGATCCGGCGTCCATTTCCAAGACCATCAAGGCCGACATCCCGATCGTCGGTCCGGTCGATAGTGTGCTGACTGAGATGGTCGCCATCGTCAAGGAAATCGGCCAGGCGCCGAATGCCGAGACGGTCGCCAGCTGGTGGAAGCAGATCGACGAGTGGCGCGGCAACCGCGGGCTGTTCCCTTATGACAAGGGCGATGGTTCGATCATCAAGCCGCAGACCGCCATCGAGGTGCTCTGCGAAGTGACCAAGGGCGAGGCCTATGTTGCCTCGGACGTCGGTCAGCACCAGATGTTCGCCTGCCAGTATTACAAGTTCGATAAGCCCAACCGCTGGCTCAACTCGGGCGGCCTCGGCACTATGGGCTTCGGTCTGCCGGCAGCCATGGGCGTGAAGCTGAACTTCCCTGACGCCGATGTCGCCTGTGTGACCGGCGAGGGCAGTATCCAGATGAATATCCAGGAGCTGTCGACCTGCCTGCAGTACGACCTGCCGGTGAAGATCATCAACCTCAACAACGGTGCGCTGGGCATGGTCCGCCAGTGGCAGGACATGGTCTACAACAGCCGTTACTCGCACTCCTACATGGAGTCGCTGCCGGACTTCGTCAAGCTGGCTGAAGCCTACGGGCACGTTGGCATGCGCATCACCGACCTGAAGGACCTCAAGCCGAAAATGGAAGAGGCCTTCGCCATGAAGGATCGTCTGGTATTCCTCGATATCGCCGTTGACACCAGCGAACACGTCTACCCGATGCAGATCAAAGACGGCGCGATGCGCGATATGTGGCTGAGCAAGACGGAGCGGACCTGATCATGAGACACATCATTTCCCTTTTGATGGAAAACGAACCGGGCGCACTGTCTCGCGTGGTCGGGCTGTTCTCGCAGCGCAACTACAACATCGAGAGCCTGACCGTGGCGCCGACCGAGGATCCGACGCTGTCGCGCCTGACCCTGACCACTATCGGCCACGAGGAGGTGATCGAGCAGATCACCAAGAACCTCAACAAGCTGGTGGAGGTAGTCAAACTGGTGGACCTGTCGGAGAGCGCCCATATCGAGCGCGAGCTGATGCTCATCAAGGTCAAGGCCACCGGCGCCCAGCGTGCCGAGGTCAAGCGCACCACCGACATCTTCCGCGGACAGATCGTCGATGTGACTACCAGCGTCTATACCATCCAGTTGGCCGGAACCAGCGACAAGCTGGACAGCTTCATCCAGGCCATCGGAACCGCAGCGATTCTTGAGGTTGTACGCAGTGGCGTCACCGGGATCTCCCGGGGCGACAAGGTACTGAGTATCTGACTGGCCACGCTCGCTGAGCCAGTTGGCAACGTTTTATCGAATGGCCCACGAGGCCGGCAACAGGGGTAGTTTCATGAAGGTTTCATACGATAAAGATTGCGATCTCTCGATCATCCAGGGCAAGAAAGTCGCCATCATCGGTTACGGCTCCCAGGGCCACGCACACGCGTGCAACCTGAAGGATTCCGGCGTTGACGTCACCGTTGGCCTGCGTCCGGGCTCGTCGTCGATCGCCAAGGCTGAGGCCCATGGCCTCAAGGTCAGTGACGTGCCGGCAGCTGTCGCGGCCGCCGACCTGGTGATGATCCTGACTCCTGACGAGTTCCAGGGGCGTCTGTACAAAGACGAGATCGAACCGAACCTGAAGAAGGGCGCAACCCTGGCCTTCGCGCACGGCTTCTCGATCCACTACAACCAGGTGGTGCCGCGCGTCGATCTGGACGTAATCATGATCGCGCCGAAAGCGCCGGGCCACACCGTGCGCTCCGAGTTCGTGCGCGGCGGCGGCATCCCCGACCTGATCGCCATCTATCAGGATGCTTCCGGCAATGCGCGTAACGTCGCGCTGTCCTACGCCTGCGGCGTCGGCGGCGGTCGTACCGGCATCATCGAAACCACCTTCAAGGACGAGACCGAAACCGACCTGTTCGGTGAGCAGGCCGTGCTTTGTGGCGGTTGCGTCGAGCTGGTCAAGGCTGGTTTTGAAACCCTCGTTGAAGCAGGTTACGCGCCGGAAATGGCCTACTTCGAGTGCCTGCACGAGCTGAAGCTGATCGTCGACCTGATGTTCGAAGGCGGCATCGCCAACATGAACTACTCGATCTCCAACAACGCCGAGTACGGCGAATACGTCACCGGTCCGGAAGTCATCAACGCCGAATCCCGTGCTGCTATGCGCAATGCTCTCAAGCGCATCCAGAATGGTGAATACGCCAAGATGTTCATCACCGAAGGCGCCGCTAACTACCCGTCCATGACGGCCTATCGTCGCAACAATGCCGCACACGGCATCGAAGTCGTCGGCGAGAAGCTGCGTGCGATGATGCCTTGGATCGCCGCTAACAAGATTGTCGACAAGAGCAAGAACTGATTTCTGTTCTGCTGGAGAAACGCGGCCTCGGCCGCGTTTTTTCGTTTTGGCGTCCAGCGATCTGGTATAAAACGAGTGTTTGGCTGAACCTGAACCGCATGTCTTCAGGCTTGGTCGAATTTATCCGTACCCGTTGTGAAGGTGATAGTGCATGAATGAGCAACCTGAAGAGCCGAACAAGGCGGTTGAGGCGGAAAGCATTCTGCCGATTGACGAGCACGTCGAGGAAACTCAAGGTCCCGATGGCCGAAAGGTTCGTCATCGTGGAATCTATCTGCTGCCTAATCTGTTCACCACGGCCAACCTGTTTGCCGGATTCTTTTCCATCATCACGGCCATTAACGGCAATTTTTACGTGGCTGCGGCGACCGTGTTCGTGGCGATGGTGCTCGACAGCCTGGATGGGCGCGTGGCGCGTCTGACCAACACGCAAAGCGCGTTCGGTGCTGAGTACGACTCTCTCTCGGATATGGTGGCTTTCGGTCTGGCACCAGCGGTTTTGGCGTACGAATGGGCATTGTCCGAGCTGGGCAACGTCGGACTCACGGTTGCCTTCATTTATGTAGCTTGCGCGGCCTTGAGGTTGGCGCGATTCAATACCCAGATTGGCAAGGTCGATAAGCGCTGGTTCATCGGCTTGGCAAGTCCTGCGGCGGCCGGGGTGGTTGCAGGTTGGGTATGGGCCGTCTGGGCGTTGGACGATCAAGGCATTCGAGGTGTGGACCTACCGCTTGTGCTGGTCATGCTGTTCGCACTGATGGTTGCCGCCGCCGGTCTGCTAATGGTCAGCAATATCAAGTACTACAGCTTCAAGGATCTTGATCTAAAAGGGCGTGTGCCGTTCGTGGCGATCCTGATCGTGGTGTTGGTGTTTGCTGTGGTCTTCAGCGATCCGCCGCGAGTTCTGCTGCTTATTTTTCTTGCGTATGCCGCCTCCGGTCCCGTTCAGCATTTGATGCAGATGCGGCGTCGCAAGCGCATCGAGGATTGATTGCTATCGTGCAGCGCCGCAGACTCTGGCGGCGCTCATTTGTGTAATATGCAAATTAACGGTTGACGCCCATTTTCAGCCCCCTATAATGCGCACCACTTCTGGCGCGGTCCTCTGCTGAAAGTTCTTGTAAATCAACAAGTTGCTTTGAAATTGAGGGTTGCGCTGGTGGCGGATTCGAGTAGAATGCGCC
>Ga0172382_10004649_pt1 | contig 20937 bp, 18 predicted proteins | sample Leawel138RmetaG_FD_122245 | JGI IMG/M metagenome (GOLD analysis project Ga0172382, IMG submission 122245) | Leachate microbial communities from a municipal landfill in Southern Ontario, Canada - Leachate well 138R metaG | ecosystem: Engineered > Solid waste > Landfill > Unclassified | place... | reverse complement strand
TTCGGTCATCAGCCAGTCGAGGGCATCCTTGAACGAGGCGACGGCCTTCTTGCGCTCGCCACGCTGCACGTAGGCACCTTCCTCGAGCAGGCTGCTGAGCTTCTCGCCCAGCGCGGTGACGGTACGATAGTCATTGCTGGCGAAGAAATCGCGATTGAAGGTGACATAGCTGACCAGGCCGTGCGAAGTGATCGCCACTTCCGGCAGCCACAGGTGGCGTTCCTTGTCCTCGCGCAGGCTGACGCTGTAGCTCAGCCCGGAGCGCTCGACGCCCTTGAGCTTGTCGGCATATAGCTCCAGCCAGGCCTGCATGGCCGACTCGTCGGCGAGCTGCTCGACACTGATCCGCGGCAGGTAGATGAAGTGTTCGGTCAGCTCCTGCGGGTACAGGCGCGACAGGCGCTGCAGTGTCTTCATCACCGAACGGTACTCGTTGACCAGGCGCTCTAGGGCCTCACCGGAAAGCCCCGGCGCGCTCTCGTTGACGTGCAGGCTGGCGTCTTCCAGGGCGGACTGGGTCAGGTATTCCTCCATCGCCTCGTCGTCCTTGATGTACTGCTCCTGCTTGCCGCGCTTGACCTTGTACAGCGGCGGCTGGGCGATGTAAACGTAGCCGCGCTCGATCAGTTCCGGCAGTTGACGGAAGAAGAAGGTCAGCAGCAGCGTGCGGATGTGCGAGCCGTCGACGTCAGCATCGGTCATGATGATGATGTTGTGGTAGCGCAGCTTGTCGATGTTGTATTCCTCGCGGCCAATACCGCAGCCCAGTGCGGTGATCAGCGTGCCGACTTCCTGCGAGGAAAGCATCTTGTCGAAGCGCGCTTTCTCGACGTTGAGGATCTTGCCCTTGAGCGGCAGGATCGCCTGGGTCTTGCGGTTGCGGCCCTGCTTGGCCGAGCCACCCGCGGAATCACCCTCCACGATGTAGAGTTCGGAGAGGGCAGGGTCCTTCTCCTGGCAGTCGGCCAGCTTGCCCGGCAGGCCGGCGATATCCAGCGCGCCCTTGCGACGGGTCATTTCACGGGCCTTACGGGCTGCCTCGCGCGCACGCGCGGCATCGATCATCTTGCCGACCACTGCCTTGGCTTCGTTGGGGTGCTCGAGCAGGAAGTCGCCGAAGTACTTGCCCATCTCTTGTTCCACCGCGGTTTTCACCTCGGAAGAAACCAGCTTGTCCTTGGTCTGCGAGCTGAATTTCGGGTCCGGCACCTTCACCGAAATGATCGCCGTGAGGCCTTCGCGCGCGTCGTCGCCCGTGGTTGAAATCTTGTGCTTCTTCGCCAGCCCTTCCTGCTCGATGTAGTTGTTCAGGTTACGGGTGAGCGCCGAACGAAAACCGGCGAGGTGGGTACCGCCATCACGCTGCGGGATGTTGTTGGTGAAGCAAAGGATGTTCTCGTTGAAACTGTCGTTCCACTGCAGTGCCACTTCGACACCGACGCCATCGTCGCGCTGCACGTTGAAGTGGAAGACCTGGTTGACCGGGGTCTTGTTGGTGTTCAGATAGGCGACGAATGCGCTCAGACCGCCTTCATACTTGAACAGCTCTTCCTTGGCGCTGCGTTCGTCACGCAGAACGATGCCGACGCCGGAGTTGAGGAACGACAGTTCACGCAGGCGCTTGGCCAGGATGTCCCAACTGAAATGGATGTTCTGGAAAGTCTCGGGGGAAGGACGGAAATGAATCTCCGTGCCGGAACCCTCGGTAACACCGACCGCGGTCAACGGCGCCTGCGGAACGCCATGGCGATAGAGCTGTTCCCATACCTTGCCTTCGCGGCGAATCGTCAGCAGCAGCTCCTCGGACAGCGCGTTGACCACCGATACGCCCACGCCATGCAGGCCGCCGGACACCTTGTAGGCGTTATCGTCGAACTTACCGCCCGCATGCAGCACGGTCATGATCACTTCTGCCGCGGAAACACCTTCTTCCTTGTGGATATCCACCGGAATACCGCGGCCGTTGTCGCGTACGGTGATCGACTCATCGGTATGGATGGTGATGGAAATGTCGCTGCAGTGGCCGGCGAGCGCCTCGTCGATGGAGTTGTCGACGACTTCGAAGACCATGTGGTGCAGGCCGGTACCATCATCGGTATCGCCGATATACATGCCAGGGCGCTTACGTACGGCGTCGAGCCCCTTCAGCACTTTGATGCTGGACGAATCGTACGCGTGATTTTCGCTCATACTTTCACTCCGAAAGGGCCGTGGTCTGGGTGATGCGCCCATGTTCCACGTGAAACATTGAGACTGGCGTTTCTGCTTTCCAGCCTGCTTGCAAAACGGATGAGTCGACGCAGGTGATGAAAACCTGGCAGTCGAGTTGCTCCAACAATTCACACAACGCCTGGCGGTGCTGGTCGTCCAGCTCCGACGGCAGGTCGTCTACCAGATAGATGCACTGACCACGTTTCGCCTCGCTGACGAGATGCCCTTGCGCGATTTTAAGTGCGCAGACCACCAGCTTCTGCTGACCGCGTGACAGCACGTCGGCTGCGTTGTGGCCACCGATACGCAACCGCAGATCGGCGCGTTGTGGCCCTGCCTGGGTATGGCCTAACGCTCGATCACGATCGACTGAGGCATCGAGTACTTCCTCGAGCGAGCGCTCCTTGTCCCAACCGCGGTAGTAGCTCAGCTGCAGCTCTTCCAGCTCCAACAGCGCCGCCAGGGTACGCTCGAAAACCGGCTTGAATACCTGGATGTAACGGCGTCGATAGCCGTCGATCTCATCGCTCGCGAGCGCCAATTCGCGCGTCCAGGCGGCCTGCGAAACGGCGTCAAGTGTACCACGCCGCAGCCACGAGTTCCGTTGCCTCAGGGCCTGTTGCACGCGCTGCCATGCACCGAGAAAGCGGTGTTCCACGTGGAACACCCCCCAGTCGAGGAACTGCCGCCGCAACTTCGGAGCACCTTCGAGCAGACGGAAGCTATCCGGGTTGATCAGCTGCAACGGCAACGTATCGGCAAGCTCTGACATGCTGCGCGCGTTCTGGCCGTTGATGCGGATGCGCAAGTCGCCACCACGCTCGCGCGCCACACCCAATGCGCAGAGCTGCCCACTGGCAAGCTGGGTTTCACCGAAAACCGTGCAGGTAGGGTGCTCGTACGCAATGACAGGATTGAGTCGGGTGCTGCGAAACGACCTGGCCAGCCCGAGCAGATGAATGGCTTCGAGCAGACTGGTCTTGCCGCTGCCGTTATCGCCGTGGAGGATGTTGATGCGAGGGGAGGGAGCGAGCGTCACCGGTTGCAGATTACGCACCCCAGTGACGCTCAGGCGGGTCAGGGACATCGAAACTGACGTTACAGACGCATCGGCATCACGACATAAGCGGAATCGTCGTTGTCGAATTCCTGCAGCAGCGCGCTGCTATTGGCGTCAGACAGAATCAGGCGGATACGCTCGGTCGTCATCACGCCCAGCACGTCGAGCAGATAGCTGACGTTGAAGCCGATCTCCAGCGAGCCACCGTTATAGTCGACCGCGACCTCTTCCTCGGCTTCCTCCTGCTCCGGGTTGTTGGCCTGGATCTTCAGCAGGCCGCTCTCCAGCTGCAGGCGGATGCCGCGATACTTCTCGTTGGACAGAATGGCCGTACGGCTGAAGGCCTCGCGCAGCTGTTGGCGGTCACCGACGACCAGCTTGTCTCCACCGCGCGGCAGTACACGCTCGTAATCCGGAAACTTGCCGTCCACCAGCTTCGAAGTAAAAGTGAATTCGCCGGTAGTGGCCCGCACGTGATGCTGGCCGAGCATGATGCTGACCTCGGCATCCTGCTCGGTGAGCAGACGCGCCAGCTCGAGAATACCCTTGCGCGGAACGATGACCTGATGGCGGTCAGCCTGCTCGATACCGGCCTGCATGGAGCACATGGCCAGCCGATGACCATCGGTGGCGACGGTGCGCAGCATGCCGTTGGAAACCTCAAGCAGCATACCGTTGAGGTAATAACGCACATCCTGCTGCGCCATGGCAAAACTGCTGCGCTCGATGAGGCGCCTCAGCTTGCCCTGCTCGACACTGAATCCAAGCGACCCGGGGCCTTCTTCCACGGTGGGAAAGTCGTTGGCCGGCAGCGTGGAAAGCGTGAAGCGACTACGTCCCGACTTGATCAGCACCTTCTGCTCGTCGAGGCGGATGTCGATCAGCGCATCGCTGGGCAAGCTCTTGCAGATGTCCATCAGCTTGCGCGCCGGGACGGTGATCTCACCGGGTTCAGCCGCGTCTTCGAGAGTCACGCGACCGACCAGTTCAACTTCCAGGTCGGTACCGGTCAGCGACAGCTGCTGTCCCTGCACGACCAGCAGGACGTTGGAAAGCACTGGCAAGGTCTGCCGCCGTTCGACAACACCGGCAACCAGTTGCAGGGGTTTCAACAGGGCTTCGCGCTGAATGGTGAAATGCATGGTCTGGTCCCTTGCCTTATTGGATGGATCGCATTCAGGTTGTCAGAGTTCGCAGCAAATTCTTGTAATCTTCACGAATATCGGCGTCTATTTCGCGCAATTCGGCGATCTTACGGCAAGCATGGAGTACCGTGGTGTGATCGCGCCCACCGAACGCATCGCCGATCTCCGGCAAGCTGTGATTGGTGAGCTCCTTGGACAGCGCCATCGCCACCTGGCGCGGACGCGCGACGGAGCGCGAGCGTCGTTTCGACAACAGATCGGCAACCTTGATCTTGTAGTACTCGGCGACGGTGCGCTGGATATTGTCAACGCTGACCAGTTTGTCCTGCAACGCCAGCAGATCCTTGAGCGACTCGCGGATCAGCTCGATGGTGATCTCTCGCCCCATGAAATGCGCATGAGCGATAACCCGCTTGAGCGCGCCCTCAAGCTCGCGCACGTTGGAGCGGATGCGCTGGGCAATGAAGAAGGCAGCATCATGCGGCAGATCGACCTTGGCCTGATCAGCCTTCTTCATCAGGATCGCCACTCGGGTTTCCAGCTCCGGCGGTTCGACCGCAACGGTCAGGCCCCAGCCGAAGCGCGACTTCAGGCGCTCTTCCAGGCCATCGATCTCCTTCGGGTAACGGTCGCTGGTGAGGATGACCTGCTGGCCCCCTTCGAGCAACGCATTGAAGGTGTGGAAGAACTCCTCCTGCGAGCGCTCCTTCTTGGCGAAGAACTGAATATCGTCGATCAGCAGCGCATCGACCGAACGGTAGAAACGCTTGAATTCATTGATCGCGTTGAGCTGCAGGGCCTTGACCATATCCGCGACGAAGCGCTCCGAATGCAGGTACACCACCTTGGCATTGGGATTTTTCTTCAGCAGGTGATTGCCCACCGCATGCATCAGGTGGGTCTTGCCGAGGCCGACGCCGCCGTAGAGAAAGAGCGGGTTGTAGCCATGCTTGGGATTGTCCGCCACCTGCCAGGCCGCCGCGCGGGCGAGCTGGTTGGACTTGCCTTCGACGAAATTTTCAAAGGTAAAGGTGCGATTCAGATAACTGGTGTGCTTGAGCCCGCCTTCGACCTGCACGTTACGCGTTGGGCGGGCCACTTCAGGCTCCGGCTCTGCGACAGTTGTCGCCGCCTGCTCCATCGGAGTGACAGAGGTAGCATCGGCGATGGTAACGACAGGCACAGCCATCTGCTGCCGTGCAGCCGCCGCGGAAGGCAGCGCAGCAGGTGCGGTGCGCTTGCTGCCAATGAGCAGCGACAGCGCCGGTGTCATGCCATCGGCACGCTCGGTCAATAGTTCAAGCAGGCGCGAAAGGTACTTTTCGTTGACCCAATCGAGGACGAAACGGTTGGGAGCATAGACGCGCAGCTCGTCGCCTTCGCTCTCCACCTGCAGTGGGCGAATCCATGTGTTGAATTGCTGAGTAGGCAGCTCATCGCGCAACAGGTCTACGCATTGCTGCCAAAGTTCCACCGACACGGAAACTCCTATCAACCTTCGTCGAGTTCAGAAGGCCGCCATTGTAGCCGTCGCCATCCGGGTTATCCACAACTCCCTCCGCGACAACTCCGCCACATAGCGGACACGGCTATCCGCAGCGATGAAATGACCCCTGTTGATAACCCCGCCTAAGATCGGTTGAAAAGGCTGTGATCAAGCTGAGATGGCACGTGATTGTGGATATCGTTCGCGGTTATCCTCAGCTAGCTAACGTCATAACCACTGGAAACGCACGCGTGCTCCACCGGGTTTCAGCCTGACACGCGTCTACTGCGGCAACGCTTCCGCGGTGTTATCCACAGATAGTGCGAGCAACATATACAAGCTCTATATCTGGAAAAGCTTTTCTAATTCTTTTCTTTCTATTTCTTCTCGGACGTGGCTGGCTGGAAATTGACCTGACCGGGTTGCTTCTCTACAATCGCCGGTCTCTTGAAAGGGGGCCATTCCGGCCCGCAATGGATCACCAGGTAAACGCACCATGAAACGCACTTTCCAACCCAGCACCATCAAGCGCGCTCGTACCCACGGTTTCCGTGCCCGCATGGCCACCAAGAACGGCCGTCAAGTCCTGTCGCGTCGTCGCGCCAAAGGCCGCAAGCGTCTGACCGTCTGACATCGGCACAGGGGGTGAGTCGAGAGTTCGGCCGGGAAAAGCGTCTGCTGACACCGCGCCAGTTCAAGTGTGTGTTCGACTCCCCGACCGGCAAGGTGCCTGGCAGGAACGTCCTGCTACTGGCACGCGAGAACGGTCTGCAACATCCGCGTCTCGGTCTAGTGATCGGCAAGAAGAGCGTCAAGCTCTCGGTCGAGCGCAATCGCATCAAGCGGCAGATACGCGAGACGTTTCGTCAGCACCAGCTTGAGCTGACTGGATGGGATGTGGTGATCGTTGCACGCAAGGGGTTGGCCGATCTGGACAATCCCGAGCTGGCCCGGCAGTTCACCAAACTGTGGAAACGCTTGTCCCGCCAGCAGCCCGCGCTAACGGGCGATCCTGGAGCAGCCAACCCTACCCATGCGTAACTTGGCCATCGCTTCCATCAAGCTGTACCGGTACGCCATCAGTCCGATGATGGCCAGCCATTGCCGTTTCTATCCCAGCTGCTCGTGCTATGCGCTAGAAGCCATCGAAACACATGGCTTGCTGCAGGGCAGCTGGCTGAGTCTACGTCGACTCGGCCGATGCCACCCGTGGCATCCAGGCGGCTACGATCCCGTGCCTTCTCCCAAAACTTCCAATTCATCATCGATGGCCGAGTAACCATGGATATCAAACGCTCGATCCTGCTCGTGGCATTGGCAGTCGTTGCCTACCTGATGGTTCTGCAGTGGAACCAGGATTATGGCCAGGCCGCACTTCCGGCCGAGACCGCCCAAACCCAGCCGTCCGTGGCCGCATTGCCGGAGACAACCCCAGCGAACGCCGCGGCCAACGAAGACGTTCCCAGCCTGGCTGGCCAGCCGGAGGCCAACGCCATTGCGGCCAGCGAGCCGAGCAAGCAGCTGATCCGCGTGCGCACCGACGTACTGGACGTGGCGATCGATCCGCATGGCGGCGACATCGTCGAACTGCGTCTGCCGCAGTACCCACGTCGGCAAGATCGTCCGGACATACCGTTCCAGCTGTTCGAACGCAGCGGCGAGCGGACTTACGAGGCCCAGAGCGGCCTGATTGGCGACGGTCCCGACAAGGCCAGCGCCCGTCCGCAGTACAGCAGCGAGAAAACCGACTACCAGCTTGGCGAAGGCCAGGATCAGCTGGTGGTCGATCTGAAATACAGTGCCGATGGCGTCGACTACACTAAGCGCTTCGTCTTCGAGCGCGGCCAGTACGATCTGGCTGTGCGTTACCTGATCGACAACCAGAGCGGCAAGCCCTGGACCGGTCACCTGTTCGGCCAGCTCAAGCGCGACGCCAGCGCGGATCCGTCCTCGAGCACCGCGACCGGCACCGCCACCTACCTGGGCGCCGCACTGTGGACCAAGGACGAGCCCTACACCAAGGTGTCGATGGGCGACATGGATGACAAGAGCCTGCGCGAGACGGTTCAGGGCGGCTGGATCGCCTGGCTGCAGCACTACTTCGTCACCGCCTGGATTCCCCAGCCCGGCGACACCAACCTGGTGCAGACCCGCAAGGATAGCCAGGGCAACTACATCATCGGCTTCACCGGTCCGGCAGTCAGCGTTGCCGCTGGTGCGCAAGGCGAGACCGGCGCGACGCTGTACGCGGGGCCGAAGAGCCAGGAGCAGCTGGAAGAGCTGTCGCCCGGCCTGCGCCTGACCGTCGACTACGGCATTCTCTGGTTCATCGCCCAGCCGATTTTCTGGCTGCTGGAGAACATCCACGCGCTGCTGGGCAACTGGGGCTGGTCGATCATCGTCCTGACCATCATCATCAAGCTGGCGTTTTTCCCGCTGTCGGCCGCCAGCTACAAGTCGATGGCGCGCATGCGTGCGGTGTCGCCAAAGATGCAGGCGCTCAAGGACCAGTACGGTGACGATCGCCAGAAGCTCTCGCAGGCGATGATGGAGCTGTACAAGAAAGAGAAGATCAATCCGCTCGGCGGCTGCCTGCCGATCATCGTGCAGATGCCGGTCTTCCTCGCCCTGTACTGGGTGCTGCTGGAAAGCGTGGAAATGCGCCAGGCGCCTTGGATGTTCTGGATCACCGACCTGTCGATCAAGGATCCGTTCTTCATTCTGCCGATCATCATGGGCGTCACCATGTTCATCCAGCAGCAGCTCAACCCGACGCCGCCGGACCCGATGCAGGCCAAGGTGATGAAGTTGTTGCCAATCATCTTCACCTTCTTCTTCCTCTGGTTCCCGGCTGGCCTGGTGCTGTACTGGGTGGTGAACAACGTCCTGTCGATCGCTCAGCAGTGGTATATTACCCGGCAGATCGAGCAGGCCAAGAGCGTCTGACCGCCTTCAGTCATCGACACCGAGAACGCCCCTTGAATGGGGCGTTCTGCTATTTGCCCGGCCAATATCGGAGAGCTGCCATGAGCACCGTTCGCGACACCATCGCCGCCGTCGCCACCGCGCCTGGTCGCGGTGGGGTAGGTATCGTCCGGGTTTCCGGGCCACGCGCACGCGCGCTGGCGATCACCCTCAGCGGTCGCGAACCCACGCCGCGCCACGCCCATTACGGGCCGTTCCATGCCAACGACGGCGAGGTGATCGACGAAGGCCTGCTGCTGTTCTTCCCCGGCCCCCACTCGTTTACCGGCGAGGACGTGCTGGAGCTGCAGGGGCACGGCGGCCCGGTGGTGCTCGATCAGCTGCTGCGGCGCTGCGTGGAGCTCGGTGCGCGGCTGGCGCGTCCCGGCGAGTTCAGCGAGCGGGCCTTTCTCAACGACAAGATCGATCTGGCCCAGGCCGAAGCGATCGCCGACCTTATCGAAGCAAGTTCATCGCAGGCCGCGCGCAATGCGGTGCGCTCCCTGCAGGGCGAATTTTCCCGGCGGGTGCACCAGCTCACCGAACGACTGATACAGCTGCGTATCTACGTCGAAGCGGCGATCGACTTTCCCGAGGAGGAGATCGACTTCCTTGCCGACGGACACGTGCTCCAGCTGCTGGACGGCGTCCGCAACAAGTTATCCACAGTGTTGCGCGAAGCCGGGCAGGGGGCATTGCTCCGTGATGGTATGACCGTAGTCATCGCCGGGCGGCCGAACGCTGGTAAGTCCAGCCTGCTCAATGCACTGGCCGGTCGTGAAGCGGCGATTGTCACCGATATCGCCGGTACCACCCGCGATGTGCTGCGCGAGCACATCCTCATCGACGGTATGCCGCTGCACGTGCTCGACACTGCCGGTCTGCGCACTACCGACGATCAGGTCGAGCGCATCGGGGTGGAACGCGCGCTCGACGCCATCGGCAGCGCGGACCGCGTGCTGCTGGTGGTCGACGCCAGCTCGCCCGAGGCAAGCGATCCACTGGCGTTGTGGCCCGAGTTCCTTGCCAGCCAGCCACAGCCGGACAAGGTTACGCTGATTCGTAACAAGGCCGATCTTACTGGCGAGGCTGTCGTGCTGAACCAGGCCGCCGACGGTCACGTCACCCTCAGTCTTTGCGCCAAGGCAGGCGAGGGCATCGATTTGCTGCGCGAACATCTCAAGCATTGCATGGGCTACGAGCAGACTGCGGAAAGCAGTTTCAGCGCACGCCGTCGGCACCTCGATGCGCTGCGCCTGGCCGAGCAGTATCTGCAACACGGCCATGCCCAGCTGACTCAGGCGGGCGCTGGCGAACTGCTGGCCGAGGACCTGCGCCTGGCACAACAGTCACTTGGCGAAATCACCGGGGCGTTCAGCTCGGACGATCTGCTCGGACGCATTTTCTCGAGCTTCTGCATCGGCAAGTGACAGCGTTCCGCGAACGCCATTCCGCTTTGAACTCCACAAAGGCACGCCCAACGGCGTGCCTTTTTGTTTACCGCAACCCTGTGCACAACCTGCCCTGAGGTCGGTCGATAAGCGGGCCTGGAGAGTGCGGATAACCGCGTCTGTGCATAACCATGCTTTATATACACAGGTTAGTGACGGGCGCTGCACCGGCACGCCCCAGCTAGCGCACAGGGTTATTTTTACCTGTAAGCCAGACAGGACGGAGGCTACAGAAGGTTATCCACAGAAAAGGCTGACTACATACATAAACATATAAACAAGCTCTTTATAAATTTCTTCTTTCTTATATGTTTTCACCGCCTGGCCCCTGGCTGATCATTTTTTGTCCAGAGCCCTTCTTATGCGTGGGCTAACTGCCTATACTTCGCGGCTTCCCGAAATTTCCCATCTGAACAGGCACGAGGTGCGTGGTGGACTTCCCTTCCCGTTTTGACGTGATCGTGATCGGCGGCGGTCATGCCGGCACCGAAGCTGCTCTGGCAGCGGCACGCATGGGCATGAAGACCCTGCTGCTCAGCCACAACGTGGAAACCCTCGGCCAGATGAGCTGCAACCCCGCCATTGGCGGTATCGGCAAAAGTCATCTGGTCAAGGAAATCGATGCGTTGGGCGGAGCGATGGCGGTTGCCACCGACCTCGGCGGTATCCAGTTCCGTGTGCTCAACAGCCGCAAGGGACCGGCGGTCCGCGCCACCCGCGCGCAGGCCGACCGCGTGCTGTACAAGGCGGCGATTCGCGAAATACTCGAGAACCAGCCGAACCTGTGGATATTCCAGCAGGCAGCCGACGACCTGATCGTCGAACAGGACGTGGTCAAGGGCGTGGTCACCCAGATGGGATTGCGTTTCTTCGCCACCTCGGTGGTGTTGACCACCGGCACCTTCCTCGGCGGGCTTATCCACATCGGGCTGCAGAACTACTCCGGCGGCCGAGCCGGCGATCCGCCGTCGATTGCGCTTGCGCAACGCCTGCGGGAGCTGCCGCTGCGCGTCGGTCGATTGAAGACCGGCACACCGCCGCGCATCGACGGTCGTTCGGTCGACTTCAGCCAGATGACCGAGCAGCCGGGCGATACGCCGCTGCCGGTGATGTCGTTCCTCGGCAAGCGCGAGCAGCATCCGCGCCAGGTCAGCTGCTGGATCACCCACACCAATGCGCGCACCCACGAGATCATCGCCGCCAACCTCGACCGCTCGCCGATGTATTCAGGGGTGATCGAAGGCGTCGGGCCACGCTATTGCCCGTCCATCGAGGACAAGATCCACCGCTTCGCCGACAAGGACAGCCACCAGGTTTTCCTCGAACCCGAGGGCCTGACCACCCACGAGCTGTATCCCAACGGCATTTCCACCTCGCTGCCGTTCGACGTGCAACTGCAGATCGTGCAAAGCATCCGCGGCATGGAGCATGCGCACATCGTGCGTCCGGGCTACGCCATCGAATACGACTACTTCGATCCGCGCGACCTCAAGTACAGCCTGGAGACCAAGGTCATCGGCGGGCTGTTCTTCGCCGGGCAGATCAACGGCACCACCGGCTACGAGGAGGCGGGGGCGCAGGGGCTGCTCGCCGGCGCTAATGCGGCACTGCGTGCCCAGGGACGCGACAGCTGGTGTCCGCGCCGCGACGAGGCCTACCTCGGCGTGCTGGTCGATGACCTGATCACCCTCGGCACGCAGGAGCCGTATCGCATGTTCACCTCGCGCGCCGAATACCGGCTGATCCTGCGCGAGGACAACGCTGATCTGCGTCTGACCGAGAAGGGCCGCGAGCTTGGCCTGGTGGACGACGCCCGCTGGGCGGCGTTCTGCGCCAAGCGCGAAGGCATCGAGCGCGAAGAACAGCGCCTGAAGAACAGCTGGGTGCATCCGGGCAGCGCCGAGAACGCGGCGATCAGCGCGCGCTTCGGCAGCCCGCTGGCCCGCGAATACAACCTGCTCAATCTGCTGGCGCGCCCGGAAATCGATTACCAGAGCCTGGTCGAGCTGACCGGCAACGGCGCGGCGGATCCGCAGGTCGCCGAACAGGTGGAGATTCGCACCAAGTACGCCGGCTACATCGAACGCCAGCAGGAAGAGATCGAGCGGCTGCGTGCCAGCGAGAATCTGCGGTTGCCGGCGGACATCGACTACGCGAGCATTTCCGGGCTGTCCAAGGAGATCCAGCACAAGCTGACCCAGGCGCGTCCGGAAACCCTCGGCCAGGCCTCGCGCATCCCCGGCGTCACGCCGGCGGCGGTGTCGCTGCTGATGATCCACCTGAAGAAGCGCGGCGCCGGCCAGCAGCTGGAGCACAGCGCCTGATGGTCAGTGATGCGCATGCCGCCGAACTGCTGCGCGGCGCCCGTGAGCTCGGCATCGAGCTGAGCGAGCGGCAACAGCAGCAACTGCTCGCCTACCTGGCGCTGCTGATCAAGTGGAACAAGGCCTACAACCTGACTGCCGTGCGTGACCCGGACGAGATGGTCTCGCGCCACCTGCTCGACAGCTTGAGCGTGGTGCCTTTCGTCGCCGAAGGCGGCACACGCTGGCTGGACGTGGGCAGTGGCGGCGGCATGCCGGGCGTCCCGCTGGCAATCATGTTTCCCGAACGCGCGTTCACCCTGCTGGACTCCAACGGCAAGAAGACCCGCTTCCTCACGCAGGTGAAGCTGGAACTCAGCCTGGCCAACCTCGAGGTTATCCACAGCCGTGTCGAGCAGTACCGCCCGGACTCACCGTTTGACGGTATCAGTTCGCGCGCCTTCAGCGCGCTGCAGGATTTCGCGGCCTGGACCCGCCACCTCAGCGGAGCCGAGACGCGCTGGCTGGCGATGAAGGGCGTGCAGCCCGACGACGAGCTGCAGGCACTGCCCGCGGACTTCCGGCTGGAGGCCTGTCACGTGCTCAAGGTTCCCGGTTGCCAAGGCCAGCGCCATCTGCTGATACTGCGCCGCACTTCGTGACCCACGATTCATGACCGGGGACAGAGACTGATCATGGCCAGAGTATTCGCCATCGCCAACCAGAAGGGCGGTGTCGCCAAGACCACCACCTGCATCAACCTGGCGGCATCGCTGGTGGCGACGCGGCGTCGGGTGCTGCTGATCGATCTGGATCCGCAGGGCAACGCCACCACCGGCAGCGGTGTGGACAAGCTCAATCTGGAGTACTCGATCTACGACGTACTGATCGGCGAATGCAGCCTGGTCGATGCCATGCAGTTCTCCGAACATGGCGGCTACCAGCTGCTGCCAGCCAATCGCGACCTTACCGCGGCCGAAGTGGCGTTGCTCAACCTGCCGGCCAAGGAAAATCGCCTGCGCGAGGCGCTGGCACCGGTGCGCGAAAATTACGACTACATCCTCATCGACTGTCCGCCGTCGCTGTCGATGCTGACCATCAACGCGCTGACCGCCGCCGACGGCGTGATCATTCCCATGCAGTGTGAGTATTACGCGCTGGAGGGCTTGAGCGATCTGGTCAACTCGATCCAGCGCATCGCCCAGCTGCTCAATCCCAGTCTCACCATCGAAGGCCTGTTGCGCACCATGTACGATCCGCGCAGCAGCCTGACCAGCGATGTGTCCGCGCAGCTCAAGGCGCACTTCGGCGACAAGCTCTACGACACCGTCATCCCGCGCAACGTGCGCCTGGCCGAGGCGCCGAGCCATGGCATGCCGGCGCTGGCGTACGACAAGCAATCCAAAGGCGCGATGGCCTACCTGGCGCTGGCTGGCGAGTTGTCGCGGCGTCAGCGCAAGGCCGCACGCAGCGCTATCGCATAAGGAATCTTCATGGCTACCAAGAAACGAGGGCTCGGACGCGGGCTGGATGCCCTGCTCGGCGGCGCCACGGTCGCGGCGATGCAGGAAGATGCCGTACGCGTCGACGACCGCGAGCTGCAGCACCTGCCGCTGGAACTCGTGCAACGCGGCAAGTACCAGCCACGCCGGGACATGGATCCGACGGCCCTCGAGGAACTGGCGCAATCGATCCGCAGCCAGGGCGTGATGCAGCCGATCGTGGTGCGTCCGATCAGCGGCGGTCGCTACGAGATCATCGCCGGCGAACGCCGCTGGCGTGCCAGTCAGCAGGCCGGTAAGGACAGCATCCCGGCACTGGTACGCGATATTCCCGATGAAGCGGCCATCGCGATGGCGCTGATCGAGAACATCCAGCGCGAGGACCTCAACCCGATCGAGGAAGCGGTAGCGCTGCAGCGCCTGCAGCAGGAATTCCAGCTGACCCAGCAGCAGCTCGCCGATGCGGTGGGCAAGTCGCGGGTCTCGATCAGCAACCTGCTGCGCCTGATCGCGCTGCCGGAGGAGATCAAGACGCTGCTGTCGCATGGTGATCTGGAGATGGGCCACGCCCGCGCCCTGCTCGGCCTGCCGGCGGAACAGCAGATCGATGGCGCGCGGCATGTTGTCGCACGCGGATTGACGGTACGGCAGACCGAGGCACTGGTTCGCCAGTGGCTGAGCGGCAAGCCGGCGGCAAAACGCGCCGTCAAGGCAGACCCGGACATCAGCCGTCTGGAACAGCGCCTGGCCGAGCGGCTGGGCTCTCCGGTACAGATCAAGCATGGTCAGAAGGGCAAGGGACAGCTGGTGATCCGCTACAATTCGCTGGATGAGCTGCAGGGCGTACTGGCGCACATCCGCTGATACAAAGAATTTGTAGTGCCGGTCGGAAATTACTACCCGATGGTTGAACGAGGTGGGTCCTCCTCCTATACTCGCCGCGCTTTTTTGGACTGCGCAAACGCGCCCGGTGCGGCCTCGCCGCCAGCGATGGTTTTTTGGTGAACATACGCAACAAGACGCCCTTGCACCGTTTGCCGGCCGTTCGCGTGTTGCAGATACAGGCACTGGCAGCTCTGGCGGCCGCGGTCCTTTGTGGAATGGTTTTCGGCATCGTCGCCGGTTATTCGGCGTTGCTCGGTGGGCTGATCGCCTGGTTGGCGAATCTGTACTTCGCCTACAAGGCATTCCGTTATTTTGGCGCACGCTCGACCAGGGCGATCATCCAGTCCTTCTGGTCCGGCGAGATGGGTAAACAGATTCTGGCAGCAGCGCTTTTTGCGCTGGTGTTTGTGGGGGTGAGACCGCTCGAACCGGTTGCCCTGTTCACCGGCTACCTGCTGGTGCTGGGCGTCGGCGCGAGTGCACTCCTGCTGATGAAAAACAATCCGAAGCATTGAGCATTTGAGGCGTTTATGGCGAGCACACCGGCTGAATATATCCAGCATCACCTGCAAAACCTGACTTACGGCAAGCTGCCGGCCGGTTACGAGCGTGCTGATGGCAGCGTCCTCGATCAGGCGACCTGGACCATTGCCCAGACCGGCCTCGAAGCGCGCGACATGGGCTTCATGGCCGTACACCTGGATACCCTGGGTTGGTCGTTGCTGATGGGCGCGCTGTTCATCCTGCTGTTCCGCAGTGCTGCCAAGGCCGCCACCGTGGGCGTACCGGGCAAGCTGCAGAATTTCGTCGAGATGTGCGTGGAATTCGTCGAAGGCGTGGTCAAGGACACCTTCCACGGCCGCAATACGCTGATCGCTCCGCTGGCGCTGACCATCTTCGTCTGGGTGTTCCTGATGAACAGCCTGAAGTGGATTCCGGTCGACTACATTCCGGGCATCGCCGGTCTGCTCGGCCTGCCAGCGTTCAAGATCGTGCCGACCGCCGATCCCAACGGCACCTTCGGCCTGTCGCTCGGCGTGTTCATCCTGATTCTGTTCTACAGCGTCAAGGTCAAGGGTTTCGGTGGTTTCAGCAAGGAGCTGGCGTTCACCCCGTTCAACCACTGGTCGCTGGTGCCGTTCAACCTGTTCCTCGAAATCCTCGGTCTGCTGACCAAGCCGCTCAGCCTCGCACTGCGTCTGTTCGGCAACATGTATGCCGGTGAGGTGGTGTTCATCCTCATCGCACTGCTGCCGTTCTACGTGCAGTGGACCCTGAATGTGCCTTGGGCGATCTTCCACATCCTGGTGATCCCGCTTCAGGCCTTCATCTTCATGGTACTGACGGTGGTGTACCTGAGCTCTGCCCATGAAGAACATCACTGAAAACGCAACGCTTTAACCGAAAAACCTTAAACCCCCCTAGCTTCAGGAGCTTTACATGGAACTCGTCTACATCGCCGCCTCCATCATGATCGGTCTGGGTGCCCTGGGCACTGGCATCGGCTTCGCCCTGCTGGGCGGCAAGCTGCTGGAATCCACCGCGCGTCAGCCTGAGCTGGCCCCGCAGCTGCAGACCAAGACCTTCCTGATGGCCGGTCTGCTCGACGCCGTGCCGATGATCGGCGTTGGTATCGCGATGTACCTCATCTTCGTTGTCGCCGGTTAATCATTTTTCCGGTTTGAGATGGGGTTCGCCGGGCGAACCCCGTCGCCGTGGAATGACTCCCGCGTTGAACGAGATAGCACGAGGTATATCGCTGTGAACATTAACTTGACGCTGTTCGGTCAAACGCTCGCCTTCGCTATCTTCGTCTGGTTCTGCATGAAGTTCGTCTGGCCGCCGATCACGGCTGCCATGAGCGCACGCCAGAAGAAGATCGCTGAAGGGCTGGATGCGGCAGGCCGTGCGCAGCAAGACCTGAAGCTGGCTCAGGACAAGGTGTCCAACACCCTGCGTGAGACCAAGGAACAGGCTGCCCAGATTCTCGAGCAGGCGAACAAGCACGCCAACTCGATCATCGAGGAAGCCAAGCAGCAGGCACGTGTCGAAGGCGAGCGTCTGGTCGCCGGTGCACGCGCCGAGATCGAACAGGAAGTGAACCGTGCCAGGGACCAACTGCGCAGTCAGGTAGCGGCTCTGGCCGTCGCCGGTGCGGAGAAGATCCTGGAGTCCCAGGTGGACGCCAAGGTGCACAACGAGCTGGTCGAAAAACTGGCCTCCCAACTCTAAGCGAGGCAAGCGATGATCAATACCCAGACGCTTGCTCGGCCTTACGCGAAAGCCGCTTTCGAGTTCGCCAGCGCGGCCGGACAGACCGGTTCCTGGTCGAAGATGCTGAACCTGGCCGCCATCGCTGTTGAAGTCCCTGAAGTCGCGGCGTTGCTGAACGACCCCCGCCTGACCAGCGCGAGCAAGGTTCAGGAATTGGTGCGTCTGCTCGGCAACGATGCCGACGAAGCGTTCCGCAACTACGTCCAGACCCTTGGCGAGAATGATCGCCTGACGGTCCTGCCGACCGTGTGGGAGCTGTACGAGGACATCAAGGCGCAAGCCGAGAAAACGCTCGAGGCAGAGGTTGAAACCGCCTTCGAGCTCAGCAATGCGCAACTCCAAACTTTGGCTGCCGCCCTGTCGAAGCGGCTAGATCGTACCGTCAACCTCCAGCAGGTCGTGAACCCTGCGCTGATCGGCGGCGTGTTGATTCGCGCCGGTGACGTGGTTGTCGACGGTTCGGTCCGCGGCAAACTGAGCCAGTTGGCCGAATCGTTGAAATCCTGATTTGAGGGTCATGGCATGCAGCAACTGAATCCTTCCGAGATTAGTGAAATCATCAAGCAGCGCATCGAGAAATCCGATGTCGCCGCTCAAGCCCGTAACGAGGGCACCGTCGTCAGCGTTTCCGACGGTATCGTACGCATCTATGGTCTGGCCGACGTCATGTACGGCGAGATGATCGAGTTCCCTGGCGGCATCTTCGGCATGGCACTGAACCTGGAGCAGGACTCCGTCGGTGCCGTGGTTCTGGGTAACTACCTGGGCCTGACCGAAGGCATGAGCGCCAAGTGCACCGGCCGCATCCTCGAAGTTCCGGTAGGTCCGGAACTGCTGGGTCGCGTGGTCGATGCCCTGGGTAACCCGATCGACGGCAAGGGCCCGATCAATGCCCAGCTGACCGATGCGGTCGAGAAAGTGGCACCGGGCGTGATCTGGCGTAAATCGGTCGACCAGCCGGTACAGACCGGCTACAAGTCGGTCGACGCCATGATCCCGGTCGGCCGTGGCCAGCGCGAGCTGATCATCGGTGACCGTCAGATCGGCAAGACCGCGATGGCCATCGACGCCATCATCAACCAGCGCAACAGCGGTATCCGCTGCGTCTACGTGGCCATCGGTCAGAAGCAGTCGACCATCGCCAACGTGGTGCGCAAGCTGGAAGAGCACGGCGCGCTGCACAACACCATCATCGTTGCCGCTTCGGCGTCCGAGTCCGCTGCCCTGCAGTACCTGGCTCCGTACTCTGGCTGCACCATGGGTGAATACTTCCGCGACCGCGGCGAAGACGCGCTGATCGTCTATGACGACCTGTCCAAGCAGGCTGTGGCCTACCGCCAGATATCCCTGCTGCTGCGCCGTCCGCCGGGACGCGAAGCCTACCCGGGCGACGTGTTCTATCTCCACAGCCGTCTGCTGGAGCGTGCTTCGCGCGTTTCCGAGGAGTATGTCGAGAAGTTCACCAACGGTGCGGTGACTGGCAAGACCGGTTCCCTGACCGCTCTGCCGATCATCGAAACCCAGGCGGGCGACGTTTCCGCGTTCGTTCCGACCAACGTGATTTCGATCACCGACGGTCAGATCTTCCTAGAATCGGCCATGTTCAACGCAGGCATCCGTCCGGCCGTCAACGCCGGTATCTCGGTATCCCGCGTCGGTGGTGCCGCGCAGACCAAGATCGTCAAGAAGCTGTCCGGTGGTATCCGTACCGCACTGGCTCAGTACCGTGAACTGGCCGCATTCGCACAGTTCGCTTCCGACCTCGACGAAGCGACCCGCAAGCAGCTGGAGCATGGTCAGCGCGTCACCGAGCTGATGAAGCAGAAGCAGTACGCGCCGATGTCCATCGCCGACATGTCCCTGTCCCTGTATGCCGCCGAGCGTGGCTACCTGGCGGACGTGGAAGTGGCCAAGGTTGGCGCCTTCGAGCAGGCCTTGATCGCCTTCTTCAACCGCGAGTTCGCCGATCTGATGGCGAAGATCAACGTGAAGGGCGACTTCAACGACGAAATCGACGCCGGCCTGAAGGCGGGTATCGAGAAGTTCAAGGCCACGCAGAGCTGGTAAGCCGCAGCGGGAGCCGCAAGGCTCCCGCCTGCTAACCCTATAGGTGTCAAATGGCAGGCGCAAAAGAGATTCGCAGCAAGATTGCGAGCATCAAAAGCACGCAGAAGATCACCAGCGCCATGGAAAAGGTGGCGGTCAGCAAGATGCGCAAGGCACAACAGCGCATGGCTGCAAGCCGTCCCTACGCGGAGCGGATCCGGCAGGTGATTGGCCATCTGGCCAATGCCAACCCGGAATACCGTCATCCGTTCATGGTGGAGCGTCCGGTCCAGCGTGTCGGCTATATCGTCGTGTCGACCGATCGTGGTCTGTGCGGTGGCCTGAACATCAACCTGTTCAAGGCCCTGATCAAGAGCATGAAGGAATGGCACGACCAGCGGGTCGAGGTCGACCTGTGCGTGATCGGCAACAAGGGCGCAAGCTTCTTCCGCAGCTTCGGCGGTAACGTCGTCGCGGCGATCGGCAACCTCGGCGAAGCACCGTCGATCAACGATCTGATCGGTAGCGTTAAGGTCATGCTGGACGGCTTCAACGAAGGCCGTATCGATCGCTTGTACCTGGCATCCAACAAGTTCATCAACACCATGACCCAGAAGCCGACGGTCGACCAGCTGCTGCCCTTGGCGGCAGACGCGAGCGCCGAGCCGGTCAAGAAAGGTCAGTGGGACTACCTCTACGAGCCGGATGCCCAGCAGCTGCTGGATGCCCTGCTGGTGCGCTTCATCGAGTCCCAGGTCTACCAGGCGGTAGTTGAGAACGGCGCAGCCGAACAGGCCGCGCGGATGATTGCCATGAAGAACGCAACCGACAACGCCGGGGAGCTGATCGGCGACCTGCAACTGGTCTACAACAAGGCCCGTCAGGCTGCGATCACTCAGGAAATTTCGGAAATCGTCGGCGGCGCTGCCGCGGTTTAAGAACGGTTCAAATATTCAGAGGAACCAAACATGAGTAGCGGACGTATCGTTCAAATCATCGGCGCCGTCATCGACGTGGAATTCCCGCGCGATCAGGTGCCGAACGTCTATGACGCGCTGAAAGTAAAAGGCGCCGAGACCACCCTGGAAGTCCAGCAGCAGTTGGGCGACGGCGTTGTTCGTACCATCGCGATGGGTTCGACTGAAGGCCTCAAGCGCGGTCTGGACGTCAACAACACCGGCAACGCCATCCAGGTTCCGGTCGGTACCGGCACCCTGGGCCGCATCATGAACGTCCTCGGCGAGCCGATCGACGAAGCCGGTCCGGTTGCCTGCGACGAGCAGTGGGGCATCCACCGCGCGGCGCCGAGCTACGCTGATCAGGCGGGCGGCAACGACCTGCTGGAAACCGGCATCAAGGTCATCGACCTGGTTTGCCCGTTCGCCAAGGGCGGCAAGGTTGGTCTGTTCGGTGGTGCCGGTGTCGGCAAGACCGTAAACATGATGGAGCTGATCAACAACATCGCCAAGGCGCACAGCGGTCTGTCCGTGTTCGCAGGTGTGGGTGAGCGTACTCGTGAGGGTAACGACTTCTACCACGAGATGAAGGACTCCAACGTTCTCGACAAAGTGGCGATGGTGTACGGCCAGATGAACGAGCCGCCGGGAAAC
>Ga0172382_10004648_pt1 | contig 20939 bp, 24 predicted proteins | sample Leawel138RmetaG_FD_122245 | JGI IMG/M metagenome (GOLD analysis project Ga0172382, IMG submission 122245) | Leachate microbial communities from a municipal landfill in Southern Ontario, Canada - Leachate well 138R metaG | ecosystem: Engineered > Solid waste > Landfill > Unclassified | place... | reverse complement strand
TTCTTCCTGACCGCGCCTGAAAAGGTCGAAAGCACCGGCCCGCCCACATTCGCCGAGCGGGCGGCGGCGTGGGTGGAGGGCTGGCGCGGCCGCATGGCCGGCCATATCGAGGTTCGAATAGGCGGGCCGGAGGGCGCGATCGCGGCCGCGCTCATCACCGGCATCCGCGCCGGCATCCCGGAGGAGATCAACGCGGCGCTGCGCGTCACCGGCCTCTACCACATCATCTCGATTTCCGGCCTGCACATGGCGCTGGTGGCCGGTACGCTGATGGTGTCCCTGCGTGCCGGCTTCGCGCTCGCCCCGTCCTTCGCCATGCGCCGCCCGGTCAAGAAATATGCCACCGTGGTGGCGCTCGCCGCCACCGCCTTCTACCTTGCCTTGTCGGGCGGCGACGTCGCCGCTCAGCGCAGCTTCATCATGCTGGCGGTGATGCTCGCCGCCGTCATCTTCGACCGCGCGGCGCTGACCATGCGCAATCTCGCCATCTCGGCGCTGATCATCCTCATCGTCGCGCCGCACGAGGTCGTCGGCCCGTCCTTCCAGATGTCGTTCGCGGCCACGGCCGCGCTCGTCGCCGCCTATGCCGCATGGCGCGATCATCGCGAGCGGCGGCCGCGGGCTTGGGCCAGGCGCGGGCTGCCCGCCGCCATGCTGCGCAGCGGTGCGGGCTATGCCGCCGGCCTGTCGATGACCTCGGTGGTGGCCGGGCTGGCGACGGCGCTGTTCACGGCCTGGCATTTCCAGCAGGTCTCGCCGCTCGGTCTCGCCGCCAACCTCGCGGTGATGCCGATCGTCTCGGTCGCAGTGATGCCGATGGCGGTGCTTGCCGCGGTGCTGATGCCGTTCGGCCTCGACGCCGCGCCGCTGTGGATCATGGGCCACGGCATCGCCGCCATGAACGCCATCGCGCTGTGGCTGGCCGAGCGGTCCGCCTTCGACGCCACCGGCGCGATCCCGCTTGCCGCCGTGCTGGTTCTGGCCGCCGCGCTCGTCGTCCTGACGATGACGGAAAGCGCGCTGCGCTGGCTGGCGCTGCCGCTGCTCGGTCTCGGCGTCGGGCTTCTGGCCACCCGCGATCTGCCCGACGCCTTCGTCTCGGAAGACGGCACACTCGTCGCGTTGCGGCTGGAAGACGGGCGCGTCGCCGTCAACCGGCCGCGTCCGCGTGGCTTCACCATGCAGAACTGGCAGCGCGCCTTTGGCGGCGGCGAGATCGTGACGCCGAAGGCGGAAGGCGGCTTTTCCTGCGATGACGGCCTGTGCCTCGCCGCGCGCGGCGACGGCGCGGTGCTGGCCCATGCCCGCGATGCGCAGGCCGCGAGCGCCGCCTGCGGCATTGCCGGCCTCGTCGTCATCGCCGATGCCACGGCGAGGAGCCCGTGCAGGGAGGGGGAAGCGGCTGTCATCACCGCGCGCGACCTTGCCCGGCGCGGCAGCGCCGAGATCCGTTTCAGTCAAGGAGCGCCGCAAGTCACGTTCGCGATAGAGGGGCCAGGCCGGCCGTGGCACGAGCATCGCCGCTTCTCGCGCGCCGCGCGCGGTCTTGCGCCGTGGCGGCCGGCTCAGTCCCGCAGCGACGACCAGACTGAATAAAGGTCGCCGTCCTCGGGCGTGGCGGCAAAGACGCCACGGGCGATGGCGCGGGCCATGGTCGCGCCGGCGGCCGCATAGAGGGCGCCGGCCTCCTCGATACCGAGCTCGACGCCGCTTTTCCCCGTCGCCAGCGCGAAGACGAGATCGCCGTCGGCCGGCGTGTGCGTCGGCCAGATCGCGCGGGCGAAGCCATCATGCGCCGACACCGCCAGCCGCTTCGCCGCCGCCTTGGACAGCTTCGCGTCGGTGGCGATGATGGCGATGGTGGTGGCGCGGCCAGGGAGCGGGCCGTCGCCGAACTTCCAGCGCAGGTCGGTCGCCTCGGCCGGCAGCGGCGCGGGCAGGCCGAGGCCGCCGAACTCGTCGCCGATCTCGAAGGGCGCGGCCCAGAAATGACGCCCGCGCCCGACCGTGACCGAGCCGACCGGGTTGGCGGCGACGAGCGCGCCTATCGTGACGCCGTTGTCGAGCCGGGTCGAGGCGGAACCGAGGCCGCCCTTCAGCCCCGCCGTCAGGGCCCCTGCGCCGGCCCCTGCGGAGCCGAGCGCGAAGTCGAGCCCGGCATTGGCGACCGCTTCATAGCCCATCTCGCGATAGGGCGGATAGCGGCCCCAGCCCTTGTCGCCGCCATTGATCAGGTCGAACAGGATCGCCGCCGGCACCACCGGCACCAGCGCCGGCCCGACCGCGAAGCCGATGCCCTTCTCGCGCAACGCCGCCTGTACGCCCGACGCCGCATCCAGCCCGAAGGCCGAGCCGCCGGAAAGGACGAAGCCGTGGAACTCGTGCAGCGTGTTGTGCGGCTCCAGCGCGTCGGTCTCGCGCGTTCCCGGCGCGCCGCCCAGCACCTGCACTGAGGCGACGCAAGGCGTGTCCGGCAGGACGACGGTGACGCCGCTTTTCAGCTTCGCATCCTCGACATTGCCGACCTTGAGGCCGCCGACATCGGTGATGAGGTTTCTCGGGCCGGGAACGAAGGGCATGGCTGTTCTTCCTATTCGACGGGCACGAAGCGCGCGCCGTCGTGGCGGTGGAGGATGAAGGCGGGCTCCGTCCGGTCGCCCTTGCCGTCGAACGAGACCGGGCCGATCGCGGTCTGGAACTGCGTCCGCGCCAGAATGTCGGCGACCGGCACCCCTTGTGCCCCGGCCTGCTCCTGCGCGGCCACCGCGACCTCGACCGCCGCATGGGCAGGCAGCACGTAGCCTTCGGGCACGATGCCAGCCTCGGCAAGACGCTCCGTCAGCGCGGGGTCGGACGCTTCCGCCCATTCGGGCGGCGCGATCATCAGCGTTCCTTGCGTGAGCGGCAGCTCGCCGGCCGCGCGCAGCGCCTCGCCGCCGGCGAAGACGAGCGCGTGGCCGCGCGCGGCGGCGTCGCGGGCCATGATCGCGATGTCGTCGCGGTCGCCGCCGACGAAGACGTGCGTAGCGCCGGCCCGCGCCAGCCGGCCGACCAGCCCGACCTGGTTTTCCATCTGCGGCCGGTAGGTGTCGACCATGACCGGGCGCAGGCCTGCCAGCTCGGCGGCGAGCCGGAGCGATTCGGCCAGTTCGCGGCCATGGATGGTGCCGTCGTCGACAATGGCGAAATGCTCCGTCCGCCACCGCCGCGTCAGGATCGCGCCGATGGCCTGCGCCTCGCCGTCGGCGCGCGGCGCCAGCCGCCACACCGGCCAGCCGCTGCGGGCGCGGCCGTCGGTCAGGCCGTTGGCGCGCACGCCGGGCGTGATGACGGCAATGCCCGCCTCGGCGAAGGCGGGCATCGCCGCCTCGATCGCCTCCGCGCAGAGGAAGCCGACGACGAGGGCGACATTTGCCGCGATCAGCTCGCGCGCCACCGCGCTGCCGCCTTCGGCCGTGCAGTCCTCGCCGGCGACGATTAGTTCGGCGCCCGCGCCCTCGGCCGCGATCGCCGCGCCGTCGCGCAATTGCTGCCCGAGCGCGGCAAACGGGCCTTCGAGCGGCGCGGCAAGGCCGATGCGCGGCTCCGCGGCCCCGGCCGCGCCGCAAAGCGCGAGCGTGGCCGCCAGAAGCAATGTCGAGAGGGTTGGCTGGGTCATCTGCCTGTTAGAAGAAGCCGGGTCCGCCCACTTGGTAAAGGCTGGCGGGAAGGGGCGCAACAGGTTAGGAGCGTGTCTGCCGGGCCTTCGCGTCCGACGCAGGGATCGCAGATACGGGTGACAACGTGCCGGACATCAAAGCTGTCGAACCGCCGCTCTACCGCGAGGCGATGAGCCGCTTCGCCGGGGCCGTCCATGTGGTGACGACCGACGGGCCGCACGGAAGGCGCGGCATGACCATCATCGCCGCCTGCTCGGTCTCCGACAGCCCGCCGACGATTCTGGTCTGCCTGAACCGCACCAAGCCGGAAAACGACTGCTTCGCGCAAAACGGCGTTTTCGCGCTCAACACGCTGGCGCCGGAGCATCAGGCGCTGGCCGACGCCTTCTCCGGCCTCACCGGCCTGAGCCAGGACGAACGCTTCGGGCTCGGCCGGTGGGAGACGGTTTCCTCCGGCGCGCCGGTGCTGCGCGGCGCGCTCGCCACCTTCGACTGCCATCTGGAAGAGGCGAAGGAGGTGGCCACCCACCGCATCCTGATCGGCCGGGTGACCGGCATCCGCATCGGCGACTTCGCCGAGCCGCTCGTCTATTATCGCCGCGCCTATCGCGTTCTCGGGGAGGGGTAGCTGGCCGTCCCGCCGTTCATCGCTTTCGTCCTTTCGCTTCTGCTGGCGCAGCCGGCGGCAGCCGAGCTGCTCGCCCCGTTCAAGGACCGGCTGTTCGCGTATCCGGGGACGATCGCGGAGGCCGACGGCGGTCGCCACCTGACGGTCGACTATCGTGAAAGCCGCGACATCGACGCCCGCGACGAGATCCCCGAGCGCCGCGTCTGGTCGAACTATGTCGATCTCGGCGTGCGCCGCGCGCAGCAGGATCTGGTCGCGGAAACCGCGTCGGGTCGCATCGCCCACATGGCGGCCGGTCGGCGCGAGGGCGCGCGCTTCATCGTGCTCTACCTGCAAGGGCAGGGCGGCAGCCGCAGCCAGGGCATGGACGACTTCACCTTCGGCGGCAATTTCAACCGCATCAAGAACCTCGCCGTCGCCAATGACGGGCTTTACCTGACGCTCGACTTTCCCGATTTCGCCGCCGGCGGCGCGCGCCACGTCGCCGCGCTGGCCGGTCTTTATGCCGACCGCTCGCCCGGCGCGCCGGTCTTCCTCGCCTGCGGCTCGATGGGCGGCGGCCTGTGCTGGCGTCTCGCCGACGATGCGACCCTCGCGCCCCGCCTCGGCGGCATGCTGCTGCTCGGCTCGCACTGGGACGACGGTTTCCTCGCCAGCCGCGCCTTCAGGCGCAAGGTGCCGCTGTTCTTCGGCCATGGCGGCAACGACAGGGTCTATCCCGTCGAGAAGCAGGAGGCGTTCTTCCGCGCCATCCTCAAGCGCGCGCCCGATTATCCGGCCCGCTTCGTGCGCTTCGAGACCGGCAGCCACGGCACCCCGATCCGCATGACCGACTGGCGCGAGACGCTGAACTGGATGGCAGCGCGCCGCTGAATCTCATTCGCCGTAATCGACGATGGTTTGCGGATTGATTTCGCCGTCATAGGAGGCGTCGACCTCGTAGCGGACGAGACGGAAGCCGCCATCGGCGAACACCCATGTGCCGCGCGAGGAGGCATCGCCCACGCCCCGCCACAGCGAATGGGCCGTAATCGTCCGCGTTTCCGGGTCGTAGCCGGAATTGAACAGTTGCGCCGTGGTCGAGAAGCCGTCGATGGTGACGGCCGTGACCGTCTCGTCACTCTCGCCCTCATAGTCCATCTCGTAATGCGGTTCGGCGAAGTGCAGCGGCGAGATCGCGCCGTCGTCGTCGGCGAGGAAATAGACATGGATCTCATTATAGGCGCCGCCGAAGCAGAAGAAGCGGAAGAGGTGGGCCGTGCGCTCGGGGTCCTCTTCCGCGTCGTAGGAATGGCGGAAGCCGATGGCGTGCGCTTGCGGCGCGTCGCCTCGCGCCCCGTCCGTGTCGCAGGTGGTGGCCGCCGTCGCCTCGAAAAGCGCCTGCGCCTTTTCCATCAGCGGCGCGGCATCCTGCGCCCCGGCGCTGGTGACGGCGGCGGCGAGGACGAGCGGCAGGATCAGGATGCGGCGCGGCATGATTCCCTCCATGAAAGCAACGCCGGATGCTACGCATAGCCGGTGCGTCTGGCAAAAGACGCGCGCAATCCGCTCGATTTTGCCGGATTTTGAAAGAACCTTCTTAACCGGATGCCGCCTAGATTGCGGCGATCGTAGTGCCCCGGATGGAGGTTTCGGTGGGCGTCAAGGCCGAGCTGGATTTTGCCGAACTGCTCGACGACCTGCTCGCCGCCTCGGCCGAAGCGGGCGAGGCGGATGACGACCGCGCCGCGCCCGCGCTCCGGGTGGACCTGCTGGCGCAGATAGAGCGGCTTCAGGCGCACAGCCGCGCGGTCTCTCCCGACGGGGTGGCCAGGGCCTATGGCGACAATGCCGGGGGCGAGGCGCCGAAGGCGGCCCAGCCCGCACCCGATCTCCAGCCCGCGCTCGACGACCTGTTCTTCCTCGATCCGCAGTCGATCTCGCGCGAGCTGGGCCTCGAAGGCCGCCCGAGCGCCGCCGAACTGGACCGGGCGCGCCGCAACTTCGCGCTGCGCTACCATCCCGACCGCGTGCCCGAGGCGATGCGCGCGCGCGCCGTCCTGCGGATGCAGATCGCCAACATGCTGATCGACGAGGCCAAGCGCCGGGCGCGCTGAAAGCCTACCAGCTGCCGATATTCGCCATCGACGCCCACGGCTCGGCCTTGGGCTGGGCGTCTCCCTTCTGCAGCAGCTCGATCGAGATGCCGTCGGGCGAGCGGATGAAGGCCATGCGCCCGTCACGCGGCGGGCGGTTGATCGTCACGCCCTTGTCCATCAGCCACTGGCAGGTGGCATAGATGTCGTCGACCTCATAGGCGAGATGGCCGAAATTGCGCCCGCCCGTATAGTCTTCCGGGTCCCAGTTCCAGGTCAGCTCGACCAGTGGCGCGTGCTTCGCGACGCAGGCCTCCTCGTCCTGCGGCGCTGCGAGGAAGACGAGCGTGTAGCGCCCTTGCTCATTCTCGTGGCGGCGCACTTCCTTCAATCCCAGTCTGTTGCAATAGAAATCGAGGGATTCGTCCAGATCCTTGACGCGGACCATGGTATGGAGATAGCGCATCGTTTTCATGCTCCCTTATTGTCGGCTGGCGTTGATATGGTCCGGCCGCGACCGTTCGGCAACCTTTGAAAGTCGCGCCGCGCCGGCTTCGCAAGCCGGGAGATGTTGAAAATTCCCCTACGGTACTTGCTGACATGCAAAGCCGAAGTGTTATTCTGCCGAACAGAATCAATCGGGTGGTTGCAGGGAAGGCACGTCAGGATGGGGGACAAAACCTCCTCGCAGAGGCGGTATGCTGCCAATGACGAGACCTTGAAGCCTGAGGGCGGGGACGAGGTCGCATTGGGCGAGGTTTCCGGCTCGATCAAGTGGTTCGACGTCGCCAAGGGCTATGGGTTCATCCTCCCCGACCAGCCGGACATCGGCGACATTCTCCTTCACGTCACCTGCCTGCGCCGCGACGGCTTCCAGACCGCGCTCGAGGGCGCGCGCGTCGTCTGCCTCGTCAACCGGGGCGAGCGCGGCCTTCAGGCGCTGAAGGTGCTGTCGATGGACAATAGCGGCGCCGTGCATCCGGCCGAGCAGCCGATGCAGCGCACCCACGTCCAGGTGACGGCCGAGAGCGGGCTGGAGCGGGCGCTGGTCAAGTGGTTCAACCGCACCAAGGGCTTCGGCTTCCTCACCCGCGGCGAGGGCACCGAGGACATCTTCGTCCACATGGAGACGCTGCGCCGCTACGGCATCGCCGAGCTGCGTCCGGGCCAGGTCGTGCTGGTGCGCTTCGGCCGCGGCGACAAGGGCCTTATGGCTGCCGAAATTCACCCCGATATCGGCACCCTGCCGACATCGCATTGAGTTTCCGCTTCCAGCCCCGGCAGACAGGACAAGCCATGATGCTTTCATCGCGCCGTCTCGCGCTGGCGCTGGTTCTCGCTTTTGCCGCCGCGCTTTCGGTGGCGCGGCCGGTCGTCGCCCTCGAAGGCGCGCCGATGATCCTGCCGGTCGATCCCGCGCCGCTCACGGTGGAGACGAAAGACGGCGAGCGCCGCTTCACGGTCGAGATCGCCGCCGACGACAGCGAGCGTTCCGCCGGCCTGATGTTCCGCACCGAGATGGACGACGTCCACGGCATGTTGTTCGTCTTCGAGCGCGCGCGCCGGCTTTCCTTCTGGATGAAGAATACGCTGATGCCGCTCGACCTCGTCTTCATCGACGGGGAGGGCGCGATCGTCGACATTCTGCCGGGCGAGCCGTTCTCGCTCGCGCCGATCGGGCCGGAGGCGCCGGCCCGTTTCGTGCTTGAACTGAAGGCCGGGACGGCCGAAAAGGCCGGTATCACCCAGGGCGACCGGGTGCGCCATCCCCGCATCGACGGCGCGCCGCAAGAAGAGTGATTGTTCCGCGAAAGGGGGGTGGCGCAGCGCATGTCCAGTTTCGTTCATGACGGATTCGAGATCGCCTTCATCGACCGCGCGCCGGAGGACGGTGCGGGCGAGCCGGTGCTCCTGATCCACGGCTTCGCCTCGACCCATCACGTCAACTGGGTGGCGCCCGGCTGGGTGAAGCTGCTGGCTGATGCCGGCTATCGCGTGATCGCGCTCGACAATCGCGGCCATGGCCGCTCGCAGAAGAGCTATGACCCGGCCGACTACGCGCCCGGCCGCATGGCTGGAGACGCGGCGGCGCTGCTCGACCATCTCGGCATCGCCCGCGCCCATGTCTTCGGCTATTCGATGGGCGCGCGCATCGCGGCTTCCCTTGCGCTGACCTGGCCCGAAAAGGTGGCGACGCTCATCCTCGGCGGGCTCGGCTACGGCATGATCGACGGCGTTGGCGACTGGGATCCGATCGCCGCCGCGCTCACCGCCGACGACCCGGCAACGGTCGAGCATCCGCGCGGAAAGATGTTCCGCGCCTTCGCCGACCAGACCAGGAGCGACCGGCTCGCGCTCGCCGCCTGCATCGAGACCTCGCGCGCGCTGATCTCCGAAGACGACGTGGCGGCAATCACCGCGCCGACGCTGATCGGCGTCGGCACCAGGGACGACATCGCCGGCTCCGGCCAGCGCCTCGCCGCGCTCATGCCGGATGCGGAGGCCTTCGACATCGAGGGGCGCGACCACATGCTCTCGGTCGGCGACAGGAGCTGGAAGGCGAAGGTGCTCGCCTTCCTCGAGGACCACCCCATCTCATGACGCCGAAGCCGATCGCCTTCACCGGCGCCGACGGCAACCGGCTCGCCGCCGATCTGTGGGACGGTCACGGCCGTCCCGTTCTGCTGCTCCATGGCGGCGGCCAGACCCGCCGCGCCTGGGACATGACGGCGCGGCGCATCGCCGACGCCGGCATGCGCGCCATCACCGTCGATCAGCGCGGGCATGGCGAGAGCGAATGGGTGGCCGGCGGCGACTATTCCTTCCCCGCCTATGGCGCGGACACGGCCGCCGTGGTGCGCCAGGTCACGGAGCGCTTCCACGCCGCGCCTTGCGCCGTCGGCGCGTCGCTCGGCGGGTTGTCGTCGCTGATCGCCCAGCTCCATCACGGACAGCCGCTCGAATCGCTGGTGCTGGTCGATATCACGCCGCGCATGGATGTCGGCGGCGTCGCCCGGATCACGGGCTTCATGGGCGAGCGCATGGAGGAGGGCTTCGCCTCGCTCGACGAGGCGGCCGAGGCCATCGCCGGCTACCTGCCCAACCGCCGGCGGCCACGCTCGCTCGACGGCCTGCGCAAGAATCTGCGCCTCGACGCCGACGGCCGCTATCGCTGGCACTGGGACCCCGCCTTCATACGCAGCGAGAGGAACATCGGTTTCCGCGCGCGCGAGACCATGGAGAGCCTGCTGGCGAGGTTGCCGGAGCTGCATCTGCCGGTGCTGCTGGTGCGCGGCATGGAGTCCGAGCTCATCCATGAGGATTTCGTCAGGGAGTTCCTCGATCTGGCGCCCGACGCCACCCATGTCGATGTCGGCGGGGCGGGGCACATGGTCGCCGGCGACCGCAACGACGTGTTCTGCGCCGCGATCCTCGATTTCCTGAGCGGCCGGAAAGCCGCCTGATCGTCAGACCCGGCTTTCGCGGTGGGTCTTGATGGCGCGCGAGGCCAGCACCTTGTCGATGCGGCGGCCGTCGAGGTCCATCACCTCGAAGCGCCAGCCGGAGACGTCGACATGCTCGCCAACCTGCGGCAGGTGGTGCATGTGCGACAGCACGAAGCCGGCCAGCGTCTCGTAGTCGCGCCGCTCGGGCAACGGGATACCGAGTATTTCGGCCATCTCGTCGATGGGCATGTAGCCGGCCAGCAGCCACGAGCCGTCGTCGCGCTCGACCGCCGCCTCGCCGTCCTCGTCGACATCCGACCTGAACACGCCGACGATGGTTTCGAGGATGTCGGCCGGCGTCACCACGCCTTCGAAGTCGCCATACTCGTCATGCACCAGCGCCATCGGCACCTCGGCCTCCTTGAGCGTGGCGAGCACGTCGAGCGCGTCGGCATTGTCGTGGACGATGGGGGCGGTGAGAACCAGCGCCTCGATGTCGAAGGCCTGCCGCCCGGCCATCGCCGCCAGCGCCTCGCGCGTGCGCACTACGCCGACCATCTGGTCGACGCTGCCGTTGGCGGCCGGCAGCATGGAGTGGCCGGCTTCCACCAGCCGCTTGCGGATCTCTGTCTTGCTCGCTTCGAGGTCGATCCACTCGACCTCCGTGCGCGGCGTCATGATGGCGCGCACGCTGCGGTCGGCCAGCCGCATCACGCCGGCGATCATCTTGCGCTCGTCGCTCTCGACCACGCCGTGGCTTTCGGCCTCGGCGATCAGGCTGGCGATCTCCTCGTCGGTGACCTTGGTTCCCCCGTCGTCGGTCTGGCCGAGCAGGCGCAGCACGGCGCGCCCCGAGACGTCGAGCAGCCACACCAGCGGCGCGGCGACCACGGAAAGGCCGCGCATTGCCGGGGCGACGCGGCAGGCGACCCCTTCCGGGTTGCGCAGCGCGATCTGCTTCGGCACCAGTTCGCCGATGATCAGCGAGGCATAGGTGATGGCCGCGACCACGGAGCCGACGCCGAGCGTGCCGGCCATGCCGGCGGGCACGCCTGCTTCCGCCAGCCAGCCGGTGAGCCTCAGGCCCAGCGTCGCGCCGGAGAACGCGCCGGAAAGCACGCCGACCAGCGTGATGCCGATCTGCACGGTGGACAGGAAGCGGCCGGGGTTGGCTGCCAGCCTCACGGCGGTCGCCGCGCCGGAATGGCCGCGCTCGGCCATCGCCTTCAGCCGGCCGGGCCGCGAGGAGACGACCGCAAGTTCCGACATGGCCAGCAGGCCGTTGACGCAGATGAGAACAACGACGACGGCGATCTCGACTGTAAGCATGATTTCGCTGATAGCATCAGCGTCGCTTCGGCGCGACAGGAATTTTCACCGCCGGTCTTCAGCCGGTCTTCAACGGCAGGCGACGTAGCCGTTCCTGCGGTTTTTGATGTCGAAATGGAAATGGTCGGCGTGGTCGGCGTTGTAGCCGGGGCCGAGCACGGTGGTGAAATAGCTGCATCCGCCGGTGCGCACGTTGTTCAGCAGGCTGCGCTCGCGGAAGGCGAACCAGCCGGGCTTGCGCACGTCGATGTCCCTGCCGTTGCGCAGTTCGATCCGCATCACGTCGAGCGCGTTGCCCTTGGAGTGCTCGGAGGCGACGCCGCCGGTGCCGCGGATGTTGCGGCACGAATAGCTCGACCCCTGATGGATGGTCTTGACGCCCGACAGGTAGCGCCAGCGCGCGGACGGCGTCAGCTCCTTCTTGGTCCATGTCGCGAAGGCGAGCGCCATGTCGCAGGTGAGCGTCGCCGCCGGCTTCATCTCGATCGAGCCGGGCAGGCTCGTCACCTGCACCGGCCAGTCGATGCGGCAGGCGCCGCCGTCGTTGATGGGCGACAGATCGCGGAAGGTGACGCCGAGGCGGCGCAACTGGCGCCGGCAGTCCGCCTCCGCGGCCGGCAGCTGCGCGCCGGGCTCCGCGAAGGGGCGTTGCAGGCGCGGATAGCCGACGCTCATCATCGCCGAGGGCGAGGCGAGCCGGGCGAAGCCGCGCGGCTTGGCGCTGACGGACGATGTCCGCGTGCCGACATCGACGGAAGGGGTCAGCACGTCGGTCGCCGTGCACGAGGAGAAGGCGACGCCGCCGGCGGCGATCGCGGCGATCGCCGCGCCGATGCGGACACGGCGGGAGGCCATTCCGGCAAGTCTCTTTGCCCCGATACGCAACACGCTGGGCATCCCCGAATTCCTGTCCCTGAAACGGGAACTCTAGCCGCGAACGGTAAAGGAAACCTCAGCGCGCCTCTTTACGCCTGTGGCGCGAATGCGGCGGCCGCTCACTGGCAGAACGGATTGCGCCGCGTCGCCAGATCGAAATGGAAATGGTCGGCGTGGTCGGCGTCCGATCCGGGGCCGAGCACGGTGGAGAACGGGCCGCACGCCGCCTTCCTGATGCCGGCAAGCAGCGCGGATTCGCGCGGCTCCTTCTTCTCGTCATGGGCGCGGACCTCGATCCGCGTCCCGTCGGCAAGGACGAGCGCGCTCCAGTCGAGCGCGTTGGCGAAGGCGTGCTCGGAAAGCTTCTGCGTACCGTGGCGCGGGCGGCAGACAAAGGCCGACGCCTGCTCGAGCGTGGCCAGCTTCGACGCGAATGTCCGCTCGGCCAAGGGCGCGGCGTGGTCCCTGACGAAGCGCGCGCTCGCCTCGGCCATGGCGCAGGTCAGCACCGCCGGCGGCTGCAACGCGACCGTGGCGGAAAGCCGCGACACGGTGACGGGGTGGGGCGCCATGCAGCCTTGCGGCTCGGCGATCGGCGGGGCTTCCTCGAAGGCGACGCCGAGCGCGCGCAACCTTTGCCGGCATGACGCCTCCTCGGATGGCAGGGGTGTCGTTCCGGGCGCTTCGCCGGCTGCCTGCTTCTGCGGGCGTGGTTGAGGCGGGGTCATTGCCGCGGGCAAATCCTCCGCCGCCTCGTCGGCGGGCGGCGACGTTTCGGGTGCCTTGTCGCCGGCTTCGGCCTGCGAACGCTGTGGGGGTGGGTCCATCGTCGTCGGCAGATTCTCCGCCGCGCTTGCCGCAAACGGCAGCAGGATCGCAAGGGAAAGAAAAAGCCGCGCCGCGCCCATTTCCAAGAGATGGAATGCCGCGCGCGTGTCGACAACGGGCCGGCCCTTCACATCGCGTAACGGTCGGTTTCAGGCGCCGATGGCTTCGAGCCCGTCCTCCAGCCAGTCGCCCAGCATCGGCATGCCGAGGAGATAGCGCGAGGCGCGCCGGCCCTGGCCGCGCTGGCGCGCCTCGGCCACGGCGTCGCGCCATTCGCCGGCATCGAAGTCGCCGCGTCCGATCCAGGCGAGCGCGATCAGCTCGGCCGCCTCGTCTACGTTCAGGTCGCCGATCAGCGCGCGCAGCTCGCGCTCGGTCAGGTCCTCCTCCTCTTCCTCGGCCAGCCCGTCATGAAAATGGCCGTCGCGCGACTGGTCGTCCAGCTCGATCTCATGCTCGGACCCGGCCTCGTAATCGTTGCTGACGCCGGAGGCGATGGCCTTGGCCTTGAGGACGAAGAGCCGCACCGTGTCGGGGTCGATGGTCAGTTCCCATTCCTTTTCCAAGGGCCTGCGCATGAGAGCCTCCGTTGCCGAAGGCCATGATAGCGGATTTCCCGTGATTTTCACGCGGTGGATATGCGAATGGCATCGCGGCTTCTCGTCGGGGGAAAGATTCGATGTCGCTCATGTCGCCCAAGGTCCTGCCGGTCCTGCTGCTGGTCGCGTCCAACGTGTTCATGACCTTCGCCTGGTACGGCCATCTGAAGTTCAGGACCGCGCCGCTTTATGCCGCAGTCCTGTTCAGTTGGATGATCGCCTTCGTCGAATACTGGCTCGCCGTGCCGGCCAACCGCATCGGCCACGCGGTCTATTCGGCGGCCGAGCTGAAGACGATGCAGGAGGTGATAACCCTTTGCGTTTTCGTCGTTTTCTCCGTCTTCTACCTCAAGGAGGCGATCACCTGGAATCACCTTCTCGGCTTCGCGCTGATCGCTGCCGGCGCGGCCGTCATTTTCCGCGCCTGAGCGCCGGCGCCCGTTCCCGCCACGGTCCCGCCGCCAAGATTCCGCGTGAAAAGCCGGCGGGAAGTGCTATATTTGACGCGAGAAGCATAGAACGGTTCGTCGGCCGAGGCTGCCGGACCGTTTTCTTTTTGTGTGGCGCGCTCCCCGGGGCGCGGGACGGAAAAGGACGAAAGGTCGAGTGACATGAACAAGGTTCCGATGACGGTCGGTGGATTCGAGGCTCTGAAGGAAGAGCTGCGCTGGCGTCAGCAGGAGGAACGGCCGCGCATCATCGAGGCGATCTCCGAGGCGCGCTCGCACGGCGATCTTTCCGAGAACGCGGAGTATCACGCCGCCAAGGAGGCGCAGAGCCTGAACGAGGGCCGCGTCGGCGAGCTGGAGGACCTGATCGCGCGCGCCGAGGTCATCGACGTGACCAAGCTGTCGGGCGACACGATCAAGTTCGGCGCGACCGTGGTTCTGGTCGACGAGGACACCGAGGAAGAAAAGACCTATCAGATCGTCGGCGACCAGGAAGCCGACGTGAAGGCGGGCCGCATTTCCATCTCCTCGCCCATCGCGCGCGCGCTGATCGGCAAGGCCGTCGGCGACGAGATCGAGGTCAACGCGCCCGGCGGCGCGCGTGGTTACGAGATCGTCCAGCTGCGCTGGGCGTGAGCGCGCCGCAGGCAGGGGAGGGCGAAAGCACCCGCGTCGACATGGCGCGGGTGGAGGTGGTCGCACCCAATTTCAAGCGCCGGCTTTCCGGCGTCACCAGCACGATCATCCAGCTCGTTCCCATCGAGTCGAGGATGATCGGCATGGCGACGCTCGGCCCCGGCCTGCCCGCCGGCCTGCCGAAGATGCGCTGGTGGCAGGTGCCGGCGCTTCTGGCGCGGCCGAAGGGCGCGCGCGTCCGCGTCTGGCACGCACGGCGCAATGTCGAGATGCTGTTCGGGGTGGTCCTGCGCCATGTGCTGCGCGCGCCCATGCGGCTCGTCTTCACCTCCGCCTCGCAGCGTGTCCACACCGGCTGGACGCGCTTCCTCATCCGCCGCATGGACGCGGTGATCGCCACCAGCAACAAGACCGCCGCCTATCTCAAGGTGCCGAACACGGTCGTCATGCACGGGATCGACACCGAGCGGTTCCGCCCGCCGGATAATAAGGCCGGGGCGGCGCAGGCGCTCGGCCTCGACCCGGCCCGGCTCTATGCCGGCTGCTTCGGCCGGGTCAGGCGGCAGAAGGGCACGGACCTCTTCGTCGAGGCGATGATCGCGCTCCTGCCTCATCATCCGCAATGGTCGGCCATCGTCGCCGGCCGCGCCACCTCCGGCCATCTCCCGTTCGAGGAGGAGCTGAAGGCGCGCGTGGCGCAGGCCGGCCTTGCCGACCGCATCCTCTTCGTCGGCGAGCATCGCGACATCGAGCGCTGGTATCGGGCGCTCTCGCTCTATGTCGCGCCGCAGCGTTGGGAAGGTTTTGGTCTCACCCCGCTCGAGGCGATGGCGAGCGGCGTGCCGGTGGTGGCGGCCGATGTCGGCGCCTTCAGTGAGCTGGTCGTCGAAGGCCGGACCGGCGCGATCGTCCCACCCGACGACCTGGCCGCGATGCAGGAAGCGATTCGCCCCTATCTCGCCGATCCCGCATACGCCGCCGCGCGAGGCGCAGCAGGCCGCGCCCATGTCGAGGCGAATTTCCGGCTCGCGGGCGAGGCGGAGAAGCTGGTGGCCATCTATCGCCGGCTCGCGGCCGGGCAGGGGGCATAGCGCGCGATGCGCATCGAGGGCTTCGTCATCCATCTGGCGCGGGCCGAGCGGCGCCGGCCGCAGGTCGAGGCGCTGCGCGGCGCTCTGCCGATGCCGGTCCATGTCATCGAGGCGGTGGACGGGCGGGCGATGACGCCGAACGAGATCGCGTCGGTCTACCGTCCGCGCCTTTATCGGCCGCGCTATCCCTTCGCACTCGGGGCCGGCGAGATCGGCTGCTTCCTGAGCCACCGCAAGGCATGGCGCGAGATCGTCGCCCGCGACCTCGACGCCGGGCTGATCGTCGAGGACGACGTCGCCGTCGATGCCGAGCGCCTGCGCCGGCTTCTCGATCTGGTGGGGCAGGTCGCCGGTCCGGCGGATTTCGTGCGCTTTCCGCAGAAGGAGCGCGGCGAGGCGGGGCCGGTTGTCGGCCGGGGCGAGAGTGGCTCGTTGCTCATCGAGCCGGTAACGCCCGCCTTCGGCACGGTTATGCAGATCGTCGGCCGCGATGCGGCGGCGCGGCTGCTCGATCTGACCGAAACCTTCGACCGGCCGGTCGATGTTCTCCTCCAGATGCGCTGGCTGCACCGGATCCGCATCCTGTCGGCGCGGCCGCTGGTGACGGCCGAGATCAGCCGCGAGCTCGGCGGCACGCTGGTGCAGGCGCGCCGGCACAGCCTCTCCGCCACCATGAAACGGGAAATCCAGCGCCCGCTCTATCGCGGTACCGTACGCCTGCTTAACCGGCTGACGCGCCTTTCCTGACCGTCAGGTCGCCGGCGGCAGCGGCGCACGGTCCCGGAATTCCTCGTCCGGGTCGGGTTTGGCGTCCTGCCTTGCTGCCATGTTCTTCTGGAACAGAAGTGCTTCCGTCGTGAAGGAATAGACCGCGAGCATGCCGCAATGGACGAAGCCGGCCCAGCCCATGAGGAAGAGCCGGTTCAGGAAGAAGAACCGTAAGAAATAGACCGAAGGGTTGAAAAGCATGCGCGCGTAGCGCGGCTTCCTGCCGGCGCGGAAAAGCTGCTCGGCCTTGAGGTCGGCATAGTGGATCGCCTTTTCCAACTGCTCGCGCAGCGCTGGCGCTCGGCGGTGCAGGATGTTGCCCTTGGCGATGCAGCCGATCCCGCCGTCGACGTTCATGCCTTCATGCACCAGCCGGTCGAGCCTGTAGCCGGCCTTGCCGTTGCGGGTCAGCCGCAACAGCGTCGTCTCGCGCGCTGCCTCGGGCCGGTAGCCGTAATCGTGGATGTAGCTGCGCAGGCGCAGCTCCCAGCCGTTGATGTCGGCGCGCGCGAGATGCGCCGGCAGCGCCGTGACGAGGTCGTCGCTCAGCCGCTCGTCGGCGTCGATGCACAGGCACCATTCCTTCGTGCATTGCTCCAGCGCGAACTGCTTCTGCGCGGAATAGCCCGGCCAGTCGCGTTCGAACAGCCGGATCGGAAAACCCTCCCGCGCCAGCGAGCGGATGACGTCGAGCGTGGCGTCGGTGGAGCCGGAATCGACGACGACGATCTCGGCGCAGGCGGCGAGGCTGCGGATGCAGGGCGCGATCCACTCCGCCTCGTTCTTGCAGATGATGTAGGCGGAAAGGTTTTCGATGCGTGCGTCCATGACATCCCCACGGGGCGAAGCCGTGCCTTCGACCTAATGTGGCGATAAGTCAAGAATTTGAAAGAAGGCGCGTCTCGATTGCCTGCTTGCCCGTTCAGTCCTCGCGCCCGCCGTCGAAGACGACGAGGTGGCGGATGCGGCGGCCACCATCCGTGGCGCCGTCGAGCTGGTCCGGTGCCAGCGGCGGGCCGTCGATCCTCGGCAACCCGGAAAGCAGCACGCGCTCGCGGACGGGATCGACGATCCGCAGGCTCTCGATCCGGTTCTCCGCCACGGGGTCGGCGCCCAGCCAGTAGGGCTTTTGCGCCGGCACGATGCAGCCGAGCGCGCGCGGGCTGCCCTTGTCGCCCGAAAGCGGCAGCATCACCATCTCGAACGGCGCGGCCTTGCCGCCTTCGGTCCGTCCCTCGAAGGTGATGGCGACGACCGCGTCGTAATGGAACACCGAATAGGCATGGCGCGAGACGATGCGCTGGTCGCGCCGCGACCACAGGAGGGGGAAGGCATAACCCTTCAGCTCGCGCCCGTAGGTGGCGCACAGCCGCGTTCCCGCCAGCCGGAAGATCGCCTCGCCGCGCGCGTCCTTCTCCAGGATGAAGGTGTCGGCCAGCAGCGCCTTGATCTCGGCCGGCTCGATCTCGGTCCGTCGCGGCGCCGGCCTGTCGCCGCGCAGCCGGTCCCAGTATCGAAACAGGGCGGTCGTCCCCTTATGCTTCATGTCTTCAGCGCCCCCTGTTCCATGGTGTCCCGTTTTTCCATGGTCTTGTTTCATTGGCGGACAAAGCCCCGACGCGCGGGTCCTTCATGCCGTACCAAGCACGAGCCGTGCCAGCCCCGTTAACCGTTGTTCACGGCTTTCCGTTTTATTAAGGTTAACGAAAGGTTGACGTTGCGGGTCGCCTGTCGCCGTGGCACCACTTCGTCATCAAGAGGGGAGCGGCCCTCGACAGCACGGGGCCGCGATACATCTCGGGAAATGAGCAGGGGGCTCGACCGGAAGCCGCCCGCGGACAGCCACCCTGCCCGTGTCCGTGGGCGGCCGGTGTCCGGGGGCGGCTTTTCATTTCCCCGCGCCTCTGATAGCTGCTGCCGCCCATGACCCAGCACGATCCACTCGCCACGGACGATCCCGGCTCGCCGGCCCCGCCGCCGCCTCGCCGCGAGCCGGCCTTCAACCTGCCCGGCGTGGTCGTGGCGCTGATCGCCGCGCTTGCCGGCATCCATCTCGTGCGCGTCTGGCTGCTGTCGCCGGAGCAGGATTTCGGCGTCATCCTGCGCTTCGCCTTCATCCCGCTGCGCTATTCTGGCGGCTACGCGGTCGATGCCTATGCCTTCATCGCCCCGTTTTCCTATGCCTTCCTGCATGGCGGGCTCGGGCATCTCGCGGTCAACACGATCTGGCTCGCCGCCTTCGGCTCGCCGCTCGCCAACCGCATCGGGCCGTTGCGCTTCCTCCTGTTCTGGGCCGTCACGTCGCTGGCGGCCGTGGCGCTGCATTACGTGCTGCACCGGACCGACGCCGTGCCGCTGGTCGGCGCTTCGGGCGCCATCTCGGGCATGATGGGGGCGGCGGCGCGCTTCGGCTTCCGCATCGACCGCAATGAGGGCCAGCCGGCCTTCGCCGGCCCGATCCTGTCGATCCCGGCCGTCTTCGCCTCGCGCATGGCGGTGACGTTCCTCGGCGTGTGGCTCGCCGTCAACCTCGCCATGGGCCTCGGCTTCGGCGCGCCCGACGAAGGCGCCATCGCCTGGGAGGCGCATATAGGCGGCTTCCTCGCCGGATTCCTGCTCGTGCGCGCCTTCGACCGGCGGCGCTGATCGCTCTTGAAATGCGCCCGTCTTGAGGGCACCATGGCCATGTTGGGGAGGCAGGCAGGCGCCGGCGCCCATCGCGCGGCGCCCAACCGGAGGAGCCCGCTATGACCGTGAAGTCGATCCTTGATGAGAAGGGCCGCGCCGTCGTCACGATCGGCCCCGATGCCACGCTTGCCGTCGCCGCCGCCCTGCTTGCCGAGCGGCGCATCGGCGCGGCCGTGGTGACCGACGGGGGAGGCCGGATCCTGGGCATCCTGTCCGAGCGCGATATCGTGCGCGCGGTCGGCCAGCAAGGCGCGGTCGCGCTCGACACGGCGGTTTCGGCGGCGATGACGGCTAAGGTCAGCACCTGCCGCGAGGCCCACACGGTTCACCATGTGATGGAAGTGATGACGCATGGCCGCTTCCGCCACCTGCCGGTGGAGAAGGACGGCCGCCTCGACGGAATCGTCTCCATCGGCGACGTGGTCAAGCGCCGCATCGAGATGGTCGAGCGCGAGGCCGACCAGATCCGCGAATACATCGCCACCGCCTGACGGGTGCGATCCAAGGAAGCGCCCGCCATTGCGGCGGGCGCTTCAGCCGCAGGTTTGCGCTTCAGCGGTTGTCGAGCCGCGCCCGCACCAGCGCGAGGCCGCGCCGGGTGATGCGGTACGGCCCGCCCTTGCTCGACGCGATGGCGGCCCGGCGGCGAAGCCGCCTGAAGAGGCCGACGTCGAAGCCGGCATAACGCCAGTTGTCGCGGGTATGGCAATGGACGGCTTCGATCCGTCCCTTTTCGTCTTTCTCGACGGCGATCCATCCGCCCTGTGCGAGCAGATGCAGGATGCGCTGTTCGGCGCGCGTGATATCCATGATGTGAGTCCGGAAAAACCGGGCCTGAAGCGGCCACAGAAAATCGTGCCGCCGCGAGAAGCGGCAGCGGTTCGGTTTTTCACGCCCTGACGGTCGAAACGAGCGTCAGGGCCTCAACGGGACTCAGATTCGCGGCGCAAGAAACACCTCTCGGTCGATGCGCCGAATGTAGGGGTTCCGTGGCCGGATTCCAAGCCGCCGTTCGCCGTCGAAACCCGCGCAAAAGTCCGGCGGAGCTTGCATGCGCGTGCGGATTGATCTAGCCAAGCCGTATCCATTCGGGCCTCTCGGCCGTCTCAGCACAGAACCGGATTGCCATGACGATTATCGACACGCGCACGCCCGATCCCAAGCGTCTCATCCCCGGCGCCACCGGCGACTGGGAGGTCGTCATCGGCATGGAGGTCCACGCGCAGGTCACCTCGCAGTCGAAGCTGTTCTCCGGCGCGGCGACGACCTTTGGCGCCGAGCCGAACGCCAATGTCAGCCTGGTCGATGCGGCGATGCCGGGCATGCTGCCGGTGATCAACGAGGAGTGCGTCAGGCAGGCGATCCGCACGGGGCTGGGCTTGAAGGCGCAGATCAACCTGAAATCGGTGTTCGACCGCAAGAACTACTTCTATCCCGACCTGCCGCAGGGCTACCAGATCTCGCAGTTCAAGCAGCCCATCGTCGGCGAGGGCGTGGTCAAGGTCTCGGTCGGGCCGGACCGGCAGGGCAATTTCGAGGAGATCGAGGTCGGCATCGAGCGCCTGCATCTGGAGCAGGACGCCGGCAAGTCGATCCACGACCAGCATCCGACCATGTCCTTCGTCGACCTGAACCGCTCGGGCGTGGCGCTGATGGAGATCGTGTCGAAGCCCGACATGCGCTCCTCCGACGAGGCCAAGGCGTATCTGACCAAGCTCCGCACCATCCTGCGCTATCTCGGCACCTGCGACGGCAACATGGACGAGGGCTCGCTGCGCGCCGACGTCAACGTCTCGGTGCGCCGGCCGGGCGAGGGCTTCGGCACGCGCTGCGAGATCAAGAACGTCAACTCGATCCGCTTCGTCGG
>Ga0172382_10004647_pt1 | contig 20942 bp, 31 predicted proteins | sample Leawel138RmetaG_FD_122245 | JGI IMG/M metagenome (GOLD analysis project Ga0172382, IMG submission 122245) | Leachate microbial communities from a municipal landfill in Southern Ontario, Canada - Leachate well 138R metaG | ecosystem: Engineered > Solid waste > Landfill > Unclassified | place... | reverse complement strand
TTTAATTTCTCAATTTCTAATTCTTTTTCTCTTAAAATTTGATTTGCTTTTTTGACGATTTCAAAAAGTTCCATCAATGCATTAGAAATATTGAGGTCATCTCCTAAAGCAGTTAAAAACTTTTCCATATTTTGAGCTTTCTCTGAAAGAGGTATTTCTACATTGTTCATTTGTAAGACAAGGGTAATCTGACGATAGACATTTTCTAATTTTTGAATTTCTTTTTGGGCAGATTCAATCGTCTCCTTTGTAAAATTGACCGGTGCACGATAATGAGTCGATAAGATGACCATTCTCACGACATTGCCTCCGATTTCTTCAATTAAATCTTTTGCATAAATCACATTACCGATGGATTTAGACATTTTTTCATCATTGATGTTAATAAAATTATTATGAAGCCAGAAATTTGCAATTTTATTGTGATGCTGGGCTTCTGATTGTGCGATTTCATTTTCGTGATGAGGGAATTTTAAATCATATCCACCACCGTGAATGTCAATTTTACCATCTGGTGGGAAAATCGTATCGACCATGACACAACATTCAGTATGCCAACCCGGACGACCTTTTCCCCATGGAGAATCCCAACTGAGTCCATCTTTGGCTTTTTTCCATAAAGCGAAATCGAGTGGAGATTCTTTTTCATCGTTTAATTCAACTCTTGCTCCACTTAACAAATCGTCGACGGAAATACCACTTAACTGTCCGTAATCTGCAATTTTATTAACTCTAAAATAAACGTTTCCGTTTTTTACATATGCGGCGTCTTTTTTCACTAGATTTTCGACATAGGCAACGATTTGCGGAATATATTCGGTGACCTTAGGGGTGAGATTCGGATCTCTTGATCCTAAACGATGAACACTTTCTTCAAATTGCGCAATAAAAAATTCAGTGATTTCTTTTTCACTTTTATGTTCGTCCATCGCTTTTTGAATGATTTTATCATCGACATCGGTGAAGTTAGAAACATAAGTGACCTCATATCCAACGTATTCAAAAAAACGTCTGAGCGTATCGAAAACGACTACAGGACGCATATTTCCAATATGCGGGTAATTGTAAACAGTCGGGCCACAAACATACATCGAAACTTTGTTTGGGCGGAGCGGAACAAATCGTTCGATTTTCTTTGTCAATGAATTATAAAATTTAATTTCCATTTTCTATTCCTATAGAAAAGTATATCAAATAATTACTTAAAAGCATTAAAAAAAGAGGCACACGCCTCTTTTTAAAAGATTTTTGTCTTATTTCTTGTTCGGATAACGTTCACGAGAACGGTTGTAATAGGTGTGGAGTAATTCTTCACTTTTTTCACCACCGGGTTCGCCAAGGAAATCCTTATATAAACGAATGATATCCGGGTTATTGTGAGATTGCCGCACTAGTTGTTTTTCATCTTCGCGGTAAAGCACAGAAGCTCTTTTTCTTTGATAGGTTTCCAAAATATCATCATCTTCATTAGGAAGGAACAGCGGTTTGATATATGGTTGTCCTCCACCATTGATACATCCACCTGGGCAGCCCATGATTTCAATAAACGTATATGGAGATTTACCATTTTTGATTTGTTCAAGAAGAACACGAGCATTTCTCATTCCGTTAGCGACAGCGACTTTGATCACTTTACCATCGATGTTGATATCAGCTTCTCTGACGCCGTCTAAACCACGAATCGCATCGAACTTGATCAATTCATGTTCTTTGCCTGTAAGAGCTTTGTAGGCGGTTCTTAAAGCCGCTTCCATAACGCCACCAGTCACACCGAATAAAACACCAGCACCAGAATATTCACCGAGCAAATCTTGGTCGAAATCTTCTTCGGGAAGTCTTTGCCAGTTAATTCCTGCTCGTTTGATCATCCGGGCCAATTCACGTGTCGTGATGACCGCGTCGACATCAGGTAAATTTTCAACAGCGTTTTGGCCGTCTCTTTCCTTCTCATATTTTTTGGCTGTACAAGGCATGACACTCACTAAATAAATATCTTTTGGATCGAGTCCGTGTTTTTGAGCATAATAACTCTTAGTAATAGCACCTTGCATTTGATGTGGGGATTTACATGATGAAACGTGGTCTGCAATCTCAGGATAAAAATATTCCATGTAATTGATCCAACCAGGTGAACAAGAAGTAATTTGCGGTAAAACTCCATTATTTTTTATTCGATGTAAAAGTTCTTGTGCTTCTTCCATGATCGTCAAATCCGCGCCGAAATTGACGTCAAAAACGCGGTAAAATCCAAGTCTATGCAAAGCAGCAACCATTTTTCCAGTTCCTGGAGTTCCGACTTTTTCTCCGAACTCTTCAGCGATCGCCGCTCGAACGGATGGGGCGGTTTGAACGATGACTTTTTTTCCTTCTTTCATCGCTCGGTCGACATTAGCGATTTCGCTTTTTTCCATCAACGCTCCAGTCGGGCAAACTAATACACATTGTCCGCATTGGATACATGGCGATTGAGAAAAAGAACGATTTTCGGCTGGTGCAACGATGGTTTTAAAACCACGTTTTTCAAAACCGAGAATTCCAATTCCTTGCGCATCCTTACACACTTCAATACATCGTCCGCAGAGGATACATTTTGCAGTATTACGAGTAATACTCGGTGTGAGATGATCAACGGTCGCCGGAGTCATTGAACCAATAAATTTTCCATCTCTAGCTCCGACAATTTTAGAAACTTCCAGAAGTTCACAATTTCCATTTTTGTCACATTGTAAACAATTCTTTTGGTGATTACTCAAAATGAGTTCGACACTAGCGCGTCGCGCTTCGGTCGCTTTTTGTGAAGAAATGATGATTTCAATTCCTTCGTTTACCGGATAAGCACAAGAGGCGACTAATCCTCTAGCACCAACTACTTCAACCAAACAAACACGACAACTAGCTACGGAGCATAGGCCATCTTTGTAAGCACATAAAGATGGAATGTTATAGCCACATTTTCTCGCTGCTTCTAAAATAGTCAAACCTTCTTCGACTTGATAAGGTTTTCCTTCAATTTTAATATTAATTAATCCCATAATTCGCCACCTCTATTTCTTTTCAATTGATTTAAACGGACAAACAGTAAAACAGACACCGCATTTAATACATTTTTCTTGATCGATGAGAAAAACGGTCTTGCCGATTTCACCACTGATCGCATCGACTGGACAATTTCTCGCACAAATTCCACATTTTTTACATTTTTCTGGAATGATGACGTATTGCATCATCGATTTACAGACATGAGCTGGACATTTCCGATCGATAACATGTGCTTCATATTCTTCTTTAAAAGCATTCATTGTCGAAATGATTGGATTAGCGGCGGTTTGTCCTAATGCACAAAGTGAACCTTCTTTGGTCACAATGGCGAGTTCTTTTAAATCATCGAGATCTTTTAAAGTTCCTTTTCCATCACAAATTTTAGTCAAAATTTCGAGCATTCTTTTAGTCCCAACACGACACGGTGTGCATTTCCCACATGATTCATCACAAATGAAATCCATGTAAAATTTAGCGACATCGACCATACAATTGTCTTCGTCCATCACAATCGCACCACCAGAACCCATCATTGATCCACGAGCGACCAATGAATCGTAATCAATTGGAACATCGAGATCTTTTTCAGTTAAGCATCCTCCGGATGGACCCCCGGTTTGGATTGCCTTAAATTTCTTTCCGCCTGGAATTCCACCTCCGATATCGTAAATGAGTTCACGGAGAGTGATTCCCATTGGAATTTCGACCAAACCGACATTATTTATTTTTCCGCCAAGAGCAAATACTTTTGTCCCTTTACTTTTTTCAGTTCCGATTTTGCTGAATTCAGCTCCACCGACTCTAAAAATATATGGAATATCTGCAAGGGTTTCGACGTTATTGATAATTGTCGGTTTACCCCACAATCCTTTAATTGCTGGAAACGGAGGACGAGGACGCGGCATTCCGCGTTTTCCTTCGATCGAATTTAATAAAGCGGTTTCTTCTCCACAGACAAAAGCGCCAGCGCCGAGTCTTATATGACATCTAAACGAAAATCCACTTCCAAGAATATTATCTCCTAATAAACCAATTTCTTCTAAATCATGAATTGCTTTTTGTAGTCTTTTAACAGCGACTGGATATTCGGCCCGAACATAGAAATATCCGTTTTGGGCACCAATTGCATAACCGGCAATCATCATGCCTTCAATGACGGAGACCGGATTACCTTCTAAAATTGAACGATCCATGAATGCTCCTGGATCTCCTTCATCTCCATTACAAATTACATATTTTTCTTCAGAGTGTTGATCAAGAGCAAATTGCCATTTGCGCCCGGTTGGGAAACCAGCGCCTCCACGACCTCGAAGTCCAGAAGTTAAGACTTCATCAATCACTTGTTGTTGGGTCATACTCAAAGCTTTAATAAAACCTTTAAACGCATCAAAACCAAGTGCTTCTTCAATGTTTTCTGGGTTAATTTCCGAACAACCGTATAAAGCGATTCGCAATTGTTTTTTATAAAAATTAATATCATCTTGTTTTTCAATTTTTTCTTTAGTACTCGGTTCGATAAAAAGTAAATCAGTAATGACTTTTCCATCGATGATATCTTCTTTGATCACACGTTCGCAATCTTTGACTTTCACCATTCGATAAAGACGGTCTTCAGGATAAACTTTGACAAATGGCCCTTGCGAGCAAAATCCAAAACATCCAACCGTATTCACCGTTACTTTATCTTCAAGTCCATATTGCTTAATCAAATCTTCTAAAGTTGAAATGATCAGGGCAGAATCACTTGACAAACATCCAGTGCCTCCACAGACGACTAGATGACGTTTTCCATCTTCGCCACTAAATTTTTTATCAAGACGTTCTTCACACGCTTGAATTTTATTTTTTAATTCAGCTTCAGTTTTAATTATTTTGTTCATTTAAGCGTTCTCCTTTTCTTTGGCTAGATATTCGTTGACAATCGCTTGTATTTTGGTGACCGCAACCTTCGGATAGACTTTCCCATTAATCGTAATTGCAGGCGCGATTCCACAAGCTCCAATACACCGGAGCGCATCCAAAGTGAAAAGTCCATCGGCAGTCGTTTCACCTGGTTTAATTTTTAAAATCTCACTGAATTTATCCATTATTTGTTGAGCGCCTTTAACGTAGCAGGCTGTTCCTAAACAAACTCCAATTATGTATTTTCCTTTTGGAGTCAAAGAAAATAAGGAGTAGAAAGTAACAACTCCATAAATATCTGCAACTGGAATGTTGAGTAATTCAGAAACGTATTCTTGAACTTCAAGGGGAATATAACCATATTCATTTTGAATCGCTTCAAGAATCATCATAAGAGGAGTTTCTTCGTTTTTAAATTGATCGACAATTCCTTTGATTTGTTTTTGTGCATGCTCTTGTAGATGTGCCATAATACCTCCAAATTTTATTACTTTGTAATAATAACACATACATTATAAAGAAGGATGACTATTTCGGCAATGAGTTTAGAATTTTTATCTTTTCATCCTTTATTTATAAAATAAATTAACATTGCAAATGAAAATAAAAACCGTGCGAAAGTCTAATATAAATGAAAAAAGCCTCTTAATTAAAAGAGGCTAATTTTTTGTTGAATCTAACTTATTTCACCCACGCAACTAAGACTTTAGCTGCATTATCTCCTCGGCGATTTTCAAGTTTGTGAACGGTGACATAACCACCATTGCGACCGACAAATCTTGGTCCTAATTCATTAAACAATTTATCAAGAGCGGTGACTTTTTTATCACTATCAACATAAATTTTACGGACTGTTCTAGCGGCTAAACGCTTTCCTGAAGCTTGATCTTCTTTTTTGGTAAAAGTAATCAAAGAGTCGGCAAGCGAAACTAATTCTTTGACGACGCCACTAGTGACGGTAACGTGTTCGTGAACGATGAGTTCTGATACGACGTTGCGAAGCATGTTTTCGCGTTTACTTTTCGTGTAAGCTGCTTTAAAACGTACTCCGGCTTTACCGTGGACATTTTTTCTTCCTTGTGCTGGCATTTTCTCTCCTCCTTACTCAAAACTTCGAAAAGATAAACCAATTGCAGCAAGTTTTTCTTTAATTTCTTTGAGTGATTTTTTACCAAGGTTTTTGACCTTGATCATTTGGTCTTCAGTGCTTTCGGTCAATTCCAAAACGGTTTGAATTCCAAAGCGTTTTAAACAGTTATAACTTCGCACTGAAAGATCTAATTCTTCGATTAAAATATTCTCGTATTTATTTTCTTCTCTTATGACAACTTCTTTTTCAATGTTGATATCACGAGTTCTTGCTTCTAAATCAAGATATTTACCGAAATGATCGACTAAGATTTTTGCTGCTAAAGCGACTGCACTTTGTGGAGTCGTTGAACCATTGGTCTGAACTTCTAAAATTAATTTATCAAATTGTGAATCGTGTCCAACACGAGCGGGTTCAACTTTATAACTCGCACTGGTGACAGGTGAATAGTTGCTATCGGTTGCAATAACTCCTACTTCGAGTCTCGGATGTAAAATCTTGTTCGTTTCACTGGTGACATAACCACGACCATTTCGGGTGTGGAGGACCATGTGAAGACGTCCGCCTTCAACGACGTGAGCGATGACTAAGTCTGGATTGACAACCGAGACTCCGGTCGTGACTTTGATATCTTTTCCAGTGACAACCGCTGGGCCTTTAACATCGATTTCAAGACGTTTATTTTCATTTCCGACATCATCAATCTTAAGAACCAAATCTTTTAAATTTAAGATAATCATTGTCACGTCTTCTTCAACGCCTGGTAGGGCAGAGAATTCATGACGTGCCCCTTCGACTTCTACCGCATAGACACTAGCCCCCGGTAAAGAAGAAAGAAGGACACGGCGAAGAGCGTTTCCGACTGTTAGTCCAAAACCTCTTTCTAAAGGCTCGATGATGAAACGTCCGTAATTTTCAGTCCCATCAAAATCGGCTGCCTTAATATCAAATTTTTCAAATGGATCAGGTAATTTAATCATTATCTAATTCTCCTTTACTAACCACGAGGTCTTTTGGGTGGACGGCATCCATTATGTGGAATTGGAGTGCTATCCGTGATGGATAAAACTTGTAGTCCGACGACCGCTAGAGAGCGAATCGCTCCTTCACGTCCTGGACCTGGGCCTTTGACAATTACGTCAACTTGGCGAATTCCTTGATCGTAAGCGACTTTTGCGCAAGCTTCGGAAGCTTGTTGAGCAGCAAAAGGCGTCGATTTTTTCGCACCTTTGAATCCAAGAGCTCCCGCGGAACTCCAAGAGATGACATTACCTTGTTCGTCAGAAATGGTAATGATCGTATTATTGAAGGTCGAATGGACGTGAGCAACGCCCTTAGTAAAACTGCGTTTTATTTTCTTTTTTCTAGCTTTTGTTTTGCTTTTATTTTCTGCCATAAAAATTTATTCTCCTTTCAATAAATTAGCCTTGTGAGGCTTGCTTCTTGTTAGCGATGGTTTTACGTGGGCCTTTACGAGTTCGGGCATTGGTTTTAGTCCTTTGCCCTCTTACAGGAAGTCCCCGGCGGTGACGAATTCCGCGATAACAACCGATTTCTTGAAGTCTTTTGATGTTCAAAGCGGATTCACGACGTAAATCACCTTCCACTTTGTATTTAGCTAGTTCTGTTCTGATCGCATTGAATTGCGCATCAGATAAATTTTTGACGCGGATTTCTCCTGCGACATTTGCATCTCGACAAATCTTTGCACTCGTCGAACGGCCGATCCCATAAATATAGGTCAGCGCAATGACGATTGGTTTGTCATTTGGAATATCAACACCGACAATACGTGCCATTTCCTATTTCCTCCTATTAACCTTGTCTCTGCTTATGCTTTGGGTTTTCACAAATGACCATCACTTTCCCGTGACGTTTGATCACCTTGCATTTTGGGCAGATCGGTTTGACTGAGGTTCTTACTTTCATAATGATTCCTCTTTTCTTTTAAACTTTTGTTTGATTCTACTTGAATCTAAACGTTATGCGGCCCCGTGTTAAATCATAAGGCGAGATTTCTACCGTAACTCTATCACCTGGTAGGATGCGTATGTAATGCATACGGATTTTACCAGAAACGGTGGCCAAGATTACGACGCCGTTCTCGAGCTCGACACGAAACATTGCGTTTGGAAGAGTCTCTTTGACGACCGCCTGTACTTCGATGACATCTGTTTTAGCCATTTCTTATCTTTTCTCCTTCATAAGTGGTCAATACTTCATAGCCATCTTGTGTGACTACAATGGTGTTTTCGTAATGAGCGCTTAATTTGCCGTCTTTCATTTTCACTGTCCATCCATCTGGAAGAACGCGCGTTTGATTTTTTCCCATCGCGACCATCGGCTCAATTGCTAAGCACATTCCGCTTATAAGCCGTGGTCCGGTTTCTGCTTTTCCATAATTGGGAATCGGCGGATCTTCATGTAATTGAGAACCGATTCCATGTCCAGTGTAATCGCGTGGGAGTGAGTAACCGTGCTTTTCATTATATTCTTGAATCGCGTGGCTAATCGTTCCTAAGAATGCGCCTTCACGGACGAAACTAATTCCATGCCAGAAGCTCTCTTCGGTCACTTGAATTAGTTTGGCCGCTTCTTTAGTGATCACTCCAACTGGATACGTTCGACAAGCATCTCCACAGTAACCTTGATAAGTCGCCCCGACATCGAGTGAAACGATATCTCCTTCTTTTAAGATAATTTTTTCAGAAGGAATTCCATGGATTAACGTGTCATTGATTGAAATGCAGATCGCTCCAGGGAAACCTCCATAACCTTTAAAGGTTGGGTAAGCTCCCTGATCGCGAATCGTTTTTTCGGCAATTTCCTCTAATTCTTTCGTCGAAATTCCAGGAACTAAAAGTGGTTTCAATGTTTTAAACACACTTGCGACAATCGCACCTGCTTTCCGCATTAGGGCGATTTCTCGTTCCGTTTTGACGATGATCATAGACGGTTATTTCTCCTTGATGAGTCTAGATAATTCATCGAATAGTTTAGTAGTCCCAATCATTCCATTGAAGTTTTTCAATAATTTTCGCTTTTGATAAAATTCAAGGAGTGGTTTGGTTTCCTTAATGTAGTGAGTGAGTCTGATTTTAAGAGCTTCAGGGTTATCGTCTTTGCGCTGGATGAGTGGCCCACCGCATTTATCACAGATACCTTCAACTTTTGGTTTCATGGTGTCGATGTGATACGGAGTTCCACATACTTTGCAAACCCGACGACCGCTGATTCTACGAATCAACTCTTCTTCGTCACATTCGAGGTTGATGACAACGTCGATTTGACGATCGATTTCGTTTCCAATTCTTTCTAAAGCTTCTGCTTGAGGAAGAGTCCGCGGAAATCCATCGAGAAGAAATCCTTTTTGACAATCTTTTTTCATCAATCTTTCTTTGACGATTCCAATTGTCACATCATCGGGGACTAAATCCCCGCGATTGATATAACCTTGAGCGAGTTTACCTAAGTCTGTTTCTTCTTTGATCGCTTCTCTAAACATATCCCCAGTAGAAATATGAGGAATGTGAAATTCTTCGATGAGAAGTTTAGCTTGAGTTCCTTTTCCGGCGCCTGGTGGCCCCATTAAAATAATGTTTTTAAGCATTAGAAATTACCTCCGCTAGCGACGACTTCATCAAATGATTTACCCGCGAGTAAACCATCGATTTGATTACTCAGTTCAAGTGCAACACCGACAACGATGATGAGTCCCGTTCCTCCTAAAGCTAAAGATGTATAACCATCTCCAAAGATATTAGAAAGGGTGAGAATAGCTGGAAGTGCTGCAATTGCCGTAAGGGCAAGTGCACCGATTAAAGTGACGCGATTAAGAACTTTGCGGACATAGCGTTCGGTTTCATTTCCAGGTCGAATTCCCGGGATGTAACTTCCATTTTTTTGGAAGTTCTCAGCAAGTTGCTGTGGGTTGATCGTAATATTTGCATAAAAGAAAGTGAAGAAGATAATAAGGGCGATATAAATCAATAATCCCCAAGGCATTTTCCAAGTCGTTTCATTTATGCCTGGCATTTCGAATAATTCTGTCGTTGAGAATATTTTCAGCCAGTTAGCCTCTGTTTGAGATGAATCAATAAAGGCGGCGATGACACTAGGTGCCATCAAAATCGAAGACGCAAAGATCACTGGAATAACTCCAGCCGAGTTAATCTTGATCGGAAGAAAACTCGCTTTGGACATCGATTGGGTTTGTCCCCCACTTTTTCCACTGTGTTGAACGGGTATTTTTCGTTTTGCTAACTCAATGAAAACGACAAAAGTGATGATGAGTAAGAAGACGAGAATATAGAGCAAGAATTGGAAAATTCCAGTCAATTCAGTTCCTTTTCCCATCGAACCACCAACCCATTTCTCAAAAGCGGTGAGAATTTGTTTTGGTAAAGAGACGACAATACCAGCAAAGATAATCATCGAAATACCGTTACCAATTCCTTTGACGGAGATTTGATCTCCTAACCACATCACGAGCATCGATCCGGCTAACATGATGAGGACGACATATATGTAACTGAGCCATTCATATTCACCCGCTAGATTAAACGTGATGAGTTCAGAATATGCTGAACTCTGCATCGTTTTAATAATTCCATAGGCTTGCACCGCACCGAGTAAAAGCATTAAATAACGCGTGGCTAATTCAGTTTTCCGGCGACCGTGTTGCCCTTGACGTTTTAATTCCGTAAGAGCGGGTAAGACATCAGTTGACAATAATTGAATGATGATTTGTGCCGTGATATATGGAGAAACACCGAGTGCAAAAATTGAGAATGTTTGCAAAGTTCCTCCACCAAGTAAATTCATGAGCGAAAGCGCGTTATTTTGCGTTAAATATTCGCTGAGCCCATCTTGAACCGTCACTCCAGGAACGGTGATTTGCGCACCGATTCTGAAAACTAGCAAAATCATAATCGTGAAGAAAATACGATTGACGATCTCTTTATTTTTTAATATCGAGATGATTTTCTTCATGATTAAATTACCTCGATTTTACCACCGGCTTTTTCTATCGCTTCAATGGCTCCTTTAGAAAATCTATTTGCTTTCACAGTCAATTTCTTGGTGATTTCGCCGTTTCCTAAAATTTTAATTCCATCATATTCTTTATTCACCAAACCACTTTCGATTAATAAAGCGGGTGTGACTTCGGTCCCGTCATCAAAGCGATTGAGAGACGAGACATTGACGATCGCAAATTCAAGACGGTTGATATTTCTGAATCCAAATTTTGGAATTCGGCGATAAAGCGGAAGTTGACCACCTTCAAAACCGAGACGGACACCACCCCCACTACGGGAATTTTGTCCTTTATGTCCTCTTCCTGAAGTTTTACCGTTACCAGAACCGATTCCTCTTCCGACGCGAAAATTTTTGTTTCTTGAACCTTCATTTGCGCTCATTTCATGCAATTTCATATTTACACCTCCTATACTTTTCTTTCTTAAGTTTATTTCCCACGTAAAGCTTTCACTTCACTATAGGTGTGTAAACTATCGAGACCTTTATTGGTCGCTCGAATAATGTTGATTGGAGCACGACTGCCGTAGACTTTCGAACAGACATTTTTAATTCCTGCAAGTTCGAGAATCGCACGGACTGGTCCACCAGCGATGATTCCAGTTCCTTCTGGAGCAGGTCTTAAGAAAACTTTACACGCTCCAAACTTTCCGAGCACTTCGTGAGTGATCGTATCGCCTTTCGCAATTTTGATTAGATGTGTGTTTTTCTTTGCTACTTCAAGAGCTTTTTTAATCGCATCTGGAACTTCGCCTGCTTTTCCGGTTCCAAAACCGTATTTGCCTTTACCATCTCCGACGACGACTAATGCTGTGAATTTGAGACGACGTCCACCTTTAACCGTTTTACTGACTCGGTTAATTGAGACGACTCTTTCTTCAAACTCTTTTGCTTCTCTTTCTCCATAACGTGAATCACGACGTGGACCACCTGGGCGACGATTTCCACCTGGTCGATCATTTCGTGGACGACGTGGAGCAGGAGCTTGAGTTTGAGGGGCGGCTTGTTCTTTGACTAAAGGAGCAGCGACTTCTTCGCTAGCGACATCTTCAGAAACTTTTAATTGTTTTTCTTCCATGATTTCTTCTCCTTTTCCTAGAATTCTAAGCCGGCTTTACGAGCGGCTTCTGCGAGTGCTTTGACTCGTCCGTGATAAATGTAGCCGGAGCGGTCAAAGACGCATTTTTTAATTTTTTTCACTTTTGCTTTTTCACCGATTAATTGGCCGACTTTAGCAGCGGCTTCAATATTGTTCCCTTTTTCGAGTTTGAGTTCGATAGAGGTCGCATGGGCAAGGGTGACTCCTTTAACATCATCGATCAATTGTGCTTCGATATGTTGATTAGAGCGGAAGACATTAAGACGTGGACAATCCGCCGTACCGCTGATTTTATTTCGGACACGGATGTGTCTTCTTTTGCGGCTGACGTTTTTTACTTCATGTTTAATCATAACTTCTTTTGTCCTCCTTATTTAGCGCCCGCGCTTGTAGCGCGCTTGCCTTCCTTAAGTACTACGCGTTCGCCCTTATAACGAATTCCTTTACCAAGATATGGTTCAGGTGGACGGACTTCACGAATTCTCGCCGCGGTTTGCCCAACCGCTTGTTTATCAATTCCTGAGACGGTGATTTCAGTTTGGTTATTGACGAGATTGACTTCAATTTTTGCTCCTAGATTCGGTGCGATTTCAACTGTGTGTGAAAAACCAGCGAAAAGGACAATGTTTTCTCCTTTAAGACTAGCTTTAAAACCGATACCTTTCATTTGCAAAACTTTTTTAAATCCTTCATGAACTCCGATGATCGCATTGTTAAGATTAGATCGGGTCGTTCCGTGATTTTGTTTGATTTGCTTGACTTCGCTTTCACGGGTCAATTTGATGATATTTTCTTCGATGTGAACGGTGATTCCGCGGTTTATAATCACTTCAAGTGTTCCTTTTGGACCACTTACTTTAGCGACATTACCTTCAATAGCGACGCTTACTCCGGAAGGGATTTCAATTAATTTATTTCCAATTCTTGACATAAATCATCTCCTCCTTACCACACATAAGCGAGAACTTCACCACCGATGCCAAGTGCTTTAGCTTTTTTAGCCGTCATCACACCTTGCGAAGTGGAAATAATCGCAATTCCTAATCCTCTTAAAACAGTTGGAACTTTTAACGCCCCGACCGTGACGCGAAGACCAGGTTTAGAAATTTTCTTTAAACCGGAAATGACACGGATGCCACTTTCAGAATATTTGAGATTGAGAGTTAACTCTTTTTTGATTTCGCCTGAAACTTGATAGCCGATAATAAAACCTTCTTCTTTTAAGATTTTAGCGATTTCAACTTTCATCTTGCTCGAAGGCATTTTAACGCTTTCAGCGCGATTTTGATTTGCGTTGCGGATTCTCGTAAGCATATCCGCGATTGGATCTGACATCATACTTTAAGCTCCTCCTTTTACCAAGATGATTTTTTCATTCCAGGAATCTCTCCTTTATATGCGAGTTCTCGTAAGCATATACGGCAGAGCTGGAATTTTGAATAGACAGAACGCGGACGTCCGCAACGTGCACAACGTGTATACTCTCTGACTTTATATTTTTGTGGTCTTTGAGCTTTGATTTTAATACTTGTTTTAGCCATTTGGACTCCTTTCTAACGATGGAAGGGCATTCCGAGTAATGAGAGTAATTCGAATGCTTCCTTATCAGTTTTTGCTGTCGTGACGATGACGATATCCATTCCCCTGATCTTTGTGACTTTGTCATAATCGATTTCCGGGAAGATGAGTTGTTCTTTGATTCCGAGTGTGTAATTGCCACGGCCATCGAAAGCGTTAGTGCTCACACCGCGGAAGTCGCGGACACGTGGAAGCGCGATGGAGATTAATTTGTCATAGAACTCTTCCATTCTCTTTCCGCGCAGCGTGACTTTACAACCGATTGCTTGTCCTTCACGTAATTTGAAGGAGGCAATGGATTTTTTTGCTTTGGTGATCACAGGATGTTGTCCGGTGATGAGTGCTAATTCAGCGACTGATTGTTCGAGTCTTTTTCCATCGACAGTCGCATCTCCGACTCCGATGTTGACGATGATTTTTTCTAATGCCGGAACTTCCATAATTGATTTATATTGGAATTTCACCATCATCTCTTTTTTGACTACTTCTTCATATTTCTTTTTAAATCGCGTCACTTGAATGACTTTTTTCTCAACTTTTTTAGTTGGAGTTTTTTTCACTTCAGCTTTTGGAGCTGGAGTTTCTTTTTCGACTTCAGGCGTGGGTGCGGCAACTTTTTCAGTAGCTTTTTTAGTCGGAACTTTTTTTACTTCGGCTTTTGGAGCGGAAGTTTCTTTTTTGATCTCAGGTGCAGGCGCGACAACTTTTTCGGCAACTTTTTTAGCGGGTGCTTTTTTGGTTGCCGCTGGTTTAGTTTCGACGCTTTTTGCAGCTGGCTTTTTGGTTTCTGCCATAACTTCTCTCCTTTTCCCTATAATTCAGAACCGCTTTTTTTAGCAATTCTCACTTTTTTACCTTTGACTTCTTTATGACCAACACGAGTTGGTTTCTTTGTTTTTGGATCGATGAGCATCACGTTGGAGGCGTCGATTGGGGCGTAGATTTCGACAATCGAACCTTCAGGATTTTTCTGGGTTGGTTTACGGTGTTTTTTCCTCACGTTGATATTTTCAACGACGACTTTATTAAGTCGAGGATGAACGACTTGAACAATCCCTTCTTTTCCTTTGTAATTTCCAGCGATGACAATAACTTTGTCGCCTTTTTTGATATTCATATCGCTTCCTCCTTATAGAACTTCAGGGGCAAGGGAAATAATTTTCATAAATGTTTCACCCTTGTCTCTTAGTTCGCGAGCCACTGGCCCAAAGACACGTGTGCCGATGATCGCATTATCTTCATTGATGATGACGACAGCATTATCATCGAATCTGATGGTCGAGCCATCTTTTCTTTGAATTGGATATTTCGTTCGGACAATCACGCAGCGAACGATTTCACCTTTTTTAACTTTTCCGTTAGGAATTACTTCTTTAACAGATCCGAGAATGATATCACCAACACTGCTGAATTTGCGTCTGCTTCCGCCATAGAGTTTGAAAGCGCGAACGACACGAGCTCCGGAGTTATCTGCGACTACGAGATTTGTTTCATTGTGAATCATAGTTTATTTTTCCTCCTCGGCTTCAACAGCAGGAACTTCTTCTTCTACTTTTGCTGTTAAGATTTCTTCTTTGAGTTCCGCTTCAGCTTCTTTGACGGTTAGTACCGCTTTTTTATCAATGCTCACTAAACGGAAACGTTTCATTTTAGAAAGCGGTCTCGTCCCCATAATAGTGACGGTATCGCCAACTTTCGCTTCATTTTTTTCATCGTGAACATAATATTTTTTTCGGTATTTAACCCGTTTTCCATATTTCGTATGTTTTTTGTGGGTTTCGACAAGGACAACGATTGTTTTGTCGTTTTTGTTAGAGAAGACGACACCTTGCGTAGTGTTGCGTTTGTTTCTTTCAATTGTTGACATATTTTTTGTTCTCCTTATTTGGCATTAATGCCTAATTCTCTTTCGCGCAGGACCATCAAGCAACGCGCGATGTCTTTGCGAACTCTAGTCACTTCTTCACCGTGTTCGAGAGCACCCACTGCTTTCTTTCGACGAAGTTCGAAGAGTTGTTCTTTAAGTTGATAGACTTTGAGGTCTAATTCACTCTTAGTCATTTCACGAATTTCACTGACTTTCATGATCATTCACTCTCCTTTTTAATTATTCTGCAATGGATCGGGAGTTTATAAGCGGCGAGCCGTAAAGCTTCACGTGCCATTTCTTCAGGGACACCACCGATTTCAAACATCACTCGACCTTCTTTGACAACCGCGACCCATAATTCTGGATTTCCTTTTCCAGAACCCATTCGGACTTCGGCTGGTTTTTTTGTTTTTGCTAAATGTGGGAAGATTTTAATCCACACTTTTCCAGTTCGATGCGTGTAACGGGAGAGGACAATACGAGCTGATTCGATTTGATTAGCTGTAATCCATGCCCCTTCGGCCGCTTGAAGACCGAATTCGCCATACTGAACTGTCGTTCCGCCTTTTGATTTTCCTTCATAGTAAATTCTATGTGGACGGCGATACTTTACTCTTTTTGGTTGAAGCATGATTTAATCTCCTCCCTTTGCATTTCTTTTCTCATTGATTTGTGAATGAATTTCACCGCGACAGATCCAAACCTTGACTCCGATTAGACCATAAGTCGTGAATGCTTCTGCTACTGCAAAATCAATGTCGTTTCGTAAGGTATGAAGAGGAATGCTTCCATCTTTATATCCTTCATGACGCGCGATTTCTGCGCCACCAAGGCGTCCAGACAATAATGTGCGGCATCCTTTTGCACCTGCTTTTCGAACTCTTTGAATCGCTCTTTTTTGAACGATTCTGAAGCTCGCGCGTTCTTCTAATTGTTTGGCGATCGATTGCGCGACTAAATTCGCATCGAGATCTGGATTTTTAACTTCGACAATGTCGACGCGAATATTTCCATTTTTGATCATCTTTTTTAATTCGCCTTTGATCTTGTTGATATTAGCACCGTCTTGACCGATAGCCACACCTGGACGAGCGACGAAGGCAAGCACGACGATATTAGTCGCCTTATCAGTTTTTTGTCTTTCGATTTCGATATGTGATAACATCGCATCTTTGAGTTCCTTGGTGAGATATTTGCGAATTTTAATATCTTCGTGAAGGAACACATGATAATCTTTGTCATCTGCAAACCAACGTGAATTCCAATTTCGGTACACGCCGATTCTCATGCCGATCGGATTAATTTTTTGACCCATGATTTATTCCTCCTTATCTCATCTTCACTATGACAGTGATGTTACATGCTCTTTTTACTAATCCACTCGCTGAGCCTTTAGCGCGTGGAAGATATCTTTTAATTCTCATTCCATCGTTGACGTAAATCGTATCGATGTATAATTTTTCTTCATCCATTCCGAAGTTGTTCGTCGCATTAGCTGCTGCCGATTTGATCACTTTGATCACCGGAGTCGTAGCTGCTTTATTGACATTGGCGAGAATTCCAAGTGCTTCTTTAACATCTTTCCCGCGGATGACATCAACTACTAATCGAGCTTTGCGCGGTGTGACGCGAATGTTTTTAGCGATTGCTTTTGCTTCCGTTACTGGAGGTTTTGCAGGTTTTTCGCTTTCTTTCTTTTCTTTTCGCACCTTTTTAGGAGTTTCTTCTTTGATGACTTCAGTCGGTTCTTCGACTGATTTAACTTTTTTTGCTGTAGCCATTAGACGTTCCTCCTATCTCTTCTTCGCTGCTTTATCTGCAGCGTTATTTCCATGATGACCGGCGTAAGTTCTCGTCGGGGCAAATTCGCCTAATTTATGTCCGACCATATCTTCAGTCACATAAACGGTGATGTGTTGTTTTCCGTTATAAACTGCAAAGGTATAACCGACAAACGTTGGGTAAATCGTGCTTCTTCTAGACCAAGTCTTGATGATTTCTTTTTTACTCGATGCTTCGAGAGCTTCAACTTTTTTTAGTAAGTGCGCATCGACGAATGCGCCTTTTTTTAAACTTCTAGACATATCATTTTCCTCCTCTGCGTTTATTTCTTAGCATTGCGATGTCTAATTATGAATTGACTCGATGCTTTCTTTTTCTTTCTTGTCTTCACACCCAACGCGCGTTTTCCCCATGGAGTACGCGGCGCGTCTCGCCCGATTGGACTCTTACCTTCACCACCACCGTGTGGGTGATCGACTGGGTTCATCACTGAGCCACGAACAGTTGGACGAATTCCGGCCCATCTGCTCTTACCCGCTTTCCCTTTGTTGATGAGCGCATAATCTTCATTTCCGACCGAGCCAATTGTCGCACGACAGGTTCCGACTACTTTGCGCACCTCATTGCTTGCTAAGCGTAGGATGACATATTTGTCTTCAATACCGAGCACTTGAGCGCTTGTTCCTGCGGAGCGGCACATCTGACCGCCTTTTCCCGGTAACAATTCGATGTTGTGAACGAGTGTTCCTTCAGGAATATTTTTAAGTTGCATTGCGTTACCGACTTTGATATCGCAACTTTCACCCGAGATAATTCGATCTCCAACTTGTAGTTTCTGTGGGTGAATAATGTAACGTTTTTCGCCATCTAAATAAGCTAGAAGAGCGATATTGGCATTGCGATTTGGATCGTACTCAATCGCTTTGACAATTGCCGGAACATTGTCTTTGTTTCTTTTAAAGTCAATGATTCGGTATTTTTGTTTGTGTCCTCCACCAATGTGACGAGTTGTAATAACGCCGCGGTTATTTCTTCCTCCCGTCTTACTCTTCTTAACTAATAAGCTTTTCTCAGGAGTCTTCTTGGTGATTTCCTCAAACGTCGTGTTAGTCATGCCACGACGACTCGGCGTCGTTGGCTTGTAAGTTCTAATTGACATTTCTTTTTCTCCTATAATTTGATAGTCTCATAGACTATTCTTTGAAAAGGTCAATCGCTTCGCCTTCTGCGATTGTGACAATTGCCTTTTTAAAACCGCTGATCTTACCTTTATAACGTGATCCGCGGGTCGTGATCTTCGCATTCACATTGGAAATTCGAACATCGACGACTTTGACTTGGAATATTCTTTCAAAAGCCATTTTTACTTCGGCTTTATTGGAATCTGCTTTAACTTTTACCGTGACTTTATTTAGTCTTTGCATCAAATCCATCGCTTTTTCAGTGATGAGTGGTTTCATGATGACGTCATAATCCCGGAAAGTTGGTTGAGCGAAGCGCTTCTCAACTTTTTTACTAGCGGTTTTTACCGCTTTTTTAGCAGTCGCTTTCTTTTTTGGAGTCTCGACTTTTTCAATCGCAACTTCTGAAGCGACAGCAGTTTCGGTTTTCTTTGCTGCGGCCATATTACGCTAATGCCTCCTCTATTTTTTCAACTGCTTCTTTTTCAATGATCACAGTGTCGACATTTAGCAAATCATAGACACAAACATTGTTTGGAAGCACGATTTTTACCCAATTGAGGTTATTCGCGCTAGCGAGCAAGTTGATATCTAATTCATTGACGACGACAAGTGCTTTGTTTTCAGCTTTGAGATTTTTAAGAATTGTGTGAAATTCTTTCGTCTTGATTTCTTTTAAATCTAGTTTGTCTACGACAACAAGACCATCTTTAGCCTTGGTCGACAGTGCTGATTTAAGCGCTAAACGATGAGCGAGTTTGTTTTGTGATAGCTTGTAGTTTTGGTTGCCATCTGGTCCAAAGACCGTTCCGCCACCTACCCAAATCGGAGAGCGATTAGAACCTACACGAGCTCGTCCGGTTCCTTTTTGTCTCCAAGGTTTTCTGCCTCCGCCTCTAACTTCATGACGAACTTTCGTCTTTGCGGTTGCTTGGCGTAAATTGCTTCGGTAAACCTGGACGGCGTCGAACATGACTTGTTTATGAGGTTCAATTCCCCAGATATCAGGATTTAAACTGATTTTGGAAACTTCTTCACCGGCTTGGTTATAAACCTTGGCGCTGATTGTTTTCTTTTCTGCCATTTTTTTCTCCTTTCCGTCCAAATTAATTTGTCTCTGCGACTGGAGCCTCAACGCCTGGTGTCACAGTTTCTTTAATTTTCAATTCTTCTTCAACTACTGTCCGATCGATAATCGGTTTGATAATCACTGGTTTTCCTAATTGCGCTTTAATTGCAGAACGCAAGACGACTAATGATTTCTTCGGTCCAGGAAGTCCGCCTTTGACTAAGATGTAATTCTTTTCTGGATTGACCGCAACGATTTTCAAATTCAAGACAGTTGCAGATTCATCTCCCATATGTCCGGACATTTTTTTACCTGGAATGACGCGGTTATTACAGCGTCCATTGTTCGCAAACGAACCGTGTTGTCTGTGGTAACCAGAACCGTGTGCTTTAGGCCCGATTTTCGCGTTCCATCTTTTAATTACACCGGTGTATCCGTGACCTTTGCTCGTTCCAACGGCATCGATGACGTCTCCGGTTTTGAATAAATCGATTGGAAGGATATCTCCGACTTTGAAGTTCATCAGTTCATCACCTTTGAGTTCAACATAGTGATATTTGCATGGGGTATTAGTTTTCTTTGCGATTCCTAATTCGCATTTGTTAGCACGAGATTCTTTTTTGTCTTCGTAGCCAACTTGAATGGCTTCGTAGCCATCTTTTTCTAAGGTTTTGATTTGAGTGACGACATTTGGTAAGACTTCGACAACAGTGACAGCGTACATCGTGCCATCCTCGGCGAAGACCTGGGTCATCCCCATCTTTCTTCCTAATATTGCTTTCATTGTCTTACCTCCTTATAACTTGATATCGATGTCTACTCCAGCAGGGAGATCCATGTTACGAAGTGCATCAATCGTCTCTTTTTTTGGATTTGTGATATCGATAATACGTTTGTGAGTTCTAATTTCAAATTGTTCGCGTGCATCTTTGTATTTGTGAACAGCTCTTAAAATTGTGAACACTTGTTTTTCCGTCGGGAGCGGAATAGGACCGACAACGGTGGCCCCAGAGTTTTTCGCCGCTTTGATGATCTTCTCTGCACTCAAGTCGAGATTAGCGTGATCATAAGCTTTAAGACGAACCCGGATTTTGGTTGTTTTTGCCATGACTTTTCCTCCTACATTTTTATCAGGCTGTGACGTTTTGCTCAGTGCGAATTCCCCGAATGCCCTTCATGACAACGCCTGTGGGCGTATCGGCAACCTCGCACGTCAATGCGCAGTCAACGGTTAAAATATACTCCCCTGCACGTATGAGTGTCAAGGAAAAATCTAAATATTTTTAAGTATTTAT
>Ga0172382_10004646_pt1 | contig 20942 bp, 17 predicted proteins | sample Leawel138RmetaG_FD_122245 | JGI IMG/M metagenome (GOLD analysis project Ga0172382, IMG submission 122245) | Leachate microbial communities from a municipal landfill in Southern Ontario, Canada - Leachate well 138R metaG | ecosystem: Engineered > Solid waste > Landfill > Unclassified | place... | reverse complement strand
TAAGCCAGTAATAACTTGCCAACTTAGAAGAGTAGTTAAAAACAATAATGGTTGATTAGGCCAATTGCCGATTAGGCTAAAAGCTAAAGTTATAATCAAAGCTGGTAAAACATAAGCATAACTAGCATCAGCTATGAGCCCCAGCCAACCTCTACCTTTTAAGTGAAATGGCTTGAACGAATAGGCAATGAACAACAAAAGCTCCATTGTCAATAAACACAAAATTAGCCAAGTAACTGGTAAGATAAACCAAGGTAAAAAGAATAATATTATCAAGCCAAGGCTAATTAAAAATTTAATCTTAGTCGACAGTTGTGCCACTTTATTATTTCGACCAATTTTTTGATCTGCCTTAGCGTCGGCCCAGTCATTAGTGAAGTAGCCAAAACAGCCAGTGGTAATAATCCAGAAAAATATAATTAATAGATAAAACATTTTTTCTGGTTGGCCACTTAAAAAAATATAACTAATCACTAAAAGTGGTGGGACTTTAGTTGACCACCAATTTTTAGCCCTGAACAATAGGTTAAATTCTAGCCAAAGTTTTGATTTGTTTAATAAATACATCAGTATCAAATTTAGTTGCTTGATTAAGAGATGGTTGTCTGAAAACATCTGGCTTAGCTTTTATCCTTCGCATTGCCTGATTGATGGCTGAGGATGAAAGATTATTTAGTAAGAAACCAGTTTGACCATCTACAATAGTCTCTTTATAACCACCCTGACGTGGGGCAATTACCGCTTTGCCGGCGGCCATGGCTTCAACGGCTGTTAAGCCGAAGTCCTCATTTAGGGCAGTGGTTAAAAAGCCAATACATCGACCATATAATTCTATTAATTCTTCTTCTGGCACCCAACTTTTTATAGTTACATTATCTGGTCTTAGGTGTTCAATTTTTTGGGCGTATTGCCTGAAGTGATGTGATTTTTCATAACTGCCGACAATAATTAATCTCTCTTCAGGTAAGAGGCGGAAGACTTCAAGTTGCTTCTCTATTTGTTTATGCCAAATTAGCCGATTGACACTTAACCAAAAATCACCGGTCTCAATAAAATGGTATTTTTTAGTATCAATCGGCGGGTAGATAACAACGGCTTCACGATTTAGATATTTTTTTATTCGCTTGGCAACATTTTGAGAATTACAGACAACCGTTTCTACTCGGTTAAAAAAGTACTGATTTAGTCGACGTTGTCTTTTGGTCCACCAGGTAAATACTGGCTGGGTCAGCCGGGGGACGATATTTTTTTTGACATAATTGTTTAGATCCCAAATTTCTCTGATTGGTGAATGGACATACATTAAATCTATCTTGTGATTAGCCGAAGCCGATACTGCCCAGTCGCCGGCGATAATGTAGCGATCGTAGCGATTGCCCAAATTCAGACGTTTAAACCGCCACAGGGTTGCCTCTTGCCTGAATGGGGCGTTGATTGGCACTTGGCCAATTGATTTTATCTTAATATCGCCAAAACCCATTCGTTTTATTTTATCAGGATCATAATTGGTAGTGTAAATGTCAGCGTTTAATTTTTGAGCCATAATTAGACATAACCTTTCAGCTCCGCCGATATTATCTAAAAAATTGTAGAAAATAGCGGTTTTCATTTTATACCAATGATACTTAACATAAATGACGAAAATATTGTTTGGGTGCCAACAGCAATTAAAGTTAGCCCAATGATCAAACTGTCAGCTGCGTTTAATTCGCCTAAACCAGCAATCAGCCAATCATACAAAACAACAATAAAAATTAATATACCGGCTAAAAGAGGAATACTGCCAATTAACAAAGATTTTTCCAACGACAGATGTTTTAACCCATACTCTATTAAATCATCCTTCTCGTTCAAATTGAGGTGAGCATATATTTTAGCAAAAACTGAGAAGATAATTAATTGATAACCGATAATAACTAAAAGCGAAGCAACAAACATCGGGTGATATTGAAAAACAATTCCAGCCAAAGCTATCTTTTTAAAGTATAATAAAACCAAAGTGACAATTCCTAAAGTAAACATAATAAATCCAGGAAGTAAAAACAAAAAATTTGGACTATACAAAAGCATAAAACGCAAATGTCGCCAGCCATCGCGAGCTGACTTTAATTTTGATTGGCCCAATCGAGGCTGGTAATTAATTGGTAGTTGTCCGAGTTTAAGTGATTGTCTAAAGGCTTTGACGATCATCTCGGAGGCAAATTCCATACCACTGGTCTTTAAATTAAGTTTGGTCAAAGTATTGGCTCTAATCATTCTCATTCCACAGTGAATATCATTAACCTTTTGACCAAAAAACAAAAGGCTTAAATTTGAGAAAATGATGCGCCCTAAATAACGATGAAGTGTAGGCATAGCATTTGATTCAATTTGGCCGGCGAAACGATTACCGATTACTAAGTCTAAATTTTTGTTTTTGATTTCATTTAAAAAGTCAGGAATTAATCTAAAGTCATAAGAACCATCAGCATCAGCCATAAAAATAAATTGACCTGAAGCTTGGTTAAAACCTTTAAGTAAAGCTCGACCATAACCGTTTAAGCCATGACAAATTACTTTAACACCCATTGATTTGGCAATTTCAGCTGTTTTATCGGTAGATGAATCAGAAACAATAATTTCACCGTTAATTGAATTTTCAGCTAAAACTTCTTTTATTTGTTTCAAGCATTGGCCGATAGCTTTTTCTTCATCTTGAGCCGGTAAGACAACACTTAATTCAGGTCTATTTTTCATAAATATATGGCCCTTTATTGTAGATCAAATCCCAGTCACAATTATCAATCAATTTATTTCTTTCAACAATATAAGAAATATTATGTTTTTCAATTAATTTGTTTTTTTCATCGCAGTCATCGGCTGAATAGAAATTATCAATTACTTCTATGGCTCCTTGGTTGACAAAGGCGATGGTTGTTAGAGGATATTGGCCACTTATTGGATAAAGGGCGGTGGAGAAAAACAAATCAGCCATAACTACGCCTTTTGGTTTGGTTTTTAAGAACTTTAAAACATGGTAGTCATTATCATCAATAATTTTGTTCAATTCCCAAAAATAGGGATTTAGATTTGGGTAGTTGGGTGGTTGGTAATAATTCCTAAAGGTCATATACATAAATGGTAGAGCTAAGATGATAACAGCAGTGATTTTAACTTGGTCGGAATTTACGATAAAGGTTCTCTGTGTTATAGCTTTTAAAATTTTAACTAAACCGATAGCGCTTAAAAATGGTAAGCTTAAAGCAAAGTAATACATTTGTCTCTGGTAAGGAGCCAATAGTAAAAAAGCATTAGGACTTAAAGAATTAAAGACTCGATAAAACAAAATAGCTCCCAAAGTGATTGTCGGCCAGGCCAGATAAAGAGCATATCGTCGGTAGTCTTTTTGTTTTAAAATAAACCAGAAACCAATGACAGCTAAAATTAATCCAATCAAACTATAAACCTCCAACAATGAATTATTAAGTTCTAAGACACCCCAACCATAATCAAACTTTATTTCTGACAGTAAGGCTGGTCCGATGGCCGACCAAGTTAAACCTTTAGCATATTTATAAAACCAAATACCAGCTATTGGTAATAGTAAAAAAAATGGCCAGATAGATTTTTGTTTGAGCCAGTAAGAGCGGTGGAGCCAAAACAAAACTGCTAAGACAGGCAAAGAAAAGAGGACCGATACGGCATGGACTGTTAATAACCCACTAGCAATCAAAAAGCCAGCCATAATTAATTTAGGTCGATGTTTTTCTAAGCCTTCATCAATTAAAGCCAGATAAAGAAAAATAAATGGAACAGCGAAGGATAGTGGGGTAAAAAACCACAAGCCCAATAAGTTTATATTGGATTTAATCGAAGCAAAGAATATAATTGCCAGCCAAGAGACTAAAAAATCTTTGGTTTTACGGTAAATTATGATAAACAACAGAAATCCTGACAAAGCTGTCCAGATGGCCGGCAAGAAACGATAAATCATAACCAAATCAACAATCTTATCAATCAAGTTTAAAACCAAGTGAAAGCCACCCTCTAAATGAAACTGATCCCCAAAAGCCATACCAAATTCGCCAGCTGATTTTAACCTGGCAATGCCGATATGTTGCCACTCATCAGCGTGTAAAGGATAGGGGTAACCGATCCTAGCTCCGAGGATTAGAAAAAAAAGAAAAACCAAAGTTGAGCCAATGATAATTTTTTTCTGCCACGACATTTTTTATAGACTAAAAGATTTTTTCCGGCCGATAATTATCTGGTGCTTCAGTTAAATATTTTTCTAATTCTTCGCGAGTTAATAATTTTTCTTGAGCGCCGATACCTTGAACCACCGACATTGAGTTTATTGGCCCCCAAGACAAAGCTTCTGGCAGGCTTTTGCCTAAAGCTAAAGCAGAGGTAAAAGTCGCAGAAAAAGAATCACCGGCTCCAGTCCTATCAAGTGGCGGTTTAGGATCGGGATAAATCGGCATTTTCCAAGCCTCATTACCATCGTAAGCATAGGCGCCAGCCGGTCCATCAGTAATGCAAACTATTTTAGGACCCAGATTGTGTACATCTTTTAGTAGATTTTCAATTTTTGATTCTTTAACTTTAAGAATCCTCTTAGCTTCTTCAACATTACAGAAAAATACTTCGGATACTTCGTAAACATCTTTCAATGCCTCATAACCTAGTTTTATTTGAAAAGTACCTGGCTGGAAAGCCAGTTTAATAGTGGGATGATTTTTAACATAGGTGGCAATTTCGTGCTGATAAGGGAGGGAATTTTCAGCTAAGGAGCTTAAATAAAGCCATTGGGGAGAGCCAATGTCTGGCCATTTATAATCATAAAGTTCATGTTTGATAAGGATCGTTCGCTCATCGCCATACCATAAAACATAATGATAGTTGGTTTTTTTGCCATCATGAGAAGTAACCAGCGAAACATCAACACCGTTTTCTTTTAGTGCTTCAATTGCTTCTTGGCCGTTTTTGTCTTTACCTAAATTAGTAACCAATGCCGATTTCAAACCCAAGCGAGCGGCCGAAACCGAAGCATTGGGGCTATTACCGACTGCTGGCACAACCGTCACTGAATCATAAGGTATTTTATCACCAAAGCGCATACAAATTTGGCAATGCTCTTTGTCTAAATCGCAATAAACGCTAGCCTCTTTTAATTTTATAAAAGCATCATCGACGATATCACCGACGGCTATAAAATCAAATTCTTTCATGGTTTAAATTTAATCTGATAATCAATTAAAATTATAGCATTTTTAGATTCAGGGGGCTAAATTATTAGCTTTTTGTAGCTATTGAGTTTATACTTAACAAATGATGAAATTAATTGATTATTTAAAGGAGGCCGAAGATAAAAGGCAAGCAATTGGTCATTTTAATATTTCTAACTTAGAAATGTTAAAAGCTGTTTGGTTGGCGGCTTCAGAGTTGTCACTGCCAGTTATTGTTGGCGTATCTGAAGGCGAGAGAGATTTTATCGGTGTCAAGCAAGTAGCTGATATGGTTAAGAGCCTAAGACAGGAACATAATTATCCGATTTTCTTAAATGCTGATCACACCTATTCTCTAGATCGGATTAAAGAAGTAGTGGCGGCCGGTTACGATTCAGTTATTTTCGATAGTAGCAATTTACCGGTTGAAGAAAACATTAAGCTTACCAAACAGGTCGTTGACTATGTTAAAAACAATAATCCAGATATTTTAGTTGAGGGTGAATTGGGCTATATTGGTGCTTCATCAAAAATATTGGAGGAATTGCCTCAAGATGTTGATTTATCACCGACGGCTTTGCCAACTGCTGATGATGCTCGCCAATATGTATTAGCTACTGGTGTTGATCTATTGTCACCGGCAGTTGGTAATATTCACGGTATGCTTAAAAATTCAGTTAATCCTAAATTATCGATTGATAACATATTATCGATAAAAAAAGCTGTTAATGTACCGCTTGTTCTACATGGTGGCTCAGGTATTAGTGATGATGATTTTGTTAAAGCGATCAAGGCTGGTATCAGTCAAATTCATATTAGTACTGAAATGAGAATTGCTTATCGGGATGCCTTAAGAAAGTCACTCCAAGATAACCCTGATGAATTAGCTCCTTATCGCTTATTGAAACCAACCGTGGTTGAAGTTCAAAAGGTGGTCAGACGTCGACTTCAGTTGTTTGCCAGTTTGGTTTAACTCTTGCTTTTTTATCCCTTTTGAGGTAAACTCCCAGTTTATGATTACCATCAAGGCCAAACCTAGGCAAATTTTTGGCAAAAAACTAAAGGTCTCGAGAAACGAAGGCCTTTTGCCAGTAGTTGTCTATGGCCGAAAGGAAAAATCTCAATCCTTTTTTGTTAATACTAAAGAATTTAAAAAGGTTTTAGCCTCAGCCGGTGAATCAACTGTGGTTTCTTTTGAGTCGCCGAGTGGCAATCTTGATGTTTTAATCTATGCTGTAGATTATCATCCGGTTAAAAATGAGCCAATTCATGCTGATTTATATGCGGTTGAAAAGGGTAAAAAAGTTGAAGTTAGCGTTCCTCTATCTTTTGTTGGTGAAGCCCCGGCAGTTAAAGAATTGGGTGGGACTTTGGTTAAAGTCTTACATGAAATTAAAGTTGAAGCTTTACCCAAAGATTTACCTCACGAAATAGAAATTGATGTCTCTGGTTTGGTTACCTTTGAAGATCACATTACTGTGGCTGACTTAAAATTGCCAACTGGAGTTAAAGTTAATGAAGAAGCGGCTGAGACGATAGCTTTAGTTGATGAACAAGCTGAAGATGAGTCTGAATCGACTGAAGCCGAGAGTAGTATTGATGATATTGAAGTTGAGAAAAAGGGTAAACAAGAAACAGAGACTGAATCAACCGAAGAATAATAACTAACAAACTTAAGCTAGACTAAACTATGCCCATGAGGGCTTTTTTGTTATAATTTTTCTGATGCTTAAAGTTAAAAGTTTTTTTAAATCTAAGAATAAATGGCCAATTCTTGTTGGTTTATTTTTGGTTGTTTTTTTGATTAATTTTTTACCAGTACAAGCACAATTAACACCCGAAAGAAAAGCTCAGCTAGAAGCTGAATTGGCTAGAGTCGAGGATGAAATTAAACAAAATAAGGCCCTTTTATCGAGCAAACAAAAAGAAACAGCTTCCATTGCCAGAGATGTTGATATTTTGACTTATCAGATAAACCAAGCCAAATTAAATATTAGAGCTAAGGAATTAGAGATTAGTCGCTTAGGCGGGGATATAAATAGGCGAGTAGTTTTAATTGGCGAGTTATCAGATGAGATAGAAGAAGAAAAAACTTATTTAGCAGAACTTTTAAGAAAAACCAAAGAACTTGATCAAATCACCCCAGTTGAAGTGATTTTAGCCAACGACAGTTTATCTGGCATGTTTTCTGATCTGGACTCCTTTAGTTTTATTCAATCAACAATGCACCAATCTTTTGCCGTTATTAGGGATAGTCAAAACCAAGCCTCCCTGGAAAAGATTTCACTAGAGACAAAACGTAATGCTGAAATTGATGCTCGTAAAGTAATCGAAACAGAAAAAGCCAATATCGAAAGAATTGAAAGAGAAAAACAGAATTTACTTAGGATGAGTAAATCCGAAGAAGCGGTCTACCAACAAGTTTTGGCTGATCGAGAGCGTGAGAGGGCGGCTATCAGAAGTGCTCTCTTTGAGCTTAGAGACACAGCAGCTATTCCTTTTGGTCAAGCGGTGGACTTAGCTTTGGCTGTCCAACAACAAACTGGTGTTCGAGCGGCTTTCATTTTAGCTATTATCACTCAAGAATCAAATTTGGGACAAAACGTTGGCACTTGTAATCGGCCCGGTGATCCGCCAAGTAAGAGTTGGCGGAAAATAATGCCTGGACCAGAGGCTGATCGCAGATCGAGTCGCGATGATCAGACTGTTTATCTCAGACTTATGAGGGAGTTAGGTCTTAATCCTGATGTTCAACCCCTATCTTGTCCTTATGGTAGTGGTTGGGGAGGAGCTATGGGCCCGTCTCAATTTATCCCCACCACCTGGGAACCATACAAATCAAGAATCTCTGCCATTACTGGTAATAATCCACCAAGCCCTTGGCGACCGATTGATGCCTTTACTGCTTCTGGTCTTTTGCTTAGAGATTTAGGCGCGGCAGCTGGTGGTTACACCAATGAGAGGCGAGCCGCGCTTAGATATTATGCTGGTGGCAACTGGAATAAGCCAGCCAATGCTTTTTATGGTGACTCAGTTATGAGAATTGCCACTAATATTCAAAATCAGATAAATATCTTGCAAAATAACTGATTTTCTGATAGTTTAGGTTTATGAAAAAGGATATTCATCCCAAATATTTCAGTCAGGCCAAAGTGGTTTGTGCTTGTGGTAGTACTTTTGTTGTTGGCTCAACTAAAGAAAATATCAAAGTTGAAGTTTGTAGTGCTTGTCATCCGTTTTTTACTGGTAACGATAAAATTGTTGATACGGCCGGTCGAGTGGAAAAATTCCGAGCTCGGTTAAAAAAAGCTTCAACCTCATCAAAAGATAAAAAAGCCAAAACCGCTTAAGGGTTTAGGTTGTTTTTATTAAGCAACCAGTTTTATCTATGGAACTTGATCAATATCTCAATAATCCAAAAACCACCTTTTTGGCATCTTTGATTTTGGATTTAGACAAAAAAATAGCTGATAATGAAAAATTAATTAAAACTGATCCGACTATCAGCTCTTTAGCTAAACAAGAAATAGATGATTTGCAAAAACAACGAGCAGAAATTGTTTCTCAAATAGAAAATGTAATTAATAAAGACAAAACTAATGATCACCCTGACCCTAAAGGGATAATCTTGGAAGTTAGGGCTGGTGCTGGGGGTGAAGAATCAGCTTTGTTTGCTGCTAATTTGGCTGAAATGTATCGACGTTATAGCGAGACTAAAGGTTGGTCATTTTCAGTTATTGATGAATCACTTAGTGACCTTGGTGGCTATAAAGAAGCTTCTTTTGAAATTAAAGGTAAGGGTGCTTACAATGATCTCAAGTGGGAGATCGGGGTTCACCGAATCCAACGAGTACCGGCGACCGAAAAGCAAGGCCGGGTTCACACTTCTACTGCTTCAGTTGCCGTTTTGCCAATTCGCCAGACGACCGATTATCAAATTGATCCAACCGATTTAGAAATTGAGTTTAGCCGATCCGGTGGTGCTGGCGGACAAAATGTCAATAAAGTAGAAACGGCTGTTAGGATTGTTCACAAACCAACTGGCTTGGTGGTTAGATGTCAGAGTGAGCGAAGCCAGGGTCGAAATAAAGAAAAAGCTTTAACTATTCTGGCTAGCAAAATAGATGATTTACGCCAAGCTGAAGCTGCCCAAAAGGAGGCTTCAGAAAGGCGAGACCAAATCGGTACCGCCGATCGATCTGAGAAAATAAGGACATATAATGTTTTACAAGATCGAGTAACTGATCATCGAATAAAAAAAACTTGGCATGGTTTCGATAAAATAATGACTGGTGAGATCGGACCAATATTTGAAGCTATGAGACAAGCCGAGACCGATAAGCCAGACAATTAATCACTCAATTCAAAAGCGTTGCCAAAAAAACTCCATTTTGCTAGACTATGACCCGTATGCCAATCACCGAAAAAAGTAAACAAAAAGAAGAATTAATTAAAGAAATGTTTAAAGCTGGTGCCCACTTTGGTTATGGCCGAAGTCGACGCCATCCTTCAATCAAGCCGTTTATCTTTGGTTTCAAAAACAAAACGGCTCTTTTGAATTTGGAAAAAACCTTTTCCTTGCTTCAAGCGGCTGAAGATTATGTTAGAGATTTGGCCGCTAAGGGTGGTAAAATGATCTTAGTTGGTAATAAACATGAAGCTCGATTGCCGATTAAAAAGGCAGCGGCTGATATTGATGCTCTGTTTGTAGCAGAGCGCTGGATTGGCGGTACTTTTACCAATTTTTCAGAAATAAAAAAACGTCTTAAAAGGCTAGAAGAAATTAAGGCTCAAGAAGCTTCTGGTGAATTGACTAAATATACCAAAAAAGAAAGGGGTTTGATTGCTAAAGAAAAGCGAGATTTGGAAAGATTCTTTGGTGGTATCCAAACAATGGAGAAATTACCCCAAGCTATCTTTGTTGTTGATAGCAAAGAAGAGGCGACTGCCATCAGAGAAGCCAAAAGAATGGGGATTACCGTTATCAGCTTATCCAATTCTGATTGCGACATTACTGAGGTTGACTATCCGATTATTGGTAATGACAGCCAGGCGGCTAGTATCACTTTTTTTGTTAATCGCTTAGCTGCCGCTTACAAAGAAGGGCTCAAACAAGCTCCAGCTTTAACAGAAAATGATAATAACAAATAAAAAGATGATTGATGCTTCGCAAATAAAAGAGTTAAGAGATCGAACTGGTATTTCGGTTGTTCAATGTAAGAAAGCTCTGGAGGAGTCAGATGGCGATATGGATAAAGCCATAGCCTTTCTTAAGGCTCAAGGGACAGCAATAGCTGACAAAAAATCATCTCGCAATTTAGGGGCTGGTACGATCGGTGCTTACATTCATGCTGGAGGTGCTTTAGGAACGATGGTGGAAATCCAGTGCGAAACTGATTTTGTCGCTAAAAATGAAGAATTTAAAGATTTGGCTTTATCTTTGGCTATGCAAATTGCCGCTATGCCACCTAGTGATGTAGAAGAGTTAATGTCACAAGATTACATTAAAGATCCGTCACAGACGATTGATGATTTAATTAAAAGTTATGTTCAGAAATTTGGTGAAAGGATTGAAGTAATAAGATTTTCTCGCTTGGCTGTTGGTTTGGAATAGTTATTCAAGCGAATTTTATGATTTTTTTTGTTATTACAGCTGTTTTATTTTATTTAATCGCTCTCGGGTTTATTCTTTGGCGAGTGTTTTACCTTCGCCATCAACCAACCCTAGCCCCAACAGCTAGTATCTATTCGATTGTTGAACCACGGATAGATACGTTTGCTTTTTATTTAGTCTTCTTTTTTAAAGAAATCGTTCGCCATATTTATTTAATCATTTTATTAATTGCTCGGAAGGTTATTTCTGTTTTGAAATTTACTTCCATTCGCCTAGAGAGAAGGTTTTCTAGGATCATTAATTCGGTTCGAGGTCGTGGTAATTTGGATAATCGTGGTTCAGCTTCGTTGTTTTTGCAGGAGATAAAAGAGCATCAAGATAGAATGAGAAAAGAAGCCAAAGCTTAAAATTAGCCACCCTAGCTCAATTGGTAGAGCAACGGTTTTGTAAACCGTAGGTTCGCGGTTCGAGTCCGCGGGGTGGCTCTATTGAGAAGGTCTCAGTTTTTGTTTTTAGGCCTTTTTATGGTTATAATGTATCGATGGTTAATAATGATCACGAAATGACTTCTGGTCATCTTCATCCGATAACCGGAATTATTGCTGAAACCGAAGAATTTTTTTCAACCTTAGGTTTTACGGTTGCTCAAGGACCAGAAAAAGAGGAGGAATTTTATAATTTTGACGCCTTGAATATCCCACCTGATCATCCAGCTCGGGATATGCAAGATACTTTTTGGTTGCTACCGCTTGGAAAAAAACAACTTTTAAGAACTCACACTAGTCCGGTTCAAGTCCGCTTTTTAAAGAAAAACAAACCACCGGTTAGGGTTATTGCTCCTGGACGAGTTTTTCGTAATGAAGCCACTGATGCTACCCACGAAGCTCAATTTTATCAGGTTGAGGCCTTGATGGTCGATCATCAGGTTTCCCTAGCTCATCTTAAAGGTGTCCTAGAGGCCTACTGTCGGCATATCTTTGGTGATCAAGTCTCCATCAGGCTTCGGCCAAGTTTTTTTTCTTTTGTCGAGCCAGGTGTGGAAGTTGATGTTTCTTGTTTTAAATGTGCTGGGCGGGGTTGCTCATTGTGTAAAAAAACTGGTTGGATAGAAATTTTGGGAGCCGGTTTGGTTCACCCCAATGTGCTTAAAGCTTGTGATATCAACCCAGAGGAATGGCAGGGTTTTGCTTTTGGTCTTTGCCCGGATCGAATAGCCATGATTAGGTATGGTATTGATGACATCCGTCTTCTTTACTCAGGTGACCTTAGATTTATTAAGCAATTTTAAATTTCTATGAAAGTTTCCTACAATTGTCTAAACGATTATTTTCAAAATCAATTACCTTCGGTAGAAATCATTGTTGATCTTTTAATCAATCATGCCTTTGAAGTGGAATCAGTTGAGCCATATGAAGATGACTTTATACTCGAACTTGATATTCTCCCAGATCGGAATCATGACTGTTTAGGCCATCGTGGGGTGGCTAGAGAAATTGGTGCTTTGGTTAATCGCCGCCCGATTTTTTCCATTGATGATAGTCTCCTGATCGACGATAAACAAAAAATATTGGTTGATGTTAAGGAGCCTAGATTGTGCCGTCGCTATTTGGCTCGTCGGGTAACTGGTATTAAAGGCGGGAACTTTAACCAGCTAGCTAAACGCTTATCAGCCGTGGGACAAAAGCCGAAAAATAGTATTGTTGATTTGTCAAACTATGCCATGTTTGATACTAGCCAACCGTTGCATGTTTTTGATGCTGATTTAGTTAAGGGAAATTTAGTTGTTCGGCTAGCCAGAAAAGGAGAATCAATAAAAACACTTGATGAGCAGATAATTGATCTTGATAATTCAATCTTAATTATTGCTGATAATGAGGGCCCTTTGGCCATTGCTGGTGTTAAGGGTGGGGCAAGGGCTAGAGTGAGTGATAAGACCATTAATTTAATAATTGAATCGGCTAATTTTGAGCCAGTTAACATAAGAAAAACAGCCAATCGCCTTAATTTGCGAACCGATGCTGTTAAGCGTTATGAAAATGATTTGTCGCCATCTTTGACCATGATTGGACTTAAAGTCTTATCGCTTTTGTTAAACAATCAGTTATTATCCAAACCTTCATTTGGTCCGGTGTTTGATTTTTATCCGAAGCCGGAAGAAATTCGTCATATCTCCGTCTCGATTTCTGACATTGAAAATAAATTAGGGACTGAGGTTGATGTAGCGACAGTTAAAAACATTTTTTCTCGACTTGATTTTACAGTTTCTGAAGATGACGAGAAAATAACTGTTAGTCCACCACCTGATAGATTAGATATAAATATTAAAGAAGATTTAATTCGTGAAGTGGGGCGGGTTATTGGTTATAGCAAGATAAAAGGTTGTTTACCAGATCGGCCGACAGACAAAGTACCGATGATTGATAAAAGTTTTGCTTTAACTTCTAAGATAAAAGAAATTTTAATCAAAACTGGGTTTAGTGAAATATATAGTTATACTTTTGCTCCAACCGGTGATGTCGCTATCGCTAAGCCCCTGTCAGCCGATAAAGCTTTCTTAAGAACTGATTTAACCTCAAATCTAAAAGAAAAATTAGAACAAAATTTAAAGAATACTTTATTTGATCACGAATTAATTAAATTATTTGAAATTGGTTCAGTTTTTCCGGCCGATAGCGAAGATCTTCGCTTAGCTGTCGGTTTTAGCCAAGTTGCAATTAAAGGTTTTAAACCTGATGAATTATATCATCAAGTAATGGCTGATTTGGCCACCGGCTTGGCCATTGAACCAGCGGAGCTAGAAAAGACAAAACAAAATTCAGTAGTCGGTAATAATTTTAGAGTTATTGAATTTTCATTAAGTCAATTAAATAATATTCGTCAATCGTGGCCTAAAGCTAATCTTTCAGCTTGGTCTAAGAAAGAAATTAAATACCAACCATTCTCAATTTTTCCTTCAATTAAAAGAGATATTGCCTTGTTTGTACCACCGTCAGTTACCGCTGATGATATTATTTCGGTTATCAAGCAAAATGCCGGACCGCTATTAGTTTCTGGTCCGATTTTGTTTGACCGCTTCGACAAGGGCGATAAAATTTCTTATGCTTTTAGAATAGTATTTCAATCATTTGATCGAACTTTATCTGATGATGAGGCCAATCAAGAGATGATTAAAATAACTGTCGCTTTAGAAAAAAACCCAACTTGGGAGGCCCGAAAATAGGGCTTTAAATAAGCTTATTCTGGTGCATAAATTTGGGCCAAATAGCTTTTTTGATTTGTTGGTTTGTGCTATAATAGGGGAGTTAAATAACGAGTAATTTACATGTTTCGGCGTCCTTTTTTGGCGCCAGCATTCTTTTTTATGGCCAAAATTAAAAAATCTGATTCTCCTAAAAGGCATTATGATGCCGAAAATATTGTTGTTTTAGAGGGGCTTGACCCGGTTCGTAAAAGACCGGGTATGTATATTGGCTCAACTGGTACTGACGGTCTTCATCATTTGTTGATTGAGATTTTTGATAACTCTCGCGATGAAGCTATGAACGGATTTGCTTCAGAAATTGAAATCGCCCTCTTGCCAGGTAATAGTTGTCGGATTGTTGATGATGGTGCCGGGATCCCGGTCAGTATTCATAAGAAAACCAAAGTTTCAGCTTTGGAAACTGTTATGACCACCTTACATGCTGGCGGTAAGTTTGATGATGAAGGCTATAAAATATCTGGTGGTCTTCATGGTGTCGGTGCGTCAGTGGTCAATGCTCTATCCGAATCAATGAGAGCTGATATTCACCGAGATGGCTTTCATTGGCGTCAGGAGTATGAACGGGGCAAAAAGAAATACAATGTCAAGAAAGTAAAAGTTTCCAAACATCACGGTACAATAATCACTTTTAAGCCAGATGACACTATTTTTTCAGAAACTGTGTTTGATTGGGATCGAGTGGTTAATCACCTACGGGGCCAGGCTTATTTAGTAAAAGGTTTGAGGATTAGAGTTGTTGACGCCAGAGATTACACTGGCCCAATAGATTTGGATAAGATTTTTTATTTATCCGAACTTAACTTAGAAGTACCTACACAATCTTTTTATTTTGAAGGTGGACTATTGTCCTTGGTTAAGTTCTACAATCAAAAAGAAAAAGTTGTTCACCGTAATGTTTTTTACGTTGAAAAAGAGGCTAACAAGGTAATGGTAGAAATTGCTCTACAATACGTTGATGACATCGACAACAAAGAAATAAGTTATACCAATAACACCCAAACGCCGGAAGGCGGTATGCATTTAACTGGTTTCAGAACCGCTCTAACCAGAACTTTAAACGATTATGCTAAGAAAAATAATTTAATTAAAAATGGCGATGATAATTTCAGCGGTGATGATGTTCGAGAAGGAATAACCTCAGTCGTTTCGGTTAAATTGCGTGATCCGCAATTTGAGGGTCAGACCAAGGCCAAATTGGGCTCAGTCGAAGCTCGAGGTGCAGTCGAGACTGTCTTCGGCGAAGCCTTCTCAACTTTCTTGGAAGAAAATCCCGATGATGCTAAAGCTATAATCAGCAAAGTTGTTTTAGCTTTAAAGGCTCGTAAAGCAGCTAAAGCAGCCAAAGATAGTGTTTTGCGTAAAGGAGCCTTGGAAGGGATGACTTTGCCCGGCAAATTAGCTGATTGTCAAAGTCGTGATGCTTCTGAATCAGAATTATTTATTGTCGAAGGTGATTCGGCCGGTGGCTCAAGTAAACAAGGTCGTGACAGGCGAACTCAGGCCATTTTGCCACTTAAGGGAAAAATTTTAAATGTTGAACGAGCTCGGCTAGATAAAATGTTGGCATCTAAGGAAATAAAATCTCTGGTTATTGCCATCGGTGCGGCCATTGGTGATACTTTTGATATTAGTAAACTTCGCTATCATAAAATTATTATTGCCACCGATGCTGATGTTGATGGCGCCCATATCAGAACTCTTCTATTGACTCTTTTTTATCGTTATTACCGAACCCTAATTGATGCTGGCCACTTATTTATTGCCCAGCCACCGTTGTATAAAATAAAAAAGGGTAAAGAATTGCATTATGCTTATAACGAAGATGAAAAAACCAAGTTAGTAAGTCAGCTTGGCGGTAACACTGAGTCTGACGAAACAACTACTGAATCGGAAGAAACTGATGATAATTTAGAATCGGAGAAAACGACAACTAAAAGCACTAAATTATTAATTCAGCGATACAAAGGTTTGGGTGAAATGAATCCCGATGAACTCTGGGAAACAACCATGAATCCTGAAACCCGCGTCTTGAAGCAAGTAAAAGTAGGTGAGGCGGCCGAGGCCGATCAAACCTTCGATACATTAATGGGTAATGAAGTTGAGCCGAGGAGAATCTTCATTCAAACCCACGCTAAAATGGCTAATTTGGATATCTAAAGGTAAAACGACCCAGGGTTGGGTCGTTAACTATGGTCAGGGGGAAGAATTGTGCCACAATGGAGGCACTTTTTTCGGCCATCAATTAATGTTTTGAGACGGCCATGACCGTGTTGGGCACAGTGGCTCTGGCGTTTCATCTTCTTTTCCATTTGTCTGGTGGTTTTTCCAATTTTATCGGCTGGTGTGGCCATAATAAAATCCTCCTTTCCAGATGAGCTATCTATTTTTAATCTTGCTCTAAAGAAAGTTTTTGTCAATTGTCGTCTAAAATACAGTCAATCAGCTCAGCGGTAGTCATTTTTCGACTTTGGCCGTCGCGTTTTTCAATCTGTAAATTATTCTCCCTGATTTCTTTTTCTCCCAAGATAACAATATAGGGGACTTTTTTCATTTTAGCTTGCCTCAGGCGTTTACCCAAAGTCTCGCCATCACTTAAGATATCAACCCGAATGCCAGCTGATTTTAATTTATCTTTTACTTTGAGGGCCTCATCGATGAAGTTATCAGAAATTGGCAAGATGGTCACTTGGATTGGTGATAGCCAAGTCGGAAAAGCGCCGGCAAAATGTTCAATAATTAGGGCCATAAATCTTTCGTAAGAACCAAGAATAGCTCGATGAATCATAATGGGATTTTTTTCACTGCCGTCTTTGTCGGTGTAAATCAAGTTGAATTTTTTAGGCGTAGCGAAGTCAAGTTGAACGGTGGGGATCTGAATTTCTTTGCCGAGAGCATCGCGGAACATGAAATCAAGTTTGGGTCCGTATAGGGCGGCTTCACCCTCACAACGTTTAGCTTCTAATTTTAAGTCATTGGATATTTCTTCTAAGACTTTTTCACACTCATCCCAATCAGCTGGTTCGCCAATATATTTTTCCGGATGATCATAATCTCTAACCGATAGCGATACCCAATGATCTTCCCAAAGCCCGAGTGATGTATAGAAATCTTTTATGATATTTATCATCTTTGTTACTTCTTCTTTGATTTGATCCGGACGGCAAAAAGTGTGTCCATCTTCAACAGTGATGGCATAAACTCTGTTTAAACCACCAACTTCACCTGTTTTTTCAGCTCGGTATTGTTTTTCTGATTCCATATATCGAATTGGTAAATCACGATAAGAACGAGGCTTAGAAGCATAAATTTGGGTATGATGGGGACATTGAACTGGTTTTAAGACAAAATTATGACCAGCTGGAGAAGAGACCCGAAAGAGCTCGTCACCGAACTTTTTGGCATGACCAGATAATTCATACAAATCTATTTTAGCCAGATGAGGAGTGGAGACTTTTTCAAATCCATATTGACGGCAGATTTCTTCAATGTGTTTTTGCAGTATATCTTTTATCATTGTCCCGTTAGGAGTAAAGAGAGGTAAGCCGGCTCCAACTATTTCTGAAAAGCAAAATAGATCCAAATCTTTACCTAATTTCCGATGATCTCTTTTTAAGGCTTCTTCTTTTCTTTCCTTATATTCTTCTAATTTGTTTTTATCAGCAAAAGCAACACCGTATATTCTGGTTAGCATTTTGTTTTTTTCATCACCGAGCCAATAGGCGCCGGCTATCCTCTCTAAGTAAAAAGATTCTTTATCTATTTGATGACTCATGTCTACATGAGGTCCGGAACATAGGTCGATAAAATTTCCACTTTCATAGACCATAAGCGATTGGTCTTTCTTTTTGAGATTTTCGATTAACTCTAGTTTATAAGGTTCTTTAGAAAATATTTCTCGGGCTTCGTTTTCAGTTATTGTTTTTCCGACAAAAGTTAAATTTTTGTCTATATTTTTCCGCATGATATCTTCCAACTCAGCAAGATCTCCTTCTCTTAGTGGTTCGGTACTGGAAAAATCAAAATCATAATAAAAACCGTTTTCAATGACTGGCCCAATTCCTAGTTTAACCTTGGGAAATTTCTCCTTGACGGCTTGAGCTAAGAGATGAGACAGGGAATGACGAATTTTTTCCAAATTTTTTTCTTTCATATGTATTGTTGTTAAAAATAAAAAAACCCGCCGGCAAGCATTCTTTTTTGATGCTTACCAGGACGGGGCTTTAGCCTCGCGGTTCCACCTGGTTTCCCGCCGACGCGGGCTCTCATTGGTAACTTAAAAAGAATTAGTTCCGATAAGGAATGGTTCGTTCGAGCCATTGCGCTTGGTAGGCACAACAATCTTCTCAAAGTCTATTCTTAGATTCTATGTCAGTTGTTAATTTAGGTCAAGACTTGGTGATTATAAGTTTTTGTATTAAAATTAACTCATTATCAGATTAACAATAAAAATATGAAAGGATATGTTAATAATATCGAAGAAGTTACTTTAGAAAACGAAGATTATCGCCGGGTTTTATACACCGGCAAAAACAGCCAGTTGGTTTTAATGTCAATTCAGCCCGGAGATGAGATCGGGGAAGAAGTTCACGACCTTGATCAATTTATTAGAATAGAATCTGGTAAGGGTTTGGCCATTCTAGATGGAGTGGAACATCATCTAGAAGATGATCATGCTTTGGTGATTCCACAAGGTATGAGACATAATGTTATTAATACTGGTTCAGAGCCATTAAAACTATATTCCATCTACTCTCCGCCGGAACACAAAGACGGTACCGTCCACAAAACCAAAGCCGAAGAAGCTGAAGAGCATTTTGACGGTCAGACTACAGAGTAAGGTAAATTTAAAAAACCCGACAACAAAACGTTGTCGGGTTCGGTTGATAACCAAGCGAAGTGAACGTAGAAGCAGCAGAAAATATTTTTAACTTCGCTCTTCAGGGCCACCAACTCGTTTTTACTTTAACTCGTTAAACGTAAAAGTCAAATTAAAGAACCTTTACTGCCTCGGCAATCAAACTGGGGTCGCCATTTCGTCTGGATAGTCGGCCCCTAACGGCTAAACATTTTTCTGGCTGTAGAATATCTTTTTGTTGATTGAAAAGGTTGGTAAAGAAAACGATTTCGATTTCGTCGGTAAAGTCGGATAGTCTGACAAAAGCCATCGGATCACCCTTTTTGGTATTAATTATTTTTATTTCTTCAATTACACCACCAATAGTGGTAGTCACATTATCACCTAATTTTTTGTTGTAGGCGATGGTATTTTCTTGTTTAGAGAATTTATCTCGATAGTCTTCCAGCGGATGACCAGATAAATAAAGACCCAGTAGTTCTTTTTCCCAAGATAATTTTTCTTTGGCGGCAATCTCCGGACAGGGTTTTAACTTAAATACCGGGATACTATTTTTATCGGCCATAATCGAAAACAAAGACTCCTGACTACCTAATTGATTAATTTCTCGATTGTAAGTTAGGGCTTCTTCGATATTACCCAATAAATCACCTCGTTCCAAACCAAGACTGTCAAAAGTGCCAGCTTTGATTAAAGCCTCTAATGATTTATGGTTTAGGTTTTTATGTTTTATTCGTTCCAGAAAATTGGTCAAAGAGGAGAACAAACCGTTTCCTTTTCTCTCAGCAACTATGGCTTCAGCAATATCAACCCCCAAGTTTTTGATGGTGAATAAACCAAAACGAATTTTATCTTGTTTGGTGGTAGATTTAACGACGGTAAAATCACCAAAACTTTCATTGATATCCGGTGGTAAAACAGGAATTTTCATTCGTTTGCATTCGGCAATAATTTCGGCAATCTTAGCTGTATCGCCAGCCTCGGCCGATAATACAGCGGTCATAAATTCAGCTGGGTAATTAGCTTTCATATAGGCGGTTTGATAAGCCACTCGACCGTAGCTAGCAGCATGAGATTTGTTAAAACCATAAGCGGCAAATGGTTCAATTAAAAGCCACAGACTCCTAGCTTTCTTTTCAGTTAGACCATTAGCCACTAAGCCTTTGATTAATTTTTCCTTCTGAGCTTCCATTTCTTTGGGTATTTTTTTACCCATCGCTTTTCGCAATTTGTCAGCCTCAGTCCAGGAGTAACCGGCTAGTTTTATGGCAATTAACATAACATCATCTTGGTAGGTGATTATACCGAAAGACTTATCTAAAATGTATTTTAGCCGTTCGTCTAAGTAAGATATTTTCGTTGGATCGTGTTTTCGCTTAATGTACTCAGGAATTGACTCCATTGGCCCCGGTCGATACAAGGCAACCATAGCGTTGATATCATGGATAGTTGTTGGCCTCAACTCTTTTAGCCATCTGGTCATACCAGCTCCACCTAATTGAAAGAGGCCGATTGTTTCGCCCCGAGCTAAAAGATCAAAAGTCTTTTGGTCATCTAAAGGAATATTTTCAATTTCTACTTTGTCACCGATGGTTTTTTCAACTAATCGGATGGAATCTTCTAAAATCGATAAGTTTCTAATGCCCAGAAAATCAAATTTTAAAAGACCAATGTCCTCAACAGCATGCATATCATATTGAGTAATTATTTTTCCGCCCTTGGGATCAAATTGGATCGGTACAAAATTGTCAATTGATTGGGGAGCGATAACAACACCAGCTGCGTGAACTGAGATGTGCCGGGCACAGCCCTCTATTTTTTTGGCTAAATCTATTATTTCTTGTGCCCCCGCCTCCTGGTCATAAATTTCTTTTAATTCTGGTGTCAGGTCTAAAGCTTTGTCGATTGTCATCGGCCGGCCTTGACTACCAATTGGAATAAGTCGGGCTAAGCGGTCACCCTCACTATATGGTCGCCCCAAAGCTCTAGCGACATCACGTACTG
>Ga0172382_10004644_pt1 | contig 20950 bp, 19 predicted proteins | sample Leawel138RmetaG_FD_122245 | JGI IMG/M metagenome (GOLD analysis project Ga0172382, IMG submission 122245) | Leachate microbial communities from a municipal landfill in Southern Ontario, Canada - Leachate well 138R metaG | ecosystem: Engineered > Solid waste > Landfill > Unclassified | place... | reverse complement strand
TGCACGAGGCCGGTCTGCTGCGCGAAAGTTCCGAACCCCAGCCGAGCAGCGAAGAAGCCAATCTGGCGGCCAACATCATTCGCGATCACGGATTTTCGCCCAGCGAGTGGATGGCCGCCCTGCATGGCGTGACCGACGGCTACGTGGCGCTCAAGGCCGCCCGCCTCTACGACATGCCCGGCGCCGAAGCGGAATACGAGGCCATGCGCCAGGGCATCATCGACAATCCCAATATTGATGATGCGACGCGCGAGCAGGCCCTGCTCGAACTCGATCGCCGGCTCGGCCCGCAGGTCGCCGAAAGCCCCTTGGCCGAGGCTGTCGCGCCTTTTGAATCGCGCCTGGACGCGGTATTTCAGGATGGACTGACAGACTGAAGAACCCTCATTCCATCGCCGACCGCAACAGCTTGAGGCTGCCCGTGCGGTCGAGGACGATCTTGAAAACCGCCACCAGCGGCACCGCCAACAGCGCGCCCGCCACGCCCCACAGCCAGCCCCAGGCAACCACCGACAGAAACACCACCAGCGGATTGAGGGTCAGTCTACGCCCGACGATCATGGGGGTCAGAAGCTGGCCTTCCAAAGTGGTCAGCAGAAGGAATACCAGGGGCGGCATGGCAATGGCCCACAGCGTGTCGAAGGTCAGCAAGGCCACCACGCTCAGAATGCCCACCGTGATGACCGGCCCCAGATAGGGCATGAAGTTCAGCACTCCGGCGACCACGCCCCACAGCGCCGGGCTTGGCATGTCGGTTGCCCACATCGCCGCCGCAGTGGCAATGCCAAGGCCAATATTGATGGCCGTAATGGTTTGCAGGTAGATGGCGATTTCCGTCTGTACGCTGGCAATGATGTCGGCGTACACCCGGCGGCTCTCGGGGTCCTGGGCGCGCGCCACCTGAATCACCGTGCGCCGGCCCATGGCGAGCAGGAAATACACCAGGATGATGGTGACGACTGCGCCGGCGGCGAAATTGCTGACGTACTCGACCACGGTCGCGGCCAGTGAGCCTTCCGTCACGCGCATCGTGGGCGCCGCGTCGTTTGTCTCGCCAATCTGTTCTATTTCGCGCGTGGCGCCACCCAATTTCTGGGTAATCGGCGCCAGTTTGTATTCCAGGTTGCGAACCACCTGGGGCGCCTCATTAATCCAATTCAGCGCGGGGTCGGACAGAAAGTAGATCCCCGACCCTATGAACATCAGAAAGGTGAGCACTACTACGCCGGCTGAAAGCACGTCGGGCATGTGCAACTTTCGCAACAAGCGCACCGGCGCGCTCAGCACAATCGCCAAGAACATTGCAAGGACCAGCGGCAGGATCAGCGCTTTGGCAGTCCACAATGTATAAAGAAGGGCAAGGACGAACAGGCCCGCCAAGCTGCGCCCGCTAATCCTCCGCCACAGATTGGACGGAAGGAACGGTGGCGCCGGGGGCGGCGTACCCTGCGGGGATGAGTTGGAGGAGGGCGCCAGCGGAGCGTCGAGATCCTTCACCGTGGCACCCTTTCGTGCCCATTCAGGTCATTTTGTAAACGAGCGGCCCGCGCGGCACGTTGCGGGAGCGGCGCAGGGTGCTCATTCGTATATGATCAGGGCACAAATGGCGGTAATCCGGGGATGTTCTTGCGGTTTATAAGAGAACCGCGTTCAGAAAGTGGCGAGGGAGTCGGAACCAATCTCCACAGCCGTAGTTTCTCCTGGTATCGTTCGCCGAACGCTGCGGTCCCATCCTGCTTTGGGAACCGCTCAAGAGCCGGTGTCGTCGGCCAGATTTGATGGGAAGGAACGGATGAAGGACGGAGGACTGCACCACCTGCCGCCCCTCACCGAAGGGGAATTGGCAGCCTATCTTGACGGCGATCTTGAGGCCGGCCGCCGGGCAGCGCTCAACCGCCGCCTGGACGCCAATCCGGTGCAACGCGATGAGGTAGAGCGGATCCGCTTGGCTGAAGCCGAACTGCTTGCCAGCCTGGATGCCATGCTGACCGAACCCGTCCCGGCGCATCTTCTGGCCCTGCTTGACGACCTCGACGAAGCCTATGACGCCACGCCGCCCGCTGCCGCAACGGCATTGGCCGGGGGTTCAGGTTCGCGCCGCCGCGACTGACGCGGCCAGCCCATATTGCTGCCGATTTCCTTTTGCCGTACAGTCCGCTGAACGGACAAACCGCGCCAGGGGGGCGCGGCACCGCGCAAGCGGAGCCGGCGGGCATATAAATGAGCTTACTTTTCAAGGCACTGCAACGGGCTGAGAAGGCGCGTGGCGGCGATGTATCGGAAGCATTTTCGACCGCCGTCGCGGCCGAGGCGGCACCGCGTGGCATGCCGGCCCTGGGGCGCCGTCAGCGTCCGCGCGCCGGTCGTGGGCGGATGCTGGTCCGTAGCTTGGGCATTGCGTTCATCGTGATGTTAGGGTCCTCGGCGGGCGCCATGTTGTTGTTCGGCGATCAGGTGGAAAAGGCCATCGAGGACCTGGTGATCGGCGCGCCGCCGCCCCGGCCCGCCCGCCTGCCTGCCGTGGCGGATCTGCCGCCACCGCCTCCCCCGCCTGCCCCCTCCGAACCGACCGCTGCCGAGACGGCGCCCCCTGAGCCGCCCCCTGCCCCGGCGCCGAGCGTCGCAACCGACGGCAATGCGCAACCGGCGCCCCCTGTTACTGCCGCCGCGCCGGCCGTAACCCCCGTTGCCGCGCCGACAACCACCGATATTGCCGCGCTGATGGCCGCCGCGCGTGCCGTTCAGGGCCAAGCCGAGACGGCCGCCGCCACGTCCGAGTCCACGGCTCCGGGCGTCGGCGAGCGCGGCGGCCCGGTGCGTTTGGTGGGGCTTGATGCCCCCCAAGTCACCAACCTGCCGCCCGAGGAACTGCCCCGCGTTTCTGCCCCCGTACCCGGCGAAGGACCGTCGGAAGAACAGTGGCGGGTGGCCGAACTGGAGTCGGTGCCGCCTGAGCCGCGGGCGCTGGAGGACGTTCTGGCCGAACGCCAACGCACCGATCAGGCTCGCTCCGTGGCGCCTGCGGTGGTGATCGACCGGCCCGAGGCGCGGCGTGCCGGAACCGCCGGAGTGGTCAGCGTTGACCTGCCGACGTTGCGCACCCGCGACACCGTAGCCGCCGCCTATCGGGCGCTGCTGCGGGGCGATTATCATAACGCGCTGGCGTCCTACGACAGCGTTTTGGAGGAAGATCCGCGCAGTTTGCAGGCCCTCTTGGGCCGCGCCGCCACTCTGCACAAGCTGCGCCGGCTGGATGAAGCCCGCCAGGCCTATGAACGGGTCCTCGGCCTGGACTCCACCAATCGCGAGGCGCTGACCAACCTGTTGGCGATCATCAGCGCCGCCGCCCCCGACGAAGCCTTGGCCCGCCTCAAGGCGCTGGAGCGCGCCGCGCCCGACTTTACGCCGGTAGTGGCGCAGATCGCCCTGGTCCATGGGCAGCTCGGTCAGGATACGCTGGCCATCGACGCCCTTCAGCGCGCCGTGCGTCAGGACCCGGCGAACCTGCCCTATCGCTATAATCTGGCCATCCTGCTCGACCGCTCCGGGCAGCGCCTGCCCGCCGCCCAGGCGTATCAGGCCGTGCTGGACGGCTTGCGGGCCGGCAGTGGCGGCGGCGACCTCGCGGTGTCGGCCGACCGCATCAAGGCGCGCCTCGATTTCCTGATCGCGGCGCGGTAGGAGAGGGCGGACCATGCCGTACCTTGCCCATTTCGGCCTGCGGGAGCATCCGTTCTCGCTGACGCCCAATACCGAGCGCTACTTCCCGACCTCGGGCAAGACGCAGGTGTTGCAGTCGCTGGAGTACGGCATCCGGCGGTCGTCGGGCATCATGAAGGTGGTCGGCGACGTCGGCACCGGCAAGACGCTTTTGTGCCGCCTTCTGCTGCGCCAGTTGACGGCGGCGCAGGACGGGGATGCCAGCGGCATTGCCTACCTCAACGCCCCGCAGGCCGAGGGCGACCCGCTGATCGCCCTGGTTTGCCACGAATTCGGCGTTCCTGCGGGCGACCGAGCGGCCATGTTGCGCGGCCTCAACGAGTTCCTGCTGGCCCGCCACGCCGCACGGCATGACACTGTGCTGGTGGTCGACGAGGCGCAAGCGCTGGGTCCGGCCGGACTGGAAACCATCCGCCTGCTGTCCAACCTGGAGACCGAGCGCGCCAAGCTGCTCCAGATCGTGCTGTTCGGGCAGCCCGAACTGGATGACCTGCTGGCCCGCCCGGACCTTCGCCAGATCAACCAGCGCATCGCCTTTTCGTTTGATAGCGTGCCGTTCTCCCGCGCCGAGATCGGCGCTTACGTAAAGCATTGCCTGCGGGTGTCGCGGGTTGACGGCGTGGCCTACGACATCTTTGAACCCAAGGCGCTGGACGAGATCACGCGGGCCAGCGCGGGCGTGCCGCGCGTCATCAACATCCTGTGCGACAAGGCCCTGCTGATCGCCTATGGCGAGGGCGCCCGGTCGGTCACGCGCGCCCATGCACGGGGCGCCATCGCGGACTCGCCGACCATCGTCGGCGGTGGAGCGGGCGCCGCCGCCTCGGGCAAGGCGGGATGGGCATGGGCGGCGGCGCTCGCGCTGCTGCTGGGCTTGGGGGGCGCCGGGTGGTACTGGGCTGGCGACCGTGTCGTCGAGGCCGTGGCGCCGCTCATTGCGCCCCAGCCAGCCCCCGCCCCCCCGGCCGAGCCGCTTCCCGCGCCACCGGCTGAACCCGTCACGCCACCCACATCCCCTGCGGCACCGCTGCCCACCCCCGAGCCTGCCCCTCAACCGGCCCCTCAACCGGCACCCGAACCAGCGGCGCAGCCAGAGCCAGAGCCTGAACCCGTTCCCGAACCGGAACCGGAACCGGCACCGGCACCGGAACCGGCGCCGGAACTTGCTCCCGAGCCTGTTCCCGAACCGGCCCCTGAACCTGTTCCCGAGCCGGTCGCCGAACCCACCCCTGAACCTGTTTCCGAGCCGGTCGCCGAACCTGCCCCAGAGCCGGTTTCTGAACCCAGTCCTGAACCCGCCCCCGATCCGGCTCCCGAACCAGAGCCAGCGCCCGCCGCGCCGTCGTCTGCAGAACCAAAGGCCGAGACGCCGGTGCCGTCATCGACCATGGGCACGCTGGCCCCGGTGCCTCGGCCCAAGCCGGTGGTCGTTATCCTGCCGCCCGAGGCTGCCCCGGTGGTGCCTCCCGCACCCATCAAACCGACCGAGAGCATCACGGTCCGGCGGATGGAGGTGCGCAGGATCGTTCCGACACTGCCCTCCGCTCCGGCGCCCGCTCCAGCTCCAGCCCCCACCCCCGCCTCCGCTCCCGTGGAACCGGCGCCCGCCGATGCCGCACCGGCCGCGCCGCTGGCCGATCAGGACAGCGCGCTTCCGGTCCAGGCTCGGGCCAGCCACACCGGGGCGTGGGAGTGGCGGTAGGGTCGCCTGCCTTATTACTGGCCTTGGCCGGAGTCTTGGGGCTGGTGGTGGGCAGCTTTCTGTCGGCCCTGACATGGCGCCTGCCGCGCGGCGACAGCGTGGCGCGCGGGCGCTCGGCCTGTCCGGCCTGCGGCACGGCGCTTGGGGTGCGCGACTTGGTGCCGGTGCTGTCGTGGGTGAGCGCGCGGGGCCGCTGCCGCCACTGCGCGGCCCCGGTGTCCCCCCGCTACCCGGTGATCGAGGCCACCACCGCCGCGCTGTTCATGCTGACCGCCGCCCGCGCGCCCTCACTCGAAGCCGCCGTTGCCTTAGCCGCACTAGGCGCCGTGCTGGTGGCGCTGGCGGTGGTCGATCTGGAGCACGGCCTGCTGCTCAACACCCTTAACCTCGCAGCCGTGCCGCCCGCGCTGGCTGTGCGCTGGCTGGACGATGGGGCAGTGGTGCCCGCCCTGATCGGCGCCGCCATGGCCGGTGCGGTGGCTTGGGGCCTCAAGGCGGGATTTCAGGCCGCCACCGGGCGCGACGGCCTGGGGTGGGGCGACGTCAAGTTTCTGGCCGTCGCCGGGCTGCTGCTGCATCCGTGGCAATGGCCGGTCTATCTGGTGATGGCCGGACTGGCCGGGGCGCTCATGGGGGTGCTGTGGCGGGCATCGGGACGCGGCGCGGAGTTTCCGTTCGGTCCCGCCCTGATCGGAGCATTGCTGGTCGTGCTGCTGTTCCCGGAAACGGCGGCCATGCTTGAACCGGCGGGATAGCGTGGTATAGACGTGATACGGGGGCGGCTGCGGCCGTCTTTGGGGGAAAGGAAAAGGCATGATGGTTCGCTTGGGGGCACGCCCGGCGTGGGCGCACAAGACGGTGGCGGTGTCCATCGTCGCGGCACTGGTGGCGGGATGCGCCGCCTACGACAAGAATGCCGGCCTGGAGCGTGCCGACTACGAGAACCTCATGGCCCGGCGCGGTCCCGAGCAGGCCCGCCCCATGGACGAGCCGCCAATTCCCGACCTGCAACCGATCCTCGCCGCGCCGACCCCGCCGGAACTGGCCGACCAGCGCCGCGTGTCGGTGTCGGTGACGCAGGCGACGTCGGTGCAGGATCTGCTGGTCGAACTGGCCCGCAAGGCCGACGTGGACCTCGACCTCGACCCGCGCATCCAGGGCGGCATCATCCTGCAAGCCCGCGAGCGGCCGTTCGAGGAAGTCGTCCGCCGCATCGCCGATCTGGCCGGGCTGCGCTATACCCTGGCCAACAACGTGCTGCGCATGGAACTCGACGAGCCGTACATGCAGCATTACCGCATGGACATGCTCAATCTGACCCGCTCGACGACGAGCAAGGTCGATGCGAGTACCGATGTGTTCTCGGCCGTCGGCAATTCAGCGGGCGGCGGCACCGGATCGAGCGCCTCCATCGAGTCGGAATCGGTGAACAACTTCTGGGAGGAAATCCAGTCCGGCATCGCAGCCATCATTTCCGAGGCCTCACCGGCAACGCGCCTTGTCCAATCCACGGCAGCCGCGCCCGCCGCGGCGCCACAAGCCACCGCCTCGGCCGACAGCGCGCAGGCTGGCGGCGCGGCCGGTCAGGCGCAGGAGATTGCCGATCAAACCGCTGCCGCCGCGCAGGCGACACCGGCCGCTCCGGCCGCCACAATCGCCACCGCAGCCGATGCAGCCGGGGAAAACAACGGCCAGTACTACACGCTCAATCGTCAGGCCGGGATCATCACCGTCTACACCACCCAGGCCAAGCAGAAGCGGATCAAGGACTATCTGGCCGAATTGCGCTCGGCCATGCAGGCGCAGGTGCTGATCGAAGCCAAAGTGATCGAGGTCGCCCTGGATGACAGCTTCCGGGCGGGCATCGACTGGAACTTCCTCAACCTGCCCCTGGTCGACATCGGGATCGACCTCACCACCGGCATCATTCCGGCCGGCCGCGTGTCGCCGACGCTGGGCGCGGCGTTTTCGACGACTGGCGGTTCGTTGGGCGCCACCGTTCAGTTCATGAGCACGTTCGGCACCGCCCGCACCCTGTCCAGCCCGCGCCTGACCGTGGTCAACAACGAAACCGCGTTGCTCAAGGTGGCCGAAAACCGCGTCTACTTCACCATCGATATCGAACGCGAGATCAACGAAGACACCGGGCGCGAAACCCGCACCTTTTCCTCGGAACTCAATACCGTTCCGATCGGTCTGCTGATGCAGGTGCAGCCGTCCATCAACCTGAGCAACAACCAGATTTCCCTCAGCCTGCGGCCGACCATTTCCCGCGTGGTCGATCAGGTCGAAGATCCGGCGGTGCAGCTTGTCCTGGCCGACATCAACGCGACCAACAACACGCGGCTCGACGTATCCTCGCCCATTCCGGTGGTCGAAGTGCGCGAGATCGACAGCGTCGTCACGATGGAAAGCGGCTCCGTCCTCATCATGGGCGGGCTGATGCAGGAGCGGTCGGAGAACGAGGACGAAAAGGTGCCGGGGCTGGGCGACGTTCCGCTGGTCGGCAATGCCTTCAAAAAGCAGATGCGCGACAGCACCGTGACCGAACTGGTCATTTTCCTGCGCGCCACCATCGTCCGGGGCCGCGACAGCGTCCATCAGGCCGACGTGGACCTGTACAACACCTACACGCCCGATCCCCGGCCCATCGGGTTCTAAGGGACAGCCGTGGGAGCCTTGCTGCGATATCCCATCCTGGGGCTGGTGGTCCTGACCGCCTTGCGCGACCGGCTGTTCGGGGCGCTGGCGGTGCTGCTGGCCGTGGTCATGGGCGCGGCGGTGCTGTTTGGCGGCGCGGCGCTGGTCGAGCAGGGCGAGACTGCCGTGGTCCTGGCGGCGGGCGCGGCGCGGCTGGTCCTGGCCGTCGGGCTGGTGACGTTCGTGGCGACCCAAGTGCAGCGCCTGTACGACAGCCGCGAGATCGAGGTTCTGCTGGCCCGCCCCCTCGGGCGGCCCCGGCTGGTGGCCGGGCTGGCCGGGGGCATGGCGGTGGTGGCCGTGCTGCCCGCCGTAGCCGTGGCGCTGGTGATCGCGCCGTTCGCGCCCGATGTGGGCGGCTGGGCGGCGTGGGCGTTCACCCTGATGGCCGAGGTGGTCATCGTCGTGCTGTTCACCCTGGCCGCCGCCCTGGTGCTGGAGCGCGCCGTGACCGCCACTTTGGCCGGGCTGACGTTCTATGTGGCGGCGCGGCTGATGACGTTCATCCTGGGCGTGGTGGATGCCCGCGCGCGCTTTGGCGTCGGCGGTTTCACGGGCGAGGCCATGGGCTGGGTTGTTACCGCCGTTGCCGCCATCGTGCCGCGCCTGGACCTGTTCGCCCACAGCGGCTGGCTGCTGTACGGCGTGCCCGATGCCACCCCGCTCTTGATCGCCGCCGCCCAACTGGCCGTGGCCGCCCCGCTGCTTGTCGCCGTGGCTGCCCTGGACCTGTCGCGCAAGCGGTTTTGAGAAGGGAAGCGGGGGTTAACCACAGAGGACACAGAGAACACAGAGGGACCAACCAAATGGCGCGCGCAGCGCAGTATTCTTCGGCCTCAGAAGGATTGCCTGCGGCGCCGCTTCGCCGACTCTCTGTGTTCTCTGTGTCCTCTGTGGTTCAAAAAACTTCTCTTCCCGGCCCCAACCCAGGAACGCCATGACCGCCCGCCACTTTCTCCCCGCCCTCATCGCGCTGCTGCTGGCCGCTCAGGTTGCGGTGTTCGTGGCCGGGCGCGGGGTGGGGCCGCAGGGGGCCGAGGTGGTGCCCGGCGTGGCCCCGACGCCGACGGCGGCAAGGGCGCTGGCGTTTGGGGATGACCAGTTTCTGCACCGGGTGTTCGCCCTGCGCCTGACCACGGCGGGGGACTGGGACGGGCGGGTGGTGCCGCTGCGCGCCATGCACTACGGCAACGTGGTGGCGTGGCTGCGCGCGGCCGAGGCGCTGGACCCGCGCGCCAATCTGGTGCCTGCGCTCGCCGTGCACTACTTCGGGCAGGCGCAAGACCCGGCGCAGGTGGCGCAGGTGGTCGGTTTCCTGCGCGGCCACGGCATCCACGACCCGGACCGCAAGTGGCGGTGGCTGGCCCATGCCGTGTTCCTGGCCCGCCACCGCGCCGACGACCTGCCCCTCGCCCTGGAACTGGCCCAGGAACTGGCCGCCCTGCCGAGCGCCGAGATGCCGGTCTGGGCGCGCCAGATGCCCGCCTTCGTGCTGGACGCCATGGGCGAGCGCGAGGCGGCCGATCTGGTCATGGGCGCCATCCTCGCCACCGAGCCGGACCTGTCCCCGGCCGAGGCCGCGTTCATGATGCGGTTCCTGAATGGGCAAGACGGCCTGCGGCCCCTGAACGAAGGTCATTAGATGCCGGCGGACTCGTAGGCCGTCCGATCTATTGCCGGGCAGACCCATTTCGCTTAAATTCCCCGTAACCAAAGTGTGCCAGGGTGGATTAGGGCGTAGGCGACTACGCCCTCCGTCGCAGCACCCCGGCCCCGCCGGTCAGACGATCACGTTTTCAGGGCGCGCACCCGCACACGACCCACAGGGGGCTTAGGGGGTGGGGCGGCGTCCACTATCCAGTGGAGGTTTTTTATGACGACCGTTGCGCGGCCCCAGTCGGCCCAGGATACTCTGCCCCGCCAGGGCGAGCGCGGCTTCACCCTGATCGAACTGTCCATCGTGCTGGTCATCATCGGCCTGCTGATCGGCGGCATCCTGCAGGGCCAGGAAATGATCAACAACACCCGCCTGAAGACGACCGTGGCACAAATCGATGCCACCACGGCTGCGGTGCAGACTTTCCAGGACAAGTATCGGGCGTTCCCAGGCGATTATGAGTTCGCCAATACCCGGATTGCTGCGACGTTAACCCAAGGTAATGGTGACGGCGTCGTTGGGGATCAGGCCGACGCCGACCCCATTGCATTTGCCGCCGCGAATGGTGACGAAATGGTCGAGGTCTGGGCGCACTTGGGCGCTGCGAACCTGATGACGGGATTCACGTCGGATGATCCGCCTGAGTACGCTGCAAAGATCACCGCAGGGCAGTTCGACCTCGGCACATTTGCATTCACCACTGGCGGAAACAGCATTGGCATGCGGTTGCGGAACGTTAGCGGTGAGGCTAACCCAGTTCTCCTTCCAGCCGACGCAGCGACGATGGACGAACGCTATGACAACGGCCTGCCGAACACCGGTCGCTGGCAAGCCGCTGGGGCCGACTGTATTGAAGGGAATGCCGCCGACGACACATATACGTTCCTTGGAGAGGCCGTGAGCTGCGTCCTCGTCATCTCGATCCGCTAACCTGCCCGCCTCTCGGGGGCATGATGCGTCAGCACGGTGACAAAGCCCGCGTTGCTCCCCTGGGGCAGCGCGGGTTTTCCGTTTGGCAGTTTGTGGCCGCCATTGTGGCGGGCGGCGTGCTGATGATGGTGGTGGCGCAGGGGGCCGGGCTGATTGATGTGGCGCGGGTGATGATGACCACCCAGCAGCTTCACAGCCTGGATGCCGCGTTGCGCACGTTCCGCGATCGCTACCGGGGTCTGCCCGGCGACGGGCGCGACCTGCACCGCGTGTTCACCCGGCCCGAGGCGCGGTTTTATCAGGATGGCGGGTTTGTCGATCTGACCGGCAACGGGCGCATCGACGGCGATTTCTTTGACCCCCTCAGCCCCACCGGCGAACAATACATGGCCTGGCGCGACCTGCGCGCCGCCGGGTTCTGGCCGGGCGAGGCCACCCACATCGGGCTGGCCGCCATGCCCGAGAACCTGTTCGGCGGTATGATGGGATTTGCTGCGGCCAACCTGGGCCTTGCCGACGTGGTCTGCCTGACCGACGTGCCCGGCCCCTCGGCCCGCGCCCTGGACACCCGCCTGGACGACGGCGCCATTCACACGGGCACCGTGCGCGCCCGCATCCGCCGCGACGGCGCCAACCTCCGCAACGTCTTCCCCGACCCCGACACCGCACCTTATGCCGACGACGCGGTCTACATGGTTTGCCGCCAGTGGCAGGGCTGACAGGTTGTGCCCCCTCGCTTCAAGAAAGTGAAGTGGGAATCACAGAGGACACAGAGGAAGGCACAGAGAGCACAGAGAGTGCGCAGCCGGGGCGGCAGGCGATAATCCCAAACGGGGCTTTGATGCGCTGCGCGCGGCATCTGCACAGAAATCTCTGTGTACTCTGTGCCTTCCTCTGTGTCCTCTGTGTTAAACTTCTTCACTTTCCTTCCTACTACATGGCCTCCAGCCTAACTATACCGCTTGACCACTTTGTTGATCGCCTTGCGGCTGGGCTTGTCGCTGCCGACCACGGGTTCGACCTCGGCGGTGATGCGGGCGCCTTCGGCGGCGCGGGCCAGGGACAGATCATGCGCCGTTTGCAGGCCCAGCCAGAATTCCGCCGGGGCGCCGAACGCCTGGGCAAGACGCAGCGCGGTGTCGGGCGTCATGCCGCGCCGTCCGCGCACCAGTTCGGAAATGCGCGGCGCCGGAACACGCAGGGCCAGGGCCAGGGCATTGGCACTCAGGCCCAGCGGCTCCAGGAACTCAGTGCGCAGGATGCTGCCGGGATGGGGCGCATCGGGTTGCTCGTCGCTATCGGCCATTCCGCCTTTCTCCTGCTCTACGCGTGACGTACAACGCTGCACGATTCGGCGCACAGGATCAACAACGGGACCTTGCCGGAACGCCTACCCCTTTTTGCCTTTGCCGCGTTTGGCGGCGGGCAGGCGGACGGTGAACACCGCACCCAGAACGGACCCGTCTGGACGGCGCAGGGTGTCCGCCGTGATGGCCCCCCGGTGCGCCTCGACGATCTGTTGGGAAATGGACAGCCCCAGCCCGGAGTGGGTGCCGAATTTCTCGCCCTGCGGCCGTTCGGTATAGAACCGGTTGAAGATGTCGCGCTCCTTGCCGGACGGGATGCCCGGCCCCTGGTCCTCGACCTCGATCACCACGTCGCTGTCGTCGCGGTACCCCCGCAGGGTAATCACGCCGCCCTCGGGCGAGAAACTGAGCGCATTGCCGATCAGGTTCCGGATGACCTGAACCAGCCGGTCCTCCAGCCCGCGCACCGCCAGGGTGTCGCCATCGGCACCGTCGGACTCGGCCACGTCCAGGCGGAACGTCACAGAGCGATCCTGCCCGGCCAGCGCATAAACATCGGCCAGGGTTTCAAGCATCGGCCGCACCGTCACCTCGGCGGTTTCGGCCCGCGACAGTTCGGCATCCAGGCGCGAGGCATCGGAAATATCCGAAATCAAACGGTCCAGACGGCTGACGTCATCCTTGACGATGGCCAGCAGGCGGCGCTGCTTTTCCGGGTCGTCCAGCCGCACGATGGTTTCCACGGCGCTGCGGAGCGAGGTCAGCGGGTTCTTGATCTCGTGCGCGACGTCGGCGGCGAACCGTTCCGTGGCGTCCATGCGCTGACGCAAGGCTTCGGTCATGGCGCGCAGGGACACCGACAGTTCGCCGATCTCGTCCTGGCGGCGCGACAGGTCGGGGATGACCTGCGTGCGGTTTTGGCCGGAGCGCACCTGCTCGGCGGCGGCCGCCAAACGGCGGATGGGGCGGGCGATGGTCCCGGCCAGATAGAACGACACCAGCACGGTAACGAACAGGGTGCCGAGGAACAGCTTGAGGATGGCGAGGCGGACCTCGAACAGGCTTTGTTCGATGTCGGAGTCCGAGCGCGACACCATCACCGCGCCGACCACCTGCTTGTAGTACTGCACCGGCACGGCGGCCGACAAAAGCTTGCGGTCGCGGTCAACCTGACGGACGGCGGTGGCGGGCACGGCGACCTCGATGGCCTCGACCACTTCGTCGTAGTCCGACGCCGTCTGCTCCACCCGCTCCAGGTAACGCGGCAGCGACCGCCCGAGGGACAGCGCCCGCCTGCCCCAATCATAGGCATTGCGCAGGGTGCCGACGAACGACACCGGCTCGGGCGGCGGCAGGTCGGCCACCTGCACCATGCCGCCCGGCCCCATCAGGCGGCGGCTGTCGGCGACCAGCAGGCCGTTGGGATCGAACAGCCGCGCCCGCACCCCGCCCAACTCGGCCAGCCGGCGCACCATGGCGCGCGAGGCATCGGGTTGCAGCCGGTGGCTCGTGACCGGCAGGCGGAGGTTTTCGAAGGTTTCCATTTCGGCGGTAACGGCGCCTTCGCCGATGGCGGCGGCAATCAGGTCGGCCTGGACGCGCAGACCGTCAAGCTCGTTGGTAATCAGGGCGCGCTCGTACTGGTCGAGGTACAACAGCCCGGCCAGCAGCAACAGCGGCGCGATCAGGTTGACGGCCAGGATGCGCCCGGTCAGCGGAGAGAACGTGCGCTCCTGACGGCCCGCCAGGGGCTGCGAGCGGTGGCTTGCGCCATCGGCGGGGCGGCCATCGGCGGGGCCGTCCTCCCCCACCAGCGGCGGCATTGGCCCCTCCTGCCGACCATCCTTCAACCGGGCCTGCCGCGCCATGTCCATGATATCAGGTGCCGCCGTCCTTGTAGCGATAACCGACCCCGTACAGCGTCTCGATCTGCGAGAAGCTGTTGTCAACTTCGCGGAACTTCTTGCGCAGCCGCTTGATGTGGCTGTCGATGGTGCGGTCGTCAACGTAGATGTGTTCGCCATAGGCGATGTCGATCAACTGGTCGCGGCTTTTGACGTGGCCCGGACGCTGCGCCAGGGCCTGGAGAATAAGGAACTCCGTCACCGTCAAATCGACCTGACCACCCTTCCACGTCACCAGATGGCGGGCCGGGTCGAGCATCAGCTCGCCGCGCACCATGGCGGTGTCGGACGCCGGCTTGGTGCCGTTGGCGGCCTCGTCGCGGGCCTCCATGCGGCGCAGCAGGGTGCGGATCCGCTCCAGCAGCAGCCGCTGGGAGAACGGCTTCTTGATGTAGTCGTCGGCGCCCATGCGCAGGCCGAGCAGTTCATCCACCTCGTCATCCTTGGACGTCAGGAAGATGACCGGCATGTCGGTGGTCTTGCGCAGGTTCTGCAACAGCTCCATGCCGTCCATGCGCGGCATCTTGATGTCGAGAATGGCCAGATCCGGGGGCGAGTCGGTCAGGCCCTTCAGAGCCTCCGAGCCGTCGTGATAGCACCGCACCTTGAAGCCCTCGGACTCCAGCAGAATCGATACCGACGTCGTGATGTTGCGGTCATCGTCGACCAGGGCAATCGTATGGCTCACTGGGTCCTCCTTCTTCGGCCCCTGTTCAGGCACCATGGGGGCAAGGCAACATGGGGGGCAGCGCCCCGCCGTTCCAGCCACCGGAGCACACACTATAAACCCGCCGCCCCGTCACCCCAAGGACTTGCCAAAGGCTTGAGTCTCCGGGGGCGCGGTGGCGGCGGGTCTACTCACACCGATTTTATGGCAAATGTTTGGGCCTAATGGCCGCGCGTGTGCGCACCCATGGCGGCAACGCCCCGAACCGTGACCGGCACCGTCACGGCACCGGCCTTTTCGAACGTCAACATGACGTCGAAGGTCTGACCCTCGGCCAGAGGCTCCTTGAGCGCCATGAACATGACGTGCAGGCCGCCGGGCTGGAGGGTGACGGTCTGCCCGGCCGGGACGTCGATTGCCTCGACCTGACGCATCCGCATGACGGTGCCCTCAAGGATGTGGGTGTGCAGTTCGGTCACGTCGGACACCGCCGAGGCTGCGGCAACCAGCCGGTCATCGGCGGCCCCGCTGTTGCTGATCTGCATGAACCCGGCCCCGGCGCGGGCCTTTCCGGCAGACGCCCGCGACCACGCCTCGGACACGGTGAGATCGACCGCCCAGGCGGGAACGGCAAACGACAAGGCCACGGCCAGTCCGGCCAGGGCGAGCAGGGGACGCTTCATGGATAGGCTCCTAGGATGATGGTGCTGAACGGGAAGGAAGTTCAGACCGCCATCGGCGGAGCACGGGCGCGCGGCAGCCCCGCCATCAGGCCATGGGCGAGGACGGCAACCGGCTGGTCGATACGCGTGCCCGCCAGGGCCGGGGGAAACGGCGCGGCGGGCGTTGCCGGGAGAAGGGTTGCCGACCCGGACCCATAGGCCAGACAGACGGCGCACGACGCGGCGGCCTCGGGCGACGGGGCACCGGGCAGCGGCACCGACCGCGCGCCGGTGGCCGAACACAGCACCAAGGACCGCGGCAGGCCGTCGGCCCCCAGGACCGGCACCACCTGCCCCAGCGGCACCAGCACCTGAACGAGCAACGCCAGCACGCCCCACCAAGCGGCGGCGGCGCGGCGATCCTTCAGGCGTTGGCGAAATGGCAGTGCGGTGTCGGTCATGACGCCAAGCGTGCCCCGCTGCGACCGATGGAGCAAGGAGATTGTGGAGTCTTTCTGTGCATCACCCCGCCGATGACAGCGTCGTCGAGGGTGCCGAGGGGAATGATTTCGGGCCACAGGGCGGCTGGCGACGGTTCATACTTTTGTACCTTCAAATATACTTTTTGCGCATTCTCGTTCCCAAGGACTTGGTAAATGATGCGAATAATTACATTGTCTGAAAATTTTCAACAATGACGCGCATTAGGAAATATAAATGCCACTAAAATATCCCAATGCGCGGCCAATAACGGACAATGATAACAGCCGGTATATTTAATAGTGAGGGGGGAGTAAAAGAGTGAATATTTTGGGAATGATTAAGAAGTCTATCAGCCTTGAGCTTACTATAGCGGTGGTCGCCTCTTTGATGCTGGGCATTGGGGGGATGGCTTTCGTGATCGCGCAGCAAGCGCGTGACAATGCCGAGAAAAGCGCCCTGGAAGCGGGTCAGGCAGTCGCCGATGGCGTCGCACGAGATGTTGGCCTCCGGCTTGAGCAGTCTATGGCTGCCGTGCGTACGACCGTTAATGCCTATACTGCGCTCTACCGGACGAACTTCCGCGATCGCGGTAGTTATGAAGCCATCCTTCACAACGTACTCCTGGCCAATCCGCAGCTTTTAGGCACATGGACTGGGTGGGAAGCGGATGCTCTCGATGGGCGTGACCATGACCATGTCGGAAAGACCGGGAACGATGAAAAGGGCCGTTTCTCGCCTTATGTCGTGCAAAGCAACGGAAAGATCACGGTCAGCCACCTCGTGGATTTCACCACGCCGGGCGTAGGCGACTATTACGTCATGCCAATGAGCACCCAGCGGGAGTCCGTGATCGAGCCGTACATCTATGAGGTCAACGGCGCTCCAACCCTGGTTACCAGCCTCGCAGCACCAATCACCATTGATGGCAAGAAATTGGGCGTTGTTGGCGTTGATCTGGCACTGGCAGACGTGCAAGAGAGGCTTTCCCAGCAGCATCCGCTCGGGTTCGGAAGCGTGTCCCTTATCTCGAATAAAGGTTCGTGGGTTGCGTCGCGCGATCCGGCAACCTTGACGAAGCCGATTGATGCGCAGGACCCGACCCTCGCGGAAGCCAAGCAGAGCATCGCCCGAGGTGAGAACCATATCCAGCGCGCCGAGAGCGTGCTCGACAACGGCGTCGAGGTGGTGCGAATCTTCGTCCCGCTCACCATCGGGCGCTCGACGACGCCATGGGCGGTCATGGTGACATTGCCGGTCGAGGACCTGCTCGCGTCAGCCCGTCGCCTGGAACTGTTCGTTATCTCTGCTTCTCTGGTCCTCCTTGTTGCCCTCTCTACTTTGCTTGTTGTCCTGGTTCGGCGCCTGATCCAGCGACCGCTGTCAAGCGTGACCAAGGCTATTGAACAACTGAGCGCCGGAAACACCGATTCCGCTGGCAATGAGCATCTGGCACTGCGTGAGGATGAAATCGGCACCTTGGCAAAGGCCGTTGACATCTTCCGGCAGAATACCATCGAGGCGCGTCGCCTTGCCCAGGCCCAAGAAGCGGAAAACGAGGTCAAGGCCCGCCGCGCACAAAGGCTGGATGATCTTACAAAGACCTTCGAGGACGTCGCCGGAAATCTCGTAACCAGCGTGTCGTCCGCCGCGAGCGAGATGGAAGTTACCGCTCAGTCCATGGCATCGGTTTCCGAGGAAACTTCCCGGCAAGCCACCACCGTCGCCGCTGCAGCCGAACAAGCATCGGCCAACGTGCAGACAGTCGCGGGAGCAGCCGAAGAACTGACCAGTTCCATCCGCGAAATCGCCCGTCAGGTCGAGAACTCGACAACCATCGCTCGGGCTGCGGCGGATAAGGCCAATGACACCCGCAGGACGATGCAGAGTTTGGCCAACGCGGCGGGCCGGATCGGTGAGGTCGTCAACCTTATTACCGACATCGCCAGCCAGACCAACCTGCTGGCGCTCAATGCGACGATCGAAGCGGCTCGGGCCGGAGAGGCCGGCAAGGGGTTTGCCGTCGTTGCCAATGAAGTCAAAGCCCTTGCCAACCAGACCGCGCGGGCGACTGAGGAAATTGGCCGTCAGATTGCGGATGTTCAGTCGGAGACCCGTCAGGCCGTGGGAGCCATTGAAGAAATTGCCACGGTCATTTCGGAAATCAGCGAGACAGCGGCGAGCATTGCCAGCGCCGTGGAGCAGCAGAACGCTGCGACCAATGAAATTGCCCGCAATGTGCAGGAAGCCTCTCAGGGAACAGCCGAGGTTTCGACAAACATTACTGGCGTCACCCAGGCCGCCGGCGAAACCGGCGCCGCTGCCGAGCAGGTCACTGCTGCCACGGGTCAGTTGAACCAGACCGCCGAGACGCTCAAGAAAGAAGTCGAGAAGTTCCTCAATGACGTCCGGGCGGCATAAGCCCTCCGCCTCCTCCGTTCCGCAGAAAAACGAAACGGTGCCGGACGACGGCACCGTTTTCTGCGTTCACCGGCATGGCGCGTCAGGCCGCGTGCTGCGCGAGCCAGCCCTTGACGCCGGGGCCGGACACGAAGCGCACCCCGGCGGCCAGCGCGGCCTCGACCAGTTCGACCGACCCGAGGCCGTGGCAGTAGGCCTTGAGGCGGTTGGCCTCGCTGCGCTTGACCAAGTCATCGAAGTAGCTGCCCACCGCCTTCATCGGCCACGGCTTGTCCCGCAGGTGCAGGGCGATGCCGCTGTAGTTGGTGGTGGCATAGAGCTTGAAGTTCTGCGTCTTGGGCAGGATGCGGGCCGAATAGGTCAGACAGAACGGATAGAGCAGGATGGCGACCTCGTCGAGGTAGCCCATGGATTTCTCGTCATCCATGTTGGTGACTTCGAACAGGATGCTCTGGCTGAGATCGCGGATGAACGTCCGGCAGCCATCGGCAAACGCGGCGGCCACGGCCGGAATCGCCAGCGCCGCGCCGTTCACCGGAATGATGATCTTGCGGGTATCCCCGGTCTTGGCCATCAGGGCGGCGCGCACACCGGCCATTTCCAGGGTGCGCAGCATCATCTTGATGAGCAGCGCATCGTTGACCGTGCGCCCGGCCATGCCCGACGACAACAGCGTATCGTCGCTGAGAAAGGTGCCGTCGGGCAGGCGCGCCGTGGGCCGGCAGTACAGCGTGTTCACGCGGCTCTCCCGGCCATCGAGAACCGGCAGGAAGTCCATGGAAAACGCGAGGTCCTCGCTGCGCACGGTTGTCGGTTCCTCGGCGCCCGACGGGGCGGCGGCAGGTGCGGACGGGGCGGCGGTGCCATCCATGGGCGCCATGGGGTGTACCCTTTTGGGAAGGACTCAGAGCCAATCTCATGCGACTCTTGTCCTAAACCGCCATGCGATGCAAGGGGCGGCCGCACGCCTCGGGGCCGGTTTTGGGCGTATTTACAATTGTTGTTGTCTAGCCGGTGCTCCACCCGCGCGGACGGCGCATTCCGGCGATTTTACAGGCCTGCTGGACATAGCCGTAGGGGAACAATTCGAACAGCCGGTTGCGCGGCGCCCCCGTGGTGTCCTTGAGGTGCCGGATGACATAGCGCGCGTCCGGCGCCATGCCCTTGCGGCGCAGGAAATCGCGCATGAACTCAATCACCGACCAGTGTTCCGTGCCGAGCGTGATGTTCTCGGCGGCGGCCAGCGCTTGGGCAATGTCCTCCGTCCAGTCGGCTGGGTCGATCAGATAACCTTCCCCGTCGCGGGGAACATCCAGGGCGGACGAATCAGGCATCGGCTCCTCCAGGTCCAGCGGGTCGTAGTTCGGTACTATAATACTGGAGGAACGCGCGAGGGTATTGCTTGATGTTGGTCAAGGTGCGGGATGCTGGTCAGGGTTTGGGCGGGCCGCGCAACGCGTCACGGATTTCCTCCAGCAGCACCTCCTGGCGCGGTTTCTCGGGAGCCTCCGGCGCGGCGGCGGGGATTTCCTCCTGGCGGCGTTTCAGACGGTTCATGGCCTGGATGACCAGGAACAGCGCCCAGGCGACGATCAAGAAGTTCAAGACGGTGTTGATGAACACGCCATAGTTCACGGTGGCCGCCCCGGCCGCCGTGGCCTCGGCCAAGCTCGCGTAGTCCTTGTCGCCCAACGACCAGAACAGGTTGGTGAAGTCCAGCCCGCCCATCAGGTATCCGATCGGCGGCATGATGATGTCGTTGACCAAAGAGGTAACGATGCGGCCGAACGCGGTACCGATGATGACGGCGATGGCAAGGTCCACGACATTGCCCTTGACCGCAAATTCCTTGAATTCCTGGATCATCTTCATGGCGCGTGTCCTGTTCGAATGGATGCACTCTCAACAGTAAGCCGCTGCTCCGCGTTCCGCATCCCGAAAAAAGAACCGCCCGCCCCGGTGTCCCAGGGCGGGCGGCTTGCTTTAACGAGGACCTTAGGGTTTAGGCGCTGACCTTGGCCGCCACCTGATTGGTCACCGGGACGTCGAGCTTGTTGAGCAGTTCCTTGGGCACGACCTGCCAGAACTTGCCCACCTCACGCTTCCAGTTGACCAGCAGGCGCTCGGCGAAGCGGCTGTGGGTTTCGGCCACATGTTCTTCGATCAAGGACTTGAGCATCTGTTCGTAATGCCCGACCTCGATGCGCTGCCACAGGACGGCCTCGGGGTTGACGCGGTGCTCGAACAGGCCTTCCTCGTCGTAGATGAAGGCCATGCCGCCGGTCATGCCGGCGCCGAAGTTGGCACCCACTTCACCGAGAATGACCGCCGTGCCGTTGGTCATGTACTCGCAGCCGTTGGAGCCGCAGCCCTCGACCACCACCTGCGCCCCGGAGTTACGGACCGCGAAGCGTTCCCCGGCCTGACCGGCGGCGAACAGCTTGCCGGACGTCGCACCGTACAGGACGGTGTTGCCGATGATGGTGTTGTCGTTGGACTTCAGCGGGCTGGACACCGACGGCCGGACCACGATGGTGCCGCCCGACAGACCCTTGCCGACGTAGTCGTTGCTGTCCCCGAACACTTCGAGCTTCAGGCCCTGCACGGCGAACGCGCCCAGGGACTGACCGGCCGAGCCGCGCAGGCGCACGGTGATGTGGCCGGGCTGGAGGCCGGTCATGCCGTACTTCTTGACGATCATGTGCGACAGCTTGGTGCCCACGGCGCGGTGGGTGTTGCGCACGTTGTAGGTCAACTGCATCTTCTCGCCGTCTTCCAGGGCGGGCTGGGCGTCCTGGAT